>WNFM01242685.1_pt1 | contig 34301 bp, 26 predicted proteins | sample 5400271 | NCBI WGS metagenome assembly WNFM01 (sample SAMN13153352, study PRJNA577476) | soil metagenome | isolation source: 60 cm saprolite on Douglas fir-dominated hillslope | place: USA:California | collected 2013-09-17 | reverse complement strand
CGTCGTTGCCGGGCGCCATGATGTGGACGCCGGTGACATACGGCACGTCTGTCAATTCCCGCACCATATCGATGCAGATGCGACGGCCTTCCGCCGCCGGATCGCTCGCGCGCTCCATACGATCAATGAGTGCGTCTGGAATGACCGCACCGAACAATTTTTCCTTTATCCAACGCGCCGATTTGGCGGAGCGCAGCGGCACGACGCCGATCAAGAATGATAGCTTGCCGGCCATGCCCAGTTCGGCCAGCCGCGCCATGTAGCGGCGTGCCACGCCGGCATCCATACAGAATTGGGTTTGCACAAACTGCGCTCCGGCGTCGATCTTGGCTTGCAGGCTGGCGGGCTTCCATCCCGGGGGCGGATCGACTGGATTGTCAGCGCTACCGAGAAAAAAATCGGCGCGACCGCCGATCTTTCGGCCCGTCGGCAACTCACCGTTGTCGCGCATCTTTCGCGCGGTATCGAGTAAGGATCGCGGATCGAGATCGAAGACGGCCTTGGCATCGGGTTGATCGCCGGCACTCGGGTCGTCGCCACGGAGCATTAACAGGTTGCGAATACCCGAAGCCGCGGCGCTCAGGAGGTCGCTCTGCAAGGCGATGCGATTGCGGTCGCGGCACGTGAGTTGAAGAACCGGCTCAATGCCCTGCTCCACGAGTATCGCAGCTGCGGTCACCGCGCCGAGATGCGGCCGCGCGCCCGCACCATCGGTGATGTTGACCGCATCGGCGAGCCCCTTCAGCGGCAGCGCCTTGGCAAGCAATTCGCCCCGATCGGCCGACACCGGTGGCGTTACTTCCGCCGTGATCACAAAGCGCTTGGCGCGCAGCTTGTCTTGCAGGGTCGCTGGCATCTAACCCAAGTCGCAAAATCCAGTAGACGTTGCAAGGGCAACAATGGGAAAAACGGTGGCGGCGGCGATACCGCGCAACGTTGCAGGTCACGATGTTTCAGCTGGCGAAATCACTCGACGACGCGGTCGCGCCAATCGGTAACGGCTGTCTGTTGGTGGTGCCACGCGAGGTTTCCGGCGTGCCTATGGCGGCAACGCGCGCGCTGATCAACCGTGGTGTGAAACGGCTGCATCTGGTGGCGTTGCCGACCTCGAGCCTGCAAGCCGATCTGCTCATCGGCGCCGGCTGCATCGAAACACTCGAGACAAGTGCGGTCAGCCTCGGCGAATTCGGCCCGGCGCCGCGCTTCACCGCCGCCGTAACGTCAGGCGCGATCAAAATGAAGGACGCCACCTGCCCGGCGCTGCACGCCGCCTTGCAGGCATCGGAAAAAGGCGTGCCATTCATGCCGTTGCGCGGGCTTATCGGTTCGGACGTCCTCAAATACCGCGACGACTGGAAAGTGATCGAGAGCCCTTTCGCGAATGGCGATCCGATCGTCCTGCTGCCGGCCATAAAGCCGGACGTGGCGCTGATCCACGCGCCCATGGCGGACCGGCATGGAAACGTCTGGATCGGGCGTCAGCGCGAGCTGGCGACCATGGCGCACGCCGCAGTGAAAACAATTGCGACCGTGGAAAAGATGCACGACGGCAATCTGCTCGACGATCCTATGCTCGCCGCCGGCACACTCCCGGCGTTCTATATCGAAAGTGTCGCGCTCGCGGAGCGCGGCGCCTGGCCGCTGGGATTGCCGGATTTCTACGCAGCCGATGACGATCACCTTGCGGAATATGCCCGCATGGCGGCAACGCCGGAGGGTTTTGCCGAATATCTCAAACGGTATGTGTATGAACGCCGCCCCGGGTGACCATTTCCGTGACGAGGAGCTGCTCGCCGACGTTATCGCGCGATTGATCGGCGACGTCCGCCATGTGGCGGTCGGCAATGCCTCACCCATTCCGGCAACTGCGGCGCTGCTCGCACGCGAGCGCGGCAACGGAAGGCCTTACGTTTCACTGCTGCAAAGCCGGAAGCACAATTTTTTCACGGACGGAGCGCGCGAGCTATTCGATTGCGCGGGCCAGGGCCGCATTGACGTGTTTTTTCTGTCTGGCGGACAAATCGACGGACAGGGCAACGTCAACCTCGTGAGCATCGGCGACTACGAGCATCCCAAAGTCCGCTTCCCCGGCTCGTTTGGCTCGGCCTATCTCTACTACGTGGTGCCGAAAGTGATCCTGTTCCGCACCGAGCATTCTCGCCGAACGCTGGTACCCAAGGTCGATTTCATCAGCGCGCCGGGCGTGAGCGAAACCAATGTCTATCGCCCCGGCGGACCGATTGCGCTGGTGACAAATCGCTGCCTTTTTAACTTCGCAGATGGGCACTTTACCCTGGCAAGTGTGCACCCCGGCCACACGGTCGAAGAAGTCTTGGAAAACACCGGCTTCGACTTCGAAAGACCCGGTTCGGTGCCGGAAACGCCGGCGCCCACACCTGAGACGCTGAAACGCATGCGCGAGGTGGTCGCGCCCCAACTGGCCGAGGTCTACCCGCAATTCGCAGCGCAGGTGTTCGGAGTCGGTCAAGCCGCTTTCGTACGCTGAAAAATCACGCCCTTTCAGTCGTTTCGCGCGTGGGCTAGTCTCCCGCCCGCGCGGCCAACCGGCCGCGGCACATCATAAGAAACGGAAGGATTACGTCCGGTGAGAACGGTTGAAGCCGCGGTGATTGGCGTTGGTTGGGTCGGGGGAACGCGCGCGGAAACGCTCGCGCGCACAGCACTCGTGGACAAATTGCACTTGTGCGAAATCAAGCCCGATCGTTTGGCCGAAGTGAAAGCGCTTTACAAACCCGCAACCGCGACACTCGACTACAACGACATCATCAAAAATCCGAACATCTCAGTGGTCTATATTTCGACCACGCCGGAATCGAACCACTACCCGATCTGCCGCGATTGCCTGAAGTCCGGCAAAAACGTCATGCTTGAGAAGCCGATCGCGTTGGAATTGTGGGAAGCGGACGAACTCATCCAGCTCGCCAAGCGCAACAATCTGAAATTCACGATCGGATATTCTCAGCGATTTAACCCCAAGATCGCCTACGCAAAAAAGAAGATAGTCGATGGCACGCTTGGCAAAGTTGTATCCGTACTGGTCAGCCGCCATCTTTCGCGCAGCCTGGGCAAGAAGATCGCTAGCCGCGTGCGGCTTTCTCCCGTTGTTATGGAATCGACGCACGACCTCGATTTCGTGCTTTGGTTACTCGAGCCGGCCAAACCCGTACGCGTCTATTCGCAGGGCGCCTATGGCTACATGCAGCCAATCAACGGTTCGCATGACGTGATGTTCACAACAGTCACCATGGACAATGGAGTGGCGGTGATGATCGGCGGCGGATGGAACCTGCCGCCAAGCTATCCCAACTATTGCGCCACCTGGATTGAGATCACCGGCACCGACGGTTCGCTGTTTCTCGATGACAGCCAGCGCGACAATTGGCTCAACACCGAAAAACGTGGCCAGGAATTTCCCATGTCGACCATGCCGGGGGAATGGGTCGACAACGTATTCGCCGGAGGCATGGGGCCGGAAACGATCCATTTCCTGGAAGCCTGCATCCGAGACACGCCAGTGATGGTCACTCCGGAGAGCGCACGGCGTGTGATGGAAACCTACAGCGCCGCTGACCTTTCGGCCGACCGCAACGAGCCGGTAGACTTGCCATTGTCCAATGAAACGATTTCAGCCATCGCCGAATTCAAACTGAAAATACGCGCGGGAGTGAACCAATGAGGAAGTCGGCCAAAGGTGTCGGCCTTGCAATCATCGGCGGCGGCCGCGTCGGCCTGTTTCGCGGCGAAGTGGCGGCACGCCATCCGGCGGTCGAGTGGATCGGGCTTGCGGAGAAGAACCCGAATCGCGCCGGCGAAGTCGGTCCGAAAATAAGCGCGGATTTCGTCACCCAAAGCCACGTCGAGCTGCTGCGGCGACCGGAAGTAACCGCGGCCATCATCTGCACCGACGAGCACCTGCATGTTGATCCGATCATGGCCGCCATCGAGCGCGGGGTTCCGATGTTGATCGAAAAGCCTCTCGCTACGAATCTGGCAGAGTCTGAGCGCGTCCTGAAGGCGATCAAGGCTGCAAAGCTAGATGCCGTAGTCGGTTACACGCAGCGCTTCCGCCGGCGCTGGCTGGCGGCAAAAGAGAAATGCCGCACTGGCGCGCTTGGCGATGTGACAATGGTGACATCCCGCGCCTTCATGAATCGTCTGGTGGCGATTGACAACTACAAGCGCACTGACGATCCAACGACGATTTCCCCAATGGTGATCTCCGGCACGCACGCCCTCGACATTTGCATGTGGTGCCTGGAGGGCAAAACCGCCGTCGAATGTTATGCGCGTTCGGTCGATAAGGTGTTGGGCCCAGCTTACAAAGGCATTGACGGCACCGCCGGAATGATCAATTTCTCCGACGGCACCATCTATCATCTCAACATCTCGTGGGCCTTGCCCGTAACCTGGCCAGCTGCGGTGTATTCGCTCGAGGTTGGCATCGTCGGCACGACCGGCGTGCTCACTATCGACGACACGCACCGGGACATCGTGCTGGCGGTATCGAAGCCGCAATCGGAGGGGTACAACCCAGACGCCACGCGGCTCGTTGATTTCATGGGCAGCTATCCGCCCGGCGACATGGCGCTGGGCGAACTGCGTGGACCAATGGCGGAAGAGACCGATTCATGGCTCAACCGCATTGCGCTAGGGTTGCCGACCGCCGCGGCAACGGTCGAAGAAGCGCATCGCAACCTGATGCTGACGAAAGCACTCGATTTGTCGGCTAAGCGCAAACAGCCGGTTAAGCTCCCGCTCGATCCCGACGAAGTGCGCGCGGCGGCCTAGCCGGAGCTATTGCGCCGGCTTGCCGGAGGGAGTGCCGCTACCCCCGAAAAGAAACCGCTGCGGATTACGAGCGAGGTCGGTGATCGCTTTGCCGGCAAGTTCGACTTGCTTCGTCGCGGTGCTGGTCAACCTGTTCACGCCAATCGTGATTTCATCCGTACGCTTGTCGAGATTTTCGATAAATATACGCGCAGAAGCCGTTGCTTCCTTGGCGTTACTCGCAGTCTCGCGCGCGTTGTTCATGATGGAATCGACATTGTTTGTATTGCGCGCGAGCGAGGCACTAAACGAGGCAATATCTGTAATCGCCTGATGAAGCGCTTCCTGATTGGCTGCGATCACTTCTTCCGCTTTGTTGAGCACTTCTCGTGCGGCCTGCATCATATCCTGACTCGCGCTGGGATCGGCCTTCAAGGTCGGCGGTTCGCCCTCCTCTCTCTCGATGAGGGGCGTGGTCGCCGAGACACCTTTAAGAGATACCGAGGCAACACCGGTCAGGCCAGCAAACTCGAGCCCTACACGCGTGTCGGATCGAATTGGCGTCGATTTGTTGACTGCCAGCATCGCCACAACCTGCGAGGGTTTATCGGGATCAAGCCGAAGATTGGTCACCTCACCGACGCGAATGCCGTTGAACAGAACGTTGCCGCCCACCTGCAACCCCGACACCGAACTATCGAAAATCACGCGATAGGCAACGGCTTGCTTCTTACCGGACGAGTGGTGCAGCCAGAAAATGAATCCAAAAGCGCCCGCGACCACGGCGAACGTGAACAACCCGATCAATGCGTAGTGCGCTTTTCTCTCCATCACTCTACTCCGTTAGTTCCTCGCTGCCGCTTGCAAGCCCGCTCGCGCTCGTACGCCGTGGAAATAAGCCTTCAACCAGGGATGTTGCGATGCCAGCATCGTATCCATGGTGCCTGCTTCGATAATCTTGCCATCGCCGAGAACGGCAATGCGATCGCAGATCGTATGTAGGCTATCAAGGTCGTGCGTAACCATAAAAACCGCCATCGCTGATGTCCGCTGCAATGTCAGGATCAGCTGATCGAAATCGCCGGCGCTGATCGGATCGAGGCCCGAGGTCGGCTCGTCGAGAAAGAGTATTTCCGGATCGAGAGCCAGGGCTCGCGCAAGTGCGACGCGCTTGATCATTCCGCCCGAGAGTTCCGAAGGGAACTTGCGATAGACGTCCGGTTTCAGGCCGACCATTTCCAGTTTAGTGATGGCGATTTCAGTCATGAGCCTGTCTGAAATGTCGAGGTATTCGCGAATCGGAAATTCCACATTTTCTCCGACGCTCAGCGAGGAGAACAGCGCGCCTTGCTGGAACAGAATGCCCCAGCGCCGCTCAATCTCTTGACGCTGGACCTCGCCGGCTTCATCGAGATTGACGCCAAAAACGTCGATCCGCCCCTCCTGCTTCGGCAAAAGGCCGAGGATGGTGCGCGTAAGGACCGACTTGCCTGCACCCGAAGCACCGACGAATCCTAAAATCTCGCCGCGGTAAACGTCGAGCGTGACACCATTGAGGACCCGATTGCCTTTTAGATCGACAACCAGATCGCGCACTTCGATAACAGGAGCTGTACGATCATTTGCCATGTCACATCCCGATCGACGCGAAAAACATGGCGAAAATGCCGTCGAGCACGATGACCAGGAAGATCGATTTGACCACGGAATTGGTGGTTTGCTCGCCGAGCGATTCGGCGCTGCCCTGCACCTGAAGCCCTTCGACGCAGGCAACTACGCCGATGACCAGCGCCATAAACGGCGCTTTGATCATGCCCACCTCGAACGTGTTAAGCGAGACTGCCTCCTGCAGCCGCGACAAAAAGACCTCGGGCTGGATGCCACCGTAAAGCCAGGACACCAGGCCGCCGCCGTAGAGCGCGGCCATCGACCCGAGAAACGTCAGAATTGGAACCGCAATTACCAAAGCGAGGATGCGTGGAAGGATAAGCACCTCTACCGGATCAAAGCCCATGGTGCGCAGCGCATCGACTTCTTCGCGCATTCGCATAGCGCCGAGTTCGGCTGTGTAGGAGCTGCCGGAGCGGCCAGCCACCATGATGCAAACAATCAGTACACCGACTTCGCGCAACACCAGCACGCCAACCATGTCGATGACGTAGATATCTGCGCCGAACTTGCGGAAATGGAAAATGCCTTGCTGTGCGAGAATGGCGCCGATCAACACGGTTATCAGCAGGATGATCGGCACCGCTCGCCAGCCGACGCGCTCGAGCTGATTGATCATGGAAGTGAAACGAAAGGTCGTCGGCCGCAGAAACACGCGTCCCACCGCAACCATGAGTGAGCCGAGCATTTGCGCGAGCAAAACAAGATCCGCGCCCACCGCCGCCATGGTCATGCCGACGCTCTCCAGCGTCGCGATGATGCTGTTGGGTCCGCGTGGCGCCGGTGTCAGTGATTGCGTGCCGGCATGCACTTTCTCGAAGAGACCACGGTAGTCTTCACGCAAACCGACGAGGCGCGCGTCGCGTCCCTGCTTCGTCCAGATCCGCAGCGCTCGCTCGATCAGCCACGCACCGTATGTGTCGAGATATTCGATGCGATTCATGTTAATCGCGATGCTGCGCGCGGTTACACCACGTGTAGCCGCGTCGACCTGCGGCTCGATTGCACCGGCATATTCAGCCGTCCACGAACCGGCAGCGTTGAATTCGACCATATCGCCCCGTGCATGGCCGCTGATCAAGATTCCTGCCGTCACCGAGCCGCTCCTTCACCAACAAACAGCAATGCGCGTCTGCGTTCGAACATCCGCAAACGAGCGAGCCGAGACAGGACTGGATGCGTTGCGGCGGGACTTTGCGGATTCGCCACCGGCCGATGGGCAGGCGACGGCCGCAATTCAAGGGCCGCACTGAGCGCAATCTCGCCCCGCCCTAAACACCATCAAAAGTTAACAAATCGGCCGTAATCCTTAAATGCCGTTTACCATTTTAGGTTAATGGGCGGTTAACCATGTTTCTGCGCCAGCGCGGGCATTTTGAGCGCTCGCGGTTCCACGACCATCGCGGTCGGAGTGCCTAACAGGCCGATAAACCCACGCAGTTAGCGTTCGCGTCGTTGACCGCAAACAAGCTTTCCACGACTGGCCGTCGCATATTGTTTATCGGCGGTATCGACAGGACTTCCATGTAGACGGTGCCCAACCCTTGAAGTCCCAACAGTGTGCCGGCGCCAAGACTTAGGTCCAGGTCCCGGTTGGGTGCAAATGGTCCCCTGTCATTGATCGTTACGTTGATCGACCGATGGTTCTTGGGATTGGACACGCGGATCAACGTGCCGATCGGCAATGTCTTGTGCGCCGCGTGCCAACCGATGGGATTGAAGCTCTTGCCTGTCGAAACAAGTTTGTCTTCCCAATACATCGACGCGACAACCCACTCGCCAGCCTGGATTCGATCAAACGTGTTTTCACTCGAGACGCTGTAAATTGGTATTGCGGACAAAATGCTTCCGCACACCAATATAAAGGTAATATGGGCCATTTTCCTTTTTGCCCACATCGCCAGCTCTTGCCTGTCAATCAGCTTCATCGATTTGTATCGACAATTGATTTGCGTCAAATCGTCATCGACGGGCTCGCACCGACGGGCAGCGATCCGCGCGTGATGGACGGCGTTTTATTCGATTTGTTCCCTTGAGCACCAAAAATACGGCCGTTATGTGATGGCCCAGCGTTGTCCCCTAGGTGCGCTCGCGCAATGGCTTGATCGACAATTCAGCAGCGAGTTTGTCAAGTTGTGACAAAAGTTCGGGCGCGAGCGGTACTCCGTTGCGCAGGCGGTCGTCGCGGCGCAGCGCCCGCTGCTCCCCCGGCAGCCGCACGCTCTGTCCCGGCAGGGATTTCGTGCTGCGAAGCTCGCGGATGTGCCGATCGATCTCCGCTTTAAAATGCTCGATTGGCTGGAAGCGGTTTGGGTCCAGTGCGACCACGAATTGCCCGGTATTGGTGACTTTGTCCGGCTCGGCGTTGAAGTCGACACAGTCGCGACCAAAGAGCGCGCCGTTGAGTGTGCCGGCGAGCAACCCGAACGTAAGCGCAAGTCCCGCGCCCTTATATCCAGCCATCGGCAACAGCAGCGCTTCAGCACTCTTGTGCGGATCGAGCACCGCTTCGCCAGTCTTCGGATCGATCATCCAGCCGTTTTGCAGCGGCTTGTTTTGCAAGCGGTGGTTTTTAATTGTGCCGTAGGACACGATCGAGGTCGCAATATCGAGCACCACCGGCGGCTCTTTGCCGGCAGGAATTGCGATCGCCAACGGGTTGGTGCCAAGCACCGGGTCGGCACCGCCGGCGAGCGGCATGTGGTTTGCGTTGGCGACCGCTGAATAAAGTCCGACCATGTCAGCTTTCAGCGGCAGGGCAGCATAGACACCGGCAGCGCCAGCGTGTCCCGACATACGGCAGCCGACCCAGGCCACGCCGCATTCGCGCGCGAGTTCGATGGCGGTTTCCGCTGCACGCGCTACCACCAAATGGCCCATGCCGTTGTCGCCGTCGACCAACGCGGTCGCTGGTGCGGTGCGGTTGACCTTGATATTTGGGCGCGGATTAGTTGAGCCGAGCTTTAGCCGTTGCACATATTGTGTGAGGCGGAACACACCATGCGCATCGGCACCTATCAGATCGGCTTCCAGCATCAAGCCGGCAATTTTTATGGCATCGTCCTTCGGCACGCCGGCCTTGAGCAACGCATCGACGATCAGGGAGGTTACAGCCGCCGTAGGAACACGGACGGCTTTGGTGGCCTGCACGTTCATGGTTTCCTCGACAACATTGTGTCCGCGCGCGCTCCCAGAATGCTCGCTTTATCGGCATCGGAAATATTGAGCGAGCGTACGTGCTTCACGCAATCCATCATGCCCATGTCGTAGGGGTAGTCGCTACCGAGCATGACGCGGTTGGCACCAACATGGCCGATCATGAATTCCAGAACGGGCGCTGAGTGCAAAATAGTGTCGTAGTAAAAGCGCTTTGCGATATTTGTCGGCTGCTTTGAGATGTTCTTCTTCGGCTCTGGCCGCATTTGCCAGCCGTGCTCCCACCGCGCCGCTTGATAAGGCGTGAAGCCCCCGCCGTGGGCGAGTACGACTGCAAGCTTCGGATGGCGATCAAGAACGCCACCGAAATAGAGGCAGGCTGCACCGATGGTGGTGTCGAGTGGATTGCCGATCAGATTGTTCAGGTAGTACGACTTCATACGATCGGCGCCGGCGACGTTGTTGGGGTGAACGAACATGAAGGCGCCGAGTTCTTCGGCAGTCGTCCACACTGGCTCGAAACTCGGGTCGTCAAGGTTCTTGCCCATGATGTTGGACGCGAACATTGAGCCTTTCAGCCCGAGCTTGGTCACGGCGCGCCGCAGCTCATCGGCGGCGCGTTTAGGGTCCTGTAGCGGAAGCGTCGCGATGCCCATAAAGCGGTCCGGGTGGACGGCGATGTGCTTGGCCATCTGGTCGTTCTGGATCGCGGCGAGCGTCAAGCCGAGGGCAGGCTCCTGATTGTAGAGATAGGTCTGCGGCGTGGCCGAGAGCACATGCACGTCGACGCCCGCCGCATCCATGTCGCGCAGACGGCGCGGAATATCGAACCCGCCGGTTGGGAAGGGCCGGTAGACGACGCCATTGACATCGAACGCCGCGTTCTCCGCGTCGTCAGGCGTGATGGTGACCTTGACCCCGGCTTTGGTCAGCAGCGCTGCGGTTTCCTGGGTCAGAATGTGGGTATGGATATCGATCGTTCGCACGGTGGCCATTTCGTCCCCTGAAAACTGAAGCGGAGCGCCCGCGAGGAGCGCTTCCAGTGCCGCACCCGCGCGCGCCGCGCAAGCCCCTGTCGACACCAGCGCTTTGCGCTATAACCTTGAAGCCTTCACCCCACCGCCGGAATCCCCCAATGACTGCAAAGATTTCAGCTAAATACGAGCCGCGCGTCGAAGACGATGCTCTGGTACGCGGCAGTGGCCGTTTCATGGACGACCCGCGTTTACCTAACACCGCCTACGCCGCCTTTGTGCGCTCGCCGCACGCGCACGCGCGTGTTGTTTCGGTAAAGGCCGAAGAAGCTCGCAAGGTAAAGAAGGTGCTTGCTGTGCTCACCGCCGAGGATATGAAGGCGGCGAACGTCGGTAGCGTATCCCGGCACCCGCCGGTGGTGGGCCGCGGCGGTGCCAAGATGATCATGCCGTTTCGACCTTCGCTCGCGGGCGAAAAAGTCATGCACGTCGGCGATCCGGTCGCGATGGTGGTGGCTGAGACGGCCGCCGTTGCGCAAGATGCGGCTGATCTTGTGCAGGTTGAATACGAAGAGCTCCCGCCAGTGATCGATCTCGGCGACGCCATGAAAAAAGGCGGCACGCAGCTTTACCCCGAAGCGCTCGGTAACCTCTGCGTCGACTGGCCGGGACCTGTCGCGGATGAACTGAATGAACGCGAGGTAGCCGATATCTTCGGCAAGGCCCAGCATGTGGCCAAGGTGAGCGTCGCCAACCAACGTATGGTCGTCGCGTCGATGGAGACGCGCGGCGCTACTGGTGTCTACGATAAGACCAACGACAGCTACACGCTCTACGCATGCTCGCAAGGTGCCGACTCGCTGCGCGGCCAAGGGGCCGCCATTATGGGTCTGCCGAACGAGAAGCTGCGTGTGATCACGGAAGACGTCGGCGGCGCCTTCGGCATGAAAACGCCGGTCTATCCGGAGTATCCAGCGCTGCTGGTGGCCGCTCGACAGCTCGGCCGGCCGGTACATTGGCAGTCGACCCGGTCGGAAGCATTCGTCACCGACACGCAAGCGCGCGACACGGTGACCGAGGCAGAGCTTGCCCTCGACGAAAAGGGTAAATTTCTAGCACTACGTATGCGACACCTGTGCAACCAGGGCGCCTATGTCAGCACGGCGGGTGTCGGCATTAACACCAACAATTTTGCGCGTTGCTTGCCCGGTATGTATCGAATTCCGAAAGTTGATGTCTCCGTCGCCTGTTACTTCAGCAACACAATTCCGATCGGTCCCTATCGCGGCGCCGGACGGCCAGAAGCCAACTACGCACTGGAACGTGTGGTCGAAGAAGCCGCACGTATCATTAATATGGACCCTGTGAGGCTGCGGAAAAAGAATCTCATTCCTCCGTCGTCAATGCCGTTCAAGACGCCGATAAATACCTATGACAGTGGCGACTTCCCCGCGATCGTGGACAAAGCGTTGGAACTTGCCGACTTCGACAACTTCAACAAGCGTCGTCGCGAATCTGCCAAACGCAAAAAACTTCGCGGCATAGGCGTATCCTGCATGCTGGAGCACGCCGGCGCACTGCCGATGGAGCAGGCCTCTGTCTCATTTCCAGGCGGAGATCAGATGATCCTCGGCTGCAACGTGCAATCGACCGGCCAGGGCCACGCAACTGTTTTCCCACGTCTGCTCGCCGATAAACTCGGCATCGACTCGTCGAAGATCCAGCATCGTCACGGAGATACTGCGCAAGGACTAACCGGTTTCGCCTCCGTCGGCTCGCGCTCGGCAATGTGCGCGGGTAGCGCGATCGTGCACACGGCGGACGTTATGCTGGCGAAGGGCAAGAAAGTGGCGTCGGCGCTGCTGGAGGCCTCCGAGGCCGACATTCAGTACCGTAGCGGAAATTTCGAAGTCGTTGGAACTGACCGAAAGATCTCGCTATTCGAAGCCGCCCGTCGCGCGAAAGAAGTGGGTGGAAATCTGGACACGAAAGAGAAAACTGAAACGCCGCTAACTTTCCCTAATGGCTGCCACATCGCCGAGGTTGAGATTGATCCAGATACCGGCGCGGTCGATCTCATCACATATACCGCAGTAGATGATCCTGGTGTGATGCTCGATCCTGTGATCGTCGAAGGCCAGGTGCAGGGTTCGATCGCGAACGGGTTGGGCCAGGCGCTAACAGAAAATGCTGTGTACGACTCGACGAGCGGCCAATTGGTCAGCGGCTCGTTCATGGATTACGGCATGCCTCACGCCCACACAATGCCGATTGAGCTGCGCGAGGCAGTCCTTTCGGTGCCGGCCAAGAGTAATCCCCTTGGCGTAAAGGGCACCGGCGAGGCCGGGACCACGGCGGCGATCGCGGCCGTGATGAACGCAATTTCAAATGCAATCCCCAATGGTGCCGCCGACCACATGGACATGCCGGCCACGCCGGCGAAGGTATGGGAAGCATGCCAGAAGGCGGTGGCCAATAAGTAAACCGCTCCTCCCCCGCGAAAGCGGGACCCAAAGGGCAAGGCTGAATTCCCGCTTACGTGGGAATGAGCAGAGTCGTTCTCACGCTTGAGAGATGAACTTCGTGTTCAGGTAGGCCTGCAGACCTTCCATTCCACCTTCAGAGCCATAGCCTGACTCCTTGACTCCGCCGAATGGCGTCTCGGGTGTAGAGATGGCGATACTATTCACACCGACCATGCCGGACTGGATCGAGTCCCCGATCGCTGTTGCCGTTGCGCCCGAAGAAGTAAACGCATAGGCCGCGAGCCCGAAGGGCAGCGAGTTTGCACGCTCAACCACTTCGTCGAAGGTCTTGAATGGTACAATCGGCGCAACCGGGCCGAACGGCTCTTCGGTCATGATCTTCGCATCGTCGGGAACGTCGGTAACGACCGTCGGCTGAAAGAAGAAGCCCTGATTGCCGTGACGCGAACCGCCAGTCGCGATTTTTCCGCCGCGGCTCTTAACATCATTCACGAAAGACTCCATGGCATCGAGCCGTCGCGGATTGGCAAGAGGGCCCATGGTGATGCCCTTTTCCAACCCGTCGCCCATCTTGATGCCCTTGGCGTATTCTGTGAAGCGCGCGAGAAATTTGCTGTAGGACTGCTCCTGCACGTAGAAGCGCGTCGGCGAAATACAGACTTGCCCGGCGTTACGATATTTGAACGCCGCGATAGTATCAGCGGCCTTTTCAGGGTCAGCGTCGGCGAATACGACGACCGGCGAATGGCCGCCGAGCTCCATCGTCGCCTTCTTCATTCCCTTCGCAGCCAGGGCAGCGAGATGTTTGCCGACCGGAATTGAGCCTGTGAAGGAAATTTTCTTCACGGCTTTGGCCGGAATCAAATGCTCGGAAACAGTCGCAGGTACTCCGAACACAAGATTGAGTACACCTGCTGGCAGGCCAGCGTCGGCAAAGCATTTGACCAGTTCTACGCAGCCGCCCGGCGTCTCTTCCGAAGCCTTTATGATGATCGAGCAACCGGCGGCGAGTGCGCCTGCGATCTTGCGTACCGGTGTCAGCGTCGGGAAATTCCATGGCGTGAAGGCCGCGACTACGCCGACAGGTTCTTGCAATACAATTTGGCGCACACCCTTCTGTCGGCCCGGCACAATGCGACCGTAAGCGCGGCGGCCCTCTTCGGCGTACCAGTCGATGATATCGGCACTTGTGAGAACTTCCGCGCGGGACTCCGGATAGACCTTGCCCTGTTCCTGAGTCATCACTTTGGAAACATGCTCGTGGCGCTCGCGTACCAGGTCGGCGGCCTTGCGCATGATTTTGGCACGATCATAGGCCGAGGTCGCCTTCCAAACGGAAAAACCTTTCTCGGCTGCGGCAAGCGCGGCATCGAGGTCTGCTTTGCTGGCGTGCGGTAGGTGCGCCAGCACCTTGCCGGTCGCCGGATTGATTACGTCTTCGCCCTTACGGCCTTCGCCGTTGAGCCACTTGCCGTCAATGTAAAGACCCAACTCGGAATACATATGAGGAACCTCGTTCTGACCCGGAACACCCGTTGGAGAATGCATTAGCATTTAAGAGCCAGCGCGGCCACCCTGCTGCTTCGCCGGGCACGGCCTAGTCCCGCTATGAGCCCAGATAAGCGCCACCGTTTACGTGAATGGTTTGCCCCGTGACGTATCGCCCACCGGGACCGCACAAATAACGTACCATCGCCGCCACGTCCTGCGGCTTGCCGCGCTCGCCTGTGATGGTGCCGTGGGTGAGGTGATGCGCCGGATTTTGCGACGAGGCCGGACGCGTCGTATCAATCGCGCCCGGTACAACGCAGTTAGCAGTGATCTTATCGGCAGCAAGATCATGGGCAAGCGCGCGCGAAAAGCCGACCAGAGCAGATTTTGCAGTGATCACGTGTGCCCGGTCTTTCGAGCCGATGTGTGCGCTCATCCCACCGATATTGATGATGCTGCCGCCATTCTTCTTCATCGCCGGCAAACAGGCATGCACGCAGCGGAAGGTACCATCGAGAATGACGTTCATAACTTCACGCCATTCTGCGTAACTCATTTGGTCGATTGGCTTCTCACGGCGAAGGGCGGCATTGTTGATCAGAAAATCGATTCGGCCGAAGTACTTAAGGGCAGCATCGGCGAGCGCGACAGAAGTCTTCTCATCGCCCACATCGCCGAGAACGGCAGCTGCCTTGCCGCCAGCCGTTTCAATCTCTCGGACAACGCCATCAGCTTCAGCCTCGTTCGATCGGACATTAATGACGACAGCGGCCCCGGCCTGTGCGAGCGCTAACGCGATTGCGCGGCCGATATTGCGGCCGGCGCCGGTAACAACAGCGACTTTGGCGGTGAGCTCCTTGTTATCGGCCATGATTCCAGATTACCCCCGTAAGAACGCCAGATCGATTTTCCCGACATAAAGTTTCGCTAATTGTCTAAGCGCCCCAGCGGGGCGTTTACCGTCCCAACCGCCATGGCGGACGTTCAGCGTAAATTTTTCTTCGATATCGGCACGCGTGAGCGGTTCGTGCGCCCCGCCGCGGAAATGCGGTTGGCGTTCTTCGACGACGCGGCCGTCATTGAGCACCGCACGGATGTGGCCAGTGAAATTGTTGGGATATGGATTGTCCGGATCGATCACGTAACGGACTTTCGACGACAGTGCGAGCACGGCCTTGTCGCGCACTGCGGCTTCCGTGAAGGCTTCAAGCCCAACTCCGCCGTGTACGAACCCAGTGGCGAGCAGAAATGGGGTGGAGAATTTCGCCGCATAGCCATTCGGGGGCCGCTGCTTATCGGCGAGCGGCTCCCACAGGCGATGGACGGTCCCTTCGCCGACTTCGCAGATCAGTTCTTTTACATCGTCAGGTTTAATACCGCGCGCGGCCAACCGCTTCGCACAGTCAATATAAGGGTGCGCCATCGTCCCGCACGGATAGGGTTTGAATGCCAGCGTCTCGGTCACCCAGCGCTTGCCGAAGTCGCCAGTGAGTGCATCAAAGTCGCCTTGCGTCGTGTGTGCGAAACCGTGGAACAGCCCGTGCACGCCTTCAAAAACCGTGCGGGGGCCAAGGAAGCCAGCACGTGCAAGGAGCGCGGCGCGAATGCCGGACTGTGCGGCCCATCCTGGATGCAACCGCTTTGTCCACGCGCCCTCAGCCAGATACTCGATGATGCCGCCGGCAAAGCTCGCCGCATTGCCGAGCGCATCGACAATCTGTTTGGCGTTGAGACCTAAGGCAGCGCCGACCCCGGCCGCTGCCCCCATGACGCCGAAAATAGCGGTCGGATGGAAGCCTGCCTTGTGCACGGCCTTCGGCGCCACGGTGCTAAGACGACACATAACTTCTGTGCCAACCGCTATGCCCAGAACCGCAGCACCACCGTCCGGCCTGTGGCGTTCGCAGGCCGCCAGTACGGCCGGGATAATGACCGCGCCCGCATGAACCGGGCCGCCTTCGAACGTGTCGTCGAAATCCTCCCCATGCGCAGCAGTGCCATTGATAAACGCAGCGCTGGCGGTGCTGAACGTGTGTGCATGACCAATCGCGGTGCAGGGACCTTCGTCGTCACACCCGGCAAGCGCGCTTTTGATGTAATCCTCGTTACGGGCGGTAACGCAGAGTCCTGCTACATCAATCAGCAGATCCTCGCACTTCTGGCGTACCGCCGGCGGCAGCCTGTCAGCGCGAAGCGCGACGACATGTCCAGCGAGGATCTCGGCGACTGCGGTGGCAGGAAGCTTTGCTGTCATGGACATCAAGTGCGGAAGCGCACGTTGCCGAAGCCGGGAATCCGATTGACGGCAATCACCACCGCAAAGGTGATCAGCAACATGCCGAGCCCGATCACCGAGATAGCGCCGAGATCGCCGCTTTCGTTGAGATCGTAGATCAGCACCGAGACCACTTTGGTTTCCGAGGTGAACAGGATGATCGCTGCCGACAATTCACGCATCACGCCGACAAAAACGAAACACCAGGTTGCGATCACACCAGTGCGTAGCAGTGGCGCGGTAATCTGCCACAGCGAACGCAGCCGCGTGGCGCCGAGAATGCGGCTCGCGTCCTCCAGCTCCGGATGGATCGTGCGGAACGCCGCCTGCAGTTGCTGATAGGCCGACGGTAGCGCGATGGTAACGAACGCAATCAGCAGGATCCACAAGGTGCCATAGAGAACGAATGGCGGCCGCGTATAGCTCAGAAATAGACCTACCCCGAGCACGATACCTGGAATGGCGATCGGTGCAGTGGCGAGGAAGCCGAGGACGCGCCAGCCGGCAACCGCCTGGCGCGCGGTGACGTAAGCGATAACCAGCGCAATCGTTGTGCCGATTGTAGCGGTCGCTGTGCCGAGGATCACGGTATTTTTTAGCGCGAGCGATGCCGCCGACAATTCGAACAAAACGAAGTTGATGTTCTGGAGCGTGAAGTTATGGATGGTCAACAAGGTGCTCGCGACCGGCGAGAAAGCCGCATTGAATAGAGCGGCATAAGGTAAAAACACCGGGTTGAGCAACACGACCAGGCACAACGCGAAAGCCGGCCAGCGCCAGCGGTGCAGCGGGATCAATCGTGGCGCGCCATATTTCCCGCCCACGACCGAATAGCCTCGGCGGCCAAGAATCATATTCTCGGCGCGCAGAAGGACGACGGTCAACACGAGGAGCGGAAGCGAGGCGGCTGCGGCTAGCTCGGGCTTAGGCGGAAACTGGAACAGACTCCAAATTTTTGTGGTCATGGTGTGGAACCCGGCCGGTAATGCCAGAATTGCAGGCGAGCCAAACAATGTCATCGCCTGCAGGAAGGCGACCAACGCACCGGCGAGCAATGCAGGAAGCACCAGCGGAATGGTGATGCGTCGTGCCGTGTACCAACGCCCCCCGCCGAGAATTGATGAAGCATCCTCGAGCTCACCCGGTGTGCGATCGAGCGAATTGGCGACCAGCACGAACACATACGGAAACGTGTAACAGGAGATCACGAAGATGATGCCGGGCAACGTGTAAATGTTGAACAGATGCTCGTCCAACGCCATGCCAAACCACTCGCGCGCGAGCTTGTTCAACAGTCCGCTGTTGGGCGCCGCCAGTAGCTCCCACGCGATCGCGCCAAGAAACGGCGGTGTTACAAACGACGCTGTCACCAGTGCACGGATCACTCCGCCGTACGGTAGGTCGGTGCGCGCGACCAGCCACCCCATCGGCGCTGCCACCGCACAGCAGATAAAGGCAGATGAAGTCGCGAGGATAAAGGTGGTGATAAGCGGATCGATAAACGACGATTCGGTGAACAGTCGATAAAAATTGGCAAGTGTGAAAGCACCTTTGGCGTCGGTCAGGCTGTAGAGCAGCAGCCACGACATCGGCAGCACGATCAGCGCGCACAAAATAACGGCAAATGAATAGAGCACCGGCTTCGAGAGATCGACCCCGAAGCGGCGTTCCGAGTGCGCAGGCAAGGCGATGGTCATGGCCCCAGATTTCACTTTGGACGCGGCAGGTCACGCGGCCGCGTCCGACTGTCGTAACGGTTCAATTAGACGTGGAAGATCTTGACGTAATGCTGCTTGATCTCGTCGCTCATCTTTTCGACCGCAGCGGGGTCATCCTTCATCACCTTGATGTCCTTGAATGGCGTGCGGCCGGGCTTTTCCTTGGTTTGCGGATGCATGGACCGCAAGCCCCCGACATCGATGATCAGCTGTTGGCATTCCGGAGTGAAACTGTAAGCCGTAAACAACTTGGCAGCGTTCGGATTTGGGGCGGCTTTGAACATGCCGGTCGGGCCGACGATCAACGGGGAGCCTTCGGTGGCATAGACCGGCGCAACCGGTCCACCCTTCTCGCTAATTTGGAAGATATTGTACTCGTTGCCATCGGCCATCACCGCCCGCTCGCCGAGCGCGAGACGCTTCGGCGGATCGGCCGATGACTGGACCTGCATGATGTTCTGCGCGGCAAGCTTCTCGAAGAAGCCCCAGCCGAGATCGCGCTGCATCTGGAACGTCGCGGTCATAATGGTGCCACTGTAACCTGGGTGCGCCTTGACGATCTTGCCCTTCCATTTCGGATCGAGCAGATCGGCAAAGCTTTTCGGTGCGTCTTCTTTTTTCACCAGATCGGTATTGTAGGCGATGATCGATACCCAGACCCGGAAGCTCGCGAACATCCCGTCCGCATCCTTGTGTTCGGCAGGATAGAACTTGGCGACGTCTTCCGGGACAAAGGCTTCCAGCAATCCGCCCTTCTTCCAGACGATCGAATGCGCCGCATCCGAGGAATTGACGACGTCGCACGCGTGGATGTTGCTGGCATTTTCCTGACCGATCCGCTGAAACACGCGTTCGGCGCCTGAACGCTCGACGCGCACCGCTACACCGGGGAATTTGCCTTCAAACGATTTGGCGATCTTTTCGGCGAGCGGGAGATCGACCGACGTGTACCAGACGACCTTGCCCTCTTTCTTGGCCGCCTCGATCAGCGTCGGTGTGATGGCGCTCGGCGGCGGCGCAGCGGACATAACTCTTGTCGAAAAAATGGCACCTACGGCGAGTGCGCTCGAGCCGACCAGTACATCACGACGGGAAATTCTTGAGCCCTTCATCTGCGTATCCTCCATAACCCTTTGTCGTTTCGCTCGGCGATATTGTTATCCGCTTAGCGCGCGGCAGCACTCAGGCGGCAAGTGCAGCCAGACGGCACTGCCTTGCGGGATATTCTCGCCTGCGGTGGTAAGTACGCGCAGTTGCGTGCCGTCCCTGGCCTCAACCATATAATCCCGGCTGCCGCCGAGAAAGACCTGCCGCACCACAGTCGCCAGCACGATGTTTTCGCCTTGTCGTTGAGATGCAGAAATGACGATATCGTGGGGACGAACCGAAATCGGCGTTGGCACTCCGGAATTGATTTTCTCTCCGACGCAGCGCAACGGGGTGCCCGCAAAGTCGATACGGGAAGCATCTAGGCCCTTGCCTTTAATGACGTTGCTCGATCCGATAAAACGCGCGACGAATTCCGAACGCGGCCGCTCATAGATGTCCTCGGGACTACCCGATTGTTCGATTTTCCCCGCGTTCATGACGCAAATGAGATCGGCCGTCGTCATCGCCTCCGACTGGTCGTGAGTGACATAAACCGTCGTATAACGATAGGCGTCGTGCAAGCGGCGAACCTCGAAGCGCATTTCCTCGCGTAAATTGGCGTCCAGATTGGACAGCGGCTCGTCGAGCAACAACGTCTCGGGTTCGACAATCAGAGCACGTGCAAGAGCTACGCGCTGCTGCTGGCCGCCCGACAATTCGCCCGGATAGCGTTGCGCCAGCGGCGCGAGATGAGTCGTTGCGAGAATGGCATCCAGTTTCTTGGCAATGGTGTCGCGATCCATCTTTCGTATTTTCAGACCATAGACGATGTTCTCGGCCACCGTCATATGCGGCCACAACGCGTAACTCTGGAAGATCATTGACATGTTGCGCCGCTCGGGCGGCAACGTGTTGGCCGGCGAGGAAACCAATTTGTCGCCAACGCGGATTTCGCCCTCGTCCGGCTCGACGAAACCGGCGATCAGCCGCAACGTCGTCGTTTTGCCGCAACCCGAAGGACCCAGCAGGCAGACCAGATGGCCATGCTCGATGGTGAGCGAAATATCGTCAACCACCGCGACGTGACCATATCGCTTGGTCAAACCTCGTAACTCGACGGACGCCACGCGCTTCCTCCCTGAGCCCGCCGCTTGGCGCGGCTGTATTTTGTATGACTTATGAGCCGGTGAACACAGGCTTGCGTTTCTCCATAAATGCTTTGCGACCTTCCTTGTAATCGTTGCTTGCAAAGCAGGCTTGCACCAATTCGTCGCATTTCTTCAGATCGCGCTTGCTTTCATCGGTTACAGCTTGGCCGACGATGAATTTAACGGAGTCGACCGTCATCGGTGCGTTGGACCCGATGGTCTCCACGTATTCCTTGACATAATTCTCAAGCTCGGAGTTGGGAACCACGCGATTGACCAAACCCATCGTCTGCGCTTCGGCCGCCGTGAATTGCCGCGCGGTAAAGAAAATTTCCTTGGCGAAGGAGGGGCCGACCAGATCAACCAACTTCTTGAGGCCGTCGAAACGGTAGCCGAGACCGAGCTTGGCGGCCGGCACGGCGAACTTCGAACCCTCAGTGCAAATGCGCAGATCGCAGCACAAAGCCAGCCCGACGCCGCCGCCGATACAATAGCCGCGGATCATGGCGATAGTCGGCTTCGGAAATGTGTAGAAGGCGTTGTTTGCGTGATCGACCGCAGCGTTGTAGCGGTCGACGCCTTCCTGGGTCGAACGCTCCTTCTCGAATTTGGAGATATCGGCACCCGAGATGAAGGCCTTGCCGCCGGCCCCGGTGACAACGACAACGCGAATGTTCTTGTCGTTCTTGAAATCCTCGAGAAAGCTCGACGCCGCTTCCCACATTTCAAGCGAGACAGCATTGTGCCGCTCCGGATTATTGAAGGTCAGATAACCGACCTTGCCTTCCTTGCGCGACAGCATCTTGTCGGTTTGCGACATTCCGTGCACTCCTTAAACCGCCCTAGCTGCACGCAGCTCGGCGATGTCTTTATCGGCGAAACCAAATTCCTTGAGCACCTCGTCGGTGTGCTGGCCCTGTTCCGGCGGTGTCGCCACAATCTTACTTGGCGTGCGAGATAAGTTTACCGGCTGACCAACGAAAACCTGCTCACGTCCATCCGGACGCCGGGCGCTCTGAGCGATGCCGATGTGCTTGACCTGCTCATCCGCGAACATTTGATCGACGGAATAGATCGGTCCGCATGGGACGCCGGCCTTGTTGAAGATATCGATCCATTCCGCGCTCGGCTTGCCGACGGTCTTGGCTTCGATAGCGGCATTGAGCGCATCTCGATTCTTTGAACGTAGCGCGCCATTTTTGTAGTCAGGATGATTGATGAGCTCCGGCGCGGCGATGGACTCGCAGGTACGTTCCCACATCTTCTGACCCGTTGAAGCGATGTTGATATGCCCGTCTTTGGTCTTGAACACTCCGGTCGGGATGCTGGTTGGATGGTTGTTGCCGGCCTGCTTTGGCACATCATGGTCCTGCAGCCAGCGCGCCGCTTGGAAATCGAGCATGAAGATCTGCGCCTGCAGCAGCGAGGTGTTTACCCACTGACCCTCGCCCGATACTTCACGCTCGAGTAGCGCAACCATGATACCCAACGCACAGAACAGGCCGGCTGAAAGATCGGCGATCGGAATGCCGACGCGCACCGGCCCTTGCCCCGGTAGCCCGGTGATCGACATCAGCCCGCCCATGCCTTGCGCGATCTGGTCGAAGCCCGGCCGACCGCGATATGGGCCATCCTGGCCGAAGCCTGAAATGCTGGCGAGAATGATGCGCTTGTTCACCTTGCGGAGAGATTCGTAATCAATACCGAGCCGGTCCTTCACATCGGGACGAAAGTTCTCCACCACGACATCGGCCTTCTCGACCATACGCTTGAACGCCGCGAGGCCCTGTGGCGATTTGAGATCAAGCGTCATGCTTCGCTTATTACGGTGAAGGTTCTGGAAGTCCGAGCCATTGCGCGGGCCGCCTGGCCCCTCGCCTTTTTCCAGATGCGGCGGGGTTTCGATCTTGATGACACTGGCGCCCCAATCGCCGAGCTGGCGCACACATGTCGGGCCCGAGCGGACGCGGGTGAGATCGAGCACAGTAAAGCGGGAAAGGGCCTGGGAGGCCCTGGGAAACGGCATTTCGAAGGCTCCAAACTGTCTAACACTTCACAGAACCGGATTTTCGGGGCCGACATTCCCCGATCTCCCTCGCCTTGTCCATCGGGCCCAAGAGCTCGCCTGCAACCACTTTATTCATCATTCGGCGGAATAAGGGGGCGATAGTGCCTTGAAAAGGACATCGCCGGCTGTCATATGATTTCTAGCGGATGAAAGACCCGATCTCGGGTTTGCGGGCTGCGTGCACGAAACTCATTAAAACGAATTTCGCCCCGCCTCTTCCGTTTCTCCTACGAACCGACAACCCTGGCCACGCGGGATGTCTTTAAGAACCCCGCGATTCCGCCGGCTGCAAAGGCAGTACGGCCGCTTCGCCGTATAAGAAAGAGACTCTTTGACTTCATTTAACGAGTTCGGCCTCGCAGAGCCGATCCTTCGCGCCCTCGCCGAAGAGAAATATGTCACTCCCACTCCGATCCAACATCAAACCATTCCGATTGCCGCCCAAGGCCGCGATGTCATTGGCATCGCACAGACTGGAACCGGCAAGACCGCAGCCTTCGCGCTGCCGATCCTGAATCACCTCTTCAAAAAGCGTCAACGTCCCGCGCAGAAATCCTGCCGCGTGCTGGTGCTTTCGCCCACGCGTGAATTGTCCAGCCAGATCGCCGATAGCTTCCGCGCTTATGGCCGGCACATTCGTCCGCTCGAGATCGCGCTGGCCATCGGAGGCGTACCGATCAACCGGCAGGTCCGTGCCCTCGCCCGCGGTGCCGAAGTGCTGGTGGCAACGCCCGGCCGACTGCTCGATCTGGTTCATCAACGCGCACTGCGCCTCGACCAGATCGAGGTGCTGGTGTTGGACGAAGCCGACCGCATGCTCGACATGGGCTTCATCCACGACATCAAGAAGATCGTCGCCATGCTTCCAAAAGCGCGGCAGACGTTATTCTTCTCGGCCACTATGCCGCAGGAAATCACCCGGCTTGCCGATGCGATGCTGCGCGACCCTGCGCGGGTGGCTGTCACCCCGCAAGCCTCAACTGTCGACCGTGTCGACCAGCGCGTCATCCTTACCGAGAAGGCCTCGAAGCCGTCTCTATTGGTTGAGATCCTCAAGACCGAAAAGACCGATCGGGTGCTGGTGTTCACCCGCACCAAGCACGGCGCCGACAAGGTCGTGCGCGGCCTGCAAAAAGCCGGACACGCTGCCGAAGCGATCCACGGCAACAAGTCGCAGAGTCAGCGCGAGCGCGTGCTCGCTGCCTTCCGCGACGGCAAGCTGCGCACGCTCATTGCGACGGACATTGCCGCCCGCGGCATCGACGTCGACGGCGTAAGCCATGTGGTTAACTACGACCTGCCGAATATCCCCGAGAGCTATGTTCACCGTATCGGCCGCACCGCACGTGCGGGTGCCGCGGGCGTGGCAATTTCGTTCTGCGACCACGAGGAGCGCACCTATCTTCGTGATATTGAACGGCTGATCCGCATGGTGATCCCCGCAACGGATCGGCGCACCGGCAAGCCGGCGGCGCATGCGGCGCCGCAACAGGCGGAAGCCCGCCACGGTGGCCGGCCACATCGCGGCAACCGTCAGCGCGGTCATGGCGGCGGCCATAGCGGCGGTCATGGCCGTCCAGGCAACAACAGCCACCGCTCTCACAACGCTGGGAAAGGCCGTCCAAGCCATAACGGTCATACCGCTCACGGGCAGCAGACCGTAGTGGGGGAGCCAAACGGCATCGAAAATGTTACATTTATGCAGCGTCCGGGCGAACCGCGCCGCAATGCTGGCCACCGCCCACGCTGAGGCAACTGGAGAACGACTGGATGGCGAAGGAAGAACTGCTCGAGTTCGACGGTACGGTCACCGAAGTTCTCCCGGACGGCAATTTCCGGGTGAAGCTCGACAACGAGCATGAGGTGCTCGCCTATACTGCAGGCAAGATGCGTAAATTCCGCATCCGCACCGGCGTCGGCGACCGCGTGATCGTAGAAATGTCGCCTTACGACCTGCAGCGTGGACGTATTAGCTTCCGCCACAAGGGCGACGCGCCGTCTCCGTCTCCGCAGCAGCGCCGGCCGAACTTTCGCCGCCGTTGATGAATTGCCCGGCCGGGCTGGCCGGGTTCAGGCGTTCAGGGGCGCGCGCATCATTGGAGTCCCGAACGCGCCATGAGCATGTCTTCCATTTTACGTGCTGCGCTGGTGATCGCGCTCGCCAGCACGGTCAGCATTGCCAGCGCCCAAGATGCCGCTAAAGAGCGCGCACAACCCAACGCGTCCGAGCGTCACGAACCGAACAAAGGCGTGCTGCGGCTGCTGCCCGCCGATGCCATTTCCGAACAGTCAGCTGATACGCGATCCGGCAAACTCGCCTATACGGCGACCGCGGGCACGCTCGCTTTTTACGATCAATCCGGCGACCAAAGTGCATTGGTCTTCTACACATCGTATGTCGCGAAAAACGCGCAGCCGAATCGACCGCTGACTTTCGTATTTAACGGTGGGCCGGGTGCGGCTTCAGCATTTTTGCATCTCGGGTTAGTTGGTCCACGTATCCTCGATTTCGGTCCGGACGCTCACGACCCCGCCCGCGCCGTTCTGCGCGATAATCCCGACACATGGCTCGCGTTCACCGACCTTGTATTGATCGACCCGGTCGGCACTGGATGGAGTCGCGCGGTCAAATCGGACGACGCAAAACATTTCTGGAGCGTCCGCAGCGACGCGGATGCAATGGCTAAGGCAATCGCGCTTTACGTCGCCAAAAATAACCGCGCCGGTTCGCCAAAATATCTTTTTGGCGAAAGCTACGGCGGTTTCCGGGCCGCCAAGGTCGCGCGCGCGCTGCAGGGCGACCAAGGTATCGTTATTTCCGGAATTGTCATGCTGTCGCCGCTCCTGGAAGGTTGGCTTACTTTTGGAGACGACCAGTCCGCGCTACAGGCGGCGTTGCAGCTACCTTCGCTGGCGGCAGCCGAGCTTGAACGCAAACACGCCTTCAGCCTCGACGCTCTCGCCACGGCCGAGAAATTTGCAATGACGGACTATCTGGTGACGTTAGCCGGCGCGCGCCCCAAGGGCGAAGCGGCCACCGCGTTTTATGAACGCGTCGCCAAAGTGTCCGGCGTGCCGGTGGACGCGGTGACGCAAGCGCGCGGTTTCGCTGCAAACGCCTACGTGAAGACGTTGCGCGCAGCCGACGGCAAGATCGTCAGCCGTTACGATGCGACCTTCGCTGTTGATGACCCTTTCCCGGAGCGGCGCTCGTCGCGCGCGCCCGATCCAATTCTCGATGCTGTCTCGCGCGCCTACGGCGGCGCCATGACTTCCTACGCGCGCAACGAGCTCGGTTTCCAGACCGAGATGACCTATACGCTGCTCTCTGGTGACGCCACCGGCCATTGGGATTGGCAGGGAGGCCGCCTGCAGGCGAGCACTGAAGACGATTTACGCACGCTGCTCGCCTACGGCCCGTCTTTCCGATTGCTGATCGCGCACGGCTATTCGGACATGATCACGCCTTACGCCATGACGCGTTATATTCTTGATCACATGCCGACGTTCGATCCCCCGGGGCGAGCGCAGCTCAAGCTCTACCGCGGCGGTCACATGCTTTATCTCGATCCGGATTCGCGCAAGGCGTTCACCGCCGATGCCGCGGCGTTCTACCGCGTGTCCGAATAACTGCGTCAGGCCACACGACCACCGTCGAACTCAAGTATGTCGAAGCCGACGTGCCGGTCGACGACGTAAACAAGCCCGTGCTGGTCGAGCATGACGTCGTTGCTTTGCGGGGCTGACCGACCGCCCACGGGCTCGGGAATGAAATAACCGACTTCGCGCGGTGACGATGGATCTGCGACGTCGACAATGCGCAAGCCGGCGCCGAACCACACCGCAAAAACAAGCGTGCCAGCCATTCGTTCGTGGAATTGATGAGCACCAAAGCGCGCACCCGGTGTCCGCGCGAAGGGAGAGTCGAGTTCGCTGACCTCGAATAGCGACAGTGCTTTCACGTCCGCATAGTCGCTGACATCGAAAATCGACATGCCCGCATGCGGCCGGCCGCGGCGCGCTTGCTCCTCGTTGACACTTTGCGCCTGATCCTCTTCGTCGATAGCGATTGCGATACGCCGCCTCCCGAGTTTGGTCGGCATCGGCATGACCGTGTGCGTTGGCTCCGGAAAGGGCGGATGATAATTGTAAGACGCGACCGTTTTTGGCTTTTTCAAATCGGCGATGTCGACGATGCGAAAGCCGCCATGCCAGCAGCTTGCCCACATTTCGTCGCCAAAACGCAGCGCGTGATGCAGGCGGTGGCGCTTGCCGGACCATGAAGGCTTTTCCCCGGCAGCCAGATTTTGTCCTGGCATCCACCATCGCGAGATTTCTTCAGGCTTTCCGGGATTACGCAGATCGTAGATGACAAGGATATTTCCGATGAAGCCGTCCATCTCCGTTGAGATATAGGCGTAACGCTCGTCCATATCGAAGCGGTGCACACCAATGCCGCCGGTCAATTGATGGTGGATGAGCTTTGGCGCAGCAGGATTGCCAACGTCATAGATTCTGAAGCCGCCGTTGCGATAGGGCTGCTTTTCCGCCGCCTCGACTGCAGCGAGATCTGCCTCGGTAATGCTGAGTTTCTGCGCCAGTTCGACGCGGGTTGGTTCGCGGCCAAGCGCCTCGCGCAACTCCCGTCGTACGCCCGGCAATTGCTCGGCACGTCTGCCGACCGGCGTCGGATTGCGCTCGTGGTTCACCACCATCAGACCGCCGGCAAGACGCACTTTGTGGCTGTGCGAGGTGGGATCGTCGAGCGTAACGGCCGCCACCACCCGCGGATTTTTCGGATCCGATATATCGACGATCGACGTGCCGAGGTTTTCCTTGTTCGGGATGTGACCGACATAGGCATAGTTCCCCGCGATGGTGACCTGTCCCGCTCCGGGCAGATCGACATGGCCGATCCGCCGCACATTACGCGCCAGCGCACCGTTCGGTCGCTCTACTGTCATCAGCTATTGGTCCAGTGTGGCACCGGAGGCCTTCACGATTGCCGTCCATTTCGGGATTTCGCTATCAATATAGGCTTGGAATTCCTTCGGCGTATCGCCCACAAGGTCGACTCCGAGCTTACCGAGTGAAGCTTGCACGCCCGGATCGTGCAGCGCCTTGATCGCAGCATCGTGCAACGTCGCGACCACTTGCGGCGGCGTGCCTGCGGGCGCAACGAGTCCATGCCACGTGCTTGCGTCGAAACCTTTAAGTCCTGCCTCATCCATGGTCGGAATGTCAGGCAGGATCTGCGTGCGCTTGAGTGTTGTGACTGCAAGTGCACGCACGCGCCCACCTTCGATATGCCCTACCACCGACGCGGCGGTGGCAAACATCATTTGGTCATGTCCGGCAATAACATCTTGCAGTGCTGGCGCCGCACCTTTGTAAGGTACATGCACGATGTTGATTTTTGCCTCCGACTTGAACAGTTCGCCGGCGAGATGCGCGGCTGCGCCATAGCCGGACGATGCAAAATTGATTTTACCCGGCTGTTTCTGCGCAAGCGCGATCAAATCTTTCAGAGAATGCGCCGGTACCTCCGAATTGACTACGAGAATATTGGCCTGCGTTCCGATCAATGTGATCGGGGTGAAGTCCTTCGCGGGACTGTAATTGAGATGTTTGTACAGGCTCTCATTGGTCGCCAGGATGCTGTTGTTGCCCATCAGCAGCGTGTAACCGTCGGGGGCAGCACGGGCGACGCCCTCTGCCGCGAGGTTGCCGCCTGCGCCAGGACGATTCTCGATCACGAACGGCGCGCCCAGCAATTGCTCCATCTTCTTGCCGACGATACGGGCGAGCACGTCGCTTGGGCCGCCGGGCGGGAACGCCACGACGAGTGTGACCGGCCGGCTTGGGTAATCGGCCGAACGGACGACGGGCACACTGATTGCAAGAAAGACCGCAACCGTGACAAAAAAGTGCGGCCATATCCGAGCTCGTAAGAAAGACATAAAATCTGCTCCACGCTGGTTCCCGCTTGGCGACACCGAGAATTGTGCCACGTTTGCGCATAAATAGTCGCCAGCAGGCAAAACTGTCGCAATCAGGCCGTCCGAATTGCCATTTCAGGGTCGACGCCTGAACCGTTAAGACGACTGGACTGTATATGCTCGTTGCCCCTCCAGCGGCGGAGCGGGCGCTAATCCGCCGAACTGGCCGGCCAAAAAACTCGGCAAATAAGAAAACGTCTCCCCTCCGAACTGCGCAGGGGAGACGCCAACATTAGTCGCGACGCGGGTTTTTCGGCAGGGCCAAATTACCGACCCAGCAAGTTATAAACCACCTTTCCGTCGACGACCGTCAGCACGGAGTGGAGTTTCCTGATCGACTCATCGGGAACCCGCAACACGTTGAAATAATCGTCGCTCAGCACCACGACATCGCCGAACTTGCCTTCTTCGATGGAGCCCAGATTAGCCTCCTCCTTCAGGAACCAGCCGTTCGCGACGGTGTAGAGGCGGATAGCTTCTTCACGGGTAATCTGCTGGCCGCCATTGACTAATTTTCCCGCAGCATTTTTGCCGGTGACCATGTAGTAGATCATGTTCCACGGGTCCAACGTGGAGATTTGTGCCGAATCCGATCCGGCCCCGACATGGATGCCGCTATCGAGGATCATGCGCAGCGGCGGGCCGCCACTATTTCCGCCGCTCAGATAGCGGAAAGGATGAACGGCAACACCGGCCCCGATCGCTTTCAAACGATTGACCGTCATCTGATCGATTAGCGGAACGTGGGCGACCGACCAGCGCAGGTCGGCGATCGGAGTCGTCTGATTGACTTTTTCGAACGTGCCGGTGCTGAACACGTCCTCTATCAACGATAGGCTGTGCTGCTGGAAGGCCCAGCCGCGCTGCGCGACGATGGTCAGCGCGGTGATGAAGTTGGTCGGGCTCGGATTGTTAGGGTTGAACAGCTGCGGCCAACTCGTGGCGAACTCCCCGATCCCCGAACTGCGGACCATGCCGTCGCCGAAATTGCTGAACGCATTGAGCACTCGTTGGGTGGTCAGCGGAACGTCCGGATTTTGGTCCATGCTGAGGAAGAAGATGCGCACGCGTACCGAGACCTTCCCTTCATCATAAAGCGCGAGGAGAGGGTCGTAGGCGGTGAAGGGGTCCCAACTCGCCAAGGAGTCGAAGACGAAGGAATCCTGAATGTTGGGCGTTCCCGGAATGACGAAACCACCCATGTCGACGTTAGTGGTCACGCCGACGCTCGCCGAATAGGCCATGGCATCGAGCGTTCCCTGCTTCTTATCGTCGAAGGTCTGAATCGCACGCAGTGCGTTCAGCGCGGCGAGCGACGGCGCATTCGCGGCAATATTGCCGCCCGCGTCGACCGCGACGCCTTTGCCGGTGAAGAAGCTCTTTCCCGGCGTATTAGTCACCGCCGGCCCGGTGAACGAATTGAACATAAGCACCGGGTTGTTGGGCGCGGCGGCATCCAGCTCGGCAAGCGTCGGCAAGCGGTTTTCAGCGAACTGTGCCTGCGTCCACCCGCCCATAGCGGTGATGAACTCGCCAGCTTTCACGGTTTTGGCGCGGGCGCGGATCGCCGCTTGCACGTCGGCGATTGAGGTCGCGGTCTCGAGCCGTGTATCGTGGCCCGGCCGCAAACCGAGCAGCAGAAAATGATTATGGTTGTCGACGAGCCCCGGAACGGCCGTGCGTCCGCCGAGATCGATCACGCGCATGCAGGGGCCACCATCGGACCCTTCCCCGCCACCGACCGCCGCGAACTTCCCGTTCTTGATCGTCACGGACGATACGATCGAATTGCCGGCGTCGAGAGTGTGAATCTTTCCGTTGACCAACCTCACATCGCGCGCGCCGGCGCAGCGGTCATCGTCTCCGTCGCGTGCTAGAGCAGCAGAGATCATCGCCACCCCAGCTACCAACGACGACACAAGTAATAATGATACTCGACTTCGGGCCCTCATGAGTTTCCTCCTTGAATTTTTATGGCGGCATTGCTGCCGTCCTCAGCGTATCCGGATTCAAGCAAGAGGGAAGTTTTTTCGATGAATGTGAAAATGAAGACGAAGCAATCGACGGCGGACCACAAAATGTTTCCGCCCTCACTTCATTGCTGTGCAACATAGTGGGAAGATGCCCACTCGCGTACTCCCTCGGCTACCGCCACGCGATCGCCTTCGATATCGCCTTTTCGTCCATTCAATTGGGCTGCCGATGTTGACCGTCGAGCGATAATCGATGCCGCTCCGGCCGTGCTTAACGTTCCTGCGGAACTCAAGACTTCTCCGGAAAAAGAACGCGTGACACCGTTTTTTGAATCAACGAAAGCGATTCTCTCGCCAGCGGTGTGGCAGGCCGTTGGGCAGACGTAACCAACGACAGCTGGATGCTGAGCTTGGGCCTTACGATGGGCCTCACGGTAAAGCTCCGTCCAAAGGTGTGACCACGCAAGGAATTGAGGGGCAGAACAGCATGCCCATAGCCCTCGTGGACGAGATCGAGTATCGATGCGATCCCGTCGATCTCGAATTCGATCCGCGGTTTCAGCCCCAAATGCGCTAGCTGAGCGTCGATAAGCATCCGATTAGCGTTCGAGGGGCTCGGGATGATCAACGGATAGCGCGGCAATTCCCGCAGCTGCACCGATTTGCTCTGCCGATCCTTTCCGGCAGCCTTGGACGAGACCAGGAACATTTCCTGTTCTTGCAGCGGTCGAATCTCGACGGTCGGTAGCGGCGCCGGATTGTAAACCAGCCCGATGTCTACGCGTCCTTCCACGAGCCACTCCACAATAGGGGCGGACATTGCTTCGACCACACCAAACGTCCCCTCCGGGAAGGAATTGCGGAAGGATTTGACCAATGGGACCGTGAGAAGCCTCGCTACGCTGGGAGGCATGCCAAAGATGACATGCCCCACCATCGCGTCCCTCGTCTCCGTGAGCTCGTCGCGCGCGCGGCGCACTTGCATGAGGATCCCTCGCGCATGAGCGAGGAGGCGCCGGCCAGCATTCGTCGGCGTGACGCCGCGCCCGTTGCGATACAGCAGAGTCTGCCCGAGCTCCATCTCGAGCTGGCGCACCTGATGGCTCAGCGCGGACTGGGCGATGGAGAGCAGCGACGCAGCCTTGGTGAAGCTGCGCAGATCGGCGACGTGCACGAAGTAATCGAGCTTTTTTATATCCATTGGCTGTCTGGCCATAACTTTGGGCAGCGGAGTTATCTATTTACCAGATATCTGATAGCCCAGCATCGCTATTCCACATGTCTACAAAGTGTCAAATAATGTTCCACCTGACGCTATTTGCGTTCGGCGGCCGTTCCGATTTTCCATGCACATGGCCGCCGGATGGACTGCTGCGACGATCAGGGCGGTCGGCGCAGTCTGCCTAACAACAATAACGACGATGGGAGGAGCATAGTCATGGTTGTCGTCACCAAAGCACTAAGACTCAGCGCGGCTGTCATGTTCTCGGTAGGGATGTTGTGGCCCTGCCTCTCGCAGGCAGATCAACCTGGTATCGGCTATACGATCACCACCCCCGACACGCCCACGATTGGGTTTGTCACGACGAATTCGGTGTCGATCAAAGTTACCGGCCCTTCGAGTGAAGCTATTCGCCACACCAAGCTCACGCTAAACGGGCTCAACGTGACTAACTGGCTGTCGCAAGACGGCGTCGGCGTGGTGTCGGGCCTGGAAGTTGGATCGAATACTTTTAAGTTGTTCGAGTCGAAGAACTCCAATGAGCCGGTCGCCCGGCTCGTGATCGAAAGAGCGACAAAACCTGCCGTCACATGTGTATCGCTTGCGGCGCTCGTCAATTTCCCGATCAAGCCTACCGGGTCCGAGGGCGGAACCACCATCACTCTTGCGCAACTGAATCCGGCGACTGCAACCTTGCCCGAGCACTGCCAAATACAGGGGCTGCTGCGCGCACGCACGGGAATCGCCGGGCCCTCCGCTACTGCCCAGGCGTACGGGTCGAAATTCGAGGTGCGCCTGCCGACCCTCTGGAACGGAAGATACATGTTTCAGGGCGGCGGTGGCACCGAGGGCTCGCTTCCTGCAGCGACCGGGGCACAGACCGGCACGGCTTCTTTCCCCGAGTTGAGTAATGGATGGGCCGTGGCGTCCCAAGACGGCGGCCACGAAAGTTCCCAATTGCCGCCTACGACCCCCAAGACTGCGACCGCCCCGAGCATTCTTCAGGTGAACATGTTCTATCCCGACGCACAGGCGGTTAAGGATTGGGCCTACAACTCAATCGACATCACCACTCAGACCGCCAAGTATCTGATCGATGCCTACTACGGGCGTTCGGCGGATCACACTTATTTTGTCGGCTGCTCGACGAGCGGCCGGCAGGGGATGGCGATGACCCAATTGTTTCCGACGTACTACGAGGGCGTCATCGCGGGCGATCCTTTCTACCTCCCGCCGGATATTTCGCTGAGCGAAACGTGGGGGCTGGAGCAGATCATCTCCGTGTCTCCCAAGGACACGAACGGGAACCCCGTCTACACGCAGGGATTCCCGGTCAGCGATCAGAATTTGTTCACCAGCGCGATCCTGGCCGCATGCGACGCGCTCGACGGGCTGGTCGACGGCGTGATCGACAACCGGGCGGCGTGCCATTTCGACCCGGCAACCTTCGTCTTCCCGTCGTCGGGCCCCTACGGCTCCGTAGCGCCCGGTCAGCCCTTGCAGTGCACTGCCGCAAAGACACCCACGTGTCTGACCCCTGCACAAGTAACCGCAGTGAAGAAGATCGCACAGGGTCCGAGAACCTCAGGAGGCCAGCAGATCATTTCACCGGACGGGACACTCCTGTCTGGATATCCGTTCGACGGGGGGTTCATGCAGCCGTCGGGCATCCCGACACGCGACATCGGATCGGCGACCTCTCCCCCGGGCAACATCGGTCTCGGATCAGGTCAATTGCCGCTGTTTTGGTTTACCGTTCCCGATCCGACGTACAACCCGCTCACGGTCAACTACGATAAGGATATTGGTCTGGTCACCGCCCACTCGCCGGCGGTCAACAACTCGACTGACATTTCCGCCTTCGTCGATCGCGGTGGCAAGCTGATCTTCTATCACGGCCTGAGCGACTCGGGTCCGCCGTGGCCGTACACCGCCGAATATTTCCACAAGGTGGCGGAGCGCCAAGCACGAAGGCATTCTGCGTCCCCACACGAAACCATCGGCGAGCGTCGCGACGGCGATGACGATAACAAGCTTGGTCAGGCCGGAGACTTCATGAAGCTTTATCTAGTTCCCAACATGGGGCACTGCGGCGGCAACGCTTCGACAGACCACTTCGACATGTTAACGCCGATGGTCAACTGGATCGAAAACGGCATTGCGCCCAATACCGTCGTGGCGACCGGCGTGAATTTTAGCAGCACGTTGGGCACACTTACGGGACTTCCGACCACGCGCAGCCGCCC
>WNFM01010201.1_pt3 | contig 34324 bp, 29 predicted proteins | sample 5400271 | NCBI WGS metagenome assembly WNFM01 (sample SAMN13153352, study PRJNA577476) | soil metagenome | isolation source: 60 cm saprolite on Douglas fir-dominated hillslope | place: USA:California | collected 2013-09-17 | reverse complement strand
CGGCGAGGCGATGGCGCAAGTTGCCGCCGAGCGCGCCAACCCGAAGATCGACCTGTGGTACACGGGAACCGGCGACCCGCATCTGCAGGCGGCGGAAATGGGCCTCACCGACGAATACAAATCGCCGATGCTGCCGCAGCTGTACGACTGGGCGATCCGGCAAGCCGAACAATCGAAGTACAAGACCGTGGGCGTGTACACCGGCGCGCTCGGCATCGGCTACAACCCGGAGGTGCTCGCGAAGAAAAACCTGGGGCCGCCCAAGTGCTGGGCCGATCTTGCGAACCCGATCTACCGCGACGAGGTGCAGATGGCCAACCCCAACGCGTCGGGAACGGCCTATTCGACGATCGCGACGCTGATCCAGATCTTCGGCGAGGACAAGGCGTTCGAGCTCATGAAAGGGATGCACAAGAACACCAACAACTATCCGCGCTCCGGCGTGGGCTCGATCCGCGCCGCGGCGCGAGGAGAAACGGGGATCGCCGTGACGTTCCTGCACGACGGCATGACCGAGATCGCCAACGGTTTTCCGATCAAGCTGGTCGTTCCTTGCGAAGGCACCGGTTACGAGGTCGGCTCGATGAGCATCGTCAAGGGCGCGAAGAACCTCGAGAGCGCGAAGAAATTCTACGATTGGGCGCTGACACCCGCCGCGCAGAAGCTCGGCGCGGAAACGAAGAACTTCCAGACGCCGTCGAACAAGGCGACGCCGATCCCGCCGGCGGCGCCGAAGCTTGCCGACATGAAGCTCATCAACTACGACTTCGCGAAATACGGCAGCGCGGCCGAGCGCAAGCGCATCCTCGAGAAGTGGGACCGCGAGGTCTACGCGCTGCCGCGCTGAAATTCAGCCGCGTCTTTCAAGCGCCGCGCCTATTTTTTCTTGGCGAAGTCTCCGGCGAACGCGTAGCCGACGTCGTCGGGCTTCAAGTACTTGCGCAGCGCCGCGTTGACCTCAGCCGCCGACATCCTTTCGATGGCGTTGTCGATCTGGCCGGACGTCGACCACGTGCGGCCGAGGTAGGCCTGGTTGGCTAGCGAACCGGCGACTTCCCTGTCCTGCGTGCGGGAGAGATGCCGCTCCTGCAGCAGGCCGTCCCTCGCGTTCTTGACCTCGATGTCGGTGAAGCCATCTTTGAGCGCCCCCGCGAATTCCTCCGAAAAGTCGCGACGCACGCGGTCGAGATTCTCGGGCGCGAAGATCGCGTAGACGCCGAAGCGGCTGTTGGCCTCGAACGAATTCGGTTGCAAAAAGCTGGCGACGCCGTACGACAGGCCGTCTTTCTGCCGCAGCCGTTCCCACAGTCGCGAATTCGGCGAGTCGCCAAAGACATAGTTGGCGACGAGCAGCGCCGGGTAATCGGGGCTGAGGTCGTTCAGCGGCAGCGCCTCGCGGCCGATCAGGAACGCGTTGGCCTTGTCGGCGAGATCGAACTTGAGCGTAAAAGGCTTCTTTGCCACAAACGGATCCGGCACGCGCGCGTAGGCGCCCGCGCTCTTCCAGCTGCCGAAGAGCTCCGTCGCGAGCGCGCGCATCGCTTCCGGATCGAAGTCTCCGACGATCGCCAACTCCGCGTTGCTCGCGCCGTAGAACTGCGCGTGGAATTTCTTGAGCGAATCCGGCGTGACAGTCTTGCTCCACGCGAGCTCCTCGTCCAGCGTGGGCGAATAACGCGGGTCCCCGACCGGATACGGATTGCCTTCGCGGCGGCTGGCGCGCACGGCGACCTGTTGCGGTTCGTTGCGCGAGGCCTCCAGCGCCGTCGCGCGCTCGAGCTTTAGCGTCTCCAGCTCCTGAGGCGGGAACGAAGGCTCGCGCAGCACTTCCGCGACCAAGCGCAGCGTGTCGGGCAACTCCTTGCGGAACGTCTGTCCTGACACCGATGCGCCTACCTCGTTGCCACTGACGCCAACCCTGGCGCGCAGCTTGTCGAGGGTATCCTCGATTTCCTGGCGGCCCTTTTTCGTGGTGCCGCGTGCGAGCATCGAACCCGTGAACTGGCCGTCGGCCTGCTTGCCGAACGCCGAGTTTTCGTCGGCGAAATGCAGCGACAGCGTGAAATTGACGGCTTCGCCGCGCGTCTTCTTGGGCAGCAGTGCGACCTTCATGCCATTCGGGATGGCGAAGCGCTGCGTGCGCGCATCGAGATTGGCGATGCTCGTGTCGAAGGTCTCGCCCGCGGTGGCGGCGGCGTCGCCCTTGTAGTCCTTGACCATTGCCGCAACGTCGACCGTCGGCGGCACCGGCGCGCGGTCGGGGGTGGCGTCGGGAATGAATTCGCCGATCGTCGCGTTGGAGCGCTTGAAGTAGTCGAGCGCGACACGCTGCACATCGGCTGCGGTGACGTCGCGATAGCGATCGCGCTGCAGGAAGAAGAGGCGCCAGTCGCCGAGGGCGACGGCCTCGGAAATCGCGACGCCGAACCTTCGCGGATCGGACAGGATGTCATCGTAATACTTGGCGGCCTTGGCGCGCAGCCTTGCGACTTCGGCTTCGCTGATCGGTTCCTTCTTGAGGTTCTCGATCGTGGCGAACATGGCGTCGCGCGCGGGCGCGATCTCCTCGTTGTCGGGGACCTGCGCGAACAGCGTCAGCGTGCCCGGATCGCGCTGTGCTTCGGTCCAGCTTTGGACGGCCGACGCCTTTTTCGTTTCCACCAGAGACTTGTACAGCCGTCCCGCGGGCTCGACCGTCAGCGCGTCGCCGAGGACGTCCGTCGCGACATAATCCGGATGCGCGCCGCGCACCGTGTGGAACATGAGGGCCACGAACTTGGAGTTGCCGACGCGGCGCAGCGTCACGGTGCGCTCACCATCCTGCACCGGGTCCTGCGTGTAGATCGTGGGGAGCTTGCGGGTCGGCTTCGGGATCGGGCCGAAGTCTTTGGCGATCAACGCCAACGTCGCATCGGCGTCGAACTTGCCGGCGACGATCAGCACGGCGTTGTCGGGCTGGTAATACAGTTTGTAGAACGCCTGCAGCCGGCCAATGTCGACGTTCTCGATGTCCGAGCGCGCGCCGATCGGCATGTGCGCGTAGTTGTGCCATTGGAATGCGCTGGCCAGCATCTTGCCGTAGAGGACGAGCTGCGGATTGTTCTCGCCGCTCTCGAACTCGTTGCGCACGACGGTCATCTCGGAGTCGAGATCACTCCTGCGGATGTACGAATTGACCATCCGGTCGGCTTCCATCGCCAATGCCCAGTCGAGGCTTTCGCCGCTTGACATGCCGCGCTTGCCGAGTTCGGTCATGATGTTGCCGCGCGACGGCGTGCCCTTGAATGTCAGGTGCTCGAGCAGGTGCGCCATGCCGGTCTCGCCGTAATTCTCCTGCGCGGCACCGACCTGGTAGGTGACATTGACCGTCGTCGTGGCCTTCGACGCATCCGGGAACAGCAGCACCGTCAGGCCGTTCGCGAGCTTGTATTCGGTGATGCCCTCGATCGAGGCGCCTTGCGTGATGCCGGCGGGAAGCGCCGCGTGGGCGCCGGCCGCGACCAACAGTGGGATCAGGAACGCCATCCAGCGACGGAACAGGGAGGTCTTCGAAAACATGGCTTTACCTTTGAATTTTTCGGCGCGCGAAGTATACCGGGGGCGGGGCCGACGGATCGCGCCGAGGGGATGGACCGAATCCCGCGGCGACAGTTCGCCGCCGACCGCGACAGGATGAACGACTGGCCGGCTTTGGGGACACCACGAGCCGTAATTGACGTTGAATGATTGTCATCTGCGCGAAAAAACCCATAGCACCCCGTAATTCTGGATATCCGGCGCCTTGCTGGATATACTTTGAGCCGGCGTTGTTCTGTCTTTCGGCTGGCAGCCGGCACATTGGGGATAGCAAATGAATGCTGTAATGAGGGCGACTCTGTCGGCGGCGTTTGCAATGCTTGCCGCGTGGTCCGCCCAAGCTGACGTCTACGTTGCCAATACTGCCGGCGCGTCGATTACGGTCTACGCGACGGGCGCCGTTGGCAACGTGCCCCCCATCCGTACCATCTCCGGGCCCGCCACCGGCCTCAATTTTCCTGAGACCGTCACGGTCGATACGGTCAACAACGAACTCTACGTCGCAGACTTCTTCGGAGCGGCGATCCGCGTCTACCCGTTGGCCGCCAACGGCAATGTCGCGCCGATCCGGACGCTGATCGATGGCCCCAATTCCGGCCTTTCGCAACCGCGCATGGTGGCGGTCGATACGATCAACAATGAAATTCTGGTGCCTTCGATCAACAACTCGGTTCGCGTCTATCCGCGCCTGGCCAATGGCGACATCGCGCCAACCAGGGTCGTCGCGGGCGCGACGACCCTGCTCAACAACCCGATCAGCATTTCGCTCGATCTGACGAACAACGAGTACAGCGTCGACAGTTACGACGTGGGCGGCCCTGGCGTTCCCGGCATTCTTATTTTTGCACGCGCGGCGAGCGGCAACGTCGCACCGCTGCGCCAGATCACCGGCGCTGCGACTTTGTTGGGCACGTTCACCAATTATGCGGTCATCGACTCGGCGAATAACGAGATCTACGCACAGGCGAATAGTGGCACGGGTTACGCGGTGTTCGTTCGTACCGCGAACGGTAACGTGGCACCGCTGCGCAACGTCACCGGCAGCGCGTGCATCAGTGACATCGGTGGAATATCGGTGGATATCGGCAATCAACGGGTGCTGATCACTGACCGTACCAACAATCTGTTGGCCGCCTTTGCGCGCATCGCTACGGGTGCCGCGAATCCGGTCACCGTCGTCGTCGGCCCGACTACGGGACTGAACTCGCCATTCGGGCTTGCGCAGGATTCGCTGGGCGGCCTGAGTGTCGCAGGCGGCCAGTGCTCCGTTCCCAACGTCAGCGGGATACCGACGCTCGGCGACGCAATGCTTGTTCTGCTGGCCGGCCTGATCCTGGCATCCGCGTTCTGGTTGGTTCGCCGCCGCGCGCGGCACCTCGGCTGAGCGGCAACGCGATGATGGCATGCGTCCCTCGGGGGCGTGTTGCCGTTGGACGCGGTTGCTCAGGCACATTCTCCAACAGCTATTGCTGCCCGTCATTCGTGCAGTTGCGTTTGGGGCTCTAATTGACGTATGTAAGGTCGCAGGTTGCCTTGTCCGAGGGTCGGAATGACCCGAAGACGGCGGCTGATCGGGGGTAAGCTTGCCCTCCGCCCCGCCTCCTTGGACCGTGCCGCACGAGGTTCGCGATGAACGATCAAAGCGCCCGCCATCCGCTGGTTTTCAAGCCCGTGAACAAGGTTCGCTTCGTCACGGCCGCGAGCCTGTTCGACGGCCACGATGCGTCGATCAACATCATGCGACGCATTCTGCAGGCGTCGGGCTGCGAGGTCGTCCATCTCGGCCACAACCGGTCGGTCGAGGAGATCGTCAACTGCGCGATCCAGGAAGACGCGCACGGGATCGCCATCTCGTCCTACCAGGGTGGGCACGTCGAGTTCTTCAAGTACATGCTCGACCTATTGCGCGAGCGCGGCGCCGGCCACATCAAGGTATTCGGCGGCGGCGGCGGCGTGATCGTCGGAGCGGAAATTTCCGAGCTGCACGACTACGGCGTCACGCGCATTTTCTCGCCCGAGGACGGGCAGAAGCTCGGCCTGCAGGGAATGATCAACGAGATCGTCGCCGCGGCCGACAGCGATCTCGCGCACGCGCTGCCGGAGTCCCTTTCGAAGTTGACCGATGGCGACCGGTTTGCACGGACGCGCGCGCTGGCGCGGCTCATCACGGGCCTCGAATCCGGCGCAGTCCCGGAAAAGTTGCGCGCGCAAATGCTGGCCTTGGCGCAAAAATCCACCGTGCCCGCGCTGGGCATCACCGGAACGGGCGGCGCGGGCAAGAGCTCGCTGACCGACGAACTGGTGCGCCGCTTTCGCCTCGACCAGCACGACGCACTGAAGATCGCCATCATCTCCATCGACCCGTCGCGCCGCAAGTCCGGCGGGGCGCTGCTGGGCGATCGCATCCGGATGAACGCGATCGAGCATCCGAACGTCTACATGCGCTCGCTGGCCACGCGCGACGCCGGAAGCGAGATCTCGAAAGCGCTGCCCGACGTCATCGCGGCGTGCAAGGTCGCGGGGTTCGACCTGGTCATCGTGGAGACCTCGGGGATCGGCCAGGGCGATGCCGCGATCGTGCCGCTGGTCGACACGTCGCTTTACGTGATGACGCCAGAATTCGGCGCCGCGAGCCAGTTGGAAAAAATCGACATGCTCGATTTCGCAGACTTTGTCGCCATCAACAAGTTCGACCGCAAGGGCGCCCAGGACGCGCTGCGCGACGTGCGCAAGCAATACCAGCGCAACCACGAGAAATTCAAGCAGGCGCCGGATACGATGCCGGTGTTCGGAACGATGGCGTCGCGCTTCAACGACGACGGCGTCACGGCGCTCTATCAGGCGCTTGCCGGGAGGCTCGCGGAGAAGGGCCTGAAGCTCTCGCCCGGCGCGTTGCCGACCGTCACGACACGGCAGTCGACGGCGCAGCACGCGATCGTGCCGCCGGCGCGCACGCGCTATCTCGCGGAAATCGCGGAAACGGTGCGCGGCTACCACCGCTGGACGGAAGGCGAGACGCGCATCGCGCGTGAGCGGCAGCAACTGCGTGCGGCGAAGACGATGCTCGCCACCGAATGCAAGCTCGACGTGAAGGAGCTCGACGCGCTCGCGGCCGATCGCGACGCGAAGCAGGACCCGCGTGCGAAGAAGCTTCTCGACATGTGGCCGCAGACCAAGGCCGCCTACTCGGGGGACGAGTACGTCGTGAAGATCCGCGGCAAGGAAATCCGCAGCGCACTGACGACCGTCTCACTCTCGGGCACGCACGTGCCGAAGGTTGCGCTGCCGAAATTCGACGACGCGTCGGAGATCCTCCGCTGGCAACTGAAGGAGAACGTGCCGGGCAGCTTCCCCTTCACGGCGGGCGTGTTCGCATTCAAGCGCGAGAACGAGGACCCGACGCGGATGTTCGCCGGCGAAGGCGACGCAGTGCGCACCAACAAGCGTTTTCACCTTCTCGCCGACGGCATGCCAGCCAAGCGCCTGTCCACCGCGTTCGATTCGGTGACGCTTTACGGCAACGACCCGGCCATTCGCCCCGACATCTACGGCAAGGTCGGCAATTCCGGAGTGTCGATCGCAACCCTCGACGATTTGAAAATCTTGTACGGCGGCTTCGACCTGACCGATCCGGCCACGTCGATATCGATGACGATCAACGGTCCGGCGCCGACGATCCTCGCCATGTACATGAATGCGGCGATGGACCAGCAACTCGAGAAATTCCGCGGCGACAACGGTCGCGAGCCGACCGACGACGAGGCCGCGAAGATCCGCGCTTGGACGCTGTCCACCGTTCGCGGCACCGTCCAAGCCGACATCCTGAAGGAGGATCAAGGGCAGAACACGTGCATCTTCTCCACCGAGTTCAGCTTGAAGGTGATGGGCGACATCCAGGAATACTTCGTCCAGCACGACGTCAAGAATTTCTACTCGGTGTCGATCTCGGGCTATCACATCGCGGAAGCCGGCGCCAACCCGATCAGCCAGCTCGCGTTCACGCTGTCCAACGGTTTCACGTTCGTCGAGGCGTATCTCGCGCGCGGCATGCACATCGACGATTTCGCGCCGAACCTGTCGTTCTTCTTCAGCTATGGGATGGACCCGGAATACGCAGTCATCGGCCGCGTCGCGCGGCGGATCTGGGCGGTGGCGATGCGCGAGCGCTACGGCGCCAACGAGCGCGCGCAGAAGCTCAAGTTCCACTCGCAGACGTCGGGCCGCAGCCTGCACGCGCAGGAGATTTCGTTCAACGACATCCGCACGACGCTGCAGGCGCTGATCTCGACGTACGACAACACGAATTCGCTGCACACCAACGCGTACGACGAGGCGATCACGACGCCGACCGAGGAAAGCGTGCGCCGCGCGATGGCGATCCAGCTCATCATCAACCGCGAATGGGGCCTGGGCAAGAACGAGAATCCGAACCAGGGCAGCTTCATCGCCGAGGAACTGACCGATCTGGTCGAGGAGGCCGTGCTCAAGGAATTCGAGGCCATCTCCGAACGCGGCGGCGTGCTGGGGGCCATGGAGACCGGCTACCAGCGCGGCAAGATCCAGGAAGAGTCGATGTATTACGAACACATGAAGCACGATGGGACTTACCCGATCGTGGGCGTCAACACGTTCCGCAATCCGCATGGTGATGCCGCGCCGCAGAAAGTCGTGCTCGCCCGCTCGACCGACGATGAAAAGCAGTCGCAACTCTCGAGGCTGGCCGACTTCCAGCGGCGCCACGCCAGCGAGGGGCCTGCTGCATTGGCGAAATTACAACAGGTCGTGATCGAGGACGGAAACATCTTCGCCGAATTGATGAAAACCGTGCGCGTGTGCTCCCTGGGGCAGATCACGAATGCGCTGTTCGATGTGGGGGGGCAGTACCGCCGAAGTATGTGAACCGCGCAACGTTTCTTGTAGGACAACTGCCGCGAAACGCATCACGCGGCTGTCAAATCGGCGGGATTGTGATAGTTTTGCCGGTGGGGGGTCCGGTCGAGGCGGACCATGAACAGTTTTCAGCTGGTAACGAGGTACCTTTATTTCGGCGTCGACGCGATGCGCCTGCGCNNGCGTGCTGATGCGGGTCCAGGGCCAGCCGCCGGATCGCGCTACCGTCGGCCTGGATACGCTGGCGCACGATTTTCGAGTGAGCCCGCGCGAGAGTCTCTCGATCGTCGACCAGTTGGTGCAAGGGGGACTCCTCGAGCCGCAGCAAGGCGGCGCGGATCAATACGCCGTCACCGACAAGTTGCGGATGTATGCGCAGGCGCGCATCGTCGATCCGCTGCCGCGCACGCGCGCGCAACTCCTGCTGACGCACATGACCGATCTGGCCGAGGACTTCAACCGCAAGGCGACGCGCAACAAGTACGAAATCGAAGCGCTCGCCGTGTATGGCGGGTTCATGAGCCGCGAGCTTGAGTTGCCGGAGCTTTCAATCGGGGTGACGGGCCGCCGCCGCGCAACAGATATGCGGCAGGCCGCGGGCCGGGCCAGCGTTCCGACCGGCGGGCATGAGCAGATCCGCAAGATGTTCGAGGAATTGAGCAGTTTCGTGCAGGTCACGTTCTTCCGGCACCTGCAGGACATTCCGCGCCCGTTCAGCGTGTTCTTCAGGGACGAGGGCTAGCCCTTTTTGGAAGGGGCAGTGCCCGATCCGCAATCGGATCGAGCATCGCGGTTGCCGCACCTCGCCGGTGCGACAAATCCGAAAACCCGACCGAGGCCGAGACGCGACAGCCAATAACGATTGGCCGCGATCCATGGGTAGATGCGATCGAGCAGCGGCCGCAGCCTCGCGCTCCCAAGCATGCGCGCGAGCCTGGTGAACCCCGCGGCGCGATACACCGCCTCGAACACATCGAGACCGCTCGACCAGCGGCCGGCCGCGTCACGGGCATGGATGCGCTCGAGCATCATCTTGCGCGTGACGCCTTCGCGGAGGCCGGGTTCCTCGTCGAACGCCGGCGCGGAACAATCGGCCAGGACGAGCAGACCCTCAATGTCGCGCGCCTTCAGCGCGTGCATTTCACTCGCGCACAGAGGACAGGAGGCGTCGTAATACACGGTGAGCGGGAACGTCATTCTCTTGCCCACGTTATCGCCGACTCCATTCAGCGGCCAGGCGTTCGCGCACGCGAACGCGTTGACGACTTGCCGCCGCGGACGATTGTCCCGACGCGCGCGCCCAGCTTCATCAGCTTGACGAGCGTCGCCGTGTCGAGGCGCAGCATCTCCTCGCTCCACACCGACAGCGTCTCCATCAGCGCCAGTGTTTCGCGCAGGCGCGCCTTCGTCGGGGGACTCTGGAGGGCGAAGTCGGGATCGGCGATGCATTCCCGCAGGATGCCGATCGTCGGATCGAATTCCCGCACCTTCCGTTCGCGGACGATCGTACGGAAAAGCTCCCACGGATCCCGCAGCGTTTCGTAATGATCGCGGCGGTCGCCCAACTGGTGAACGACGCGTACCAGGTTCCAGCTCTGCAGTTCGCGCAGACTGTTGCTGACGTTGGAGCGCGCGACCGAAAGCGTGGCGGCGATCTCCTCCGCATGCAGCGGCCGGTCCCGCACGTAGATCAGCGCGTGAATTTGCGCGACGGTGCGGTTGACCCCCCAGCGCGAGCCCATCTCGCCCCAATGGAGGACGAATCGCCGCGCGATCGGGGACAGGTCGCCGCCCGGCGAGTTGCGGGCTTCCGGCGCCGCATCGTTCATGTACAGACTCTCCGGCATGGCAAAACGAGTTGCGTCGCCGTTCGCCCACTGCGAACGAGGCGACCGGCGGTCATTGACGATCAGCCTACCATGACATAAATTTCTGTCAAGACAGAAATAAAAGAAAGTGAGGCGATCGTGCGCGTCCTCGTGCTGGGTGGTTCGGGGTTCCTCGGGCGCCACGTGGCCGCGGCCCTTCTCGCGCGCGGCCATCGCGTGGTCATCGGTTCGCGCCAGCGGACGGCAGGTTCACATCGGCGGTTGGCGTGGGCGCCGGCCTGCGATTGGCGCGTCGTTCGATTCGAGCACATGGCGGCGCCGCAGCAATGGGACGCCGCCGTGCAAGACGTCGATGTCGTCGTCAACTGCGTGGGCATCTTGCGGGAATGGCGCCACGCCACCTATGAATGCGTTCACTGCGACGCGCCCGCGGCGCTCGCCCATGCCTGCGCGCGTGCCGGGACCCGTCGGCTATTGCACGTTTCCGCACTCGGATTGCACGATGGCGCGCACAGCCGGTTCATCCTCTCGAAAATCGGTGGCGAGCGAGCGATTCGCGGCGGAGGCTCGACGTACACGATCGTCCGCCCATCGTTGCTCGATGGTCCCGGCGGCTACGGGGCGCGGTGGATCCGAGCGCTTGCACGGTTGCCGATCCACGTGGTTCCGGCCGATGCGGCCGGACGGATCGCCGTACTCGATGTTCGCGATGCGGGCGAGGCGATCGCCGCGCTGTGCGAGGACGCCACGGTATCGGACTCGCGTGAGGTCGAGATCGGCGGCACTGTGGCACGCACGCTTCACGAGCATCTGGCCGAATTGCGTCGCATGCACTCCGACCTGCCTGCACGGTGCCTTCGCATTCCCGCGGCGCCGGCAAGGCTCCTGAGCCATGCGTGCGATCTCTTTCACATATCGCCGTTTTCGTTCGGCCATCTGGAACTGCTGCGCCACGACAACAAGCCCGCAGCGAACCTTCTTCCCGCGCTACTCGGCCGGGCGCCGCAATCCATCGGCGGCGAGACCGTCGATCATGGACGGGCCAGCGGAATTCCGAGCGCTGACAGGGTCTGATCTACCACCGGCACCCGCCATTGCCGAACGTGCTCACCGCGAGCGGGGCGACGGCGAGCAGGCCCAGTCCCGCATACGCGGTACGGCAATCCGGCTTGGCGGCCTTGGCGATGTCTTCGGCGAGGTGATCCTTCTTCTCGACCGGCGGCGGAGGCGGCAGCAGGTTGAGCACCGCGCGCGACCCTGAACCTTCCTTTGCGATCTCGCGCCCGCGGCTGCGCAATTTCTCCGCCGTGACTCCGGGCGCGCTCGCCGCTTCGGATGAAGTTGCGCCGGCATCGCGCTTGGGCGTGAAGATTTCCGCGTCCACGTCGGGTGCGCCCAAGCGCAGCCGCGGAAGTTCGCCGCCCGTGGGTGCCTCGGTGCGCGCGGGCGCCTGGGCTGGCGCCGCCCTGCCCGGCGCAGCGGTTGCCGGCGCTGCGCGCTCACGTGCGGGCGCGAGTTCGACAGCCTCGTTGCGCGGTAACGCTTGCGGCGCCGGTGCGGCTTCGCGCACGGTCGTTGGCGGCGCAGCGCGCGCGGGCGCAACGGCTTCGACCGGCGCCTTGGGTTGAGGCAATTCCACCGGCGGCGCGAACTGGCGCTCGATCTTCGCTGGCGCGATCCGCTCCATCGGCGCCACCGGCGGAAGCGGAATGTCGCGTGGCCTCACTTCCGCAGGCGGTACGACTTCGCGCTCGATCTTCGTGGGCGCCGGCGATTCGACCGGGGCGGCCCTTTGCGCCGGCTCCTCGCGGGGCTTGAGTTCGACGGACGGCGCAAGCTGCCGTTCGATTCTCTGCGGCGCGATTTTTTCGATCGGCGCAATCGGCGCCATCGGCACCTCGCGCTGACGCAGCTCGACAGGCGGCGCGAACTGTTGCTCGATCTGCACCGGCGCCACACGTTCGAGCGGCGCCATCGGTGGCATCGGCACTTCGCGCGGGGGCAACGGGGCCGGCGGTGCGATTTCCTTTTCCGCTTTCGGCGGCGACGTTGTCTGCGGCGTCACCGCTCTGTCGACTTCCTGCGGAGCACTGCGGTCCAAACGGGGCAGAGCCTCGGCAGGTGTTGGTTGCGGTGACAGCGAAACATCGGGAACCACTTCGGACGCAGCTTTTGGCACCGGCGCGGACTCGACCGGGGCAATGTTCGCCGGTGGCTGCGGCGCGGCGCCTTCTGCCGATTCGCGCGGCGGCCTAACGGCGCCTTCCAGCCTGCGAAGAAGTGCCGCGCCCGGAAAGTTCGTGTCGGCGCCGGGCGCAAGCGTGAATCCGGAGCCGCGCTCCGGCGACAATTGGCGCAGCGTCACGTCCAGCGGGCCTAGCATCCCGTCCCCCCGGCGCGCGCCGCCCTGTAGCGTGTTGCCGAAAAGCAGGACCAGCAGCACGTGAAGCAGCATCGACAACAGCACGAACTGCAGCAGCGTCGGCTCGGCCTTGGCATATGCGTATGGCGGGCGAGCGGGGCGGCGGCGAGAATTCCGGTTCATGCGCTGACGTTCGACGAAGTTGCTTAAGGGTGCGCGGGCTGAAGCGCCGATCGGGAAATCGCGGGATCGGGCGGCCGGCTCGCAATTTTACTCTTCCGATCTGGGCTTCTCTCGCTATTTCCGCGAACCGACCGCGAAAGGTCGTTTGACAGATCGGGCCAGCGTCCCCAATCATCACACTCCGCCGGTGCCATTAAAACATTCGGGAGGAACCACCATGCATCCGTCAGGCCGTTACCTCGTTGCATTTGCCGCCGTCCTGCTTGCGCTGCCCGCCGTCGCCGACGTCGCGGTGCCGGCGCCCGGCGCCAGTCCGCGCGTCGACGCCATCAAGAAAGCGGGCGTGCTGCGCATCGGCGTTCTCGCCAATGCGCCGTGGCTCGTCGAGAACACATCGGGTTCGGGCGACCCATGGAGCGGCCCCGCGTGGATGCTCGCGAACGAATACGCGAAGCGGCTCGGCGTGAAGGTCGAAGCCGTGCCCGTCAGCCACGAGACCAAGGTGCCGGTGCTGGCGTCGAACCAGGTCGACATCTCCGTCACGCCCCTGGCGGAAACCGCGGACCGGCTGAAGGTCGTCGACTTCATCATCTATTCGAACACGAGCGTGTGCATGTTCGGACTGACCGCGAATCCCAAGTTTGCGCAGGCAAAGTCCGTCGACGATCTCAACCGGCCCGACATCACGATCGCGTATTACACCGGTGGTGGTGAGGAAGGCTGGGTCAAGGAGCGCTTCGCGAAAGCGCAGTTGCGCGGCGTGGCGGGTTCAGGTGTGGCGCCCGTCGAGGAAGTGATGGCCAAGCGCGCGGACGCCGTGCCGATCAACCGTGTGCCGTGGGTCGCGATGGGTCGCAAACTTCCCGCGTTGTCGGCGCTGCCGAAGGAGAACAACTGCCAGAACAGCACGGAAAAGGCCGCGCCGGTCGGCATGGCGATCGACAAGAATCAGCCGGCATTCCTCACTTGGGCGCGCGCCGTCGAAAAGGAACTGGAAGGCAAGCTCAAGACGGACGAGGCACGCGTCGTCGACACGATGAAGTAACGCGCCCCCAGCCCCGCAAACCTTCGCGCCGCCGCGTGGATTTCGACTTCTCCGTCATCACCGACCACTGGCGGTTCCTGGCGTCCGGTGTCGGCGTGACGCTGGTGCTCGCGGTGTTGTCGGGGGCGGGGAGCCTCGCGGCGGGCTTTATCGTCGCGCTGCTGCGGCTGTACGGGCCGCGCTGGCTACGGCCGGCGATCGTGTTCTACATCGACTCGATGCGCGCGATTCCCGTGCTCGTCGTGCTGGTGTGGACATTTTTTGCGCTGCCGATCGTCGCGGGCATCACGATGCCGCCGTTCTTCGCCGCGTTGCTCGCGCTGACCGTGCATCTCGCTGCGTACGCGGCGGAAATCGTGCGCGCCGGCATCGAATCGGTGCGGCCCGGCCAGACACGCGCGTCGCGCGCGCTCGGGATGTCACCCGCGCAGATCCTGCGGCGGATCGTGCTGCCGCAGGCGCTGGTGCGGATGCTGCCCGCGTTCGGTTCGCTGCTGTCGGTGACGATCAAAGACACGGCGATTGCGTCGGTGATCGCGGTGACCGAGTTCATGCGGCAATCGGAAACGGTGGCCGGGCAGAGCTTCCAGCCGATCGAGGTGTACACGTTCGCGATGCTCGTCTATTTCGTGATTCTTTTTCCGGTCACGCGCGGCGTCGAGCGCGTCTATCGCCGTGTCGCGCATCTCGGCCGGTCATGACTTTCGACTGGAGCGTCGTCTGGCAGCACCGAGAAGCGCTGGCCGTGGGCACCGGCACGACGATTCTGCTGACGGTGCTCACGATGCTGATCGCGGTGCCGTGCGGCATCGTCGTGGCCGTGCTGCGGCTCTATGCGTGGACGCCGGTGCGCGCGGTGGCCACCGCGTACGTCGAACTCTTTCGCAACCTGCCGCTGATCCTCGTCGTGTACTGGGCGTTCTATGTGCTGCCGATCCTGACCGGCCTCGGGATGCCGCCGCTGGCGACGGGGCTCGCTGCGCTGGCGCTCAACGTTACTGCCTACAACGCGGAAACCTTTCGCGCCGGCATCAACTCGATCCGCCGCGGCCAGGTCGAGGCCGCGATGGCGCTCGGCATGAGCCGCGCCCAGGCGTTGCGGCGGGTCGTCGTTCCGCAGGCGACGCGGCGCATCCTGCCCGTGCTCGCGAGCACCTGGGTGTCATTGTTCAAGGACACGTCGCTGGTTTCGGTGATCGCGGTCACCGAACTCGCGTATGTCGCAATGCAGATTCGCGCGCAGTCGTACCGCGTGCTCGAAATGCTGACTGCCATGGCCGCGATCTACTGGTTGCTGGGGTATCCGCAGGCCAAGTTGGTCGACTGGATCCAGCGGCGCTTTGCGGTGACCGAATGAGCAACAGCGGCACTGATCCGGGCCGGGCAATGGGTGGGGGCGCGACGATCGTCCGCTATCACGGCGTGGTCAAGCGTTACGGCAGCTTCGAGGCGCTCTCCGGCGTGGACTTGGACGTGCACGCCGGCGAAGTCGTATGCCTGATCGGCCCCTCGGGTTCCGGCAAGTCGACGCTGCTTCGCTGCACGAATGGTCTGGAATCGATCGAGGGCGGCGAGATCGAATTCGAAGGTGCGATTTTGCCGAAGGACGAGCGAACGCTGCGCGCGGTGCGCCAGCGGATGGGCATGGTGTTCCAGAGTTTCGAGCTCTTCCCGCATCTGACGGCGCAGGAAAACGTCGCCGAAGGCCCGCGCACGGTGCTCAGGATGAACGCCGGCGACGCCAACCGGCGTGCGTCGACGATGCTCGCCAAGGTCGGGCTCGCCGACAAAGCCGCCAATTATCCGTCCGCACTCTCGGGCGGCCAGCAGCAGCGTGTCGCGATCGCACGTGCACTGGCGATGGAGCCCGACGTCATGCTCTTCGACGAACCCACGTCCGCGCTCGACCCGGAAACGATCGGCGAGGTGCTGAACGTGATGAAAGCGCTCGCCGACGAAGGCATGACGATGGTCGTCGTCACGCACGAGATGTCGTTTGCGCGGCGCGTCGGCGATTGGGTTGCGGTATTCGACGCGGGCCGCATTGTCGAACAGGGGCCGCCGGAGCAGATTTTCGACGCGCCGACGACCGAACGCACCCGCGATTTTTTGAGCCACCTCGGCTGGACCGGCTAGGCTCCAGGCAGCGGTGCATCGGGTGGATGCGAACTTTCGGCGGTCGACACTGCCACAAGTTATTCGGGCGATGTCATCATCACGGGCTTAAGTCACATCATGGCCGAATCCACCCACTGGTCGTTTCCGGCGAACCTGCAGCCCAGGGCGGATGCGCTGCGCTTCGACCTGACATCGGCGTTGCGCTCGGTCGTCATGCTTCGCGCCGCAATTCCGGAAGACGCGTTCACGGCGTCGATTCTCGGCACCGAGCGGTTCGGCAACGGCGTCGTCATCCGCGACGACGGGCTGCTGCTCACGATCGGCTATCTCATCACCGAAGCGGAGTCGATCTGGCTCACGACCAACGACGGCACGGTGATCCCCGGCCATCCGCTCGCCTATGATTTCGCGTCGGGATTGGGCCTGGTCCTGCCGCTCGGCACGCTCGGTGTGCCGGCGCTGGCGCGCGGTTCGGCCGCGTCCATCGTAACCGGCGACGACGTCATCATCATCGGCCACGGCGGGCGCCCGCATGCGCTCGACGCGCAGGTGTTCGCCAAGCGCGAGTTCGCGGGATTCTGGGAATACGTGCTGGATGAAGCGGTGTACACGACGCCGCCGCATCCGGAATGGAGCGGTGCCGCGCTCGTCGGCATGGACGGCCGCTTGCTCGGCATCGGGTCGCTGTTCGTGCAGGAAGCCATCGATGACAAACCGGTGCGGGGCAACCTCTTCGTGCCGATCGATTTGATCGAGCCGATCCTCCCGGATTTGCTCGCGCGCGGACGCTCGTCGTCGCCGCCTCGGCCGTGGCTCGGGATGTACACCGGAGAGGACAACGGAAGGCTGGTCGTCGGCGGCGTCGCGACCGATGGGCCCGCGGATCAGGCGGGCGTGCGTCCGGGCGACCTTGTGGTCGAAGTTTCCGGCAAGCGCGTCAAGGGTTTGGCCGATCTTTTCCGCGCCGTGTGGCGCCAAGGACCTGCCGGAACGCAAATTTCGCTGGGGTTGCTTCGCGATGGCGCGCCGACGCGCGTGGACGTGCGCTCGGGCGATCGCGATGATTTCCTGCGCAAGCCGTTGCTGCAATGACACGGTGGCCGCCGGCCGCCGTGTCATCCCGAGCAGAGCGAGGGATCTGCTGTACTAAGTTCCGCTAACACGGATCGTAGTGGAGGTAACCTTTGGTGACGCCCTTGCCGTCGACGACGCGCTCCAGCTTGCCGCACCTCACCATCGGCGGCAACTCGCGCGCAGGATAGAAAAGCGGATTGCCGGCGCCGGCCAACGGCGGATCTGTCGCATTCACCGCGGCGATCTTCACGGTGCCCTTGCCGGATTTGTCGGCTTCGCAGTCCACAGCCTTGTCCGACGTCTGGACGATGCGGACGGTGATGGCGCCATTGCCTGCGGGACCCGCCTTGGCGACCCATTTTGCCCGCGCTTCTTCATTGCCGAGGCAAAGGTTCACGGCCGGCGACAACTCGGGCAGCGACCGCGCCCAGTCGTCCGGCGATTTTTTTGAGAAGTCGGCGACGGGCGCCGTCTTCACGTCGTAGCCTGCGAGCACGGTGCAGCAGCCGGTCAGCGCTTCGCCGGCCTTGAGCGACAGCATCGCGCGCCACGGCAGCGGTGATGCATTGGCGGCGACCGGCCGGCAGACCTCTTCGCGAAGCGTTACGACGAGTGTCTCCTTCGGAAGGTGCGTCGAATCGCCGCGCCAGATGACCGCGGCCGGCTGCAGAAACATGAAGGCCTGCGGCGCGCCGTGAAAAATCACCTCGCGGTTGCCCTTGATCGCAAGCCGGTTCAGCACCGCGGTCGTACGGCTCGCCTCCAGTTGCCAGAATGGCTCTTCGCCGCGGCAGAGGGCGCCCTGCACGACCACGGGCTGTTGCGCGGTTGCGGCCGTTGCCGGCAGCAGCGCGATGAAGGCCAATGCCATGCCGGAACCGATGCGTGTCATCCCATGCTCCCGCGAAACTCTTGAGCGTTCATGATAACGCGGCTATCGTTCGGGCAACGGTTTCATCGCAGGTCGAAGACAGGCGGAACCGGGAAGGAGCGACGAGGTGGCCAAGAAGCGCCAGGAACCCAGGATCGTCCGGCCCGACGACATCGACCCGCATCATCGGTGGGATCGTCCTCTGCCCGCGCCGGGCCACACGCAGGTGGACTTCGAGGAGCGAATCGATTTCCGGCGCCTGCACGATTACCGACTCGCGCGCACGCGCGCGGCGCTTGCGAACTCGGAGCTCGGCGCGCTGCTGTGCTTCGACCAGCACAACATCCGCTACACGACGAGCACGGTCATCGGCGAGTGGGCGCGCGACAAGCTGACGCGCTATTCGCTCCTCACCGGCGACGGCGATCCGTACCTGTGGGACTTTGGCTCTGCGGCGAGGCACCACAAGCTCTACGCGCCGTGGCTGCACCACGATCATTGTCACGCGGGCCTTCTCGGCCTGCGCGGCGCGGTCGGCGGCGACGGCAAGCTCTTTCGCGATGCCGCGCGCGAGATCAAGTCGATCCTCGACGCCGAGGGCGTGGGAAAGATGCCGCTCGGTATCGACGTCGTCGAGCCGCCGCTCATGCTCGAGCTGCAGAAGTTGGGCGTCGAAGTGCGCGACGCGCAGCAGACGATGCTCGCCGCGCGCGAGGTCAAGAACATCGACGAGTTGATGCTGATCAACATGGCAGCGGCGATGGTCGATGGCGTCTACCATGACATTGCTGAGGCGTTGAAACCCGGCGTGAAGGAAAGTGAGATCGTCGCGCTGGCGACCGCGCGCCTGTATGAAATGGGATCGGATTGCGTCGAGGCGATCAACGCGATCTCCGGCGAGCGCTGTTCGCCTCACCCTCACAATTTCACCGACCGGCTGATCCGCCCGGGCGATCAGGCTTTCTTCGACGTCATCCAGTCGTACATGGGATATCGCACCTGCTATTACCGGACGTTCAGCGTCGGCATGGCGACGCGCCCGCAGCGTGACGCGTACCGGCGTGCGCGCGAGGGGATGGATCGCGCCATCGACCTCCTGAAGCCGGGCGTGAGTTCGGACGCAATCGCGCGGTCGTTTCCGACGGCAAAGGACATCGGCTTCGCCAGCGAAATGGACGCCTTCGGCCTCAACTTCTGCCACGGGCTCGGGCTGGGATTGCATGAGCGGCCGCTGGTCTCGCGCTTGAATTCGCTGAAGGAGCCGATCGAGCTCAAGGTCGGTATGGTGTTCGCCGTCGAGACCTATTGCCCGGCGACGGATGGCATTTCCGCAGCGCGCATCGAGGAGGAGGTGATCCTGACACCGGCGGGGCCGAAGGTGATTTCGCTCTATCCGGCGCAGGAGTTGCCGATCGCCAATCCCTATTAGGCGTTAGGTGTCTCTACGAAAGTGACCGTGTCTAAACCACCGATCGAAATACTCGAGCAAGTTACCTCCATTGATGAGGAGGCATTCATTCGCCAGACATATTTGATTCTCCTGGCGAGCCTTGGTGCGATGATCCTCCTGGGGTTCATTTCCTATCGCCTGCTTCCGCGATCGAGCGTCATCCTGCTTTGTGTGGCCGATGGGCTCATTTGGACTGCCTGCGGCTGGTTTAGTTGGAGACAGCCAATTGCGCTCTCGTTTGGATTGTTTACGCTCGTTACGGGCTTGCTCCTTGGGCAGGTCGCGCATACTTCACCGCATGCTCTTGCCCTGTCTTCTATGCTTAGCTTGATCGCCTTTGGCGGTCTATCCACATATGTCCACTTGACCCGAGAGAGCTTCTCGTTCCTTCGAGGTTTCCTGTGGCTCTCGTTTTTCATTCTGCTGGGCGGGTGCCTTCTCTTACCCTTCGCATGGAACAACCTGGCTGACCTGCTGCTTGCCGGGTTTGGCACCCTCGTCTTCTTCTGTTGGATCCTCTACGACCCGGGTCAGCTTCTTGAACGGCTCGACGCCGATTTCACCCCCGGAGTGGCGGCCTTCGAGTTAATCCTCGACATCATCGGGTTGCGGAGTTGGTTGCAACACCTGCTCAGGCTCAGGGGTTAGCAGTTGGCGAAGTAGGCGACCGAAGGACGCTTCCATATGGCGGTTCGCATCGTTCGGTTGGGATCGGGCCGGGCCTGCGACGAGGGCCTTCGCATCGGCACCGTTCGACGACCGCCTCGCGGCGTTGCGAAGAACGAGTTTTCCTCGCAAAACTGGTATGACGTCTGGTATCCCAATCTTGCGCCGAGTGCGGAGTTGATCGCGGCGGCGCAGAACGCCGGGACGGAGCGCGAGTGGTCTCAATTCGTGAAAAGATACCGGGCCGAAATGGGAACGCCGGACAACCGCAGGACGCTGGATCTTCTTGCCGCGCTGTCGCACCATGCCAATTTCTCAGTGGGTTGCTATTGCGCTGATGAATCGCGCTGTCATCGCTCGGTGCTCAGGGAACTGCTCACCGAGCGAGGCGCTAGAATGAAATGAAACATAGATCGAAGGCGGCTTCATGAAACTGGGATGGATCGGAATCGGCCGGATGGGCTTCGCGATGGCCGAGCGCCTTGCAAAGGGCGGCGCGGACCTGACCGTGTGGAATCGCACGCGCGCGAAGGCCGAGCCGCTGGCCGCGTTCGGCGCCAAAATCGCCGGCAAACTCACTGACCTTGTCGCGTGCGACATCGTTTTCGTCATGGTGTCGACGTGGGACGACGTGAAGGAGGTCGTCGCTGGCCCCGCGGGATTGCTGTCCGGTGGCAAGGCGCCGAAGCTCGTCGTCGAGTGCTCGTCGATTTCGCTCGAAGGTTCGGCCGAATTGCGCATGCTGCTCAAGGCGCGCGGCGTCGACCTGCTCGCGGCGCCGGTCAGCGGCAATGCCAAGGTGATCAAGGCGGGTCGCTTGTCTTTCGTGTGCTCGGGACCCAAGTCGGCGTTCGAGTTGGCGCTTCCATTTCTCAAGATGATCGCGCCCGCAGCGAGTTACGTCGGTGAGGGCGAGTTAGCGCGGATCGTCAAGATTTGCCACAACGTATTCCTGGGCGTGGTCACACAATCGCTGGCGGAAATCACCGTTCTCGCGCAGAAGGCCGGCGTGCCGCGGCACGCGTTCCTCGAGTTCATGAACCAGAGCGTGATGGGCTCGACGTTTTCGCGCTACAAGACGCCCGCATTCGTGAACCTCGACTTCAAGGTCACGTTTACGCCGCAGCTGTTGCGCAAGGACCTGGACCTGGGGCTCGATGCCGCGCGGCGCTACGACGTGCCGATGCCACTGGCCTCGGCGACGCGCGATCTGGTGCAGACGCTGATCGGCCGCGGCATGGCCGACGAGGATTTCGCGAAGCTCCTCGTGCTGCAGGCGCAAAGCTCGGGATTGCAACTCGAGCCGGAGAATGTCGCGGTGGACGACGGCCTGTAGAGACGCTTCGAAGGAGGGAACGATGACAACCATTCGACGGTCGGTCGTGCTGGCATTTGGCATCCTGAGCGCGACGTTTGCGTTCGGCCAGAACTATCCCGCCAAGCCGGTGAAAATCGTAGTCCCGTTCACGGCGGGCAGCGCAACCGACATCCTCGCACGCACGTTCGGGCAGAAGCTCTCCGAAATGTGGGGACAGCCGGTGATCATCGAGAACCACCCCGGCGCCGGGGGAACGATCGGCGCGGCGATCGTCGCGAAGGCACCTCCCGACGGCTACACGCTGCTCGTGCATTCGGCGGCACAGGCCTACAACCCGTCGATCTATCCGAACCTTTCGTACGACACGACAAAAGATTTTGTGGAGATCGTTCCTCTCGCGGGGCAGCCGAACGTACTCGTCGTCGCGCCGTCGACCGGTTACAAGACTGTCAACGAGCTCATCGCGGCGGCGAAGAAGAAACCGGGCGAGCTCAATTTCGCCTCGGCGGGAACGGGCAGCGGCACGCACATCAACGCCGAGAAATTCAAACTCGCCGCCGGCATCGACGTCGTGCACATTCCCTACAAGGGCACGCCCGAGGCGATCACCGACACGATGACCGGCCGCGTCACGTATTTCTTCTCGCCGATCTCGGCGGCGCTGCCCAACGTCCGGGAAGGCAAGCTCGTCGCGTTGGGCGTCAGCAGTGCGAAGCGTTCGAGCGCATTGCCTTCGGTGCCGACGATCGCCGAAAGCCTGCCGGGCTTCGACTACAACCTGTGGGTGGGCATGTTCGCGCCCGCGGGCACGCCGGCCGAAATCGTCGACAAGATCAACCGCGATGTCGGGCGCGTTCTGCAGACGCCCGAGGTGAAGGAGCGCCTGGCCGCGCTCGGTGCGGAAGCGATGCCGATGTCGCCGGCCGAATTCCGCAAGTTCGTCCGCGACGAAATCGACGACTCCGCCAAGGTGATCAAGGCCGCGGGAATCAAAGTGCAGTAGCGCCTTGCCGCAGGCGAGCAACGTTCCGCGCAAATGCAACAATCCTGGGGTAAGCTTGTCGCTTGTACGCGACCTCCCGCGAAAAGTCGGGGGGCGATTTTTCCATCGCCGTGAGGAGAACATCATGAAACTTTCACCTATGCGCACGCTGCTGGCCGCCGGCTTCGCCGCACTCGCGGCCACCGCCGCCTCGGCCCAGGACAACAAGCTGCGCCTGTTGACGTGGGCAGACTACGTCCCGGCCGACGTGGTCGCCCAGTTCAAGAAGGAAACGGGTATCGACGTCGAGGTCACGCTCTCGAACAACGAGGAAATGATCTCCAAGCTGCGCGCGACCGGCGGCGCCGGGTTCGACCTGGTGCAGCCGTCGCAGGACCGCATCGTCGGGCCGCAGCAGGAATTCGGCATCTACAAGCCGATGGATATGACCAAGATCAAGGCGGAGCTCTTCATCCCGTCAATGCTGGAAGCGACGAAGAAGAACACGACGCTGAAGGGCCAGGTGTACGGCCTGCCGCACATCTGGGGGACCGATGGCCTCGTCGTCAACACCAAGCTCGCGAAGATGTCCGACTATCCGGACCTGTGCAAGCCGGAGTACAAGGGCAAGACCAGCATGCGCTTGAAGCGTCCGACGCTGCTCGCCTTCGCGTTCGCCAGCGGCAAGGATCCATTCGCGCTCTACAACGATCCCAAGGCCTACGCGGCGCTGATGGATGATGTGGGCAAGCAGCTCACGGCATGCAAGGCGAACATCAAGTTCTTCTGGGACAACAAGGACCAGTTGCTGAACGGCGAGCGCTCCGGCGAGATCGTCGGCGCGATGATGTGGGACACCGGCGGCTGGAAGCTGAACAGCGAAAATCCTGAGATCCAGTATATTGCGCCGAAATCTGGCGCGCTCGGCTGGATCGACACGTTCGCGTTGCCGGCGAAGGGCCGCAACGACGCGGCAGCCTACGCGTGGATCAACTTCAACATGCGTCCGGAAATCGCGGCGAAGGTCGCGGCCTCGGCCGGGAATTTCACCGGTTCCAAAGGCGCGGACCAGTTGATGGACGCGAAGTTGAAGGCGCAATTCGCGAAGAGTTTCCCCGAAGAAGCGCTGAAGAACGTCAAGTGGTACCCGGCGGTGCCGCCGGGCATCGAGGACATCGAAGGCAAGGTGCTCGATCGCGTGAAGGCGGCGAGCTGATGAACGGCCCCCACGCTCACTCCGTTCGCTGCCCCCCGAGGGGGCGCACAGTGCCCTTGGGGCGGCCCGGCGGGCACTGAGCCGTCGTTGCGACAGGATCTCGAAGTCGACGGGGTCACGAAGCGCTTCGGCGCGCATGTTGCAGTCGATAAGCTGTCGTTCGCGGTCGCGCACGGCAGCTTTTTTTCGATCCTCGGACCTTCGGGCTGCGGCAAGACGACGCTCCTGCGCATGATCGCTGGCTTCATCGCGCCGGACGTTGGTGACGTGCGCATCGGCGGCAAGTCCATGCGCGACGTGTTGCCGAATCGCCGGCCGGTCAACATGGTGTTCCAGCATCTGGCGTTGTTCCCGATGATGTCGGTCGCGGACAACGTGGGCTACGGACTCGCGCGGCGCGGTGTGGCCGCCGCAGCCATCCGCGAGCGCGTTGCGACGATGTTGAAGCGCGTCGGCCTGCCCGGTGCGGAAGGCAAGCGCATCGACCAACTCTCCGGAGGACAAAAACAGCGCGTTGCGATCGCGCGGAGCCTTGTGCTCGAACCCACACTGCTGCTGCTCGACGAGCCGCTCGGCGCGCTCGATCTCAAGTTGCGCGAGCACATGAAAATCGAATTGAAGCAGCTGCAGGCGGATTTCGGCACGACGTTCGTCTACATCACGCACGATCAGTCCGAGGCGCTGGTGCTCTCGGACCACGTCGCGGTGATGAGCAACGGGCGCTTCGAGCAAGTCGGCACGCCACAGGAACTCTATTACGCGCCGCGAACGCCGTTCGTCGCGGGCTTCGTCGGCGCCAACAACCGTTTGGAGGGCTCGGCCACGCAGATTGACGGCGACGTGGTCGAACTGCGCAGCAAGCAGGGGCTGACGGTCCGCGCCAAGTGCACCGGAGCGATCAACGCCGGCGACGCCGTGGCGGCGTTCGTGCGGCCGGAAATCGTGAGCCTCGCGCGCGACGCCGGAGAATTGGCGGACGGCATGCAGGTGCTGCACGGGCGTGTCCACAGCCTGCTCTTCGACGGCGCCAACTCGGCCGTGCTGGTGGACGAGCGGAGCACGAACGCGCAGTTTCATATCGCGCTGCCGCAGACGGGACGCTTTGCGGACCTGCGCGCCGGCGAAGACATCGCCTTCGGCTTCGATCCCGAGCGCGCCGTTTGTTTCGGCACGTCCGCCGATGCGCGCTGACGCGGCCGGACACGCATCACGCCTCGCGCTGGTGCTTCTGCTCGCCCCGGCGCTGGTGTGGCTGCTGGGCCTCATCGTCCTGCCGCACATCGACCTCGCTATTCTGTCGTTGCGCACACGCGTCGCGCCGCGTGTCTACGAATGGAGCTTCGATAAGTACCGCACGTTCATCGACGAGCCCCTGTACTGGCACACGTTCGTGCGCACGGCGCTGATGTCGATCCTGGCGACGGCGTGCACGCTGCTGATCGCATTTCCGGCCGCGTGGTACATCGCCAAAATCGCGCGCGGTCGCACCCGATCGGTGTTGTTCATCCTGTGCCTCATCCCGTTCTGGGTGAGCGAAACCGTGCGCACGCTGGGCTGGATGATCCTGTTGCGCGAGTCCGGCGTGGTCCCGGCGCTCCTGGTCCGGCTCGGTTTCGCCGACACGCCGCCGGAGTTGCTCTACCACGACGCGACGATCCTGGTCGGACTCGTCTACACGTCGGTGCTGTTCATGGTCGTGCCCCTGACCAACGCGCTGGAAAGTCTCGACGATTCGCTGATCGAGGCCGCCTACGACCTCGGTGGCAACGCGTGGTCGATCCTGCGCCAGATCGTATTGCCGCACGCCGCGCCGGGCATCGCCGCGGGCAGCATCGTCGTGTTCATGCTGACGCTGGGCAATTACCTGACGCCGACACTCCTGGGCGGCAAGAACTCGCTGTGGTTCACCGAGCAGATCTACACGCAGTTCATCACGCGCTTCAACTGGGAGCAGGGCGCCGCGTTCGGCTTCCTGCTGCTCGTCCTGTCCACCGCGATCGTCTGGCTCGGGCTCACGCTCACCGGTCAGAGGTTCGGCGACGTGATGCGCCGGTCATGATTCCCTCATGATTCCTTCCCTGCCGCGCTCTCGGGTATCTCGCTTCTCGCTGGCCGCGTGCGTCGCGGCCTTCTTCGTCTTCCTGTTCATTCCTTTGCTGGTGGTCGCGTTGTTCGCGTTCAACGACGCCAACTACCCCGCGCCCCCTTGGCGTGGATTCACGCTCGACTGGTTCGTCGGCGGCGGCGCGGCGGCCCGCGTGGGACTCTTCGCCGATGGACCGCTGTTGCGCAGCATCGTGACGTCCATCGTCGTCGCGAGCTGGGTCACGTTGCTCGCCGTCCTCGTAGGAACCGCCAACGCGTTCATGATCGAGCGCGCGCAATTTCGCGGCAAGTCGCTGCTGTCGCTGTTGATGCTCGCGCCGCTGGTCATCCCCGGCGTGATCCTCGGCATCTCCATCCTCGCGTTCGCGAGCCGGCTGGCGCAGTTCGCCGACGATTTCTGGGGACTCGAAGTCGACTTCCTGCGTCCCGGACTCCCGCTGGTCGTCGCCGGGCAGTTCTCGTACATCGTGTCGATCGCCACGTTGACGATCGCTGCGCGACTGAAACGCTTCGACGCAACGCTGGAGGAAGCCGCATTCAACCTGGGCGCGTCGCGCGCCGCGGTCTTGCGCACGGTGACGCTGCCTTACCTGCGGCCCGCGCTGCTCGGCGCCGGGGCGCTTGCATTCCTGATGTCGTTCGAAAATTTCAACACGACGTTGATGCTCGTCGGGTCGGATCCGCCGCTTACGATCATGATGTACGGCCGGATGCGCGAGGGCGCGAGCCCCGTGCTCAACGCCGTGAGCCTGCTGCTGATGGTCGCATCTGCACTGCTGGCCCTGACGTTCATGCGCGGACCCGCACGCGCCGACGGTCGGCGCTGATTACTTCGGGCCGTAGGATTCGGGAGTCCAGCCACCACCAAGCGACTTGGCGAAGTCGACGATCGACAGCCGCGCCTCGCGCGCCGCATCGATGCGCAGCGTTTCCGCGGCGAGCAGCGTGCGTTGCGCGTCGAGCACTTCGAGATACGACGTCCGGCCGGCGTCGTAGCGCAGGTTCGCCATGTCGAGGGCGACGGCGAGGTCGTTGCGTCGGTCGGTCTCGGCCGCGAGCGCGTCGCGCGCCGAGCGATTCGCGACCAGGGCGTCGTGCACTTCGCGAAACGCGTTTTGCACTATCTGCAGATATTCGACATTGGCCTGGTCGTTGTTCGCCTTGGCCAGCTCGACCTGCGCCTCGATGGACTTGAGCGCGAGCAGCGGCTGCACCAAGCCGAGACCGATGCCCCAGATGCCGGCGGGCGACGTGAACAGGTTGCCGATCTTCGCGGCGTCGGATCCGAAGTTGCCCGTCAGGTTGAACGCGGGGAAATAATTGGTGCGGGCTTGCTGGACGCGAAGATCCGACGCAGCAAGCAAGGATTCCGCGCGCTGGATGTCGGGCCGGCGCTCGACCAATCCCGAGGGAAGGCCCGGCGGCAGCGCCGGGACTTCGGTGGCGGCGTCGATCGTCTGGCCGCGCGCAATTTCCGGCTCGAACACGGCGCGCGGCGAGCGGCCGGTGAGCGTTGCCAGCGCCGATTCGAGTTGCCCGATCGCGCGCTTCGCCCGAGCGATGTCCGCGACGACGGCCGAGCGTTCGGCCTCGGATTGCTTGAGGTCGTAATCACCGATGAGTCCTGCGTCGTAGCGGTCGTGCTGCAACCGCACCGACTCGGTTCGCGCCTTCAGCGTTCCTTGCAGCACGATGAGTTCCGCATCTGCAGCGCGCAGTCGGAAATAGGCATTGGCCACATCGGACGCGACGGTGATGCGCACGGATTCCCGGTAGTAGCGCGATCCGGCGAGGTCGTTGAACGCGGCCAGCGTGCCGCTGCGATACTTGCCCCACACGTCTAGCTCGTAGGACACGTTCAGTGCAACGCGATAATCGTTGCTGATGACCGGAAATCCGGGGGGAATCGGCGCGGAGCTGATCGACGAAATGCGCGTGCGCGCGGCGTCGACGTTGAGGTTGATCGTTGGCTCCAGGTACGATTGGGAGAGCAGCACGTTCGCGCGCGCGGCCTCGATGCGCGCCAGCGCAGCCCTGAGGTCGAGGTTGTTGGCGAGCGCTTCCTTGACGAGCTCGTCCAGGACGGTATCGTTGAAAAGCGTCCAGTAATGCTCGAGCGCCTCGTTCTGCGCGGCCGTCGCCGAGCCTTGCGGCAAGTCGAGTTTCGGCGGAAGCGGCTGCGTGACGGCACAACCCGCGAGCATCACGGCAACGAGTACGACCGAAAGTCCTTTAGTCATGGCCATGACCTTCTCCTTCCGCGCGGTGCGGCGGATGGCCAGGCGTTTGCACCTTGGGGTGATGCCGGGCCGCGCGAGCGTGTTCGATTTCCGCCAGCAGTTCCTCTTTGCTGCGGCTCTCCTTCAGCCGGCGGTCGGTGATCAGGCGGAAGAAGAGCGGCACGAAGAAAATCGCGAGGAACGTCGCGGCGATCATCCCGCCCATGACGCCCGTTCCAGTGGAGTGCCGCGCGCCCGCGCCGGCGCCCGTCGAAATCGCGAGCGGCAGCACGCCAAAGATGAACGCGAGCGACGTCATGAGAATCGGGCGAAACCGCAGCCGCGCCCCTTCGATCGCGCCGGCGGAAGCCGACATCCCTTCATGCGTCTTGTACAACGCGAATTCGACGATCAGGATCGCGTTTTTGGCCGCGAGGCCGAGCAGGGTGACGAGGCCGATCTGGAAATAGACGTCGTTGGTGAGGCCGCGCAGGTGGATGGCTGCAAGCGCGCCGAAGGTGCCGAACGGCAACGCCATCAGCACCGAGAACGGCAGCGACCACTTTTCGTATTGCGCGGCGAGAATCAGGAACACCATGATGACCGCGAGGCCGAGGGCGAACGTCGACGCGCCGCCGGAACGCTTTTCCTGAAACGACGTTCCGCTCCAGTCGAAGCTGAAGTCCGCCGGCAGGACCTCTTTCGCAACCGCCTCGACGCGCGCGATGGCCTGGCCCGTGCTCACCTCAGGCTTGCCGCTGCCGAAGACCTTGACCGCGGGCAGGTTGTTGAAGCGATCGAGCGTGTCGGGTCCCGACGAATAATTCACGCTGACAATGGCGTTGAGCGGCACCATGTCGCCCTTTTCGGAGCGCACGTACACCGCGCCGATGTCGTCGGGACGGGTGCGGTACGAAGGCTCGGCGGACATCAGCACCTGCCAGGCACGTCCGTACTTGTTGAAGTCGTTCACGTAATAGGTGCCGAGTGTCGCGGACAACGCGTTGAACACGTCGTTGATCGGCACCCCCAGCTTCTTCGCCTTTACGCGGTCGACGCTGACGTAGAGCTGCGGCACGTTGGCGCGCCACAGCGTCTGCGCGTACGCCATGGTCGGGTCCTTGCCCAGCGCTCCCAAGAACGACTGCGCCACCTCGTTCATGCGCTTGGCCCCGCCTTCGCCGCGATTCTGCAGGTAGAGCTCGAAGCCGCCCGCGGTGCCCAAACCGAAAATCGGCGGCGGGACGAAGGCCAGCACCAGCGCTTCCTTGATACCCCCCGTCTTGGCGAACACCTCGCCGACGAGCTGCGCCGTCGTGACCTTGCGGTCGTCCCACGGGATCTGCGTCACGAAGATGGATGCTGCGTTGTTGCGAAAGCCGCCGCCCAGGAAGTCGAAACCTGTGAACGCGATCACGTGCGCGTTGGCCGGATTGGAGCGAATCGCCTTCTCGACTTCGGTAACAACCTTGTCGGTTCGCTGCAGCGTCGCGCCGTCGGGCAGGATGACCGTGGTGAAGAACCAGCCCTGGTCCTCGTCGGGGACGAGGCTGCCCGCCGTCGACCGCCACAGGAAGATCGTGATGCCGACCATGCCGACGAACAACAGCACGCCGATGACGGCGCGCCGGATCATCCACGACACGCCGGACTCGTAATGGCGCGTGACGGCGCCGAAGAAGCGGTTGAACCACGCGAAGAAGCCGCGCTGCGGCGCGTCGTGCTTGCGCAGGATGATCACGCACAGCGCCGGCGTCAGCGTCAGCGCGACCAGGCCGGAGATGACGACCGCGATCGAGATCGTGACCGCGAACTGCCGATACAACTCGCCGGTCAACCCGCCCAGGAAGGCGATGGGAATGAACACGGCGGTCAGCGTCAGCACGATCGCGACGATCGGCCCCGTGACCTCGTGCATCGCCTTGATCGCCGCCTCGCGCGGTTTCGCATCTTCCTCGCGCATGATGCGCTCGACGTTCTCCAACACCACGATCGCGTCGTCGACGACGATACCGATCGCGAGCACCATGCCGAATAGCGTCAGCGTGTTGATCGAGTAGCCGAGGAGGTACAAACCGGAGAAGGCGCCGAGCAGCGAGACCGGCACCGCGACGAGCGGAATGATCGTCGCGCGCCAGCTTTGCAGGAACAGGAAGACGACGAGGATCACGAGGACCATCGCCTCGCCCAGCGTGAACAGCACTTCGCGGATCGATACCTCGACGAAGCGCGTGGTGTCGTACGGAATGGCGTAGCTGAAGCCTTCCGGAAAGCGCGTCGCAAGATCGGCGACCGTGGCGCGCACCGTCTTTGCGACTTCGAGCGCGTTGGCGCCCGGCTGCAGGAAGATGCCGACGAGTGTTGCCGCCTGGCCGTTGTAGCGGCCGATGAAGTCGTAGTCCTTGGAGCCTAACTCGACGCGGGCGACGTCGGACAGGCGCACCACCGAGGCGTCGGGATTGGCGCGGACGATGATGTTGGAAAATTCCTTGGCGTCCGAGAAGCGGCCCTGCGTGGTGATCGTGTAGACCAGGTCCTGGCCCTTGGCGATCGGCGATTGCCCGACCTTGCCCGCCGCGAACTGCGCGTTCTGCTCGTTGACCGCGCGAATCACGTCGCTCGGCGTCATCTTGAGCTGCGTCAGGCGATCCGGCTTCAACCAGATGCGCATCGCGTAGTCGTGGGCGCCGAAGATCTGCACGTTCGTGGTGCCTGGCAGGCGCTTCAGCTGGTCGAGCACGTTCAGCGTGACGTAGTTCGACGTGAACAGGTCGTCGTAGCGGCCGTCGGGCGGATAGAACGCGATCACCTGCAGGAACGACGAGCTGCCGCGCTCGACGGTTACGCCCTGCCGGCGCACTTCTTCCGGCAGCCGCGGCTCGACCTGCTTGACGCGGTTGTTGACGTTGACCGACGCCGTGTCGACGTTGGTGCCGATGTCGAACGTAACCTGGATCGCCACCGTGCCGTTTGATTGCGACGCCGAGCTCATGTACGTCATGTTCGGCACGCCGTTGATCGCGTTTTCGATCGGGGCGGCCACGGTCTGCTCGAGCGTTTCGGCCGATGCGCCGGGATACACCGCCGTGACGCTAACTACTGGCGGCGCGATTTCCGGATACTGCGCGATCGGTAGCGTGCGCATCGCGGCCAATCCCGCGAGCACGAGGAACAGCGATATCACGGCCGCAAAAATCGGCCTGTCGATGAAAAAGCGCGAGAACATGATGGCGGCCTGCGGTCAGGTCTTGGGGGCGGCGCCGGACTTGCCGCCGTCCTTCGTACCGGACTTGCCGCCATCCTTCGCCGGCGCACCGCCTTGCGGGGCGGGCCCGCCGCCTACCTTGATCGGCGCGCCCGGATGCAGCTTCGAAAGGCCATCGACGATGACGTTGTCGCCCGCCGTGAGCCCTTTTTCGACGACCCACATGTTGTTGCCGCCGACGCTCACCCAATCGCCCAGCGTGACGGGGCGCGCGGCGGCGATGTCCTTGCCGTCCTTGTCGCGGTCGGTGACGTAGACGAATTTGCCCTGCGGGCCGTCGAGCACGGCGGTCTGCGGGATCGCAAGCGCGTTGTTGCGCACGGCGCCGGCCAGGCCGACGCGGACGAACTGTCCGGGCTTCAATACACCATCGGCGTTCGGGATCTCGGCGCGCATTTCGAACGTCCCGGTCGACGGATTGATCCGCGTGTCGGAGAAGTTGATGCGGCCCTGGCGCGGAACGACCGTGCCGTCGGCGAGCTTCACCGTCACGTCGAACGCGTTGTCCTTCGGCAACGTCAGCCGGCCTTCGCTGACGGCGCGGTTGAGCGTCAATTGCTCGTTCTCGGAAATGGAGAACGGAATCCAGATCGGGTTGGACTGCGAGATCGTCGTGAGCAGCGTGTCGTTGGCGGTCACGAGGCTCCCCTCGGACTTGGGCGCGCGGCTCGACAATCCGGCAATCGGCGCGACGACACGTGTGTATCCGAGGCTCAACCTCGCCTCGGCGAGCTTGGCGTCCGCGGCCTTGACGGAGGCGGCGGCGAGATCTGCGTTGGAGACCGCATCGTCAGCCTCCTTCTGGCCCACGGCGCGTTTCTCGGCCAGCGGCTTCAAGCGCGCCACTTCACGATCGGCCTGCGCCTTCTGCGCCTGCGCGTGCGCCACATCGGCTTCCAGCGCCGCCGCCTGCGCGGCAAGGGGCTTCGGATCGATCACAAACAGCACCTGACCGGCCCGCACGGCCGAGCCTTCCTGGAAGAGCTTTTGCTCGAGGATGCCCGTGACGCGGGCGCGGACCTCGACTTCCTTGGAGCCCGCGGTCTGGCCGACATATTCGTACGTGGCGGGCACCGCCTTCGGCTCGACCACGAAGGTCGTGACCTCGGGCGGAGGGAAGCCCTGGAACCCCTGCTGGGACTGGCCGCACCCCGCGACCAGGAGCGGGATGGCAACGAAGGGCAGAAGACGAAGGACGGCGTTGGATTTAGGGACGGTCATAGGCACTCCGGCTTGATGCACGGCAAAGTTTCGACATAAGGGACTTGCCAAAGGTTGCTAGATTACATACATTCACGGATGTTTGTAAAGATCCCTGGCTGGATAGGCCGCAAATGGCACGCAAGACCAAAATGGAGGCGCAGGAAACGCGGGAGCGGCTGCTGGACGCTGCCGAGACCGTCTTTCGCCATCGCGGAGTGACGCGCACGTCGCTGGCGGAGGTCGCGACGGCGGCAGGCGTCACGCGCGGCGCCGTCTATTGGCACTTCAAGGACAAGGCCGCCTTGTTCCACGCCATGTGCGAACGCGCGACGCTTCCCCTCGACCTTCGCCTGCTCGATCGCGCCGGCGAAACGGCGTCTACGGCTCCGCTGGCGACGTTGCGCGACCTGTGCGTGGGCGCGCTGCAATGGCTCGCCACCGATGTACGCACGCAGGTCGTCTTCGAGGTGATCTTTCACAAGACGGAACTGGTCGATGAACTGGCCGGCATCGCGACCTCGCACGAGGACGAGCGCTGCCAGTGCCTGGGCCAGATCGAGGCGCTCATTCGCCGTTGCGCCGAGGTGGGCGAACTCCCGCCCGACATCGACGCCCCAATCGCGGCGCAAGGGCTCAACGCGTTGATGGTCGGCATCATGCATGAGTGGGTGCTCGATCCTGCGGCGTACGATCTCGCGTCGGCGGCGCCCGCGCTGATCGATGCGTTCCTGGCGGGACTGGCGGCGCGTCCGCCGCGGCGCGCAGCGCGTGGCATGCCGCGCGTGCGGGCGAAGACATCGTGCCCTTGATTTGGCCGGCAGTGCGCGGCGACGCGGTAGCGGCATAATTCGCGCGTCCCCTGTCCGCGGAAATCCACCGCCATGAGCACGATTCAACGCGTCGGCGTCGTCGGCGCCGGCTGCCTCGGCCGCAAATCCGGGCGGGGCTCTTACAGTTATTCCTGAAGATGGAAACGCCGCAGCGACACGACGTATGGGCCGCGGGCGCGCTCTACGAGCCCTATGTCGGGCGCTGGAGCCGCCGCGTCGCCGTCGAATTCCTGCAATGGTTATCGATCGCGGAAGGCAGCGTCTGGCTCGATGTCGGCTGCGGAACCGGCGCGCTGACGCAAACAATCCTCGACCGCACCGCTCCGGCCCGCGTTCGCAGCGTCGATCCCTCGGACGCGTTCGTCGGGTATGCCGCCGCGCACATCGTGGACCCGCGGGTCGAGTTCGCGATTGGGGACGCGCGCTCGCTCGTGACCGATCCGTCACGCGCGGTGACCGAGATGGCGTGCGTCGTCCGCCCCGGGGGCGACGTTGCCGCCTACGTGTGGGATTACGCGGGGAAAATGGAACTGATGCGCTACTTCTGGGATGCGGCGGCCGCGCAGGACGCGAGTGCGCTCGAACTGGACGAAGGCCGGCGTTTCCCGATCTGCCAGCCTGGACCCTTGGCGGCATTGTGGAGTGGCGCCGGTCTCGACGGTGTCACGACGGCCGCCATCGAGGTCGCAACACCGTTTCGCGAATTCGACGACTACTGGTCGCCGTTCCTGAACGGCCAGGGCCCCGCGCCGGGCTATGCGATGTCGTTGTCCGAGGAGCGCCGCAGCGCGCTTCGGGAAAGCCTGCGCGCAGCGCTGCCGGTCGCCGCCGACGGTTCGATTGCGCTGGTCGCGCGGGCATGGGCCGTGCGTGGCAGGAAGCCTGGCTAGCCCGTAACGCCAATCCTTCCGCCGGACGTTGCGCCACGGCCATGGCGAAACAGCTAAGATGCCCCACCCGTCGCCGCCGGCCCGTCCTTAGGGGAGGCGAGAAGGACGGCGCCACGCTCGGCACGGAGGAGAGTTGGAGGAGAAGCTCGACACGTTTCCGCGGCTCCTGCTGCACCACGCCAGCGTGCGGCCGGATCATCCGGCGGCGCGCGAAAAGGACCTGGGGATCTG
>WNFM01307108.1_pt1 | contig 34399 bp, 35 predicted proteins | sample 5400271 | NCBI WGS metagenome assembly WNFM01 (sample SAMN13153352, study PRJNA577476) | soil metagenome | isolation source: 60 cm saprolite on Douglas fir-dominated hillslope | place: USA:California | collected 2013-09-17 | reverse complement strand
TGGTGACGATGGGCGGGGTGGCGGTCACCCGCGCGACCGGTGACGGCCTGAGCGGCGACAGCGGGCCCGCGGTCAAGCAATACGTCGACGCCAACATCTTGATCGGGCCCAGCGCCTCCAACGCAGTCGGTAACCCGCACACCTTCACCATCACCGTCAACGCCATACCGGCCGGGGCCACCCCGGTCAGCTTCGGCGCCATCACCACCTCCGTAACACCGGCGCCGACGTCGACGTCCTCGACCTGCGGCGCGCCGACCGTCAGCGGCAACCAGGCCACCTGCACGCTGACCATCAACAGCAACGTCGCCGGGGTGTTCACCGCCAACGCCACCGCCCAGGTCACGATGGGCGTGGTCACGGTGACGCGCTCCACCTCGGGCAACTCCGGCCCCGGTGGCAGCGGACCGGCGACCAAGGTCTACGTCAGCATCTCGACCACCCAGTCGGCGACCTCGGCGCTCCAGGGCACCGCGATCTTCGACACCGCGCTCGTCAGCGGCCTCAACCCGGCTGCCGGCACCCCGCCGGCGGGGACCGTCAGCTTCGTCCTCTATGGGCCGTTCAGTTCGGCGTCGGCGGTGAGCTGCGGAACCAGCGCACCCGTCGCCGCCAGCTTCCTGAACGTCTCGGCAAGCACCTCGAGCAGCGGCTCGGCGACCTATCAGTCACCGAGCACGATCCCCGGTTCCTCGGGCGTGTACGCCTGGGTCGCCACCTACAACGGCAACGCCTCCAACGTGCCGGTCACGAGCCGATGCACCGCCGAGCTGGTCACCGTGACCAACAGTGGTCTGATCGCTCCGACCAGCACCACCTGCACCAATTTCGTGACGGCGAACAACGAGGACCCGCTCTTTGACCTCGACCAGGTCCATTACACGGTTTCGGGTGGCCTCATCACCCAGAACGTCAATCCAGGAGTGTTCTTCTACTACACCAAGTTCACGGCTCCCGCGGCCGGGACCCTGGTCGTTCACCTCAACCAGGCAGACTTCTACAACTTCGGCACCGGCAGTCAGGCGGCGGCCCAGCCGGGCCTGCTCTTCGGGGTCGCGAGCGCCCCGGCGACGAGCCAGGTCCAGGTCTTCAACGCCGACTGCTCCTCCTTCAGCGGAGCGGCGCCGACGATCGCCTTCAGCGGGACCAACCTGAGCCAGGTCACCTTGACCTTCAGCGGCCTGAGCGCTGGACAGACGATCATCATCGGGACCAAGTACTCGACCAAGACGATCGTCGGTCAGCCGGCGCCGAACCCGACCACCGTCCACTACGTCTTCACCACCACCTTCGACGGCTCGACCACGGTACAAGACACCGATCCGGGTGGGTTGGACCTCGTGACGCCCTAGCCCACGCAGCCCCGGGCACAAGGCCCGAGGAACCAAAAGAAAGGGGCCAGTCCGCTGACTGGCCCCTTTTCGATTGCCTGCTGCTATACGCCTGTCAGACGGTTGTCGAGCAGGTCGCCACGGCGCTCGTCTGCCCGCTGGTCGGGTAGACCGTGGCCTTGTACGTGCCAGACCAGTAGGCGTAGCTGACGACGGAGATCGCGCCCGTGGCATCCGCAGTCGTCCCTGTGTCGGCAATCCCGCCACTGGGCCAGTTGTACTGGACGCGGTAGCTGCCGCCCTGGGTGTAGCCGGTGCCATTGAGCGCCAGCTGGCCGCCGACGCCGGTGGCGGTGAGGGTGCAAGTGGCCGTCGTTGCCGTTGCCGGCTTGCCGCCCTTGGCGGCAGAGGCGCCGCTGGCGAAGGTGAACATCAGTCCGGTGACCATCATCACGATCGACATCGAGAGTCCGAGGAGAGTCTTCGACTTCAGTCCGCTCATGGGATACCTCCAAGTCGGGGAATGGAAACCTGACGGCTAGTGACGGAAAAACCTGCGCGGTTGCCCGCTGCAAGGCGTCGATTGAACAGGGATCTTCGATTGGCGAACCCTCTGGCGTGGCTCTCTTGCAGCCCTGGAGAGGGTTGTTTTGGCCGGGACTCGATACTTCGGCACTGCCGATAGTTGTATTTGCAGGGGATCGGTCCGGCCGCCCGATCTCCACTGCCCGGTATGGCCGTCCGTAGAGGGGAAGTTGATCCGGTCAGGGTGACCCATTTGAATGCGCCGATCCGGGTCGGGATCGTCGATGACCACCCGCTGTTCCGGGCCGGGCTGAGGCGAGTGCTCGAACGGAGCGGAGACATGTCGGTGGATTGGGAGCTGGGGGATTCCGCCGGCCTGGATGCGGCTCTCAGCCGGAATCCGGTCGACATAGTCCTGCTGGACCTCGTGCTGGCGCGCGGCGGAAGTGGGCTGGACGCAATCGACGCCGCTGTAACGAGATGGCCGGACGTGGATGTGATCGTCGTCTCGGCGTCGTTGAACCCGGAAACGCCCCGGTTGGCGAGGGAGCGAGGCGCCGCCGGGTTCCTTGCCAAGGACATGCCCATCCCGGAAATGATTTCCAGGCTTCGCGAATATGCCTCGCAGAGGCGCCGTGGGATCATGTTCCCGAGCCCACGGAACCCGCTCCGCCTGTCTCTCAGGGAGCGAGAGGTGCTCAACGAGATTCGCAGCGGCAGGACCAACCGGGAGATCGCCGCCGCCCTCGGCATATCGATCAGCACCGTGAACAAGCACGTTCAGCGGGTCCTGCGGAAGCTCAATGTGCGCAACCGAGCACAGGCCGCCGCCGGCCCCGACGACCCCCCCGACTGATTTAGCGCGTTGCAAAGGAGGTGGATAACTCTGAGGACAACCTGGGCAAGACCAGTGGAGAATGGTCAATCTTGCCCATTGACGTCCGATGTCGGCAAGGGTTTAGCTACACGTTGAGGCGGAAGCCCAGGTGCTTCATTCCGATTTGTCCCACGGACTGGGTGGCTGGTCCCGGACAAAGGATGAGGGATAGGGAATATCCGTGAGGGGGGACCCCGAGGGGGGTTCCCGGGGGGAAGGAATATGGCCCAACGCATGGGCGGCTTGATCGACGTGTCTACGCCGCACGGGACTGGCTGGGAGGAGGGCACACGGTCGGGGTCGGCAGACGACGATCTTCGTCGGCTGTTCGCTCGAGAGCTACACGATCGCCTCGCTCAGACGCTCACGACGATGCTGCTCGATCTTGAGAATTTCAAGGCAGAGCAGGTCGGTCGCGAAGGGGTGCTCCGACAGATGGACAGCCTCCAGAGCGCCACCCGAGACGTGCTCAACAACCTTCGGGCGATGCTCTATGAGCTGCGCGGAGCGACCGGTGTCGAGGAAGGATTCATCGAGGCGGTGCGGCTGCAGGTCGAACGTTTTCAGCAGCGGACCCAGATCGCGGCCGACCTCGTCGTCCTGCCCGGCTGGCCGACCCGGTTGCCCTCAGGGGCGGCGCTCAACCTCTACCGGATCATCGAAGAAGCGCTGACCAATGCCCGGCAGCACAGTGCCGCCAGGAGCGTCCACGTCGTCCTGCAGGCGCATCGCGAAAACGAGCTGTCGGTCACCGTGGCGGACGACGGGCGCGGACTCGAGCCGGAGGACACCGGGCCCACCGGGATGGGAATGGTCGGCATGAGGGAGAGGGCGCTCTTCCTCGGCGCGCAGCTTCGGGTTGAGACGGTCGTTGGCAGCGGAACGACAGTTGCAGTGATACTGCCGCGGGAGAACCAGTGATCGCGATCGCGGCCAGACCGGCGCGGGTCGTGATCGCCGATGACCAGACCTTGTTTCGTACGGGACTGGCGAAGCTCCTCGATGAGGACAGCCGCGTCGAGGTTGTCGGGCTGGCCGCCGACGGCGCTGACGCGGTTGCCCTTGCCCTCCACCTCAAACCCGATCTCGTCCTGATGGACCTCAGGATGCCGTCCCTGGATGGCATCGAGGCCACGCGGCAGCTGGCGGCGGCAGACCCATCGATCAAGGTCCTGATCCTGGCCACCTTCGATGCGGACGCCGACGTCATCCAGGCTCTCAAGGCCGGGGCTCGGGGCTACATCCTCAAGGATTCGCTCTCGAGCGCCGTCGTGAGCAGCATTGTCGCGGTCGTGGCCGGCGAACGCGTCATGGCGTCGGCTGTCGCCAACCGAGTGCTGGAGCTGCTGACCGCGCCCGCGACGCCAAAGCAGTCCGACGACGGACTCACGGTTCGCGAGCTCGAGATCCTGAAGTTCCTGGCGACTGGGCTGGCAAACAAGCAGATCGCCTTCCGGCTGAAGATCAGCGAGAAGACGGTCCGGAACCACGTCAGCAACGTCTACGAGAAGCTCCACATCGGCGACCGATCGCACGCGGTGCTCTACGCGGTGAGGAAAGGCCTGGTCGAGGTCTAGTTGACCGCTTTTCCGTCGCGGACCCATGGGCAAGGCGGGAACGAACCGGCGCCGCTGCTCGGGGCTAAGGGCGGTTGACGTGCCCCGGCAAGCCCATCCGCCGGCCTGGCAAGGCGAGTCGTCTCGCCCTGTAACGCCGGGCTGGGGCGGGACGTAGTCAGGGCATGGCTGACAAGAACGACTCGTCACCCGGCGACCGGCACACGGCTCGCTGAGTACCGAAGGAGATAGCTGAGAGATGGACTACACACAGATCCTGACCCGAGCGCTCGCCATCAGCTGGCGCCACAAGTACCTCTGGCTGCTGGCGGTCTTCGCCGGGGAGACGACGACCATCGGCATGTCGTTCGGGAGAGGTTCGGGCGGCAGGAGCTCGTATGACAACGTGTCAGGCCAGGCGATCTGGAGCGGGCTCACGAATTGGGTATCCGCCCACGCGGCCCTGCTCTGGACCGTCGGCATCACCCTGGCCTTGCTCGGCATCGCCCTCTTCCTGCTGTCGGCGGTGGCGAACGGTGCGCTGGTCAAGGCCGGTGCCGAGCACGATGCGGAGCGACCGTTCGGCCTCGGCCAGGCCTGGAGCTCCGGTGTCCAGACCTTCTGGCCGGTGCTGAGGCTCAAGCTCTTCGCGCTTGTCGTCTACGCGAGCCTCACGATCGTAATCGGCGGCCTGGGCCTGATCACGGTTGCCCTCGGATTCAGCGGTGCGGTCGCGGCCCTTCTTCATCGTCTTCGGGGTTGCCGTCGTGCTCGGCGTGCGGGCGATCGTGCTCGATGGTAAGGGTGCGTCCGGCGGCTTTGGAACGGCGCTCAACACGATCTGGCGCCGCCGCGGCCGGGTGGCGCTGTTCTGGCTCCTCGTCATTGTCATCGGGCTGGTCGCCTCGACCGCCGTGGGGTTGGCCCTGGTCGTGGCGGCCCTTCCCCTGGTCGGGCTCACGGTGGCCGCCTACTTCGCCGGCGGCTGGCTGCTCGCTCTCACGGCGGGATCCGGCTTCGGTGCGGTCTGGCTGATCGTGGCGGTCGCCTTCGCGGGCGGCGTCAGCGCCTTCACGTCGACCTGCTGGACGCTTGCCTACCCGCGCTTCGACCTCCAGCCGGAGCCGGCGACCGGCACCCAGCCGCAGCCGGCCTGATCCGAGCCGCCACCGGGACAGGGGCTCAGCTCGGCTGCTGCCCCTTCCCGCAATGGTGGGTTGCCTCCTGTGCGCCGGCCGGCCCCGGCTTTAGGATCGTGTCCATGGGGCCGAAGCTGGGGTCGTGACTGGGCTTGGTTGGATCGAGCTGGTAGTCGGACTGGTTGTCACCCTTGCCACCTTCTTCGATCTATTTCAATCGGTCGTGCTCCCGCGGCCCTCCATCAACCGGTTCATCTTCGTTCGCGTCCTCTTCTTCGGCACCTGGTCGATCTGGCGCTGGATCGGCAGGCGTTTTCGCAATGGAGCGCGACGAGAAACCTGGCTGGCGGCGTTCGGGCCCGCGGCCGTGATCGGGATGTTCCTCACCTGGGCACTGGCCTTCCTCCTCGGCTACGCGCTGATCCTCGACGGTCTCCGAACCCAGATCCGGCCCCAGCTGACGAGCTTCGGCGAGGCGCTCTACTTGTCCGCCACCACCATCGTCCCCCTGAGCTACGGGGACTTCGTGCCCGAAGGCGGCATAGCTCGGCTGGCCATCATCCTCGAGAGCGCGACCGGCATCGGCGTCGCGGCGCTCGTGATCACCCTCCTCTTCTCGCTCTACGAGTCATTCCAGGACCGCGAGGAGCTGGTTGTCACCCTCGACGCCATCGCCGGTGCTCCGCCGTCCGGCGTCCATCTGCTGGAGACCGTTGCCGAGCGCGGGCTGCACGACGAGCTGGTCAAAACCTTCAGCGACTGGCGCCAATGGTCGGCCGCCGTGCTCGAGAGCCACCTTGCCTACCCTGTCCTCTTCTATTTCCGGTCGAGCCACGACAACGAGGCCTGGCTCAACTCCTTCGGCGCCGTCATGGACGCGGCGGCCCTCGTGATCAGCACCGTCGACGAGGACGTCGAGGGTCCGGCGAGGCTGATGTTCACGGTGGGCTATCACCTCGTCGAGGACATGGCCTGGTCCTTCGGTTATCACGGCTCCGAAGATCCCCTGGTGGACCGCGAAGAGTTCGACCAGGCGGCCGCGCGGCTCGAGGCTGCGGGCTACGAGGTCCGCCCGGCGGATGCCGCCTGGGAGCACTTCGCCCTGGTTCGCGCGAAGTACGCTTGGACGCTCAAGCGGGCGGGGGAGCGCCTGGGGATCACGCCGGCGGCGTGGGTCGGCGACAGCTCCTACGTGCCCCACGCGGACGGCCGGGGCCGCTCGCGCCGCCGCAAGAGCGTGTCTCCCCCACCGCGTGAGGCAGTACCGCCGCAGGCCAGGCGGGAGTGACTCAAGCAGCGCTTTCCAGGGCCTCGATAAGCCTCAAACCGTTCCCCACCCCTGCCCTCGCACAGGGGAGGGGGTTTGAGTGGGCGAGGGCAAGACCCCCTTCCTCAGGTCCCGCCTCTCTCGACCAGGCCCAGCTCGTAGGCGAGGATCACGGCCTGGACTCGGTCGCGCAGCTCGAGCTTGTCGAGGACGTGGGCGACGTGGGTCTTGACCGTTGCCGCACTTAAGTGCAAGGCGCCGGCGATCTCCTGGTTCGTGTTGCCGCGGGCCAGTTGATGGAGGATCTCCAGCTCCCTTGACGTGAGGGTCTCCAACCCGCTGTTTCGAGCCGCCGCCGGCGGGGTCTTGGGCCGGTGCGCGAACTCCTCGATGAGCCGGCGGGTGACCGATGGTGCCAGGAGAGCATCCCCTCCGGCCACCACGCGGATGGCGTGCAGCAGGTCTTCGGGCGGCGCGTGCTTCAGCAGGAAGCCGGAGGCACCACCGGCAAGGCCGTCGAACACGTATTCATCGAGGTCGTAGGTGGTGAGGATCACAACTCGCGTGAAGGGCGGACCGGGGAGCGAGGTGATCCGGCGCGTTGCCTCGATTCCGTCCAGGTTGGGCATCCGGATGTCCATCAGGATCACGTCTGGGTGCTCCCGCTCGACCAGGGCGACCGCCTCCTGCCCGTCGCCCGCCTCGCCCACGACCTCCATGCCGGGCTCGGTCTGGATGATCAGCCGGAACCCGGCCCGGACCAGTCCCTGGTCGTCGGCGAGGGCGATCCGGACCGTCACTGCGCATCCAGCGGCAGGTGCGCTCGTACCGTGAAGCCGCCGAGTGGCGACGTGGCCGTCTCCAGGCGGCCACCGAAGATCTCGACCCGCTCCTGCATGCCGACCAGCCCGTGGCCGGTGGAGGCGGTGAGCAAGCCAGGCGACGCGCCCCGCCCGTCGTCGGTGATCGCCACCGTCAGCGACCCGCGGGCGTACTCGATCCGGACCTCGATCCGCCCGGCGCCGGAGTGTTTGAGGGCGTTGGTCACCGCCTCCTGGACGATCCGGTAGACGGACAGGTCGAGCGCGGTGGGGAGCGTCCGCGACTCGCCGGTGGTTCGCAGGTCGGCCTGCAGGCCTGCCTCTCGCGCCGAGGTGAGAAGGCTCTCGAGCTGAGCGATCCCGGGCTGCGGGCTCCGGCTCGGATCGCCCGCGTCGGAGCGGCGCAGCACGCCCAGCAGTCGGTTGAGCTCGGCGAGCGTGTCCCTGGCGGTGACCTCGATCGACCCCAGCGCCTGGGCCACCGCCACCCCTCCCGCGAGCCGCGCGGCGCCGGCCTGGATGGCCATGACGCTCACGTTGTGAGAGACCACGTCATGGAGCTCGCGGGCGATCCGCAGCCGCTCCTCCTCGGCCGCCTGGCGCCGGTTCTCCTCGCTCTGCTGCTCGAGCAGGTCGGCCCTCGCCTGCAGCTCCAGCAGGTAACGGCGCCGGTTGCGGGTGTAGTCGCCGATGACCCAGGCGACGAGCGAGATCGCGCCAACCCCGAGCGCGGCCGCCCAGGCATCGCTGCGGAGGACCAGGCTTCCGCCCAGGCCTACCAGGACGGCGAGCACGCCGAGGCCGGCGATCGCCAGTCGCGACCGGGATTGGGCGTAGACGGCCACGCTGTAGACGGCCGCGAGCAGGGCCAGGCCTGGGCCACCGCGGACACCGAACAGCTGGCCGATCACGCTCGCGCACACCACGACCGCTAAGACGGCCTCGGGATGGCGCCGCCGCCAATAGAGGCCGACACCCTCCACCAGCGCGAGGCCGGTTGCAAGCGCCACCGGTTGGCTGGGATCCCGGGCGAACGTCACCAGCGCCCCGACGACACCGGTGGCCAGGACGAACACGACCAGCGCCACGTCAATGACCGTGGGATGGGCCGCGATCCAGGCCCACGGACGGCCGCTCGACGGCAGCAGGAAGCCGGCCGGGAGATCCCGGCCGGCTGCTGGCGCGGCGTCCGCGCGAGGGTCGTCGCTCAGGCGATGTCTCTCCGCCGGGCGAGGAAGCACCGCCTGGGTGGGGCCGACCAGTGCCGCATTGGCGGCGGCGCCCCCGAGGATCGAACCGGTGAGCGAGTCGGCGTTCTGGCTGTCGAAGAGCTTGGTCACCCACTTGAAGTCGCCGTTGAAAAGGGTGCCGAGGACTCCGACCAGGATGGTCTGGATGACGACCACGTAGATGAGGCCGACCCCGAGGGCCGCCGCCGACTGCCGGAAGACGAAGGCGAGGCCGGCGCCGAGCATCGCGTAGCAGAAGGCGATCAGCCACGTGGCCGCGAGGGCCTGGCCGGTCACGGATGCCGCGGGCCACGTGATGGAGTGGTGCTGAAGCAGGGCGACGCCGGTGCTCCCGGCGGCAGCGGCCCCGTAGAAGGCGATGGTCAGCAGTGCCATCCAGAGGGCGATGATGACGAACTTGGCGCCGACGCTGGTGAGGCGTCCGGGTCCCTGGATGAGCTGGGTCTTGATCGTGTTCCACTGGAACTCGGTTCCCATGGCGAGGGCGCCGAGGACGACGGCGATGGCCCCGACCAGGGTCGGCACGATCGAGATGACGGTTGTCACGAAGGCCGCGGGATAGAGCGTGGCCAAGTTGACGTTGCCACGCGGGCTGCTGCCGGGATTGAGCGCCTGGATGTAGCTGACGACGTAGACGAGGGCGACGATGCCCACGATCACCAGCACCGAGACCAGGAGCGCCGGCCGCTGTCGAACTTTCCTGAATTCCGCCGCGATGCTCCTGATCATGATCCCTGCTCCTCTCCGGTGAGCTGAAAGAAGACCTCTTCCAGCGATGTTTCAAATGGCCGCAGCTCGCTCACGCCGATCCCGGCGGCCTGGAGTCTCCCGTTGATCTCCATGCTCCGCCTGGGGTCTGCCTTGATGTGGATGGCCCCGTCCTCGTTGCGGCTGATGAGCTCAGGCCCGAACATCTCGGCCAGGAACCCATAGGCGCGGTCATCGGGTTCGGCTTTGACGAGTAGGCCCTCGTCACCGCGGAGGTCGTGGACCGTCGATTCGACGACGAGCCGGCCGTCGCGGATGACGCCGACTCGATCGCAGATCTGCTCGACCTCTCCGAGCAGGTGGCTCGAGAGGAGAACCGTCCTCTCACCCTGCGCCATGTTGCGGATCAGCCTGCGCATCTCTGCCATGCCCTGGGGATCGAGGCCGTTGGTCGGCTCGTCGAGGATCAGCAGCTCCGGATTCTTGAGGAGGGCAGCCGCGACGCCGAGGCGCTGCTTCATGCCCGTCGAGTAGCCGCTGAACTTGCGGTGCGCCCGGGGGAGGAGGTCCACCTCGTCGAGCACCGGGTCGACCCCGGAGTGGGAGATGCCGGCGAGGTCCGCCACCACGTGGAGATTCTCGCGGCCCGACAGGTAGGGGTAGAAAGCGGCCGAGTCGACGAGGGCCCCGATCTTTGCGAGGCCAGCCGGATCGCCGGGCGCGTGGCCGGCGACGATGGCCGTGCCCGAGGTCGGCCTCGCCAGCCCGAGAAGCATGCGGAGAGTGGTCGTCTTCCCGGCACCGTTAGGCCCGAGGAAGCCGTAAACCTCGCCCCGCCGGACGGTCATGCTCACGTCGGAGACGGCAGCGACGGTGCCGAAGCTCTTGGTGAGCCCGTGGGTTTCGATGATTGGCTTGTCCATGGCCAACACTCTGGGCGCTCATCGCCGCGCTGTCGTCAGCCCCTCGGGTGATCTTTGCCTGATCCTCCAGGATGAGAGCCACCGGGTTCGCTGCCGGTGAAAACCGCTCGCAAGGTGATCGTCTAGTTCGGTGGGCTCCCCGCCGCTGGTGCCGGCCGGGCGGTCACCCGGATGTCGCTGCCGCTGAGCGCGTTGCAGATGGGGCACATCTCCATTGCACGGCCGAGCGCCCGGTCCAGCTCCTCCTGCGAGGCGCCGCCCGCAACCGCGATCTCCAGCTGCATGGTGGGAATGCGATAGCCGCCGGACTCGTGGGGGACCAGGTCCAGCTCAGCGCTGGTCTCCAGCTGCGCACCGCCGCTCCTTCCCTCCTGGAGCGCCGCGGCCATGGCCATGGTCAGGCAGCCGGCGAGGGCCGAGAGGAGGAGCTCCTCGGGGTTGGTCTGGCTGTCGCCGCGGAAGCGACTGTTGTAGGTGAAAGGCGCGGTCAGGGCTCCGCTCCCGACCCGGAACGTCCCCGTGCCCTCCCGGGCTGACCCCGACCAGTTGACGGATGCGGTCCTCTTCATGTCTGTCTCAGCTCCTTATCTGCTTGGCCTCGGTCCTCGGTGTGACCCTGTCACATTCTGTTTCCCATTACGTCAGAGATGGCGTCGAGGGAAGTCAACCAACCTGGGTGGCAGAGCTACCGATTGAGGACCCGCCGGCCCTTTTAGCATGTGATGGTGGGGAGACAGCCCCGGCCGAGAGCCGGTGCTCGGCGGCTGGGCTGGTTCCTCTGCTGGGCGGTCGTCTTCGCCGACCTCGGCACCTCCGTCTACTACGCCCCGGGGATCCTCTACGGCCAGGTCGGGACCCGGGCCGCCCTCTTCGTCGGCATGACCCTGGTCGTCTTTGTCCTCCTCACCGACAAGTACCGCGAGGTGGCGGTCCGCTACCCCGAGGGCGGCGGCGTGGTCACCGTGGCCGCCCATGCCATCGGACCGGTGGCCGGCCTTGTGGGCGGGCTGCTGATCCTGGTCGACTACTTCCTGACGTCGGCCCTCAGCGCCACCTCGGGGATCCTCTACCTCGGCGTCGTCTTCGCGTCGCTGAAGCCGGTGCTGGTGCCGGCGAGCATCGCGGCGATCGTCCTGCTCGGGCTCCTGAACCTGGCCGGCGTCCGCTCCAGCGCCAGTGTGAGCGCCGTCTTCGCGGTAACGGCGGCGGCCTTTCAGCTGCTCGTCGTCATCGCGGTGATCGTCAAGGTCGGGCCGTCCCACCTCGGCGCGACCTTCCCTCGAGTCATGGCCGGGCCGCCGCTCACCCCACTGGCGATCCTTACCGGCTACGCGGGCGCCTTCCTCGCCTTCTCCGGCCTGGAGAGCATCGCCCAGCTGGCACCCGCGATGGCCGAGCCGAGGCAGAGGGTCGCCCGGGCGGCGATGGTCGCGGTGGTGGCGACGACGGTGGCCACCAGCCCGCTGCTGACCCTCTGGTCGACGACCCTGCTGGACGCCCGGCACGCGGACCCCAACCAGTTCATCTCGCTGCTCGGCGGCTACGCGGCCGGGCAGCTCTTCGGCAGCGCAGTGGCTGTGAGCGCCTCCCTGCTGCTGATCTTCGCCTGCAACACGGCCCTGATCGGCAGCTACCACGTCTTCGTCGCGCTCAGCAAGATGGACTTCCTGCCTCGGCTGCTGACCAGGCGCAACCGACTCCGCGGCACGCCCCACTATGCCATCCTGCTGGCGACCGCCGTGCCCATCTTCGTGGTCCTGGTCACTCGGGCGGACACCGGCCGGCTCGGCGATCTCTACGCCTTCGGGCTGCTGGGCGCCTTCACCATGACCTGCGCCGGGCTCGACATCGTGCGCTGGCAGGAGCGCCAGGCGGCGCGGGCGCCAAGCCACCGGCCGGCTCTCCGCGCCGGTCGGGTGCGCCTCGTGCTCGGGGCGCTGACAACCTTCCTGGTTGCCCTGGCCTGGTTCACCAATTTCTTTGCCAAGCCTTTGGCCACGCTCTTCGGCGGGACTCTCACCCTGGTCGGGCTGGGCGTCGCCTGGCTGACGCGACGGCTGGCCCGACGGCGGGGCAGGCCGGCCGTCTACGCCTACCTGCATCGCCCCTGGGATCCCTTCGTCATGGTCAGGCGAGGCCGCCGGATGCCGGACGCCGCGGTCGCCGCGGTCCTCCCGGCCGACCCCAGCGAGGTGAGCCGGGTGGTCGCTAAGGCCGCCGCGGCCGCGGACGGCGGCGACGTCCTCTTCGTGTACCCGGCGACCTCCGGCCACCGGCGTGAGCCCGGCTTCCTCGAAATCCTCCACCCGTACCTGGAGGACCCCGCCGCCCAGGACGCCTTCGCGGCGGCCGAGGCCGAGGCGTCGCGCCGCAGGCTGCGGGCGCGGTACCTCTACCTACCCCACGACACCGAGGCGGGCGTTCTCGACTGGGTTCTAAAGAACGCCAACGCCAAGCGGGTAATCGGTCCTAGATAAGTACTAGGCCTGCCAACGTCCCAACCTGCCCTCCCCGCAGAGCGGGCCGCAGAGCGGGGAGGGTGTTCTAAAGGGGAGGCGGAGCGGGGAGGGTGCCCTAGAAACGAGAGGACCTGTTGAAAGGAGCACCCTCCCCACTTTGTGGGGAGGGCAGGGTGGGGATGCGGAGAGGCCTTAGACCCCTTTGGATTGGGGTTAGTGACTCAGGCGCACGCAGGCGGCGTCGTACTGGGAGACGGCGGCTGCGCTGTTGGCGTTCGCCAGCGAGGCGGTGCTCGGGTTGCCGGCGTAGACCAACCCGGCCTGGCCGGCGGAATTGAAGGGTGAGCCAGAAGCCGTAGCCGATGCGCCGGGCGTGACCGGGTTGTCAGGGCCGCAGGTATTGGTCGGCGCACCGGGCTGTCCGGTGATGGGGGTGACGAAGGCCAGGGCGGGAGCGGACGAGGTCACCAGCAGCACACCCAGGCAGATGGTCGTCATGACGAGCTTGCGCATGAGATCTCCTCCAGGCAAATTCGATTCAGAAGCCAAATGCCTCTGAACTTGATACCGGCCCGGGTTACCCGCGGAAACCGGCCTAGGGAGATTCGACCGGAACCCGGGCCAGCCCGTCGAGGACGCGGGTCAGGAGCTTACGCAGCGTCTGTTTCTCCTCCGCGCTGAGGCGGGCCAGGACCTCGCCTTCGATGCTGTCGCGGCCCTTCTCGGCCCGGGCGATCGCCTCCCGGCCGGAATCGGTCAGCTCGAGGATGTGACGGCGGCGATCCTCGGGATCGCGGCGGCGCACGGAGTAGCCGAGGTCTTCGAGCTCGTTCAGCAGGATGACAACGGCGTTGGCGTCGAGGAGCATGCCCTCGGCCAGCTCCTGCTGGGAGATGCCGGGGTGGTCGCGAACCTTGGCGAGGGCCTGGAACTGGCGCAGGCGCATGCCCAGCAGCTGCTCCGAGGAGCGCTTGAGGATTGACTTGTTGAGCTGGCTCAGCAGCTCGATCAGGCCTGGTCCGGACTGGCTTTCCATCTCCGTCGAATTCAATCCTACCACCTCCCGCGTGATCATTAACATCACCGGATAATCCATGGTATAGTGATGATCACGCGACAGTTAGGCATTGGAGACTGAGATGATCCCGAACTTCTTGACCATACCAGGTACCTCGACCGATCGGCGGCGCTGGATCGCGCTCCTGGTTGTCTGCTTCGGGCAGCTGATGATCGTGCTGGACGCGACGATCGTCAACGTCGCCCTGCCGGCGATCCAGAGCGACCTGCACTTCAGCCAGGCCAACCTGACCTGGGTCGTCAATGCGTACCTGATCACCTACGGCAGCTTCGTGCTGCTGGCCGGGCGAGCTGGCGACCTGATCGGCCGCAAGAAGGTCTTCCTGACCGGCGTCGCGCTCTTCACGGCCGCCTCGGTGCTCTGCGGGCTGGCTCACGACCCGGCCCTGCTGGTGACGGGTCGCTTCCTGCAGGGGGCCGGCGGCGCCCTCTCCGCCGGGGTCATCATCGCGATCATCGTCACCGGCTTCACCGAGCCAAACGAGCGCGCCCAGGCGATGAGCGTGTTCACCTTCACGATCGCCGGCGGCGGCTCCCTTGGCCTCCTGGCCGGCGGCCTCCTCACCCAGATGGTCAACTGGCACTGGATCTTCTTCATCAACGTGCCGATCGGACTTATCACCATCCTCCTGGGCCGCGTCCTCATCGAGGAGAACGAGGGCATCGGCCTTGCCGACGGCGTCGACGTGCTGGGCTCGATCCTGGTCAGTGCCGCCCTCATGCTCGGCGTCTACGCCATCGTGACCTCGGCCGACCACAGCTTGGCATCGGCGCACACGCTCGGTTTCGGCGGCGGGGCGATCGCCCTCCTGGCGATCTTCGTCTGGCTGGAGACGCGGATCGCGAACCCGATCCTGCCCCTTCGCATCCTGGGCATCCGCAGTCTCCTCGGCGCCAGCGGCGCGCGGGCGATGCTGGCGGCCGGGATGTTCACGACCTTCTTCATCGGCGCGCTCTACCTGCAGCACGTTCGCGGCTACGACGCGTTCGGCACCGGCTTGGCCTTCCTGCCCCACACCCTCGCGCTCGGCGGCCTGTCGCTCGGCGTCACCGCCCGGCTGATGCGGCGCTTCGGCCCCCAGCGGCTGCTCGCCTTCGGCCTGGCCATGGCCATCCTGGCGCTGGTGCTGCTGGCGGGGGCGGGTCCGCACGACGGCTACTTCCCGCGCCTGTTCGTCGCCTACGCCCTGTTCGGGATCGGGGCGGGCACCTCCTTCATGCCCCTGACGATCATCGCCATGGCCGAGGTCCCGGCCGTGGACGCCGGGCTCGCGGCCGGCATCAGCAACGTGTCGATGCAGATCTCGGCAGCGATCGGCCTCGCCGCCATGGGCACCATCGCGACCGACCACAGCCGGGCCCTGGTCGCCCAGGGCCAGTCCCTCACCAGCGCCCTGAACGGCGGCTACCAGCTCGCCTTCGCGATCGCGGGCGTCTGCGTCGCCGTCGCCCTGCTGCTCGTCCTCGTCGTTCTCCGCAGTCCGCGGAGCGCCGCCGGGACGCTGTCCCGTGCCGAGCTGGAGGAGGTGGAAGCCGAGGCCGCCTAGTTGAAAGGTTGACGTCAGCAGAGGCCGGCATGCCGGCAAGCTACGGCCACTAGATCAGGCGACGCGAAGATCAGCCTTACGCAGCAGGAAGCGACCAAGCTGCTCACCGGCGCGTTCGACCGCCGCCAGCTCGGCGGGTTGGAGGGGGCCGAGCAGCCGTACCTCCACCCGCACGGTGCCGGACGTCAGCGCCCGGCGCCACGACCCCCGCACCGTGCCACCGATCGTCACCACGTTGGAGAGGATGCCGCCCTGCGGCGCGGCTTCTCGGTAGTAGGCAAAGAAGGTCGGGTCGAAGTCGAACTCGGGAGCCAGAAGGGCGGCGCGGTCGCGGTAGCCGACGGTGAACTCGTCGAAGTTGGGCAGCAGGTGGGCCACTAGCGGCGGCTTGCCGGCCGGCGGCGCTGTGGGGTCGCACCAGTAACTCTTTCCATCGACCGCCTCCTGCTGGAGGGCGGCGCCGGCGAGGGCCAAACCCTTCTTGATGTCGGCCACCGTCAGGCCCGACCACCAGGCGAAGTCCTGGACCTGGGCGGGACCATGGCTGCGGAAGTAGCGGCTGGTGAGCTCCGCCAGTGCCTCCTCCCGGTCCAGCCGCCGAGCGCCTGGCGCGCGCTCAGCCAGGAGCGCAAAGGTGAACTGCTTACCTCGCCGGGGCCCGCTGCTGATCGTGCCCAGCGCTTCCGCCGCCAGCAGGAGGTGGGGGAGACGCTGACCCTCCGGAGAGATATGGGCAGCGAGCAGTACCTCGCCGAGCTCGGGGCGGGTGAGGGAGCGGCCGCCGCTCAGTGCACCCGCAAACAGGTCGATCGCTCGGGCCCGCGTCGGTTCGTCCAGCTCCAGCTGGCGGTGACGTCCGGCCAGCGAGGCCAGGAGCCGCGGTGAGGTCAGCTCCAGCAGCCAGCGGATGTCCTCGGGCAACACGAAGTGCCAGGTGGGGCGCATGACGTGGGTGCGGAGGATGGCGCCCTCGTCGAAGAGGCGGTCGAGGTCGGGGTCGTTGACGCCTGCAGTGCGCTGGCCCAGCGCCCACTTGGCCGCGGCGTAGTCCTGCGACTGCACCGCGCCCAGCCACCGGACCGTCTCCACGGCGGTGGGGAACGGATCGCCAACCAGCCGCTGCGCGCGGAGGCGGCGCTCAGCGATCTGGGTCACGGGCAGAGATTCTGGCGCTCCGCGCGCTCCGGCTGCAGCGCCGGCGCTGCCCAACCCCGTGCCTTCGTGTTCCGACCCGTTCCGATCCGCCCCTCAGCCCTGGGCCAGTTGGAGGTCCTGGGTGCGGTCGTCCTCGCGTTCCGGGTTCCGCAGCAGGTCGAGGAGCCCCGGCCTCATGCCCAGGATGACGCCCGGCGTGCCCTTCGCTTCGTGCTCGGCGAGCCGCTCCCGCCAGGCGGTCTTCGTGTCTGGGAAGGGCTCTTCTAGCCAGCCCTCGAGGTCTTCGAGCAGGCGGCCGCGGCTCAGGAGCCGCAGTGTCTCCAGCTCCGGACCTGCCCCGGCGGCGGGCATTGCGAGGGATGCGGTCGAGGTCAGCGAGGCCATGGCCGCCAGGAGCAGGGAGCGGTCGAGGGGGCCTTCGCCGAGGAGCAGCAGGTCGGCGCCGGCGGCTTCCAACGCCTGGACGTCGGCGAGGAACTCGCCGGCGGTGTCGAATGACGCGGGCAGCCGGACGCCGATCTTCGGCATGGCAAGGCCAAGCTTACCTCCGTGCGCGTATTACCTTAGATGGCGACCATGTCCCGACCGCAGGCGCCCGAGATCCCGATCCGGCGGTGGGCGAACGGCACCTGGGTCACGGCGGACGACACCGTCGCGGCGGAGGAGCCGCTCCAGCTGTCGCTCGACGGGACGCCGCTCAGCGTGGTGATGCGGACGCCGGGCAACGACGTCGAGCTCGCCCTCGGCCTCCTGCGTGCCGAGAAGGTGATCGAATCGCTCGCCGACGTGGCCTTCATCCGGGTCAGCGCCGAGTCGCCGGTCAGCGAGGACCGGGTGCGGATCGAGTCCGACCTGATCGAGTCGAACCAGGTCGACATCCACCTCGGCCGGACCGCGGTGCGCCGGCCCGAGCGAAGCTTCCTCAGCAGCTCGGCCTGCGGCGTCTGCGGTGCTACGACGGTGGAGTCGCTGACCCTCGACTTCCCCCTGCTGAAGCCAGGGCCGCGGCTCCCAGCGGACCTGCTCCCGCTGCTGGCCGATCGGCTCCGCCAGGGCCAGGCGGTGTTCGCGGCGACCGGAGGGCTGCACGCCGCCGGCCTCTTCGCCGCCGATGGCGAGCTGCTCGAGGCGAGGGAGGACGTGGGCCGGCACAACGCGGTCGACAAGGTCGTCGGCAGCCAGCTCCTCGATGGCCGCCTGCCGGCCTCGGACCGGCTGCTGGCGGTCAGCGGGCGTGCCGGCTACGAGGTCGTCCAGAAGGCGATCGCCGCCGGGATCCCGGTCCTGGTCGCCGTCGGCGCGCCCAGCAGCCTCGCCGTGCAGACCGCCCGCGCCTTCGGCCTGACGCTGGTCGGCTTCCTGAAGCGCGATCGCTTCAACGTCTACTCGGGCTCGGAGCGGCTCTCCAGCGACTGACGCACCTCGTTGACGTAGGCTGCCACCTCGGCCTGTGTCAGGCCGGGCCGGCCGGCCCGCAGCCGCTCGGAGGCGACGCCGGCGAGGAAGCAGGCGAGCGGGGCGAAGCGCCTCTCCTGGGTGTGGGCGGCCACTCGGGCCAGCTCGAGGAGCTCGAACGCCACCTGGGAATCGATCTCGGGCGACTCGATCTCGACACCCCTCTCGCCGGCCCCCGCCGCGAGCCGCTCGCCGAGCTCCTCGAAGAAGGGATTCACAGTTACAGCTTGACACCCGTTTCACCCAGCACCTAGCGTTAGGGCGTCCGCTCCCGGCTTTGGAGAGAGGCAGTTGCCCAACCCAAGTCGCCGCGATTTCCTCAAGGTAGGTGGTGCTGCCGCCGCAGCCCTGACCGCAAGTGGTCTTGGCTTCGACCTGGCACGTGCCAACACGATCAAGCAGTCGCTTAAGATCGCCGGGGCAAAAGAGGTCCACTCCGTCTGTCCCTACTGCGCCGTCGGCTGCAGCCTGGTGGCATATACCAGCCAGGCCTCCGACGGGACCACCAAGCTGCTCCAGATCGAGGGCGACCCGAACAGCCCGGTGAACGAAGGCCGGCTCTGTCCCAAGGGTGCGACCGCGATGCAGCTGGCGACCTCGAGCCGCCGCGTCGAGCATCCCATGTACCGCGCGCCGGGCTCCTCGAAGTGGGAGGTCAAGGACTGGAACTTCGTCCTCGACAAGATCGCCAAGAACATCAAAGATTCCCGCGACCGGACGTTCGTCGCCCAGGACGCGAGCGGCAACACGGTGAACCGGACGGAGGGCATCGCCTTCGCCGGTGGCGCCGCCTTCTCCAGCGAGGAGGGCTACTTCACGACCAAGGTGATGCGCTCGCTGGGGCTTGTCTACTTAGAGCAACAGGCCCGCGTTTGACACGGGCCCACGGTGGTCAGTTTGGCCGCCACATTCGGAAGGGGCGCAATGACCAATCATTGGCGCGACCTGAAGAATGCCGACCTGATCCTGATCAACGGAGCCAACCCGGCCGAAGCGCACCCGGTGGGGTTCCAGTGGTTCCTCAAGGCTAAGCTCGACCCCACCAAGGGCCCCGGGATCGGCGGCGGCGCGAAGATCATCCACGCCGACCCGCGTTTCACCCGCACCAGCGCCGTCAGCGACATCTACCTGAGGCTCCGCACCGGCACCGACGTCGCCTACTTCGGTGGCCTCATCAACTACGTGCTCTCCAACAACCTCTTCCACGACGAGTACGTCCGCAACTACACCAACGCCTCCTGGATCGTGAAGGGCGGTTACTCGTTCCAGGACGGGCTGTTCTCCGGCTACAACGCCGACAAGCGGACCTACGACATCTCGACCTGGGCTTACGACACGACGCCGCCGGCCGGCCAGGACCTCACTCCCCCGGCAGTGGGCGCCAGCACCTTCGCCAACCGTGACAAGACGCTGACTGACCCGAGGACCGTCTTCCAGCTCATGAAGCACCACTACTCGCGCTACACGCCGGAGGCGGTCGAGAACATCACCGGGGTGCCGAGGGACGAGTTCCTGAAGGTGGCCGCGCTGGTCGGCGAGATGGGCAAGCCGGAGAAGGTGATGTCGATCGTCTACGCGGTCGGCCTGACCCACCACACGACGGGGGGCCAGCTGATCCGGAGCGCGGCCGTCCTCCAGCTGCTGCTCGGCAACATGGGCCGGCCGGGCGGTGGCATGAACGCCGAGCGGGGCCACGCCAACATCCAGGGCAACACCGACCACGCGATCTCCTGGGAGCTCCTTCCCGGCTACCTGAAGATCTCGGCGCCGGGCCAGAAGAGCCTCGACGATTACGTCAGCCAGAGCGCGTCCAAGAAGTCGGACCCGAACAGCTGGAACTTCTTCGGGCTCAACTACCGCAAGTTCATGGTCAGCACGCTCAAGGCGTGGTACGGCGACGCGGCCACCAGGGACAACGAGTTCGCCTTCGACTACGTCCCGAAGCCGGCGGTGAACAGCTCCTGGATCTCGATCTACGACCAGGCGCTGAAGGGGAAGATGGAGGGGCTGCTGCTGAGCGGGATGACCGCGACCAGCATCGGGCCCGACTCGAACCAGGTCCTCCAGGCTCTCGCCGCCCTGAAGTGGATGGTCGTCCTGGACCCCCTGCCGACGACCAGCTCCGAGTTCTGGCGGGCGCCTGGACTGGTCCCGCAGAAGATAAACACCGAGGTCTTCCTGCTGCCCACCACGCACTGGATCGAGAAGGAGGGGTCCTTCACCAACAGCGGCCGCTGGGCCCAATGGAAGGACCAGGTCCTCCCGCCCCAGGGCGATGCCCGCCACGACCACTGGATCCTGGCCGATCTCTTCGACCGGGTGAAGAAGCTCTATTCAAGCCAGGGCGGCAAGTTCCCCGATCCCATCAAGAACATGACGCTCGCCTACCAGGACCCGCTCAAGCCCTCCTTCGACGAGCTGGCCCGGGAGATCAACGGGAAGGACCTGGCGACCGGAAAGCAGATGGCTTCGTTCGCGCTCCTGAAAGACGACGGCACCACGACCGCCGGCAACTGGATCTACACCGGCAGCTACCCGGAGGGCGCCGCCGGCAACCTCATGAAGCGGCGGAAGGGGATTGAGGACCCTGCCGCCAACGACCCGACGGGCCTCGGCCACTACCACAACTGGGCCTGGAGTTGGCCGCTCAACCGCCGCATCCTCTACAACCGCGCGTCGGCCGGCCTGGACGGGAAGCCATACGACCCGAAGCGCCCCGGGATCAGCTGGGATGGCAGCAAGTGGGTGGGCGACGTCCCCGACTACCCGGCGACGATGAAGCCGCTGACCGAGGACCCCACCGCCTGGCTCCCCTTCATCATGAACGGCGAGGGAACCGGGCGCCTGTTCAGCAACTCCATGGTGGACGGGCCGTTCCCGGAGCACTACGAGCCGATCGAGGCTCCCATCCCCAACCCGCTCCACGCGAGCCAGAGCGCTTCACCGGTCGCCTTCCTCTACGACAAGGCGGCCGGGCCGCCGAGCCGCTTCGGCACGGTTGCCGACTATCCCTACGTGGCCACCAGCTACCGCCTCACCGAGCACGAGCACTACGTGACCCAGCACGTCCCGCTCCTGGTCGGCCTCCAGCCTCAGGCCTTCGTGGAGCTGCCGGCCGAGCTGGCGGCGGAGAAGGGGATCAAGACCGGCGACCGCGTGCGCGTCTTCAGCGCCCGCGGCAAGCTGGAGGTCGCCGCCCTGGTGACCAAGCGCCTGGGCCCGCTGACGGTTGGGGGCAAGAAGGTCTACCACATCGGCATCCCGATCCATTGGGGCTTCGTCGGCATCGCCGCCGATCGGAGTCCAGAGCTGGCCAAGAACTGGCTCGCCAACGCCCTCACGCCGTTCGTTGGCGACGCGAACTCACGGACGCCCGAGTTCAAGTCCTTCCTCGTCAACCTGGCGAAGATCGACTGACATGGGCCAGCTCGCCATCGCCAACGAGCCATGGACGGACCGAAGCCGGCGGGCCGGTGAGCTTCTCCGCACCCAGCCTCATGCCGAGGAGCTGCTGACGCTCTACGCGGCGCTCCTCGAACCGCAGCGGGCGGCCTTCGAGCGGGCTCAGCAGGAACGGCCGGCTGCCCGCGAGCTTCCCACCTACGTCGCCGCCACAGCCCTGCCCGGCGTGTTCGCCGCGTCGTTCCGGGCCGGGCCCGAGAAGCTGCGCGACGCGCTGCTGGGGCGGTTCCACGAGGCCGACCTCGAGCAGCTCGTATCGCGCTGGCTCGATGGTGCCGAGCTTCCTGCTCCCGACCGGTACCTGGCCCGCGCCGCCACCGCCCCGGTGCTGGAAGCGCTGCCCGACCTGGTGGCCGGCGCTTTCGGCGTCCCGTCGGAGGCCGATCCCCAGCTCTGCCCGTCCTGCGGGGGGAAGCCGCAGCTCTCCTACTTCGGCCTCTCCGACGAGGCGCTCGTCTCGGCACCGCGCCGATTGCTCTGCTCCCGCTGCAGCCAGAGCTGGGCCTACCCGCGGATGGTCTGCGCCGGGTGCGGCAGCGAGGACACCTCGGCGCTCCCGATCTTCGCCGACACCGAGCAGTTCCCGAACGTGCGCGCCGACGCCTGCGAGAAGTGCCGGCACTACCTGCTGACGATCGACCTCCCCAAGGACCCGGCCGCGGTCCCCGTCGTCGACGAGCTCGCCGCGCTGCCCCTCGACCTCTTCGTTCGGGAGCGCGGCTTCACCAAGATCACACCCAACCTCATGGGGTTTTAAGCGATGCCCAAAGTAGGCTTCTTCACCGATACCAGCATCTGCATCGGCTGCAAGGCATGCGAGGTCGCCTGCAAGGAGTGGAACGGGCTCCAGGGCAACGAGCCCCACCTGCTCCTCGACAGCTACGACAACACCGGCGACCTGGACGCCGAGAACTGGCGCCACGTCAAGTTCATCGAGCAGGTACCCAACAGCGGCAGCGTGATCGGCCAGCCGGGGGCGACCGGTGGCGGCCAGGCCTGGCTGATGATGTCCGACGTCTGCAAGCACTGCCAGCACGCGTCGTGCATGGACGTCTGCCCGACGAACGCGATCGTGCGGACCGAGTTCGACACCGTCTTCATCCAGCAGGACGTGTGCAACGGCTGCCGGAACTGCATCGCCGCCTGCCCCTACAACGTGATCGGCTTCAGCAAGGCGACCGGCACGGTCCACAAGTGCACCCTCTGCTACGACCGGCTCCAGAACAGCCTGATGCCGGCCTGCGCGAAGGCCTGCCCGACCCAGTCGATCAAGTTCGGCAACGTCGACGACCTGCACCAGCTCGCCGACGCGAGGGTCGTTGCGCTGCACCAGCAGGGCTACTCCAAGGCGCAGCTCTACGGGCGCGACGACCAGGTCTACGGAGGGCTGAACAACTTCTTCCTGCTGATGGACAAGCCCGAGGTGTACCAGCTGCCCAGCGCCGCGAACGCGGTGCTGCCCGCGCGCAACAACCTCCCGGGATACCTCGGCGGTCTGCTGGCGGCCGCCCTCGGCATCATCGCCGGCCTGATCGCCTTCCGGCGGCGGATCGAGACGCCGCCGCCGGAGGGAGAGCCTTGATGTTCCTCGCCGCCGAACATTTCGTGAAGCCTCCTGAATGGACCTGGCTGATCCTCGCTTACTTCTTCTTCGCCGGCCTCGCCGGCGGCTCCTACGCACTCGGCACCTTGCTCCGCTTCTTCGGCCGACCGGCGGACGAGCCGGCGGCTCGGTTCGCCTTCCTGCTCAGCCTGCCGCTGCTGGTCGTCTGCCCGGTCTTCCTCACCGTCGACCTCGGCCGCCCGACCGAGTTCTGGCACATGCTCATCAACAGCGCCAACGGCAGCCTGAACTTCAAGTACCTGTCGCCGATGTCGGTCGGGGTGTGGGGCCTCAGCGCCTTCGGGATCTTCTCCTTCCTGTCCTTCGTCGAGGCCGTTGTCGAAGCTCGTTACTGGGATACCGGACGGGCGGCTGCCTACAGCCGGGTGATGGGCGGCACGGCCGGCCGGATCGTGATGGTGTTGGGGACCGTCCTCGGCCTCTACATCTGCGCGTACACGGGCGTCCTCCTCAGCGTGAGCAACCAGCCGGTCTGGAGCGACGGCTGGCCGCTCGGCGGCCTCTTCCTCGCCTCAGCGCTCAGTGGGTCGGCGGCGCTGCTCCTCCTCGCGGCCCGGTACCGGTCGGAGATGCTGCCGAGCGTCGACGGCATGACCGCCGCCGACCGCTACTTCGTCATCCTGGAAGCGATCCTGGTCGTCCTCTTCCTGGTCACCGTCTTCATCGCGGGGACCGCGGCGAAGCTCTTCCAACCGATTGGGATCGTGCTCTGGTTGATCGTGCTGGCCGGAATCGCGGCGCCCTTCCTGCTCCACCGGAGGAGCACGAGCCGTGGCGGCCTGGCGCCGATCGTCTCGCCCCTCATCGTGCTGGCGGGCGTCCTCGCCCTCCGCGCAGCGGTCATCTTCGGGGCCCAGAGCTAGTGACCAGGTGAGAGAGTAGGGTGGCGTGGTGGAGACGATCAAGGCGACCTCGGATACCATCATGTGCACCCTCAGCACAGCAGAGCTCAGGGATACCGAAGCGGCCTGGCAGCGGCTGTTCCGCGAGTGGCTGGTCGCCCGGGATCCAGTCCCCGGCGGGCTGCGGCTGACCGTCATCCCAGAGGCCGAGCCGGCGCTGCGGCAGCTGGTCGATGTGGAGGTCGGATGCTGCCGCTGGATCAGCTTCGAAATCGACGGGCCGAGCGTTGCCATGACGGCGGCGGGTGAGGCGGGCGAGCAGGCGATCCGGGAGATGTGGGCCGGCGGCGATCCGCCGGCGGATGGCGCAAGCCGAGCGTAATTGCCGCGGAGTCGATTCGACTGGTAAGTGAACGGCGGGAGCCGTTCAGCCGGTATGGCCGGCCTCCTGGATCAGGGCGTCGACCTTGAGGATCGTTATGCCGGACCGGTCGGTCTGCACGACGCCGTTCAAGCGCAGGTCGCGGAGCGCCCGAGCCACGACCTCGCGGACGGAGCCGGTAGCGTCGGCGAGGGCTTGGTGGGTGACCCGCACGCGGGTGCCCGACCGCGGGGCCTCAACCCTGGCGGCACGCTCGAGGAGGTCGCGAGCCACCCGTGACCTCACCGTCGCGAAGGCGCTGCCGGCCAGCGTGCGATACGCGTGGCGGAGGAGGTTGGCCAGCTCCTCGGCCAGCGCCATAGCCAGCACCGGCTCGCGCCGGGCGAGACGCTCCATCCGGGGAACCTCGAGGTGGACCAGGTCCGACGGCTCGACCGCCTCGATCTCGGCATTCAGCCAGCGGCCGCCCGAGCTTGGGTACCCGACGAGGTCTCCGATCCCGGCGTAGCGGATGGTCAGCTGTCGCCCGTCGGGCGTCGGCAGGTACTCGCGGAACAGCCCTGACAGGACGAGCGCCGCCCAGTGGGAGTCAAGCCCCGGGGCGCTCACACTCCCGGTCGGGTAGTGGACCAGCAGCGCCGAGGTGACGAGCTGGTCGCCGAGCTCAGCTGGGAGGCGCGCGAGGAAGCCGTGGCCGTCGATCGCCGCGAGCTGTTGAGCGAGCTCGCCGCCGACGCGAGGCCGCGATCCCGATGCTGGGGACCGTCCGCCTTCTCCGCTCAACACCAGGGCCGAATTCGAGCCATAAGACACGCCGTGAGTTGGCAGCAGGCGTCGGGCACCGGAAAACGCTAATCGAGGACGCCCTCGGTCACGCAGTGACCAAGGTCACCGCGTGATCTAAATCACAAAGGCGTGGACGATATCGGCGAGCCGTTCCGGGTCCGCCACCCGGACCGACCCGGGCGTTGTTTCCAGGATCCCGAGGCTGCGGAGCCTCGGGAGCGCCCTGCTCACCACCTCGCGCGACGAGCCGATCGAATCGGCGAGATCGGCGTGGGTTGCCTTGATCTCGAGCCGGCCGATTGCGAGTTGGGATCGGCACGCGCGTTCGAGCAGGTCGAACGCCGTCCGCTCCGGGATGTTGCCAAGGGAGCGCACGGCAATCAGCTGGAACGCATGCCGCACCACCACCGCCAGGTGTGTCGCGACCGCGAGGGCGACGTCGAGCTCGTCCAGGACCAGGCGGCGAACCAGGTCGAGGTCGAGTGTGATCAGGGTCGACTCGACGATCACTTGGCTGTATACGGAGGGCGCCTGGCCCATGATCGCCGTCGCGCCGAGCAGCTCCGTCGAACGGCAGTAAGCGACCGTTGCCTGGCGTCCATCGGGGACGGTGCTGAAGACCCGGATGAGTCCCTGTTCGATCAGGAAGGCACGCTCGAGGCCACCGGAGCGGAACACCAGAGTGCCGGCAGGATGGACGGCCCGCGTCGACCCCTCCAGCATGCGGTGCCGGTGTTCTTCGCTCAAGAGGGACAGGAAGTCAACCGCCTCGCCGAAGCGGCCCGCCGTCGTCACGCGGCGATTATGTGCTCGGTCGGTAGTGGTGCGTCTGGCAATTGGGTCGACACAATGGCCGCAGGCGACCCAAAGGGTCGCCCTGAGCAAACCGTTGTCGACCTTATTGCCTGACACACCACTAGAGTGCGGATGTGTTGTCGAGCGACATGGACGACCGTCCCGGGCCTCCCCCGGCGCCGAAGCTCGACCGCCGGGCCTGGCGGCGGGTTGGCATCGGGGTGGGAATGCTGACCGTGTTGGTGGCGCTCACGGCCTGGCTGTCCCTTGGCATCGGGCGACCGTCCTCGCCGGTCTACGGAAACGGCGTTTCGGCCGCGGCGCGGACCTGGACCTGGGACGGCAATGACTTCACCGCGCAGCCCGCCGCGTCGCCGGGTCCCAACAGCAGCGAGGCCGAGATGGCGTACGACCGGGGGCACGGCGCGCTGGTTCTCTGGGACCACGGCTGCAGCCGGCTCGTGATGGGCTTCACGGGCGGCTGCCAGAGCGTGGTCAACCAGACTTGGACCTGGGACGGCCGGGCTTGGAGCCGGCGGCCGTCAGCCGTGACGCCCAGCACGGCGGGGCAGGGCGCGATGCTCTACGACAGCCGTGTGGGACAGGTGATCTACCTGAACCGGGTGGGTGAGACCTGGGCCTGGACGGGGTCGGCCTGGCAGGCCATGGGGAGAGGCGGAGCGCCCCGGCTGGCGGTGCCCGGTTCCCAGGACAACCCAGCGACCGCGCTCGTGGCCGCCGGCTATGACGAGGGCCGCAACCTGCTCGTCCTCGCCCTGCCCGACACTACCTGGACCTGGGACGGTCGCAGCTGGGCCCAGCTCAGCGGTGGCATTGACAGCGCCGACGCACAGGCCGACCCGCGAGCCGTCTTCGACGCCGCTCTGGGACAGCTCGTCTATCTCGGCGGAAGATCCACCTGGGCCTGGGACGGTTCGCGCTGGCAGTCTCACCCACAGCCGGGCCTGGTCGGAGGGAGTCTCGGTTACGACCCGCTGCGAAGGAACCTCATCGTGGTCCGGCCGGACATCGCGGCGTGCGACAACAGCGCCTGTGCCGCGAAGGTTTGGACCTGGGACGGCACCACCTGGAGCGCACCGCCGGTCGTCCGCGAGCCAGCCCTGCCGCTGACCCGCTCGGGCGTGTTCAACCCGCCGCTGGCCTTCGACGAGGCCCGCGGCGTGATGGTCCTGTTCGCCAGCGGGAGCTGACGCAAGTGGCTCCGGCGCTGAGCCGGAAGCCACCCGCGAAGAGGAAATGAAATCTCGGCTGCACCCCGGGCTCAGACGGCCGGCGCTCCGACGGGAACGCCGGCCGAATCAGCCGCGCGTGCCCTGGTCCAGGTTGGCCCCTCGGTACGGGACATTCACCGCGGAACCACAAAGCACTCCTCTGAAGCTACCGGCTCGAGGCGGCCCTGTCTTGGGGCATGCTGACCAAGCGGGCCGCCGGTGACTTTGGTGCCAGGCGACTAACCGATCGCAAATCGTTCGGCGTAGAAGGTGCGGAGACGAAGCCGGACGAGCTCGTGTCCCGCCACCAGGCGGAAGCCCTGCTCGCTGGCGACCAGCGCGCGGACCGGTGTGAGGGTGACAACGCTGGCGGGTGCGGGACGGCCCGTGAGAAGGCTGAAGCCACCAACGAAGCCGCCCCGGCCGACGACGCGCTCGCGGAGCCCGCCGACGCTGACGGCAACGCTGCCCTCCAGGATCAGCCAGAAGGCACGGTTCGGGAGGCCCTCCCGGATGATCTCCTCGTGGGGATCGAGGCGCGCCACGTCCAGGCCGCGTGCCGCGTGCCTCACAGCGATTGCTGGCACACTCGCGTAAAGAGCGTGCTGGCGGAGGATCCGATAGGCGTCTGGGAACGGCGCCCCCTCGACCATCGAGAGCGGCTGGTCCACCCAGAGCAGGCGCTCGCGCAGTCGCCGCTGCAGCCGGATGTCAGCGGGACTCCAGCCGCGTAGAAAACCCGGCCGCGGCGAAGCCACGACCAGGCGGACGTCGCTTCCAGCCGCCAGGCTGGCGGCGGTGGCCGAGCGACTCGCGAAGCTGACCTCAACCGGCGCTCGGCGGACTTCGAGCAGCTCCAGCAGGTCCCGCGCGCGCTGCTCGAGGAACTGCTGCCGATGCTCCATCTGCCGCCACGGTTCAATCGCATGGCCTCGGTTGAGCACGGTCCGTTCGATGAGAGGCGTCACTGCGATGATGCGCAGGGGTGCCCCGGTGAGCTCGGCGGCGCCGGCCGCCATCCGCATGACTGAAATGTCTGACGCGTTTCCCGTTCATGCCTTGATCGTGGCCTGCCGACCGGCGCGATGCCAGGTGGGATGCAACCAACCGGCTCGGCAATCCCGTGGTAGGAGCCGCACTGTTGGGTCAGGAGGAAAGAAGGCTTGGAGCCGGGGAGCGCTCTCCGCTCCCGATGCCGTCCCGGACGCCGCACCAAACGTTGAGGAGTGCATCGCGAAGCCCGGTCCGGTAAAGGCTGGTGCTTGCGTTCGGGTCCTCACCGGCGGATACCCCTCTGATCGTCGCGTAGATCGAATCGAGGGCCGCTTGCGGCCAGCTGTCACCCGCGAGGGAGTCGAGCTGCGCCCAATCGAGCGAGTCGCAGAGCAGCAGGCCCGCCTCGTACCCGCTGGCGTAGACCTGTTGGGCGAGCTCGCCCAGCCGCCGCCTCGCCGCCAGCACGCCGCCGGCCGGATTCCGGGTGCCGGCCGAGTGATGCTTCTCAACCAGCTTGACCAGGCCGGCCTGGACGATCTGGGAGGGGCTCCGGTTCGGTGTCAGCGAGACGGCGAATCCCCAGCGGGCGTCCTCGACGTAGGCCCTGACCCTCACGAGCCGGAGACTGCGCTGTCCACCGCGGCGCTGACCGTGGCGAGGGCCGACCTCATCCCGTCGGAGAAGATCGAGTAGCGGCGAAGGTTCGGCACGGGGCGATCGAGCTCGGCCAGCAGGCCGGCCGCAAACCCGCCGGCGAAGACGAGCGAGCCGCGAAGGTCGTCGCGAACCATCGACCACGACGACAGGGTCGGCATCTCGGCGAACGTCCAACCGACATTGGCGAGCTGGTCCAGCGCCCACCACTCGAGCGATTGGGCCAGCTGCAGGCCGGCTCGATAGCCGAGCTCGGCCCACCTCCCGGCATCACCGCGAAGCCGCTCGACGGCCGCACTGGTGAGACGCGCGTGCTCGGCATCGAGGCGAACGGGTCCGTCGGCGTGGGCCTCGATGAGCGCTTCCACGGCGAGTCGCGCGATGCTCGACGGCTTCTCCGTCGGATAGGCGGCGCAAGCCGCAGACCAGAGACCATCCGGAACGTAAGCGCTGATGTGCATCCCTTTTCGATCTGGCGGGACCGACGGGCCAGGCTCGAATCAGGCCCGGCTTTTCAGTGACTCCGCAAGGAGAAAGTTAGCCCGGCGATCGGTCACCGGCCACGTTCCAAACCGACACGTGCCCACCACACCGAGTCGTGCGGTGGGCACGAAAAAAGGGTCAGGCCCGGGAGCTAACCTCGGAGCGGTCGTCGGACCGAACCGCGGACCGGGCTTCGATCTGGAGCGGAGCCCAGACCTGCGGCTTGTAGCGGTTGAGGGCGTCCATGTAGCCCACCACCTGCTCCTCCGCCGCGTCGGCGGCGTCGGTGGCCGAGCCGCCCTCGACCTCGAAGGAGAGCTCGTACCAGGGGCTGCCCTTGGCAGCCTCGGCGAGACGGATGAAACCGGGGGACCTGCGGAGCCCGCGAACGTCGGGATCCTTTTCGGAGATTGGCCTTTCGACCTGGAGCGGGACGTGGCATACGAAGTTCATACCTAGCTAAATAGCACAGCAAAGCGGTTCCCGCAATTGTGTGGTGCACACGTTGCAAAGCGCAGATAGATGTTTGGAATACCCAGCGGCGAATACGAAAAGGCCTCTCAAGAGACAAAGAAAAGCCCCCGGCCAAAACTGGCCGGGGGCCTCCCGAAAGGTCGGTTTAGACGGGCACGTTGGCCGGCGAGGCGGGGCTCGCTGGAACCTCGGACGGCAGTCCCGTCGGCGGATGCGGCATCAGCTCGTACGCGACGTCGCCGTGGATCGCCTCGTCACCGACTTCAAGCTCGGCCGGGGACATCCGCAGGGGCACGAAGAGCCCGATCACCTTGAGGATGATGAAGGTCGCCAGCCCGTCGAAGACGAGGATGAAGACCAGGGCGATGACCTGGGCGACCAGCAGCTGCGGGTTGCCGAAGAACAGCCCGGTCACGGCGGCGGCGGCGGTCTTGCCGGAAGCCGGGTAGACGATCACGTTGGGGTCGGCCAGCAGGCCGACCATCAGGCCGCCGATGGCGCCGGCGATGAGGTGGGTGTGGAGCACCCCGAGGGTGTCGTCGATCCGGTTGAAGGGCGGCACCTTGACGAGGTAGTTGAAGGTGAAGAAGGGGATGACGCCGGCGGCGATACCGATCGCCAGGGCGCCGTAGCCGTCGACGTAGCCGGCGGCGGGCGTGATACCGACGAGCCCGGCGATCATCCCGTTGACCATGCCGCCCACCGTGGGCTTACCGACGACGAAGACGTCGAGGATCATCCAGGCGAGCATCGCGCAGCCGGCCGCGAGGTTGGTGTTGAGAACCGCGGCCGATGCGTCGGCACCGGCGAAGTAGGGGTCGCCGCCGTTGAAGCCGTTCCAGCCGAGCCAGAGGAGGCCACCACCGGTGATGGCGGCGATCAGGTTGCTGGGCCGGTTGTTCTCGCGGTCGACCAGGAGTCGAGGTCCGATCACCGCGGCCGCCACCACGCCGGACACGCCGGCCGCGACATGGATGACATAGCCACCGGAGAAGTCGACTGCTCCGGCACCCGCGATCGGGCTCAACCAGCTGGGCATGGCGCCCAGCCAGCCGCCGCCCCAGAGGCTGAAGGCGTTGACCGAGTAGACCAGGGTGATCCAGACGGGGACGAAGATCATCCACGCCTTGAAGCTGAACCTGCCGAGCACCGCGCCGGCGAGGAGGATGACGGTGATGGCCGCGAAGACGAACTGGAAGTAGGCCAGGGTCGAGAGCGGGAACTTGAGGTCGGGGATCGCGCCCTTCAGCAGCGGGATGACCGCCTGTCCCTGGAGGTCGCTGGGCGAGAGGATCGTCCCCGGGATGCCCACGAAGTGAAGGATGTCGGTGGCCTGAGTGCCGAAGGACATCTTGAAGGCGAAGAGGGTCCAGACGATCAGGGTCGCGCCGAACGCGTAGAGGACCATCAGGGCCGAGTTGACCGCCCACTTGCGCTTCATCAAGCCCGAGTAGAGGATCGCCAGCCCGGGGACGCTCATGAGTCCGACGAGCGTTGCCGCAACCAGCTGCCAGGCCGTGTGCCCTGAATCGAGCCACGCCGGCGCCGGCAGCAAGTCCAGGAATATCGAAGTGTGCATCAAACTATTTCCCCCAAATGTCGACGTGTTGTTTGCGACGGGTTCTTTCCCCACCACAAGAGGCGCGAGATTTCCTGAAGCCAAGCTAAAGGTCGCCAGCCGGCGGTTGCATCGGATACACCACACAAGTGATGAGCGCGCTAACTGGGCGGTCATCCCAAGCCTGATCCCTTGTCAATCTCGCATCACCGCCAGCGCCCGCGGACAGTCCGGGGTTACGCTCTCGGCGAATGTCGACGACAGTTCACAAGGTCGAGTTCCGCCACGGCCCGGCGGACGCCTCCGGGCTGGAAGCACTCATCCGCGACTCGCAGGTCGACCCCGACACGGTCATCGCCGTCATCGGTAAGACGGAGGGAAACGGCGGTGTCAACGACTTCACCCGGATCCTCGCCGACCGCGCCTACCGGGATGTGCTGCGCGGCCATGGCAAGCGCGACGAGGGGGCGATCCGCGCCATCCCGATGGTGTGGTCGGGGGGGACCGATGGGATCCTCTGCCCACACGCTTCGGTCTTCTGCCGGGTGGACGAGAGCACGGCCGGCCTGGCAGTCGGAGTCGCCCTCTCCGACGAGATCCTGCCCGAGGAGATCGGCAGGGTGGGCATGATCGAGAAGGTCGCCCGCGCGGTCGAACTGGCGATGCGGGACGCCGGCATCGAGCGGGTCGAGGACGTGCACTGGGTCCAGACCAAGACACCCCTCCTGACGATGGAAGGCATCGGCGAGGCACGCGGTCGCGGGCGGGACACGGCGCTGCCCGACCCGCACGGCTCGATGGATCTCTCCAACGGGACCGCGGCCCTCGGGATCGCCCTGGCCCTGCGCGAGGTCGGACGGGATCGGATCAACGACCGGATGGTCGGCCGCGAGCTCGACCTCTGGAGCTCGGTCGCGTCCTGTTCGAGTGGCGTCGAGCTCGACCGCGCACAGGTGGTCGTGCTCGGCAACTCAGGGCCGGGCGGTCGCTTCCGGATCGGCCACAGCGTGATGAAGGACGCGCTCGACCAGGACGCCGTTTATGAGGCGATACGCGCTGCCGGCCTCTCGCTGCCCGAGCGCCCTCGCGCGGCAGACCTCGGCGACCGGGTCGTCAACGTCTTCGCGAAGTGCGAGGCCGACCCGACGGCGCGCCTGCGCGGCCGGCGCCAGGTCATGCTCGACGACTCCGACGTCCATCACCACCGCCACGCCAAGGCGGCGGTCGGCGCGGTGGTCGCCGCCGCCGTTGGTGATCCGGCGGTCTTCGTCTCGGTGGCGGCCATGCACCAGGGCCCGCCAGGGGGCGGCCCGGTCGCCGCGATCGTCCGCATTTAGGTCAGGCCGCGGGGCTCAACCGATTGGGTTCAGGAGCCGGCCGACGCCCTCGGGCTTGATTCCAAGCTCTGCACAGATCGCGCGCATCTGGTCGTCGGTCCAGAACCGGTTCGTGAAGAGAAGCGTGTGGTCGTGCGAGCCCATTACGAGGATCCGGCCGGGGACGCCCACCACGCGTTTGATGCGGTCTCGCGGAACCGTGTGCCGGCGGAAGCCGCGCCGGATGCCGAGCGTGGTCGAGTCGATCCAGATCTCCTGGGTGAGGAAGTAGACGGGCGGCAAGACCCCAAAGCCGAGGACGAACACCGCCGCCAGGGCAAGCTCCGGCGGGCCGCCCCGTCAGGCGCGGCCAAGGATGGCGGCGACCAGGAAGAAGAGACCGCAAAACGCAAACAACCCGATTCCGAACCAGTTGGCGAGGATTGGTGGGCGGATATGGAGCCAACCCATTGACGACGTGGCAACCCGTCCCACCGTTACGGGCAAACGCTCGAGATGCCGACGGCACAGTTCAAGCCTGCGCCGCCAACCGCCGAGGCGGCTGGACCCGATCGAATCGGCCCGCTTGGGTCCGGCGACAAATTCGCCGACCTCGAGCGCTTCCAGGTCAGCTGCCTGTCCTTCCAGCTCTGCCTGGACGACCGGATCGCTGTCGAGCCGCCTCCTAAGTCTGGAGTTTTGGCGTCGCGGCCGTCTCGGATCTCCACGAATCGACTGACAGATTCAATGGCTCGGCGCGCGGCCGACACTGCTCCTGCGTCAGGTCCCGCAGCTGGCATTGGATCGCGTAAGTCAATGCAACCCATTGCGTCCGCCGGATACCAGTGCCAGATCGCGACGCCGACTGCTTCCCCGGGCGGGACCAGCTCCTCTGCTCCTTCGAATAGCTTCAGGAGCTCGTCTGGTGCCGGTGCGTCTGTTGGGACGTAGTCGGCGAGCGTAGTCCGGAAGTCGATTGTGCCGTATCGAACGGCCCTCGACCAGCAATGGCGCCAGCGTCAACGACTCGAGCCAAGCTCGATGCGGGCGCTCACCTCTTCCATTAGCTCGGTTGTGACCTCCTCGGCTCTTGGCGCGGCCACGACGAGCTTTCCGCCCTGGTACTCCGTGACGGTCGCCGGTGGAGGCATCGGTCGGAGTTTCGGCTGTAACGCCGCACTGAGGTAGATCATCCAGCCAAAGGTGGGCTGGTACCAGCCCTTGCCCTGGGCAGTGAGGTGGTTGAACGAGACGACCCCAGTCCAATCCGGCTCCCAGGACGTCACCGCCGCCTCAACCAGGGTCCGGGTGGCGTCGAGCGGGAAGGAGCCATCACGAAGTCCGCCAAGGGGCAGGGTCCAATGGAGGGAGTTGCCAACCTGACTGTCTGTGGAGCCACAGGTGATGGTCATCTGGGACGCATTGTCACGGAGTCGGTTGAAAAGTCCGATCGTCCAGCCCAGGGCCGGAATCGGACGACGCGACGGATCGTCTGTCCGGTGGGTTCCACTGGCGAGCATGTCTACCAATGCGTCAGGGGTGATCGGCGTGCGGGATCGGTCGCCCGACCTTTGCCAGCTGGCGAGGCTCGAGTCGACGGCGGCGATTGCACGCAGGAAGCGATCCAGGCGCTCGGCACACGTCTCAAGCGTTTCGGCCCTCGGCCCCCACGCCGCGTTGAGCAGCCATTCGTCCGGGCTCAAAT
>WNFM01258021.1_pt1 | contig 34414 bp, 32 predicted proteins | sample 5400271 | NCBI WGS metagenome assembly WNFM01 (sample SAMN13153352, study PRJNA577476) | soil metagenome | isolation source: 60 cm saprolite on Douglas fir-dominated hillslope | place: USA:California | collected 2013-09-17 | reverse complement strand
CTCAGGACGACTTGTCTTTTCGAAAGATGGAGGCCCAGGGCGTACTTGAATTCGATTTCGCCGTTGGGTAGTTGTTTCATGACCGGCTTGGTGTAAAGCAGAGAGTCAACTCCTATGCTCTGGATGTTGTCGTTGAGTGGAACCTGGTTTGACCCGGCAGTGTAGGCTTCGACAATTTGTTGTTCCAGTGCCAGGAGCAAGGAGTCGCCTGGCTGAAGGCGAAGAATTCTGATTTTATAAGCCTCCTGGAGCGAGTCTATCCGCTCTTTGTCGTCGATGGAGAATTTTTGGACGATCATTGCCAACTTCCTACCCATGTCAAATGCCGCCTCGGTGAGTTGGGCATCGCTCACTTTTTTCAACGTATTGAGTTCCATACCCTCCTTTAATTTTTTTCGTTGTTCCTCGCTTAGGGTACCACCGCAGGCGAAGAGGAAAATCAGGGCGACGAAAATAAGACTCTTCATTATGCGAAGGTAGGGGAAATTGCCGGTTTCAGATTTCAGGTTCAAGAATCAAGTGTCAGGGGACAATAAGAGAAACTTGCGACCAGTGACCAGTGACCAATGACCAGTAACCAGTAACCAGTGACCGGTAACCAGTAACCAGTAACCAGTAACCAAGTTTTACTAACTTTGCTCCCTTTCTAAAACGCATGATTGAGAAACTGGAGGAAATAAAGCTAAGGTTTGAAGAGGTGGGGCAACTCCTGTCGCAGCCGGCGGTGGTGAGTGATATGAAGAAATTCACCCAGTTGAGTAAGGAATACCGCGATCTGGAGAAGGTTGTCCGGAAATACGATGCGTATTCGGCGGTGCTCGACGCCTTGCAGCATGCCAGGGAAGTGTTGGAGAACGAAAAAGATGCCGAACTGCGGGAGCTTGCCAAAATGGAATTGGAAGAGTTGGCACCCAAACGCGACCAATTGGATTCGGAAATCAAGGATCTACTGATGCCGAAAGACCCCAATGATTACAAAAATTGCATTCTTGAAATCCGGGCTGGTACCGGTGGTGATGAGGCCGCCATCTTTGCCGGCGACTTGTGGCGAATGTACCAGCGTTTTTGCGAGCGAAAGGGATTCAAAATGACTGTGGTGGATGTAACGGAAGGCACGGCAGGGGGCTATAAGGAAGTGATTACCACCATTGAGGGTGAGGGAGCCTATGGAATATTTAAATATGAGTCGGGTGTCCACCGGGTTCAGCGTGTTCCGGAAACGGAGCAGCAAGGCCGAGTACATACGTCCGCTGCATCGGTGGTTGTCCTGCCCGAGGCGGAAGAAGTAGACGTTACCATCAATCCGGCCGACCTGGAGTATCAGACAGCGCGGAGCAGCGGTGCAGGTGGACAGAACGTGAACAAAGTCGAAACAAAAGTACAACTCACCCACAAGCCCTCGGGCATCGTTATTACGTGCCAGGTCGAGCGTTCTCAGCACGCCAACCGGGAGCGCGCATTGGCGATGCTGCGGACGAAACTCTATGAAATAGCCGTGGAGAAGAAGAATGCCGAAACCGGCGCTTCCCGCAAATCACAAGTGCGAAGCGGGGATCGATCAGAAAAGATCAGAACCTATAACTATCCGCAAAGCCGCGTAACGGACCATCGCATCGGGTACACACAACACAATCTTCCTGCTATTCTGAACGGTGAAATTGATAACTTCATTGAGCAACTGAAGATTGCCGAAACAGCCGAGAAAATGGTAATCGGTAATCAGTGATCGGTAATCGGTGGTTTGTCCTAACTTAAACTAGGCAGGCTTAACTAATAGGAAAATCGCATTCAGCTGTATAGTTTAGTCGTCATTTTTTGCACACCGATAACCGATTTAGTTAACATCTGCCTCGTCCGCTTTCTTTAACTCCTGGTCCAGCACCTTCTGAATTACCTCCTGCTGGCGCTCGTCGATTTTCTGATTCGTTTTTGCCTGTTTTTTCAGATAGCGGAACATCGCATTTTTCTTAATCTCATAAGCGATGAATACCGTGTATTTGTTTTCTTTCTTGCTGAAATATTTCTTTTCACCAGTCTTTCTCAGATCAGCGATATTCGTGTTGACTACTTCACGCACAAGGCTTTCAAATTTATCCGCCACATCGGCAGTCCGCTCATTCTCTCTTTGCTGAAGGTATTGGTCCGTCACTTGCTTCATGGTCGTGTGCTTCATGGTCGTGTTCACCTGGGCGGCCAACACCGCTTTTGCTTCAATATCCGCCTTGCCCCGGGCGACATTGTCGGCCGAACTTTCACCTTTGCCCGTGCCACGGAAAAACCGGTTGTTGGATTCATAAGCATTACCCGTGAACGGCTCTTTAACCTGTGAACCAAAGGGACCGGAGGCGCAGGAGGTTATGAGTATCGCAATGACCGGTATAGAGATCAGTTTTGTGTTCATGATTGATTGTTATAGTGAAAAACGTTCCTCCAGGATATAATTACTAAAAACTGTGCCAGAAATGGGTTCGACTCCGCTAGGGCGGAAGTTCTCGATGCGGGCTCCAAAAGTGTCGCCACCAATAACTTTGCCTACAGTCCTTTGCCTACTGCCTACCGCCTACTTTTTCACCCTGACTTTGGATAATAACCTGCCACCGGAAAGCCCACTTCCATCGTAAGGTGTAATTTCTGATTTCCGCCTTTGAGAGTAGGGTCACCCAATCCCTGCGCTTGAAGGCTCGCATGACTGACAATGGCGCATCGAACTTCACCATCGTGGATTTTGAGAAGAAACGCGTAAGAAGGAGAATGGAATAATAGGCCAGCCAATGCCGGTGAATGTCGTTGATGACCATACCGATTCGCATCTGGCGCGGTACGGACCGGAGGAGATTGACCAGTTCGTCATCCGTGAAGTGATGGGTAAAAAGTGTTGCCAATACAATGTCGAATCTCCTTTCCCGAAAGTCTTCCGAAAAAACATTCGCCGCCTCAAAACTGATTTCTGAGTAACCCTGGCAATTGGTGACGGCAAATGCTATAATATTCGGATTTGCATCAATACCGGTCAGGCGCATCCTGATATTATTCTTCCTTCCCCAGCCGGCGATCAGCCTGAGTATGTCGCCGCCACCGCAACCCAAATCAGCAATAGTAATTTAACCGGGGTTGGGCGTTTTCTTTAGAAGTTCCTGTACGGCAGAAAGGGTAACGTCATTTCCCCCCAGCAGCCTGTTAACCGTCTCCAATTCGCGGAGGGTTTGGTTGACGACTTCGCCGGCACATTGGAGATCGTCCATGATCTCGATGTTCTCGGAACGCCGGTCGAACCGGGTCATCCGTGATTTTCGATTTTCAATAACATGCTTTCAAGCGTAAGGCCGGGTCCGAATGCAAAGCTAAGAATCTTCTTACCGCCGTCCACTCCATTCAGATTCTTACATAGTTCGTCGATGACAAAAAGAACTGTGGGCGAAGACATGTTTCCATAGTTCCGCAGGACTTCATAGGCATGATGGTTTTGCTCCTTGGTCAAGCCCAGTTCTTTTTCAATGACCTCCAGGATTTTTTTTCCACCCGGATGAATAGCGAAATAGGACACGTCGGAGAGCGTTTGTGAAATGCGCTCCAGCAATGAAGTAGTCAACTGCTTGATACCGGTTCGGATCACCTGGGGCACATAGGAAGAAAGTTTCATCTCAAAGCCGAGGTCCCCTACCGTCCAGGCCATCTCTTTTTCACCTTCCATGGCAATGGCGCAATAGAAACTTTCAGGTTTTAGATTAAGGCCCCTCCGGGGAGCGGACTCCACCAGCAGTGCGGCGGAGCCGTCGGCAAAGAGGGCGTTGGCCAGCATGTTGTCGTCACTGTTTTCCTTTTGGAAGTGGAGGCTGCAAAGTTCCGTGCAAACGACCAGTACCTTCGCTTCGGGTTGCGCCTTGCAAAACGTATCCGCCAGTTTCATCCCGTTGAACGCAGCGTAACAACCCATGAAGTTAATGCACAAACGTTGGATATGGGGCGATAACCCCATGGCCTTGATGATGTCAATATCGAGCCCCGGCGCGTACATGCCCGTGCAGCTTACAACGACAAGGTGGGTCAGGGAGGTTTTATCAAATTCAGGTCGTTTTGAGAGACACATGGAAATCGCCTTCAAACTAATGTTCAGTGAATGCTCGCGATAAAGGCCAAGCCGCTTTTTGGTCGATGGGAAAGGTTCCATATCGGGACTATTGGCATAAAAATCAAATCCATCCTTTCTCCCATAGTCTCCGATAACAGAATAACGTGATTCAATTCCCGTAACCCGGTAAAGTGCCCGCAGTTTGCGCGCATCGTTCTGATCAAGCCCCATCGCCCGGACCATGAATTCAGCAATGTCAGATTGCTTAACTTTATTCTGTGGATTGGCCGTGCCGATGGAGGTGATGTAACTCATTATCAATGATAACAAAAAAACGCACCATTATAATTCAACGACTTCGCGAAATTACTGATTTGGGATAGCAACCCGACTGCGGTAACGAGCAATTAAGTTGGCTAAAAAAAACGTGCCGTCTTCGTCCGGACTTTCCGAATTCCGTACCTTGAAACAGACAGTAACCTAACATTCAAAATGTTTTTTCGTTCCACCTGGCTTCACCTGCGCATCCCCTTTTCGTATTTTTTAATGCCCGTTTACCTGTTTGCCCTTGGGGTGTCACCCCATATAAATCAAAACCGGGTAATCTGGTCATTCCTCATTGTTCACCTTTTTCTTTACCCGGCAAGCAATGGGTACAACAGTTATTTCGACAAAGATGAAAAAAGTATCGGCGGCTTAAGGAGTCCCCCGCCTGTGCACATAAGTTTGTACTACGCCGCTCTGGCGTTTGATATCATCGCCATCATTTTAAGTTTAATTAAAATAAACGCGTTGTTTGCCGTCATGATCTTTATTTATGGCGCGGTTTCCAAGGCTTACAGTCACCCGCGTATTCGCCTGAAGAAATATGCCGTAGGGGGATGGCTCGTTGCGGGTTTGTTTCAGGGTTTTTTCACGTTTGTGATGTGCTATATAGGCATAAACGACGTTGATATTGAAAGCATATTGCATTCCGGTGTGCTATTCCCGGCCATGCTCACCAGTATCATGCTTTGGGGCAATTACCCGATGACGCAGGTCTACCAGCATGAAGAAGACACCCTGCACGGCGATCATACGCTGAGCCGGATGCTGGGCATTCGGGGGACATTCGGTTTTGTACAAGCGGTCTTTGTTTTGGCTGCCTCCGGATTTGTCTTGTATTTCAGATCGTTTTATACGATGGATTATGCCTATGCTTTTTTGGTAGCATTAAGTCCCGTTGTCCTTTTCTTCCTGTACTGGTTTTACCGAATCTGGCAAGATGAGTCGAAAGCCAATTTTTCCAACACGATGTGGCTTAACTTTATTTCGGCCACGTGTTTGAATTCGTTCTTTATTTACTTCTTGTCAACCCGATCTTCTCAGATTTGGTTGTAACGATAACGCCCCGGCAATACCAATATTTCATTTGAAGCATATGCTACTGTTGTTACCGATATTTCGGCAGATGAATTAAAGGGCTAACAAATGATTCATCTTTGCGAAGCGAGTCAAAATATCAGCGAAAATCAGCGAGATCTGCGGGAAAAATGGCCAGACTCAAAAAGGCTTCCCATGTGTCTTTTTCACCAGCCAATTCGCCAGTGGAGTTGCATGGCGCGCGAGGTTAGTTGCATGGCGCGCGAGGTTAACCATTCCATCTGAAGCCCATTCACTACCAAAAAGCCGCTGAATTTGCCGGCCTGCCCACAGTCTTTTCTCAAAAATCGCTTTCCAGGACCGGGCATAATCGCCCTCCAGTCGTTCCCGCATGTAGGCGGGATCGTTGCAAAAACGAATTACCATTTCACTGAGAATTTTGGATGAATGAATGGCCATGGCCATCCCATTGCCGCACAATGGCGTAATCATTCCCGCCGCATCGCCTGTCATGAGGATATGCTGATCAATGGGGCCTTTTGTTTCAAAAGAAATCTCGTTGATGGTCTCGGCCTTTTCAAAGAGGAATTCCGAATTTCTGAAAATGGATTTTAGAAAGGGGTTTTTAAAGAGCACACCCTCTTCCATTGCCTTTAGGCTGCCATAGTGTTTTAAATGATGACGATGACTGAGGTAACAGAGGTTTGTTTTGCCGGCTTCGATGTTGCTAATGCCGCAATAACCGTCTTTGAAGTTGTGCAATGCGATGAGATCGGGCGGGTGATCGGTCCGGATATGGTACTTCACACCAATGTAGGGTGATCTTTTTCTGATAAAGCCGCGGTTCAGACTAGAGTCGATGGTGGACCTCTTGCCAAATGAACCAATGACCAAATCCGTTTCGAGCGTTTGATCCTTCGTTTGAACAAAGAATCGTTCATCCGCCCAGTGAATCTTATCGACCTGGGTATTCAACCGAAAATGAACGCCGGCTGCTTTGGCCTGCCCGTAGAGAAATTGATCGAACGCAAACCGACTGATCCCGAAGCCACCCGAATCGAGGCGGAGATGGGCTGATTTTCCATTTACGGACGTGAGCTGAAATCGGGAAATCACAGGGGGAGAGAAAGACTCGGGGTAGAGTCCCCGTTTTTTCAAAAAGGGAATAGTCTCGCTGGAAATGTACTCTCCGCACACCCGGTGAAACGGGTAAACTTTTTTTTCTATTAAGGTCGGGGCAAGGCCGGCCTTTGCCAGCTCAATGGCCGTGATCAAGCCCGAAATTCCACCACCAACAATGATTACGCTCTTCACTTATAATGATTACCCTCGTCAATCTGATATCAAAAAACAAAAGAAGAATAAAAGGTTACCACATCACAACTTTTTCCATGAATAAAGAGTTTCAATGTAGTTGGCCATGAAAAGAAAACGATATGCCTCTCTCCTGGAGGAGCTGAAAGTGTTGTTAGTGGGAAACAATCCAACTGACCTAGGGAGGGTGTTTGATAGCCTGAACGGGATTCCCGGAAAGCGAATTATGACAGAGATCGCTTTCGATCTGAAAACCATTGTTGACCGCTTGGCAAGTTTTACTCCCAATTTTATTCTTATCGACGACAATATTGGCAAATCCGAATTAAAAAGCTCCGTCCAGGCGCTGCTCAGCTACCGCAAAACCAAATACATACCGATCACGGTACTGAAGAATTCAAATTACCAGGAGGCCATTACTTCCGGGGTATTGAATTACATCTTAAAGGAACATTTGACAGGGGAGTCGCTTTATAAGGCACTAAAAAACTCCATGAAATTCCGCCAGACTCAACGGTATATGTACGTCGCTTACAAAAAACGAAAAGGGCAGTTATCGCGATTGCTGCGTTAAGTTAGATTTGATTTTGAAGGTAGAATTCGCGTTTCATCCTCTTGCCATGACGCTCTATTTCCATGATTACCTTCTTCCCAGGCTTGGAATTCAACAGGTCGTCCAGTTTATCTAAATCAAGATCGGCAGTCCGTTCGCTGTTGATCGTCAGGATCTTATCCCCAACCTGAATATCGGCCAGGTTGGCTGTCGTGTTGTCCCGCACGTTCGTGATCTCAAATTCCCGAAGGAATTCACCCACCGCCTTAATAGTAAGGCCGCTGATGTTGTAATGAAATTCATTTTTGAAAATGGAATTTTTCTTTAGATACATCTTCTCGTGGGGAAAATCAAGAATGACAGAGAACCGGCTCAGTATTTCCCCGCCCATCGAGCCATGGCGCGGAATCGCTCTGTCATTTTTAAGAGTATCACTATAGCTATTCGGGTCGGGGAAATTGACGACCACCTGATCAAGCGCGTATTTTCCCAATCGAATGCTTTTTATTCGTCCGATTTTGCCCTCAATGACGCCCCCGAGCCCCCGACCAATGATGCTCGCAATATTCCTGGAGGGAATTTGTATCGCCGTATCGGACCGGGGATCGAGAAGAAGACCATGGCTTGCCCCGGTGTCGATGAGTAGCTTCGCCTGGAGGCGGCTGCTGTCATTAACCTTGATCGTTGTTACCAGGTAGGGCTTCGTGTCTTGAACCGTAATAGCAAGTTCCTCATATTTTCGATGGGCCTTAAATCGCTTCGGGAGCATTAAGGTGAGGCTCCTGGTCTCGTAATCGATTTGGACGACAAAACGACTAAACAATTCGTACCCCAAAATCCCGTGTACATCCGTTCCAAGGTAGTTGCGCAATTCCAGGTAATCCTGATCAAGGACAAGCATAGCGTGGCCTTCTCCATGGACGCCCGGAATATCGATTGTAACGTTATTGGTTATATAGGCGTCAATGAACTTCACGCCACCGGGCCCGGCAATGGTATATTTTCTCGCGTACGACAAATGCAGAAAGTCACTGAAAGCCTTTTCGGTAAGAATGGTGGTACGAACGCCGGTGTCCAGAATGAATTTCAACGGGAGCTTGCCGTTAAGGACCACCGGCACGATGATCAGGTTGTTATAAACTTCAATGGGGATCTTTACTTTGGAGCGACCTTCCGTAATGGCAAATCCCAGATTTTGCCCACGCATCAGCAGGGGGGACAGAAAGAACAGAAGACCAAATGCAAATTTCAACGTCATGGAATAGCCTTCTTAAAACTAATTAAATTTTGGAGAAAGACTACTTCTTTAAAACGCATCTACCCCAAGCATGGTGATCAATTGGCGGGGATTATTGGCAATTTCGATGGATAAGAGGTTATTTTTTTTAAGAAACCCTTCTCTTACCATTTTCTCCAATTGGGAAACAAGGGGATCAAAGTATCCATTGACATTCAGCAAGCCCAACGGTTTGTCTATCAATCCCAACTGTTTCCAGGTAAGAATTTCGGCCATTTCATCCAACGTTCCCATGCCTCCGGGCAACACGACAAAGAAATCGGCTAAATCAGCCATCCTTTTTTTGCGCTCGTGCATGGTTTTTACGACAATCTGCTCAGAAAGGCCATGGTGAGCCACCTCGCGTTGCACCAGAAAATCAGGAATAACGCCAATTACCCTGGCTGAATTTTTAAGCATTTCATCAGCCAGGATTCCCATCAAGCCAATGTTTCCGCCGCCGTACACAAGGGAGCATTTGTTCTTGCTTAAGAGAATAGCGAGATCTTTGGCCGCTTCTGCGTAGATCGGATTCGCACCCAAGCCGGACCCACAGAAGACACAGGCATTCATGCGAAAGCAGGTGCAATTAATGCTTTACATCGTGCTCATTCTTGCTGACCATCTTATTGGGAAAAATCCAAGGAGAGACGATGGCGAGTATGAAAAGAGCAATTACAATTGAAATGGCTATCATAGCATTTAAATTTGGGTGTTCAAAGATAGCCGATCCGATATGCCTTTTTCAAAATCCTTCTAAAAAAGTTAGAAACTCATGGTTCCATATAAAAAAACGGTAACTTCCATGCCGGTATGAAAAAATTGCTGTTTATCACTGGCGGAGTGCTCCTGATCATTGTTGTTGTGCTCGCCTATTATCGCTTTTTTTATGCCAAATCCTTTAGCCCGGAATCCGACGTTAACTTTGAAGCAAACGGGCTGAAGATTCATATTAATTACAATCGGCCTTATAAAAAAGGGCGTTTGATTTTTGGAGAGCAAAAGGATGGTGCGCTCGTTCCATTCGGAAAAATTTGGAGGACAGGGGCCAACGAAGCCACTGTTCTTGAGACCAACCAGGACTTGAAAATCAAGGGGCAGACCCTTAAGGCAGGGACGTATTCATTTTGGACCATTCCCGGCGACCAAAGTTGGACGGTCATTTTCAATTCTGAATACGGGCAATGGGGCATTGATTATAATGGTGTGGCCAACCGTGATCCAAAGAATGATGTTCTTACGGTTCAGGTGCCGGCGGTCTTGCAGGACAAGGAGTTTGAGCAATTCACTATTTCAATAGAAAGGATGGGCGAAGAAATGGAAATCATCCTGTTGTGGGACAAGACCCTGGTGGCCATCCCCTTTAGCAAGTAAACTTTTCAGGATTCAGCGGTTTTTATGAGACAGTTCTGCCGTTCCGGTATTATCTTAGCTCCTTAATTTTTTACATGATTCAGGTAATTCCATCCATCGCGATCCGTCAGGGCAAGGTAGTGAAAATGAGGAAAGGGGACCCTTCAAGCGAAAAGGCGTATGACGAAAATCCACTGGACCTGGCCAAGCGATTTGAAGATCATGGAATTGAAGTAGTGCACCTGGTAGACCTGGACGGTGCGGAGAAAGGTAGTCCGCAGAACTATTATGTACTGGAAGCAATTGCCGGTCATACCGATCTTAAAATTGATTTCACCGGTGGCATTTGCAACGATGGTGATATCGGCAAAGCGTATGAATACGGTGCAGATTATATCACCGCATCTAGCATCGCAGTGACCAATCCCCAATTGTTTGCTTCCTGGATCATTTCATACGGCCGTGAAAAGATGACACTGGGGGCCGACGTGACAGACATCAAGACAAAAAAGATAGCTTTTCGGGGATGGCAGCAAATGTCAGAACTTACCTTGTTTGAACATGTACAATTTTTTTATGACCGGGGTTTGAAATACGTCAAGTCTACCGATGTGTCGCGCGATGGCGTGTTGGAAGGTCCGGCTTTTGATTTCTATCAGGAGATACTCGATCAGTTTCCCGATCTCCAGGTGTTGGCTAGCGGCGGCGTGCGCGGTGTCGATGACATTCGCCGGTTGAATGACATGGGCATCTTTGGCGTCATCTTTGGCAAAGCGTATTACGAGGGACTGCTTAAGTTGAAGGACCTGGAAGAGTTTCTGGTTAAGAAGACGGTCTGATTGAAAGTGTTTAAGTGTTTAAGTGTTGAAGTGTTAATATGTTGAAGTGGTGGTTCCCCAACTTAAACACTTCAGCACTTAAATACTTAAACACTATGTTCGTTGTACCAGCGCGATCGGAATTACGATTTTAAAACTAAAATTCCTGCCCATGTTGAAAACACCAATCCGTCCTGTCATCGGGTTGACCGCTCCATATTTTAACCGGCTCAGATGATTTTGATAGGCAACATCAAAAATATTATTGACGGTAAAGTAAAATGAAAACAGCGTTGTCCCCTTGGGAGTAACTATATCCGTGCCCAGGCCGGCATTCCAAAAGGAGTACGAAGGCGTTGGGGTCTCTGTTCGGTTTTCAAGCAATACTCTGTTTTGTGGCCAAACGTGGTTAAATTCCAGCTTGAGAAAGGGATTTACCAGCCTGCTTCCTATTTTTTTTAGATTTCCACGGAGTTCACTTTGGTAGCGCGGCGCCGGGATGTAGGGTAAATATTTTGTGCTGTCGTTTCCCGACTGTGACCTATTTAAGGCATTGACAAAGGAAAATCCATTTTCAAAATGCAGCCAATCCAACGGATGGGGATGGAGGTCGATGAAGAACTCCCCACCCCGAAGTTGTGCCTGGCCTTGCCCATACTGATACGCAGGCACCGGTTGGGTGGGGTCCGGGATGCTATCCAGGCCATTTTTTGCTGCCAGCTTTTCCGTGAATATATAATGTCGGATATCATTTTGGAAAACAGAGAACTCTGCACTGACGTGGGTTGAATTAAACACGATACCGGCATCCAGCTGAAGAGATGTTTCGGGTTTCAGGTCGAAGTTTCCATATTCATAGCGCAAGGATCCTTCGTGTCGACCGTTTGAAGCAAGCTCGGCAATATTCGGAGCCCGGAACCCGCGCGAGGCATTGAACTTTGCGCTGAGCACGTTGGAGATCGGGTATGTTAGCCCGGCACTGGCCGAGTAGTTTGAAAAAGTGAGATTGCCGTGTTTGAATTTTTGAGTTGCGTTGGTATCGGACGTCGGAGCACCCTGGTTATCCAGATACAAGGCATCAATAGCAATCAATCGCTGATCAAACCGGATTCCTCCGGCTACGTCAAGTTTGGCAAAATGTCGTTTGGCAAAACCAAAAGCGCCCCAATCAAATGACCGGTATGCCGGGATTAGAAATTCAATGCCTTTGTTTTGACTCTGCTGGGTCATACCACTGGTCCCAAGCGAAAGCTGCCACCCTTTGCCCTCAGGAAGAAAGTAGGTGAGATTATAATTGACGGTCCGCAGGTCGAAGTAAAGATTCTTAGTCTGTTCATCCAGAACTTCACCGAATTCCTTTCGCTGGTTTCGTTGGTATCCCACATTGAGTTGAAGACGTGATGGTCCGAGGTAAACATTGGTGGTATTGGAGATCCTTACATGACTGATATCCTGACGCGGAATGAACAGGTGATAGCTGCTTAGCTCTTCGTTCGAAGCGGCCGCGTCTTCTGCACTTCCATTTACATTCACAAGCCGGGTAAAACGCCCCGTGCTGTCCCGGTCGCCCTGGACTAAGCCCAAAACCTGATGAAAGGAACTCACGTTGAGCTGGGAGTAACCCCAGGGCTTGCTCAACCCGATATGGCCATTGACGTCCCTTTCCCGAAATCCGGAATTGAAAACTTTTCCATCGTAGGCATTGCTGTAAGGCATCGCATCTTTGAGACTCGCGCGCGCCAGCCAGTAAAGTCCCTTCAAATTTCCGGCATTCATAACGGAATTGCCAATCAAGCCATTGTTGGTTTGGTAGTTGCTGAGCCATTTACCAATCACCGTTCCCTCGCTCACCGGATTAGGAGTCAAGAAATTCAGGACCCCGCCTAACCCATCACTGCCGTACATTAAACTTCCCGCACCTTTAATGATTTCTACGCGATCCACCGAATATTCATCGATTTCAATTCCGTGTTCGTCGCCCCACTGTTGTCCTTCCTGCCGGATGCCATCGTACAACGAAATGATCCTGTTATACCCCAAGCCCCGGATAACAGGTTTGGAAATAGCAGGCCCTGTAGTGATTTGATTGACGCCAGCCTTTTTTGAAATGTTGTCAATCAAATTGGTGGACGTATTTTCCGTAAGGGATTTATTATTCAATGTGGCAATCGGAAGCGGGTTGTTTTTTAGTTCCGAAGAATGGCTAATGCCTGTAACGACGACTTCATTGAGCTCGGTGACCGCACTGTTCAAGGCAATATCGAGTTGGGTGGTACCAGTCATTTGAACAGATTGAATAACGGTTGAGTAACCGATGAATTTGATCTCGACCAAAAATCTGCCTCTGGGGAGACGATCGATTTTGTACCCTCCATCGACATCGGTGGAGGTACCCTTTTTTAAATCCGGGATGTAAACAGTCGCACCGGTAATGGGAGTGTGGTCATGGAAGTCGGTTACTTTTCCGGTCAGGGAATTCTGGGCAATTGCAGGGCAAAACAAGAAACTGGCAACAATGGCGAATAGCGTTTTCATGAATACTTATTTGAAACAATGTTGCAAATATAAAAACGTTGATTAGCTTTGCAACAATGATGCAAACTAAATTCCACGAGAATTTTTTATCGTAAAGAAACATGCTGCACCCTGACCTGCTCAAAGACCACAATCTGAGATCGACTTCGAGTCGGTCGGAAATCCTGCGATTATTTGAGAGGAGTTCGCATGCACTTTCTTACTCTGATATTGAAAAGGAGGTTTCTGACTCGTTCGACCGCGTTACGGTTTATCGCACACTAAGAACATTTCTTGACCGCGGTGTGATCCACAAAGTGCTGGATGATGGAGGCGCCCTGAAATATGCGCTGTGCAATGAGCATTGTCGCGTGGCGGAACACCATCATGACCATGTTCATTTTAAATGCACCACCTGTGGCGAGACACAATGCCTGGAGGACGTTGAGATTCCCTCTATTAGACTGCCTAAAGGATACAAAGCGAAAGAAGTGAACTTGCTGATCCAGGGTACGTGTCCAATCTGTTTATCAGAATTATAGAATAATTCCGCAAATTCTGATGATTATTCGTCAATAAGATCGGAGATCTTAAATTTCTGAATGATGTAGTATAAAAAATTGAAGGATAGGGCATCGTCTTCCTCCTTGGATTTACCGTGTTCAGGGGATTTTGGCTTGGTGGAGGGAGTGCCGGTAGAAACGGGTCTATTGTGTAATGCGATCGAATCCCTGGTGGGTCCTTTGGACTTTGAATCGTGCTCGGTGAGGAGCGGTTTATCGTCGTTCAAGGAGTATTCAAGGTGGTTAGGATCCTGTAATTCGCCAGGGGATAGCCCTTCGTGCTGGGCTTTTGCAGAGATGGACAAAAGAGCCCCGGCGACCAGGAAAAATGCAGTGGTAAAGTGCAAAATTTTTACTTTCATGGATTACCCGGAATAGTACAAACGCTCTACCTTGTATCTTGGAGAGGCAATTTAGGACTTTTCGGATGATAACTTGGGAGGACTTCAATAAAATCGACCTACGGGCCGGAACGATCGTCAAAGCGGAGGTTTTTACCGAGGTAAGGAAACCCGCATTTAAGCTTTGGATTGACCTGGGACCGGATTTGGGCGTTAAAAAATCGAGTGCTCAAATCACCCATCACTACCGCGTGGAGGACCTTCCGGGGCGACAGGTAGTTTGTGTCGTGAACTTTCCACCCAAGCAAATCGCGAATTTTGTTTCCGAAGTTTTAGTGACAGGATTTCCCGATGAAGAGCAGGATGTCGTGCTCGGCACGATAGACAAACGGGTGCCAAACGGAGCAAGGTTATTTTAATACCATGGTGAGATTTTCAGCGCTGGAGGCAATCTGCAGGGGTACTATACTAAAGCTTTTTAAGGACCGCGAGATCACCACCCTGGTTGTTGACAGCCGGAAGCCCATGGTGGCCGAGGGTACCGTCTTTTTTGCCATTTTCGGTCAGCGTCATGATGGTCACCAATTCGTGGCCGGGCTATACCAGTTGGGCATTCGCCAGTTTGTAATCGAAAGAGAGCTCGCCTTAGAGTCTTTTCCCGAGGCCAACTTCCTGCTCGTCCCCTCTTCGCTATCCAGCCTTCAGTTGCTTGCGGCGCATCACCGGCGGCAATTTTCTATTCCGGTAATCGGCGTCACAGGCAGCAATGGAAAAACAATAATTAAAGAGTGGCTTTATCAATTGTTGTCCCCGGACTATAACATTGTGAAAAACCCGGGAAGCTATAATTCCCAATTAGGGGTTCCGCTTGCGGTGTGGCAAATGCAGGCGCACCATACGCTGGGAATTTTTGAAGCAGGCATTTCCAAACCCGGCGAGATGACCCGGCTTCAGGAGATCATCCAACCTACCCTGGGATTATTTGTAAACCTCGGCTCTGCACACGACGAAGGATTTCGGGACAACGGCCAAAAAATTCAAGAGAAACTGAACCTCTTCACTTCTTCTCACCGTATCATTTATTGCAAGGATCAAACGTTTGTGGCTGCAGCGATTGAAAAACGATTCATTGAAAAAGGATGCAGTTGGGGATCAGGGTCAGCCGATATCCATATTGAACATGATCAGCAACAGAACTTTTCAGTCTTCTATAAAGGCACCCAATTCGAGATTCCATTTCCTTTCAGGGATGGCGCCTCGATCGAAAACGCAGGGCATTGCCTTGCGCTGATGCTTTCTCTGGGATATGAACCCGACACCATCCGGAAGAGAATGATGGAGCTGAAGACCGTGCCGATGAGGCTCGAACTAAAACAAGGTATCAATCATTGTCAGATCATCGACGACACGTACAACAATGATCTGGCAGGGTTGCAAATCAGCCTGAACCTTTTGTCCGGGCTCAAGAAAGAGAAAAAAGGGCTCATTCTATCCGACATTCTGCAATCCGGATTAAGGGAGGAGGTTCTCGTAAAACGGATTGCTGACAGCCTGAGCGACGCGGGAGTAAGTCATTTCATTGGCATAGGTCCGGTGCTCCAGGCCCACCGGCACCTCGTTGAGGTTGTAGTTCCGTCACTTTTTTTCAGCGGAACCGAGGAATTCCTGGCCAATGTTAATTGGGATGATTTTCAAAATGAAGGCATCCTGGTGAAGGGGGCCAGACCATTTCAGTTTGAAAAAATTATTAGCAGGCTGCAAAAAAAGATTCATGGCACCGTCATGGAGATTGACCTGGGTGCATTGGTGGATAATCTCAATTTTATTAAATCCCGGTTGAAGCCGGCCGTGAAATTAATGGTCATGGTAAAGGCTTTTGCCTACGGCAGCGGGAGTGAAGAAGTGGCCGGTTTATTACAGTATCACAAAGTCGACTATTTGGGAGTCGCCTATCCCGATGAAGGTGTTGAGCTGAGAAAGAACCATATTCTTTTGCCGATCATGGTCATGAACCCTTCGGAGGAAAGTTTTGCCACCCTGCTGGAGTACGATCTTGAACCGGAGATCTATAGTATCCCTATGCTGAGGTCGTTGGTTGCGTTTTTGAACGGCAGAATTTGCAACGTTCACCTAAAAGTGGATACCGGCATGCACCGATTGGGAATGGAAGAGGAAGACATATCGGAGCTGATTCAGGTGCTCAAAGTAAATGAGAACATTAAGGTTGTTTCTGCCTTTACTCATTTGGCCGGAGCAGACGAACCGGAACACGATGAGTTTACGCGCGAACAGGCAAGGCTTTTCCTAGCGATAACAGAGCGACTCCTGCGTGATTTGAAAATCAACCCGATGCGACATATCCTGAATTCTCCGGGCATCCTGCGCTTCCCTGATTTGCAATTGGATATGGTAAGGTTGGGAATTGGTCTTTATGGGATCGATCCCACCGGGGAGCGTGTCCATTCCCTGAAACCGGTAGCGACACTGAAAACGATTATCTCACAAATCAAAAAAGTAAAGCGGGGGGAATCCATTGGCTATGGAAGAAGTGGCCGCGCGACGAGGGAGACAACCATTGCCACCATTGCCATCGGATATGCAGATGGATTCAGTCGTGCGTTTGGCCGGGGCGTTGGTTCCGTCTGGATCCACGGCAGGTTGGCTAGCGTAATCGGCAATGTATGCATGGACATGACGATGGTGGATCTGACCGGTATCGAAGCCAAAGAAGGTGACGAGGTGATTGTATTTGGAAAAGAGTTGCCGATCCAGGAAGTAGCAGCGAGGATCAACACCATTCCATATGAGATCTTGACGAGCACGAGTGAGCGGGTGAAGAGAGTGTTCTACGCGGAGTCAATCTAACTGATATGACGGCTACTTGAATTATGTTCAGCCACATCCAAGGTTCTTCTTAAGGTCCAATGAGGGTAACCCTCCGAAATCGAAGGGAACATCGCTCTTTTCGACTTGAACCGGAGGAGCCGTCTTAATGGCGGGTTTCTTTCTGGCTTTTCGTTTCTTCATACCCAAAAATAACAACTCCTTTAAACCATTGCATAGGAAGACTTTGCCTTCTATCTTCGCACTGTTTTAATTTAATCTAAATAAACGTGACTGGGAACGGAAAGAGCGTGGCGGAAATGCTTCCTGGGGAAACTGCGATTATAGCCGGATTTTCAGATCCTGAGTTATCAGTAAAACTGCTTGAAATGGGCTTTTTGCCGGGAACTGCAGTTCGGTTCAATTTCACGGCGCCCTTGGGTGACCCGGTTTGTGTCAGTGTTTCCGGGTATGACTTATCCCTTCGCATTGCAGAAGCGGCGGTTATTTCAATTGTAAATTAATGGGTCTTGAACGAAAACTAAAGATTGCCCTGACCGGGAAGCCCAATTCGGGCAAATCTTCTCTTTTTAATCGGCTCACCGGCCTGAAGCAAAAAGTCGGCAACTTTCCGGGCGTAACCGTAGATAAGCGCACAGGAACATGCCAGTTAGATGATCACACTGTAGCGGAGATCATTGATCTTCCCGGCATTTATAGCCTGTATCCCCGGTCACTGGATGAAAAGATCGTATCGGAGATTTTTGCTGATCCTCACCACCGGGATTACCCCGATAAGGTCGTAGTCATTGCCGATGCCACCAATCTGAAAAGCTGCCTGTTGTTGCTCACCCAAATGATCGATCTCGGAATCCCTACCGTCCTGGCATTGAATATGGTTGACCTTGCGGCGAAATCCGGGTTGAGTATTGATGTGAATAAATTATCGTCCGTCCTGGACGTGCCGGTCGTTCTCATCAATGCACGGGAAGGTCATGGTCTGGATAAATTAAAGAAATCGCTGGCTGAACCGCTTTCAGCCTCGGCCGCAAGAATTTTTCCAATCGCGCCGGAAATTACCCCAGCCGTTACCATCATTCGCGCGGAATTCAAACTGACCTCTGATTACGCGGCCTACCTTTATCTTCAACAAGCGGACGCTCTAAAATTTCTCTCCGTCCGTCAAAAGGAATTCATTCGCCAGCTTGCCAAACAATACGATGCATTTCCGGGTAAATACCAGGGGGTGGAAACCATTCACCGGTATGGATTCATCCAGGATATTTTAAATAAGATCATCCTTCGCCTCCCCAATCCCGAATGGAAGAAATCCTCGTACCGTCTCGATCGTGTTTTCACCCACAAGATTTGGGGTTATGTTATCTTCTTCGGTGTGTTGTTTCTCATCTTTCAATCGATCTTTGCCTGGGCCCAGGTCCCAATGGACTGGATCGATCGTTCATTTGCTTACCTGAGCACGTATTTAAGCAACAAGCTCCCCGAGGGACCTTTATTTGAACTGATCGCCAAAGGAATTGTGCCGGGCATTGGCGGCATTGTCATCTTTATACCGCAAATCGCAATGCTGTTTGCCTTCATTTCCATCCTGGAAGAAACCGGTTATATGGCCCGGGTAGTTTTCCTTATGGACAAACTCATGAGCAAAGTGGGGCTGAGCGGCAAAAGTGTGGTTCCCCTCATGTCGGGCTGGGCATGTGCCATACCGGCCATCATGGCTACCCGAACCATTGACCATTGGAAGGACAGGCTTATCACTATTTTTGTAACTCCTTTTATGAGTTGTTCGGCCCGCCTGCCCGTGTTCACTATTCTTGTGGGGCTCATCATACCGGACAAAAAACTTCTTGGATTTTTCAATCTGCAGGGACTGGCGTTGATGGGTTTGTACGTATTGGGCTTCGTTGCTGCCATTCTTTCGGCATTGATCCTGAAGATAATCATCCGCACCAAAGAGCGCAGTTACCTGATCATGGAAATGCCCACCTACCGTATGCCAAAATGGTCCAACGTGGGGTATAACATTATTGAAAAAACGAAAACATTCGTGTTTGAGGCAGGCAAGGTGATTTTAGCGATTTCAATTATCCTTTGGGTGCTGGCGAGCTACGGTCCCCCCCAGGAAATGAACCGGGCGAAAGAAGTTGTTCGAAGCGAAGTACAAAACGAGACGATCACACCACAAGTCTTTGATGATCGGGTAGCCGCTTACAAACTGGAACACTCCTATGCGGGCATAGTCGGGAAAGCGATGGAACCGGCGATCCGTCCATTAGGGTACGATTGGAAAATCGGCATCGCCCTAATCACTTCATTTGTGGCCCGGGAAGTGTTTGTTGGCACCATCGCGACCATTTACAGCCTTGGAAGTACCGAAGACCAACCTACGATCAAGAACCGCCTTAAATCAGAGATCAACCCTGACACAGGCGGACCTAGATTTACTCCGGCCGTGGGATTTTCGTTGCTGGTATTTTACACGCTCGCTATGCAATGTGCCAGTACACTGGCCATTGTGAAACGAGAGACCAAGGGCTGGAAATGGCCCTTGCTTCAATTGGGGTACATGACCGGATTGGCCTACTTGTCAGCGTTCGTTGTTTATCAGGTTTTGTCATGAGTTTTTCACCGGGGCAATTTCTTGTAGCGATGGCAATGACTTGTTTGCTATGGTGTTGTGCGCAAAAGGACGGCCCCAATCAATTTTCAGATCCGGTTTTGGTAAAGATTGCCGACTATCAGGACAAAAGACTTTCCGATAGCCTGTACCAATTTCTCAGGTCGCCGGATTTAACTTATCGCGCCGCAGCGGCTCTGGCATTTGCCTCGATTCAGGACTCACTGGCATCATCCGCTTTAGGCAGTTTATTGCTGGAGGATACCAGCGCGCGGGTGAGAACCAACGCTGCATTCGCTTTGGGTCAAACGGGCGGAGTAGCTGCCGTCAATGCGTTGATCCCTGCCGTTAATGATAGCCGGCGCACGGTAGTCCGGGAAGTGTTGGAAGCGCTTGGAAAGTCAGTGACGGATCGGGACATGGATGTGCTGAAAGGGTATTCAGCGAAAGATACGCTCACCCAGGAAGGAGTGGCTTGGGCCTTTTATCGCCTTGGATTACGAAATAAGATTGATTCAGCCATGGTGGCAAGGGAGCATGAATATCTGAGTCCAAAATACAGTTTTCGGACACGGTTGGCCGCCGCCCATTTTTTTAGCCGGTCGCCTGTCCATGGCATATTGTTTGAAAAGAACCTTATCGGGGCCGCCCTTCATGACGTTTCTCCTGAAGTAAGAATGGCCGCTGCCGGAGGATTGAGGAAATTAAACAATGACACCGCTCTTGCTGCCTTGAAGGAAGTGTTGGATAAGGATAAAGATTACAGGGTGAGGGTGAGCGCGGTCCGGTCACTGCATGCCTTTCCGGTAGAGAAAACAGGAGAATTGCTGACCAAGGCCTTGAGCGATGGACATACTGCCGTGGCTATTGCGGCTTCGGAAATAGTTCAACCCAACGGAAAAGCCGCCGGTGAAAAACTTTTAGCGCTAGGGCGTGCTGCAAAAAATGGACGGGTTCAAGCCAACGTGTACAAGGCTATCTTTGCAGCGGGTTCCTATCCGGAGGAGTTGGTTGCAGAGATAAAACAAAAATACGTCGCCTCACAGGATGATTATCAAAAAGCGGCGTGGCTGGGATCACTTTCTGCCGTAACGAATTCCTACCGTTTCATTGCAGACGAACTCATGCATTCCCCTGTTTTTGTTATCCGAACTGCGGCAGCGCAGGCATTGGTTGAGATCAATCACAGAAAAGATTTTCCGGTCCGGCTGAAAAATGAGATGGCAGGGCTATACCGTCATGCCATTGTTGGGGGTGATCCCGCTGTTGTTGGAATCCTTTCGGAAGCAATGAGCGATCCGGTGCTGGGATACAAAGAAGTCATTACTGATTTTGCCTTCCTGCATGAGGCTAAGAAGAAACTTCAATTACCCAAAGACTTCGAATCCCTTCAACCTCTTGAGAATGCAATTGCTTTTTTTGAAGGAAAGAAAAAATCGGCGCCTTTAAAAAATACATACAATCATCCTGTGGATTGGAAACGGGTAGCGACCCTGGACAGGGACCAGCGGGTCCTCGTCAGAACAACGCGTGGGGATATCATTCTTCGCCTTTTGGTGGACGAAGCACCGGGGTCGGTCGTCAATTTTGTTGATTTGATCAAAGCGAAATACTTTGACGGGCGCCCTTATCACCGGGTTGCGCCGAATTTTGTCATTCAAACAGGATGCAACCGGGGGGACGGCTTTGGCAGCGAAGATTATTCGATCCGATCTGAGTTTTCCCTTAGGCGATACAAAACGGGCTCGGTTGGCATGGCTTCTGCCGGCAAAGATACCGAAGGAACCCAATGGTTTATAACCCATTCTCCGACGCCTCACCTCGATGGTCGGTATACCGTTTTTGCTGAGGTGGAACAAGGAATCGAGATCGTGGATAAGATCGAAGTTGGCGATCAAAATAAGACGGTCACTCTTATGGAGAATTGATTTGATATTTTGGATGTAAAGCGGAATCATTGGGATATGGCAGCTTCATTCTATCAGAATTTTAAACTGGGTATCCTTGGCGGGGGACAGCTTGGCCGGATGCTGATTCAATCGGGGATCGATCTGAATGTTCAGTTTTCTGTACTGGATCCGGATCCGGATGCCCCGTGTTGCTCTTTTTCAGAGTTTCATGTTGGGAAATTGACTGATTATGATACGGTCATGAAATTTGGAGGATCGTGTGACCTGATCACGATTGAAATTGAGAATGTGAACACAGCGGCACTCAAGGAACTCGCCGCCCGCGGTAAGAATGTTTTTCCGCAGCCGGAAATAATTGAACTCATCCAGGACAAACGGGAGCAAAAAAAATTTTACGCACGTCACGGGATCCCGACGGCAACTTTTGTGTTGACCGAGAACCGCTCTGACGTCGAGGCCAACAGATCGCTTTTGCCGGCGGTTCAAAAACTCGGCCGCGAAGGGTATGATGGGAGGGGGGTACAAATCTTACGGACGGAAAGTGACCTCCCCCTTGCCTTTGATTCCCCTGGACTGCTCGAGACCCTGATTGATTTCGAAAAGGAAATCTCCGTGATTGTGGCGCGTAATGCAGATGGGAAACTGGCTTCCTATCCAGCGGTGGAAATGGTCTTTCATCCGGAAGCCAATCTTGTCGAATACCTTTTTTCACCTGCACAAATTAGCGAAAAGGTAGCGCGCCGGGCTGATGCGATAGCAAGGCAACTCGTTCAGCAATTGAACATGGTCGGGCTTTTGGCTGTTGAGATGTTTGTGACCCGGGGAGGCGATGTGCTGGTCAATGAAATCGCACCCCGCCCGCACAACAGCGGTCATCAAACGTTGGAAGCGAACGTTACCTCCCAGTATGAACAACATCTCCGTGCGATTCTGAATTTGCCGCTGGGAGACACTTCCATTATCCATGCCAGCGCCATGGTAAACTTGCTTGGTGCGGAGGGATATTCCGGGCTGGCAAAATACAGCGGACTGGAAAGTGTACTGGCCATGCCGGGCGTACACGTTCATTTATATGGAAAGAAGCTTACCAGACCTTTTCGCAAGATGGGGCATGTAACAATTGTGGATGCCGATATGGATAGTTTGAAGAAGAAAGCCAAATTTGTAAAAGACAACCTTACTGTAATCACATGAGCAAACCGGTAATTGGAATCATTATGGGCAGTCAGTCGGACGTGAAGGTGATGAAGGAAGCGGCGAATTTTCTGGAGGAGATGAAGATCCCTTTTGAACTCACTATTGTGTCGGCACACCGGACACCACGGCGTATGGTCGACTATGCTTCCACCGCTCGGGAGCGAGGACTAAAAGTAATTATTGCCGGAGCGGGAGGGGCGGCTCATTTGCCGGGCATGATCGCATCCCTTACCTCCTTGCCTGTGATCGGTGTGCCGGTGAAGTCATCCAACTCCCTGGATGGTTGGGATTCGATCCTTTCTATTTTACAGATGCCGGCGGGTGTTCCGGTAGCGACGGTTGCTGTTGACGGAGCTCAAAATGCCGGCATTCTGGCCGCTCAAATACTGGGCACAGGCGACAACGGCATCGCCAGGAAACTCGATGAGTTTAAAGATGGCATAAGGAAGAAAGTGGAGGATGCGGCTAAAAACATCGAGACAAAAGGATGGAAAGCTGCAGATTAACATCGGACAGTCTGTCGCAATTGGAATCGGTCTCCAAAAACTGTACCTTCTGCGCTAATTTTCGATGATTATGAAGCCTGGAGAAAAGGGCTGGCTAAAAGAATACCTGGATTATCGCAAGGAATTGCTGAAAGGATTAATGGAAGAGGGTCATAAAGGCTCTCATCCGGAACATTCTTTGTACCAGATGCTGCAGCCCACGGGCCTCATGTTCGGTCAATCCGTTGAGGCTATTGACCATCCCGATTCGAAAAATTGGACAGAGAAGGAAAGGATGAAAGTCTTACTGGCCGAGAGCCTGATCAGCAGCTCCCTCCTTTTCCACGAGAAGCCGATCAAGAGCGCGGAGGACCTTTCCGAGATCATTTTAAAAACGTTGGTGAACATTGGCAACTTTTACAATAATATTTTCCCGGAATTAGCGACCTCCACCAAAACGCTCTTTGGTCGGAAAAAAACAGCCCTGGAGCTGGCAGAGAGAATCCTGGATAAGCGTATAGAATACGCAGCCGAGAACAACAACAATTTCTGGTCCCAGTTTTTTCACAACAGCCTTTTTTTTCTCGACATTTTTATTTTTGGTCAATGGATCCACACCAATGCAGATCGCATCGTGTCGGATTTTTTCAAATACGAACGGGACGAGTTGCGTTTTTCTGTGATCAAGATTATCGCCGCCGCCGCTCATGCCAGCAGTGGGATCGAATACGAAGAACGGAAGTTATTCGAGTATTTCCTGAACAGTTCCGGGTTGACGCCGGAGAATAGAAAGGAAGCCTTCTCCATTTTCGAAAAAGGAATAGAAATGGAGATGATCAATCTGCCGGCCAACAATTCCTGGATCCTGAAAAAGTATTTCCTGGAGATGGCCATCCTCACGATCTGGGCCGATAAGAAAGTGGAAGAACGGGAGTTGGCTTTCCTGAAGCAACTGTGCGATTACATGGGGTTTACCGAGGATGATCTGGAGAACAGCATGATCGCCATTGAGGGCTTTGTGCTGGAACATTGGGAACAGCTCAGCCAACTGGCGAACAAACAAGACTATCAACAGGTAAGCGCTCAATTCATTGCCCGGATGTCAAGAATTGCAGACAAGAACCGGAACAGGCTTATTCGGGCGGTTCAGGAGCGTGCCGATTTAATGGAGCTGTTGCGGAAGGCCAGGTCCAGCGAACTTAATGACAAGGACAGGGCGGAACTGCAGGAACTCCTGATCGTCGTTCTCAAGACCATTCCCACGTTGGTGATCATCTCGCTACCTCAGCATTTTCTTACGCTGCCAATTTTGCTGAAGATCCTGCCAACTGATTTTTTTGCTGAAAGCCTTCAGGAGTCTTGACTATCCTGTTTGCGGGGGACGATCACAGAGAAAACGATGGCCAGCGTTAAGGTCGCTATAATGACGGTGAATGAAAGAACGGGGTTAATGAGAATATCAAAGATCTCCAGGAGCATCTTGGCGCCGATAAAAAACAAGATGATCGACAATCCTTTCTGAAGCAGATAAAACTTATCGATGATTCCGGACAATAGAAAAAACATGGCGCGCAGCCCCATTACGGCAAAGATATTGGACGTATACACGAGGAACTCATTTTGAGTGATGGCAAACGCTGCCGGAATGGAGTCGACTGCAAAAATCAAATCGGTCGTTTCCACTAAAATCACGACCAAGAACAGCGGAGTAAACATCCATTTGTTATCAATCGAGACGAGAAAGTTACCGCCAATGTCATCCTTTGTGATGGGCAGGTATTTCCGGCACAGGCGAAGGATTGGATTTTTTTCCGGGTCAATTTTTTCGTCGCTGTCCTCGAAATAGATTTTGATCCCGGAGTAAATCAGAAAGACTCCAAAAACATAGAGGATCCAATGGAACCGGGCAATCCAGTAACCGACAACGAAAATAAACACCCCCCGGAACATGACGGCCCCCAAAATTCCCCAGAAAAGAATCTTGTGATAGTATTCATCCTTCACGGAAAAATATCTCAGAATCAGGAGAATAACGAAGATGTTATCCACCGATAAGGCATATTCCGTGAGGTAGGCCGAAAAATATTCAACCGAAGCATCCAGGCCGCCCTCATCATAAACATAAACAAGATAGCCAAAGATGGTGCTGACTACCACCCAGAAAATGGACTGGTATAGGGCAGACTTCGTCGTGATCTTTTGCGGCGTTTTGTTGAAAACACCCAGATCAATGATCAGGAAAACGGTAATGACGAGAGCAAAAACGCCAAAAAGAACTGTCTCCGTTTGACTTTGGCTTCTGAACAGCGAAAATAGGAGCATTTGCCTCTTGGTCCGGTTTATTGTGAAAGAAGGTGACTATCGGCCTACAAGGGACTGGTAATCACCTACTATAAGAATCAAAACTACAAATTAAATCCAAAACAAAAACTCACTTAGGATGTTAATACCCATTAATTCAAAAAAGAAACCAAAGGAAATAATCCATAGCCGATTTACACGGACTGTCTTCGGGTGCAAGATTGCTAACTTATTTCTAATTGCAACTTTAGGAGGTTGTTATAAATGCCATTTTCCATCGTGCTCAACTCACCGTGCGTTCCGGACTCCGCAATTCTTCCTTCTTTGATCACTAAAATTCTATCTACTTTGCGAATGGTACTCAGTCGATGAGCAATTACGAGGGTCGTTCGGTTCTCCATCAACTTTTCCAACGCTTCCTGAACGAGCCACTCGGATTTGGCATCCAGCGAACTGGTGGCTTCGTCCAATACCAGGATCGACGGGTCTTTTAAGATGGCGCGGGCTATGGCGACGCGTTGACGCTGGCCTCCGGAAAGTTTTACACCCCGGTCGCCAACAAGGGTATCCAGCTTTTGTGGAAAGCGATCGATGAACTCGAGGGCATTTGCTTTTCTTGCAGCTTCAATAATTTGTTCTTCCGGGGCGCCGGGTTTTCCATAAGCGATGTTTTCCCGGATCGTGCCTCCAAACAACAACACTTCCTGCGGCACGATACCGATATTGCGCCGGTAATCGGAAAGGCTGTACTCGATTATATTGCTTTCGTCGGCGCGTATAGCTCCTTCCTGGACAGGATAAAAGCGCATCAGTAAATTGATGATCGTGGACTTTCCTGAACCGCTTGGGCCCACGAGAGCAATTTTTTCCCCCGGCCGAATGCTGAAATGGATATCTTGTAAGACCGGAAACTCCGGCCGGCTGGGATAAGAAAAACGGACACGATCAAATTGGATCGCTCCCTTCAGCTTCAAATCATTTTTCATCGCGGTGTGCAGAATTTCGAGCAATCGTTCGGAAGCGCCAATGGACCGTTGCAATTGACTGTAGATATCCCCTAAGCCGGCGATCGAACCTCCGATGAAGGTCGTGTACAGAACAAATGAAAATAATTCTCCTACCGTGACTTCTGCCGATTGTACCAGGAGCGCACCGTACCAGCTTACCGCGACGATGCCGCCAAACAACGTGAAAATGGAAAATGAAATAAACAGCCCGCGGAATTTTGCCGAGCGGATAGCGGTTTGGACAACCTCCATCAGGGACTTACGATAGCGCGCGATTTCGAACAGTTCATTGGTGAACGACTTTACCACAGTAATCGACTGAAGCGTTTCTTCAACAATCACGTTGGCGCTTGCTAACTGGTCCTGGGTTTTCCTGGACAGTTTGCGGATAAATTTCCCAAAGAAGAGAGCGGCCACGACAATAACGGGAAATGTGAGGAGCATGAAGATCGTGAGCTTCGGCGTCAAAATGAATATTAAAGGGATGCCGATGAGCAACACCAGAATTTGCCGCAACAATTCCGCCAGGGTGAAGGTGAAGGTATCCTGCAACGTGCCAACGTCTGACGTAACACGGCTGATCAGTTCGCCCACTCTCCGGCTATCAAAGAAGGTCTGTGGTAGCCAAATGATTTTTTCATATACGGCATGCCGCAAGTCGGCAAGCGTACGCTCACTGACCACCGAAAAACTATAAACCCGGGTAAAGGAGAAGATACTTTGAAAGAACAAAATCCCGATTAAGGCAAGTCCGATTTGGGTGATCGTGGTAAAAATGAAATTCGTTTTGCCCTGTGCCACATCGAGGAGTTTGCCTGCAAAAAAAGGGAAAGACAACAAGGTCGCGCTCGACAGGAACAGCGAAATTATGCCAACAAGGAATACCCACCGGTACGGGAGCACAAAACGAAAGACTCCCAGCAACTTCCGCAGGTTTGATGCGGTGATGCGCCTTTTTTCCCCTTCGTCAAGGAATGTTCGTTTGGCCATAAAGTGTTTAAGTGTTTAAGTCTTGAAGTGTTTACGTGTTTACGTTAGGGCAATACTATATATTACCACCCAACTACTTAAACACTTAAACACTTTAGCACTTCAACACGTTTAGTTAGTGATCTCAGACCGGATGGAGAACTTCACGCTATCGCCCAGGACCATTTTTTGCACACCTTCGATCCCGTAGAGGATCAGGATGGGTTTCCCCGCTACATCTTCAAACTCCATGTTCAGTTGCCGCGTGGTGGAGTAGAGGAGATTCTGCTGACGGTAGATCGCTTCTATCTTTTTCAGGTTTCTGAATTGGGTGAAATAATAAAAACGAAGTTCAGGAACCGGGACCGATTGATTGGCTTGATAACGGCGGATGATCAGGTTGCTCTTGGCATCCTTCATCCCGTCTTCAACCCGATAGGCTTGGCGATAAGCGGGTCTCTCAAATACGGATAATTGACGAAAGATGCCAAGCTCATTCTCCCATGTCGTGGAATCGGGAGTGAAGGTGGATTGATCTTCTTTCCCGTCCAGCGTAGCCTTCTTTGCAACGGAAGCTTTTACGTTGGACAAATGAGCAACCTGAGCCATGACCAGGCTGTCGAAGTAGGAATCCGCATGTGCTGAATTTTTCTGACAAGACAAGAAAAGTGTCAGCACCAGAAGAAGGAAAAGGACGCCTGTCGCCTTATGCATCGATCAGTACATTACCAGTCATCTGGGATGGAATGGGAATACCCATCAGGGTAAGAATGGTGGGAGCCAGGTCACCCAATTTACCGTCTTTCAGTTTGCCTTTATAACTGTCGTCGACGAGAATACACGGCACCAGGTTGGTACTGTGGGCCGTATTGGGCGTACCATCTTCGTTGATCATGATGTCGGCATTTCCATGATCGGCAATGATAATAACCGTGTAACCATTATTTCGTGCGGCTTCCGTTACGGCCTGATTGCAGGCGTCCACGGTCTCAACTGCTTTCACCGCAGCGGCAAAATTTCCCGTGTGGCCCACCATGTCGGGATTGGCAAAATTCAGGCAGATAAAGTCAGCTTCTTTTTTCTCAAGCTCGGGAATGATTTTGTCACGGATATCCTTTGCACTCATCTCCGGCTGAAGGTCGTACGTAGCTACTTTCGGCGACGGGCACATGAGCCTGGATTCTCCGTCGAAGACTTCTTCGCGGCCGCCGGAGAAAAAGAAGGTAACATGCGGATATTTTTCCGTCTCGGCAATCCGGATTTGTTTCTTTACGGCTTTTGCAATGACTTCGCCCAACGTGTTATCCAGATTATCCTTGTCGAAAATGACATTAACGTTTTTGAAAGAATTATCGTAATTGGTCAACGTGACATAGTGAAGTTTCAAGGCTTTCATTCCTTGCTCCGGAAAATCTTTCTGCGTGAGGACTTCAGTAATCTCCCGACCCCGGTCAGTCCGGAAATTAAAACATAAGACGACGTCGCCCTCGTGAATCGTTCCGATTGGAGTTTGTTTTTCATTTACAACAACAATCGGCTTAATAAATTCATCCGTGACACCGGCGTCGTAAGATGCCGTGACGGCGTTGATAGGATCCCGGGTTTTTTCGCCAACGCCCTTCACCAGGAGATCGTAGGCCAACTTCACGCGCTCCCAACGCTTGTCGCGGTCCATGGCATAGTAGCGGCCGATGACACTCGCAATCTTGCCGGTTGTTTTGGACAAATGGTTTTGAAGATCCGTGAGATAACCAGCACCACCCCTGGGGTCGGTGTCGCGGCCATCCAGAAACGCATGAATGAAGAGGTCTTTGACGCCGTTATTTTTTGCAATAGCGGTAATGCCTTTGAGGTGGGAAAGGTGAGAATGAACGCCACCGTCGGACACCAACCCCATGAGGTGAAAAGTCTTTTGATTAGCCTTCGCATAGTCGAACGCCCGAAGCAACACCGGGTTTTGGTCCAGTTCCTTTTCCTCGATCGCCTTGTTCACCCTCACCAGGTCTTGATAAACTACCCGGCCGGCACCAATATTCATGTGGCCTACCTCCGAGTTGCCCATTTGACCCTCCGGCAGGCCGACGGCTAATCCCGAGGCCTCAAGCTTACTATGCGGATACGTGCGATATAGGGAGTTGATATAGGGGGTTTGAGCGGCATCAATGGCGGAAACTTTGGGGTTCGTGGCAATACCCCAACCATCGAGGATCACGAGTAACACTTTCTTATTCATGGGAGCAGGTATCAAAGGGAACGGCAAATATCGATCAGAATTTTCAGAATTTGAGAATTTTCAGAATGAAGGTGTTCGCTCAGTTTGGAGAGTTTCAGGAAATGGGTTGAATTCAACTAAAATCTCCCCAAAATTCTGTTAATTCTGTTAATCCTGCCTGCCCCGACTTTTGTCGGTGGATGTGGGGTATAGTTTTTGCTTACAATGATAATGGTATAATTTTGGTTCTTACCTAGACTGATATGAAGAAGAGAATGACGTTTTTGGTCGGTTTTTTGGGCCTATTGTCCCTCAACGTATGGGCGCAAGGCGATATATTTTCCCCGATGAAAGACGCGCTGAAGGCAGGGAGCGCCAAGGAGCTCGTCAAATACCTCAACCAATCTGTTGATATTAACATGGAAGGAAACGTGAGTACCTATAGCAAGGCGCAGGCTGAGTTTGTATTTCGCGACTTCTTTAAGAAGCATCCGGTCAGCGATTTTAATATTGTGCATACAGGGTCATCCAAAGGCGGTTTGCAATTCGCTATCGGCCGCTACCTGGGTACGGGTGAAAGCTATAATGTCCTTATCCGGCTAAAGGAGGTGGAGGGGGCGAACCTTATCCATGAGATCAATTTCGTTAAGGAATGATCCGTCCGCCGTATCTCAGCGAAGGGGCCATTCAACAATTTATCCATGCTGCCCTGGCCGAAGACATCGGAGAAGGGGATCTTACCACGTTTGGATCCATCCCTAAAGACACTGCCTGCCGCGCAAGGCTCTTAGTCAAGGACGACGGTATAGCAGCAGGGCTGGAACTGGCCGAAAAAATATTTCACCAATTCGATCCCGGTCTTCGGGTGGAATTCTTCAGAAACGACGGCGACGAAATAAGAAAAGGAGATGTTGCTTTTGTAGTTGCGGGATCAGCCCGATCGATTTTATCAACGGAGCGGGTGGTATTGAATTGCTTGCAGCGAATGAGCGGCATTGCGACGTATACACAAAAGCTTTGCCGCCTCATTGAGGGAACAAAGGCCCGGCTTATGGACACCCGCAAAACGACGCCGAATTTCCGGCTTCCTGAAAAATGGGCGGTAGCGATAGGCGGAGCAAAAAATCACCGGTTTGCTTTGTACGATATGGTGATGCTCAAAGACAACCACATCGATCTGGCCGGAGGGATCCGGCCTGCAATTGAGAATGTGAAGAGATACCTCCTGGAGAGGCATACCAATTTGTCTGAAAGACGGCAGACTCCTTTGGAGAAAATTGAAATCGAGACAAGGACCTTAGGTGAAGTAGAGGAAGTGTTGCGCGTCGGTGGGGTAGACGTAATTATGCTCGACAATATGAGCACCGAAGAAATGAAGGAGGCGGTGAACCGGATTGCGGGTCAGTATAAGACGGAAGCGAGCGGGGGAATCACGGAGGTGACGCTGAGAGCCGTGGCCGAATGCGGGGTAGATTATATTTCTGTCGGTGCATTGACTCATTCGGTGAGGAGTCTTGATCTTAGTTTGAAGGTGGTCTAAACTGGGATTCTTGTGATTTAGAATGATTGCCTTGATTTGCGAGCAAGAAAGTTTAATCAAACAATCATCGTAAAATCACAAGAATCATAGTTCAGACATTTTCGCATAAATCGCGTACTTTTGCCTCCCTTTGTCAGGGGATTTAAGTTTATGATCGTAAAAACGCGGAATTACCGGCTGGAAAAGAAAGAGTACAGGCGGCTGGCCCTGAAGAATATCTTAAGAGAGCAATGGTGGGCGGGTTTGATTGCCCTGGCAATTTGTTTGGGATTCTTCTGGATTCCCACCTATTGGTGGTTTATTGCTGCGGTTTCAGGGGCGGGCTTGTTCGTACTCTTTTGGTGGATCCAATTTTATGGGGTAACGCAATTGGATCAGAGCAAGATGCTGTTTGAAAGGCTTTCGTATGAAATCACCAGTCAGCAGATCATGATTAAACTCAATGCGCGCGAAGGCATGCCCCTGAAGTGGGACCAGTTCAAAAGAGTGGAGGTAGGGAAAGATTATTTTTTGCTGTTTGTCAATAAAGCCCAACTTATTCTTTTGCCCTTCAAGATTTTCAATTCCGAAAACGAGCGCAAATTTCTGACGAGTATTTTGAAAAATAAGGGGCTCGTCAAATGATCCATGTTACTGGTTACAGGTCACCGGCCTGCCTGCCGAAGCTTTCCTTGACTGACGGAGCCTTGGCGAAGTCAGTAGGGTAGGCAGGTTGCCCGTCCCCGTTTCCACAGAATTGTCGAAACAAATGGCAACGCGTACGAATTCAGAATCACGGTCCGATCTGGCACGCAGGATCAAGACCCCACAGGAGGCGCTGGCCGGAATCCAACGCTACTGTGCCTACCAGGAGCGGTCGCACCAGGAAGTAAAGCGCAAATTATTTGATTACGGTCTTCACGCTGACGAGGTGAATGAGTTGCTCGCGCGGCTGATCATCGAAGGATTTCTCAATGAAGAGCGTTTTGCCAAGGCGTTCGCCGGCGGCAAATTTCGGATGAAACAGTGGGGCCGCCTGAAGATCGAGCATGAATTGGAGCATCGCGGGCTCACCAAAAATTGTATTGTGCGGGGGATCAATGAAATTGATGCATCGGATTATACAAAAACATTGAAAGAATTGATTGCAAAGAGGGTGAAGCAAACCCCTGAAATAAATATTTTTAAAAAAAGGAACAAAGTCGCACGTTTTGCGATTGCCAAAGGGTATGAACCGGACCTCGTCTGGGAAGTCGTCAAAGAATTGCTTCCCTAAACGAACTTTCCCCTTCTTCGTTATTATACCCTGTACCACACTATGAAAAAACTAGTTCTGCTTTCTGCCTTCCTCCTTTCAATTACCTCGATCCTGTTTGCACAGGGTGAGGAGGAAAGAAAAAAGAATTTCAATATCAAAAAAAATATTGCCTTGGAAGGATATGATCCGATCAGCTACTTTGATCATCAACCCCTGGAAGGCAAAGAGGAACTTTCGACCTCATACAAAGGAATTACGTACCGGTTTGCCACATCCGCCAATCTGAACAAGTTTAAGACCAATTCGGAAAAGTATGAGCCTGCCTATGGAGGATGGTGCGCCTATGCCATGGGCGCAACGGGGGAGAAGGTAAAGATCGACCCGGGGACCTACAAGATCCTTGATGGCAAGCTCTATGTATTTTACAACTTTTGGGGCAACAATACACTAACCGATTGGAATAAGAATGAGAAGGAACTCATGATCAAGGGCGACGAGAATTGGAGAAAAGTCATTCGTCCCTAGTCCTTGGTCCCGAGTTGAAGTTCAGGCTTATTTTACTATATTGAATTGATATGAAGCAACTTATCATTGCGTGCGAGAGTATCCTGAGCCAGTTGGAGGACGTGGTGGGGCAGGTCCTTGACGAAGACTTCAGCAAGCCCTCGGCAGCGCTGAGCCAGGCTACGATCGGGCAGCATGTGCGTCACACGGTCGAGTTTTTTATTCGCCTGGAAAATGGCTTTGAAAAAGGATTGGTCAACTACGACAAGCGCAACCATGACCACGTGATTGAACGTGATCGGTTCATTGCTTCTTCTTCCCTTCGTCGCATTCGGGATTTCATTTCGACTCACCACGACGACAAGGCCCTGAAGCTCGAAATCGCCTACGAACGGGACCGTGAAGACGGTGTGACGATTGAAACCAATTACCGCCGGGAGTTGATTTATAATATTGAACACGCAGTACACCACATGGCCATCATGAAGATCGGTTTGCGCGAAGTTGCCCCTTACGTTCAATTACCTTCCGATTTTGGAATTGCCGTTTCCACGATGCGGTACAAAGAGGCATCCGCGAAAAGCAGGGTCAGTGTGGAGTGAGCGAAGAAAAGGGATGAGGTTTGTTCACCGCATTTTCAAAAGTGATTTTATCATCAAGCTCCGGGATTGGGAATACTGGCCTTTCGGCATCATCCATGCTCCGTTTTTTATATACTGGCTTTTGCTTTCGCTAAAGGAGCGGTCGCTGTTCTTCTTCTCCGCCTCCAACCCCGGCATTTTCATGGGAGGTATGTTAGGCGAATCCAAATTTGATGTCCACAAAAAGCTGCCGGAGGAAGTCACGCCAAAGACGGCGTTGATCCAATGGCCCGTCTCATCGGAGAGGATTATGCAATGTCTCCGGGAAAATGGGTTTCAGTTTCCATTGATTTTTAAGCCCAATATGGGTGAACGCGGTTGGAGGGTGAGACGAATCAACAGTTATAAAGAGGCGGAAGACTATGGGAATGAAATTCAGGTTGACTTTTTGATTCAAGACCTGGTCGATTTGCCGCTGGAATTTGGTGTTTTCTATGTTCGCTACCCCCTTGAGGAGTCAGGAAAAGTCATCTCGATCGTTGGAAAAGAGATGCTGTTCATTGAAGGGGATGGGAAAAGGACAATACAACAATTGATTCTGGAAAAGGACCGCGCCCGGCTTCAATGGAATGTGTTGCGCGTGACCTATAGGCATCGCCTGGAGGAAGTGCTGCCTGGGGGCGAAAAGCTTGAATTGGTTTCCATGGGAAATCATTGCCTCGGTACCAAATTTTTGAATTGCAATCATCTGATCACCGATACGCTATCCTCCAGCTTTGACCGCATTAGCAAACGAGTGGACGGCTTTTATTTTGGAAGGTATGACGTGCGCGTTTCTTCGATCGAAGAT
>WNFM01173294.1_pt1 | contig 34420 bp, 32 predicted proteins | sample 5400271 | NCBI WGS metagenome assembly WNFM01 (sample SAMN13153352, study PRJNA577476) | soil metagenome | isolation source: 60 cm saprolite on Douglas fir-dominated hillslope | place: USA:California | collected 2013-09-17 | reverse complement strand
CGCTTCTCGGTGGTGCTGTAGGCGGCCTCCTCGGCGCTGTCGCCGCTTTGCTGGTCTCTATCGTCATTTCCGGCACATCTGAGCCCGAGGCCACAAAATCTCTCCTCGAATATGCTTGTCTGCTCGGATTCGGCTACGTCGGCATCATGCTCGGCTCGCAGAAAGCTGCCTTCCTCAAGCCCGACGCCCTGAATGGACTTCTCGGCCCGCGCGTCGTTGCCACCGCTCCTCGCGACGATGGCAAGCTCCTCGACACCAGCGTCTTGATCGATGGCCGCATCGCCGACATATGCGAAGCCCATTTCCTTGATGGCCCTTTGTTGGTTCCGCAATTCGTGCTGCACGAACTTCAGATGATCGCCGACTCCGCCGACAGCTTGCGCCGCCAGCGCGGCCGCCGCGGACTTGAAGTCCTCCAGCGCATTCAGAAAATGCAGACCCTCGAAGTCCGCATCATCGACGACAATCCCAATAGTTCGAACGAAGTCGATCGCAAGCTGGTCGAACTTGCCCAGCGTCTCGGCGCCAAAATCGTCACCAACGACTTCAATCTCAATAAAGTCGCCAGCGTTCAGGGCATCAGCGTCCTCAACGTCAATCTTCTCGCCAACGCCGTTCGCCCCGCATTTCTCCCCGGCGAAGGCATGCGCGTCTTCATCCTTCGCGAAGGCAAGGAAGTCAATCAGGGCGTCGCCTACCTCGAGGACGGCACCATGGTCGTGGTCGACGGCGCTCGCCGCCTCATCAACAAAACCGTGGACATCCTGGTCCCCTCCGTCCACCAGACTCCTGCCGGCAAAATGATCTTCGGCCGCCTCGATGAAGGCGCCGAAACTCCCATTCCTCCCGGCAAACAATCCTCCGCCGTCGCGGCCCGCTCCTCCCGCCCCGGCTTCCCAAACACAACTTCCGAGTAACTTGCGCTTCGTCGATGCAGGAGCTGTTGTGGAGTGCGGCAGCCAGGCTGCCGCTTTGCGAATACTTGTCATCCTGAAACGATCCGATAAGGATCGCTGAAGGATCTCAAGGTACGCTGTTGCAAGATATTGCAGGCGCGCGGCAGGCCGGTCCCGCACTGGGATCACGTCGCTCCGCATCCTGATTTCCCACCGCCACTCGGCTTAGGGTAAACTCAATCTCTTGGGGCAACGGCCGCTACGCGTTCTGTTCGACTCCGCTCCCCATTTCCAATGACCAGTATCACTGCCATCTTGCCCGCTGCTGGAATGGGTACGCGCATGGGCGGCGAAACGCCCAAGCAATTTCTCGAACTCGACGGCTCGCCCATCCTTCTGCACACCCTGCGCCGCCTCGCTTCCGTGGACGCCATCTCCGAAATCATTCTGGCCACCCGCGCCGATGAAATTCAGCAGGCCATTCGCGTCGTCAAAGGCGGCGCCACCCGCCAGGAGTCTGTCGCCGCCGCTCTAGCGCATGTTAGCGACGACACCGAACTCGTCGCCGTCCACGACGCCGTTCGCCCCTTCGTCACCCGCGAACAGGTTTCCCGCGTCATCGAAGAAGCCCGCAAGTGCGGCGCCGCCATCCTCGGCATTCCCGCAATGGATACCGTCAAGGAAGTGAAGCGCGCCAGCCTTCCCGAAGACGTCGCGCTCATCACCGGCACCATTCCCCGCGAACGTGTGGTCCTCGCGCAAACGCCGCAAGTTTTTCGCACCAAACTGTTGAAAGAAGCTTTCGCCCGGGCCGCAGCCGACGAAGTCAACGCCTCCGACGAAGCCGGCCTCGTCGAACGCCTCGGTCACGACGTCCACGTCGTCCACGGCTCCGAACGCAACATCAAAATCACCAAGCCCTCCGACATGGAACTCGCCCGCTTCTATCTCGACCTCGAACGCGCCAAGGTCCATCAGGCATGAGCTCCTACTGTGGCGTCCGCTGCGGCATCGGCTACGATCTCCACCGCCTCGCCGAAGGCCGCCCGCTCATCGTTGGTGGCATTACCCTTCCGTTCGACAAAGGCCCCGTCGGCCATTCCGACGGCGACGTGCTCGCACACGCCATGTGCGACGCTGTGCTTGGCGCAGCCGCTCTGGGCGACATCGGCACCCAGTTCCCCGACACCGACCCCAAGTGGAAGGGCGCCAACAGCCTGCTATTTCTCGAACACGCCCGCAAGCTCCTCGACGAAAAGGGCCTCAAAATTCAGCACGTCGATGCCGTGGTCATCACCGAAAAACCGAAACTCGGCCCGCACTTCCCGAAAATGCGCGAAGCCCTCGCGAAATCTCTGGGAGTTTCGCCCGAAACCATTCATCTGAAAGCCAAAACGAATGAGGGCGTAGACGCCATCGGCCGCGGCGAAGCCATCGCCGCCCACGTCGTCGCCACATTGAGTTCCGAATAGCTGCTACTAAATTCAAAAAGCCCTCGCCATCATTCCGAGCGGAGCGAGGTATCTCTCTTACTCTTCGATGTCATCCATACCTCCCATCCCGCCAATAACGCCGAACGACGAAACTGCCTCGCTCGCTGACATTCAATTCTCCGCCGCCGACGTCTCCGCCATCCTCCGTCAACACTCCTGGCACACCACCGACTTCACGCCCGAACAATCCGCCTGGTGCCAACATGCCGCCGCGCTCCTAGGCCCGCAATCCCCCAATCACGCCGCACTAGAATCTCTGCTCGGTCTCGTTTTTCACTACGACGCCAAGGAAATCCTTGCCCAAGTCGACGCTCACCTAACACTCTCTCGCTACGCCGCTCGCGAAGCCCTCCGCGAACTCGCCACCCAACTCCTCGATCCCGCTCCGCTCACGCCCGATCGCTTCAACGCCGTCATCGACGCCATGAAAACCAACCTCGACATCCGTGGCCGCGAACTCTTCCTTACCATCCGCCTAGCCCTCGCCGGCCGCTCCGGCCAAGGCGATCTGGACCGCGTCATCCTCCTCCTCGACGAAGCCGCCGCCGCAAATTTCTCCACTCCCGTAAAATCCGCCCGCATCCGCATCATCGGATTCTGCTCCGCCCTCGATTGATACTCATGCATAGCCACAGCTGATGTCCGGTTTTTTTTCCGTAGGGGCACGGCATGCCGTGCCCGTTCTTGGTTTTGAGGTGGCCGGTCTCGGGTGCGGGCTCTACTTGGAGCCCGCATTGATCAATCACCGGTGTTTTTGAATTTGCTTTGCCGTTCGTGGTGCCGCGCTTCAGCCCGGCACTTCGGTTTTGATCTGCATGCCGTAGCGGCGGCATTTATCCCGAACTATCGGGTCGCCGCTGCCGCACTACCTCGGCGCAGCCGTCAGCCCCTTCAACCGCTCTTTGNNNNTCCCAGCATTGCGATCCGCCACTTCCGCCACTTTATATTCGGCTGCGCTCCCCAATACCTGCGCCACTTCCGACGGCGTCAATTTGTATACATCGGTCAGCCACGACGCCATGTTCGCCGTCGCCGCGCGAAACGCATCATCGATCGATCCGTCGTATCCGAGCGCCATCAAATGCGTCGCCGACTCTACCCTCGGCCCAGGAATATGCTTCCGCGCAATCACGTCCACCGTGAACTCCACATCCATCGAAGTTTCAAGAGCGTTGCCGTTCAACTCCCCGTCGCCCTGCGCCGCGTGTCCGTCGCCCACATACAGCAGCGCGCCGGGTACGTTCACCGACAAATACACTGTCGAACCTTCGATAATTTCGTTGAAGTCCATGTTCCCGCCGTAGCGCCCGGAATCGCCCGACCCCGGAGGCGCTTGCGCCGAGCCCGCCGCTACTGCCACGCAACCCAGCATCGGCCGCAGCGGAATCGAGTAGTGCGTCAAATGTTCCGCAGGCGTTTCCGGAGACGCTGTGCCGTTCGCCAGATCCAGATGCCAGCGCACATTCTTGAAGGTATCTTTCATTTTCTCGGCCCAATCGACATCCAGCCCGCGGCCCACGATTCCGTCATCGCTGATCGCCCAATCGCGGTTCAGCCGCACTCGCGTAAAGTGAATTGCCAGCGTATCTCCCGGCACCGCACTCTGCACATAAAATGGCCCGGTTTCAGGATTTCCGCCCAGCACTCGGGTTACGCCCTTTTCGTCCGTGCCGCCCGCATCCACAGTGGTGGTGTGAATCGTGTCGCCGGGTGAAACCGTCAGTACCGGTTTATTTTCAGCCGAAAACCGCCGGTAGAAAGTTGCCGGCACAAACTCGTGCCGTTGCGCCGCGCCCGCGCGCTTTTCCGGAACACGTGTTGCCGTAAACGTATGTGTCTCCGCATGCTTGGGGTCGCTGCCATCGGTAAAAATCACGCTTCCAGAAAATCCCGCACCGCTGGTGGTCCCGGAAACTTCCTCGGTTCCGCCGTGTTCATCTTTCGCAACAAAATGAATCGCGTTTCCCTTAAGCGTCCCTTCCAATTTATCTCCGTCGAAATTCCCGGTGAGCTTGTTGTCTTTCTGCTCCAGCTCCACCGCAAAGTAAAGCGTGGTTCCATAGAAGTCCGAATTGACGATCCATCGCCCGGTCAGCCCGGATTCCGCGGCCTGCGCGGACCGTCCAGAATCTTGTGCGGCGACCGCGCCGCAAGAGAGAAATGAAGACGCGAGCAGCAACAGTGACCCAAATGTACGCATGGAAATCTCCCGATGCATGAAGTGCTGCGCCAGTTTAGACGAAATTCTTCGTACTCGGTTAGCCCCGATTTTGCGTGAACAACAGCTGCTGTCTGATCGAGACTTGAAGCCTTGTTGTTATTGTGAGCGCGGCAAAGGCGGACGAACAATCTCAACTTCCAACTTCGCCCGGCAGGTAACCGCGAATGCGCTTTTGCACCCAACCATTCGCAAACGTTAGACTGTCATGCTCATGGACAAACTGACAGGCATTCACGCGGTGAAAGAAGCGCTCGAAGCGGGCCGCCCGCTCGACTACGTCCTGGTCGCAAAAGGCCGCCAGGACACCCGCGCGGAAGAGATCGTACAACTCGCGCGGCGCAATGGAATTCCGGTGCGATTCGAAGAGCGCGCGCAACTCGACCGCAGTGCCGGAACTCGCGATCACCAGGGAGTCGTCGCACTCGGCGCGGCGCGCGCCGCCGCAACCTTTGAAGACATTCTGAAAAGCGCCAACAAACAACACGGCAAACCGGGCTTGATTGTCTTGCTCGATGGCGTCGAAGATCCGCACAATCTCGGCGCCATCATTCGAACTGCTCTGGCCGCAGGGGCGCACGGCGTGATTATTCCCGAGCGCCGCGCCGCGGGTCTCACCGACACCGTCGCTCGCGCGTCCGCCGGCGCGCTAGCGCATCTACCGGTCGCCAAGGTCACCAACCTCGCGCGCACCATGGAAGAACTGAAAGCAGCAGGCTACTGGCTGGTCGGGCTCGATGAGCACGCCGACAAAAGTTACACCGAAGTGGACTACACTTCGCCGACTGGAATTGTGCTGGGCGGCGAAGGCGGCGGTTTGCACGAACTGACCCGCAAGCGCTGCGATTTTGTGGTTTCTCTCCCCACAACCGGTCCTGTGAAATCGCTAAACGTTTCCGTCGCCAGCGGCGTGGTCCTCTTCGAAGCCCTCCGCCAGCGCCACACAAAGCGCTAAAGCGTGAATACTGAAAGACTATTTGTCATATTGAATAAGAGAGAAGACGTCGAGGCCGGGAAGTTTTGCGCGGCCGTTTAGAAAGGTGAGTTCGACGGCGAAGGCGGTACCATCAACTTTGCCGCCGAGTTTCTGGATGAGCTTGGCGGTGGCGGCGGCGGTGCCGCCAGTGGCCAGCAGGTCGTCGCAAATGATCACGCGCTGGCCGGGCTTGACGGCATCTTCGTGGATTTCAAGGGTGTCACTGCCGTATTCGAGCGCGTAGGAAATTGCAACCGTTTTTGCCGGAAGCTTTTTCGGTTTGCGAACGGGAACAAAGCCTGCGCCGAGGCGATAGGCCAGCGCGGGAGCAAAGATGAAGCCGCGTGCTTCGATGCCGGCAACGAGATCGATGGTGTGATCGCGGAAGTGATCGCAGAGCCGGTCGATCAGCGTGTGAAATCCCTGCGGATCTTTCAGCAGCGTGGTCAGGTCGTAGAACAGAATTCCCGGCTTGGGGTAGTCCCTAACTTCGCGGATCAGTTTCTTCAGATCATCCATTCTTACGCTCCGTGTTTAATAGAACTTGCCACTTTACACCGAAGAGCGCAGACAAGATGGTCTGCGCCACTGGTGGCGCGACGAATGCGCCGCTAATGATCGTACGTGATGCTGAAGTCCTGCGCGAACTTGGGATCGACGTCGGCGGACTCCTGGTCAACATGCTGGACCATGGCGCCGCGCGGGCCGCGTTCGAGTAGCGTGCGGAGAAGCGCGAGATTTTCCTGCGTGCCGATGGCGTAGACTTCGACGCGACCATCGCGCAGATTGCGAACGAAGCCCGACAGATCTAAACGCTCGGCCTCATCCTGCGTGAAATAGCGGAAGCCGACGCCTTGCACGATTCCGGCGACGAAATAACGGCAAGCGATTTTGGCGATGGTCATCAAATTTCAGATTGTAACATTTCCTTTTCCGGTTCCGAATCATCTGCCGCGCTTCGGCAAAGAATACGGCGGTTGTTTTTTTTTGCGCCCGTTCTTTGCGAGCGGTAGACTGAAACGTGCAGATTCTTCGCGGGAATTCGCTACATTGTGCGAGGCTGCCATCCCGGGATTGCCCGCATCTTACCAAATGATGAGCGCAGACAAATTCAGTGCATCGATGAAAATGCTGCAAAAAGCCGCGCTGCTGGCTGCGATTTCGGTTTGCAGCGCTGCGGCGATCCGCGCGCAGGATTCCAACGGGCCGCTGACTCCGCCGCCGGAGCACGATGTGCACCGGGTGACCACCACGCAGCCGGTCGCGCCACCGACAGCGATGCCGCCCGCGGAAATCGTCAAGGCTTTCGCGGAGAAAGAAGAACAGTACGCGAAGGCCAGAGGGAATTACGGCTACAAAAAAACCATCAAGCTGACCGAGTTTGGAAATGACGGCCAGCCGAGCGGCGAATTCCAATTGACGGTGGCAGCGGTCGTCGATTCCGAGGGCCGGGCCTTCGAAAAAGTGATCGACCAGCCGACGCCGACGCTGCGCGCAATAAATATTTCGCCGGGAGATTTGAAGGCCATTGCGCGGATTCCGGCGTACCCGCTGGTGCGAGGCCAGCTCTCGAAATACGAATTGCGATTCGTGGGCTCGGAAAAAGTGGACGAGATTGATTGCTACATTTTCGAAGCCAAGCCGAAATTGCTGGAGCGGGCCAACGCCTTGTTCCAGGGAGTGCTGTGGGTGGACAAGCAATACCTGGAAGTGGTGAAGACTTACGGCAAATGGGTGACGGACCTTGGAGATATGCGTGCCGCGGAGTTGCCGTTCGTCAATTTCGAGACCTACAGGGAAAACGTGGAAGGGAAGTTCTGGTTCCCGGATTATGCGCGGTCAGACGGGTATCTGCACTTCAAGGACACCGGTGATATTCCAGTGCGGCTGGTGATCAAGTGGACGGAATTCAAGCCGCTGGCGGCTGGCGCGGCGCCTGCGCCGGCTGACGCGGATTCGGCCAAGCCAAAGCCCTAGGTGGCCTATCCGCCCCCGATGTTTTCGAGAGGAATCACAAAACCGCAAAGGGTAGGCCACCCCGGAGAAATCAAAGGCAAAAGATAGACCCCAACACAAGAGCCGAACCGATGCGCCATATGGCGGGCTCCAAGTAAGCCCGAATGGGTCAGCCAGGGATTCGGGAAGGGTACGCGGCGGCGATTTGGGGAGCGCCAGTTAGTCAGCCTGCGGATTTGGCGGCGGAGGCCTGCTGGAAAGAAGCCAGGGCGTGGGCTTCGTCGTGCTCAATTTCAAAGATATGGTCGAGTTTGGTCATGCGAAGCAATTGAAGAACGTTGGCGCTGGGCTTAACGATCTTGAGCTGGCCACCACGGTTTTGAACAGAGGCGTGAGCGCGAACGAGTTCGCCCAAGCCGGAGCTGTCAATGAAATCGACGCGTTCCAGATTCAACAAGATGCGAAGGTAGCTGTGGGCGAGAAAGTTGCGAATGGTATCGCGAAGCAAGGCAGTGCCGTCGGCGAGCGCGATTCTGCCGACGATGTCGGCGACGACAGCGCCCTGCAGTTGACGCAGAGTGACGGAATTTCTCGGGGTAGGCGAGCTTTCGATGCTCAAGGCGAACTGGTCGAGGATCTTGGAAGCGGTGGAGGCGATTTGAGAGGAATCGGTACGGACGACGATTACCGATTGGCCTTCATTCAGCACGCGACGGAAAAACTCGAGGTCTTCGGAAAAGGGAGTATCGGATGGTCTGAGTGCCGCGGAGCCATCTGAGGTGGCCGGTCCCGCACCGGGGGCAGCCATCAAGGAGGCGGCACCGGAACCGAGAGCAAAAACTGAACCGACTCCTGAAATGGCAAGGATGGTTGCGGCGCCGGCACTGCCAGATTCGGCGGCGGCACCATCCGCACGTGCGCCAAGGTGTCTTCCGATATTCTGTGCATCGCCCTGCGATTTTGTGAGGTAGATGATCCGGTACTGCGGGACATCATGCGCGAGGAGGCTTTTTACGGCTTCTTCAGCCCGTTCGCGTGAAGGGAAAACTCCAACGGCGGTTTGCATTGCAGGCTCCTTCGGTGAGTAAAACCGGCCGCGACGCGGGGCCAGAACCGCGGCCGGAGTGACCTCGATGAGAATAGAGAGATAGGGCCCGAATCGGGATAGTCGAAAGAAGCGGCGGGTGCAGAACGCCGATCAGGAAAATTTTCCGCTAGAACCGAGACAGTGAAATCAACCGCGCCGTCAAGCGGCTAATCCCCGATTACAACTGGCGCGAGTGTAAGCCAGCCGAGTGGTGGTTTGTCAAGCGCAATGTGGGCGGAAGGGCGAGGAGAGGATCAGTTTTTGCAGGGGCGGAGGGAGAGAATCTGGTGGTCGGGGTTTAGGGTCATGCAGTAGACGATTTTGAGGCTGTCGAAGGTGGCGCGGTAGGTATATTCGCGGTGGTCGCCATCCTGTTTGCGTTCTAGCAGCTCGACGGACTTGATAGCGCCGAGGTTGACGGTGCGCTTGGCCCAGGCTTTCACCAAGTCGGGAAACAACTTAGCGCGAACTTCCGGAGCGAAATCATTTGGGTCGGCTTTTTCGGCGGCGATTTTCTGCATAACGGATTGGAAGAAAGCGGTGACTTGCGGTTCCTGGTCTTCGATGGGAGCGGGTGGAGCGAGTTTGGGATTGTACAGGGCGGCTACTTGGTGCGCGATTCTGCCCGGGGACGAATGCGCGGAATCAAGATTGGTGAGCACGACCAAGGTGAGTCTGTCATCGACATAGCGCGCGATATAGGTGGTGAACCCTTGCCACGCTCCGCCGTGTTCGATGAGTCGATGACCGTTGATGGCATTGATATCCCAAGCGAAACCATAGTTCGATTGGTTCGGTTGACCGTTGTTTAATTTAGCGACGGTCCACATTTGATCGAGGCTGGACTTCTTGAGCAGGCGCTCGGAGTAGAGAGCGGCGTCCCACTTGGCGAGATCCAGGACATTAAAATAGAGAGCACCGTCGGCAGTGGAATTGAACAACGGCGAAACCCAGTCTTGATTCTTGAGCGCGCCGTTCACCAGCTGATAGCCCGCGGAGCGGTTGGGAATGATGTCGGCTTCGCTGATGACGCGGGTGCTGGTCATGCCAAGAGGCTGGAAGATTCGCTCCTGTAGAAAATCGCCGTAAAACTTTCCGGTGACTTTGCGGATGATGATGCCCAAAACAACGTAGTTGGTGTTGCAGTAGGCCCACTGATCGCCGGTCGGGAAATCGAGCGGCCAGGATTCGATGATTTTGACCAGTTGGTCTTCGGTGTAGTCCTCACGCATGTTGATGGGGCCGCCGGGTTTGGTTTTTTCCTCGGATTCGTATTCGGTGAGCCCGGAGGTGTGGCTGAGGAGATGGCGAATGCGGATGTTCTGCCAGGACGCGGGAGCTTCGGGAAAGTATTTGGTGATGTGGTCTTCGAGATTGATTTTGCCTTCCTCGACCAACATCATGACGGCGGTGGCGGCAAACTGTTTGCCGACGGAGCCGGACTGGAAGATAGTTTCTGATTTGACTGGGACGTTCAGTTCGACGTTGGCGAGGCCGTAGCCCTGGGCTTTGATGATTTTGCCGTCCTGGTAGACACCGAGTGCGATGCCGGGGATGTGTTGTTCGGCGAGCTGCGAGCGGATGTAGTCGTCGACGCGGTCGGATGGAGTGGTTTGGGCGGAAGCGGAGAAGCCACCTGCAAAAGCAAAGACCAAGAGAACCGCGAGACGCGATTTCATTTCCGAGGCACCGTAGAATTGAGTTAAGTCGAGCCTTGAGAGCATAGCGATTCGGTGCGGCAATGTGAAGCGCGACGCCCAGCGATGGCCGGGTTGAGACCGAGGATGCGGGAGCAGAACTCCGGCTGGAGTGGCCGAGGGCGGTGAGATTGCAAAAGCGGTAGCAGAGCTACCGCACTCCACAGTTGAAATCCTTCGATCCGCTTCGCGGCCCTCAGGATGACATGTACCTTGGGCGCTTGTGGTGACGTGACGACCCTTTGGCTAGAAGCGGAGGAGGGCGGCGGGGAGTTCGTGGATGGAATCGAGGAGGAGGTCGGGTTTGGCAGCGCGAAGGCGTTTTTCGGTGGGGAAGGGGCCGAGGATGGCGATGGCGGCGCGGACTCCGGCGCTGCGAGCCATTTCGAGGTCTTCGGGGGAGTCTCCGACGTAGACGGTTTCCGCGGGGCGAAGATTCATGTGACGAAGTGCGAGGCGGAGCGGGGCGGGATGAGGTTTGCGGAGGCGAGTGTCGCCGCTGCAGACGAGCGCGGCGAAGCGGTCCCACAACTCAAATTCGCGAAGCTGGCGATGGACGCGGTCGCGATCGCCGCTGGTGACGAGGCCCAAAGTGTGGCGGCGAGCGAGCTGGGAGAGGACGCGGCGTGCGCCGGGGAGAAGCTTGGGGCGATGGTGGGTGTAGTGTTCGCGCCAGACTTTGTCGGCGGCGTCCCATTTATTGCGCGGGAGATTTGCGGCGCGATAGACGTGGTACCAGTTGGGGGAATAGTGATGTTCAAGTTCGGAGACGCCCCAGGGGATTTGCATTTCGCGGAACATGGCCAGGTAGGCGGCGGTGTCTGCGGCGTAGGAGTTGAGGAGAGTGCCATCCCAGTCGAACAGGATGCCGCGGAGGGAATTGGAATTGGGTCGCATCGCGCGGTAAGTTTAACGCAAATCAAGAAGCAGGACTTGCCACAGGGTCACCGAGCACACAGAGGGAAAAAACAAAGAGATAGAAGCAAAAGAAGAGGGGCCTCTTTTGAAGACGGAGGGCACGATGTATCGCGCCCCTAGAAAGGCATAGACGGAGCCCGACTAGAATTCGAAGCGGACGGAGAGCTGTGCCTGGCGCGGATCGCCGACGCCAACGCGGAGGAAGCCGTTGAAGTCGAACAGCGCCGGGGTCGACAGCGGGTTTACGTTGTTCTTGTTGTTGAACGTGTTGAACATTTCCAGCTTCGGAATCAGAGCGTAGCGTTCGCCGAAACGGAACGGGCGCGCCAAGCCAAAATCGAAGGTGAAGAACGCGTTGTCTTTACGCAGCGAGTTGCGTCCGGTGTCCACGCCGTTCTGGAAGCGCGGCTCCGCCGTAATGGGCTGCGCGGAATGCGCCTGCATGCGCACATTGCCGTTGAAGCCCCAAGGCAGATTGGCGACCGTATAGAAATTGAAGCGGTGCCGTTCGTCGCGGTCCGAGTAGGAATATTCCGACGCCAAGTTGAACAGATTGGCGTAGCGGAAGGTGAACGGATCGCGTTCGTTGGAGTCGTCGTCGTAGTCCTTGGAATAGGTGTAATTGGCATCGAAAAGGAAGCGATGGCTCATGCGCTTGCGAAGGCCAATTGTAAAGCCACGATAGAGCGATTTGGCGGAGCTGACCGTGTCAGTGACGGCGCCGAGATTCGGGAACGGTAGGGCTACGCCCGATCCGAAAACGCCGCTGGGATAGGTAACGGTGTCGCCGCTGTTGGGCACGCAAACGCCAGGGTTGACGTTGACGCCGCCAACCGTTGAGCAATCGAAGTTCGGGTCCACGCCAACGTTGGGGTTAGTGAAGCGAGTCAGGTGGACGCCCTTGGACCAGGTGAAGTCCGCGTAAGCCGCGTAATCGCCGACGACCTGCTGCTCGTAGCCGACGTTCATGGTGTAGATGCGGGGGTTCGCGTAGTCCCTGCTGAATACGGTGATGTCTTCACCGGCAGGAATGGTGCCCGCCGGGGGCGGGTTGTCGATAGGCGCGGCGTTCTGGCCAAACACCGGCGGAGTGCCAAAGGCTGAACCGGCAGCGAAAGCCTGTTGCTGCACGCCGTTAGTGGTGATAGCGCCTACCTGCGTCAGCATGTTCTGACGAGCATTGTAAATTCCCGCATTAGCGCGCAACGCAGACTTGCCGTTGCCAAAGATATCCCATGCGAAGCCGACGCGCGGCTGGAACATTTTGTTCTGATTATGAATTGTGCCGTCCGAAGGAAAATTCGGATCGCTCAGATTCGGGCCGTATTCTGTCTGCGATGGTGGGATAACGGGATCGGGGAAACGCTGCGCTTCCCAGCGCAGACCGTAGTTGATGGTCAAATTGCGCGTAATCTTCCAGGTGTCCTGAGCGAAGAGTGCAAACTCATTGTTGACGATCGAAGAGAAGCCGGACCGATCGAAGGTTTCGCCTGGTGTAGCTGGTCCATGTTGCAGGAACAACAGCAACGGTCCGCCTGTGGTGTTGGCGCCGCCTGCGCAACCGGCTGGCGGAACAACGAACGTGCCATCCGGGCATTCCTGCACAGTGGGTCCATCTTCCACGTAATGCATGAAGCCCACCGGGCTATCGAAGATATATCGGCCCGCGAAGAAGCCGCGGAAAATCTGCGTGTTCTTGGTATGCAGAAATTCGCCGCCAAACTTGAACGTGTGCTTGCCGTGTACGATCGAGAAGTTGTCGCGGATCTGCGTGCGCCACAGCAGTTCGTCCACGTTGGGGTTCAGGAAGAATGGCTGGCCGAAGCGGAAAGTCGGGCCAAAACCCATGGCTGTATCCGGAATGGACGTCGGGTCAATTGTATTGCGCGGGCGATTCTCGCGCGAATAAGTGAAGTGTGCTTCATTAACCTTATTATCGGAAATCGTCGAGTACCAGCTGGTGTTGAACACCTGAATCTTGCCGGGGCCTTCGATACCGTTCGCCGTCGAGCCGTACGTCGGCACGTCGAAAGTCTGGTTGGGGTTCTTGGACCAGTCGAAGCTGTAAGAGCCAAACACCTGGTTCTTGGGATTGAAGTTGTAGTCTGCGCGGCCGAACACCGAAGCGTTGCGCACCTGGTGGTCTACTGGCTTGCCGTCATCTTCGTTGAAATTGCTCTGCAGAAAATTCAGCAGGGACACTCGCTGGCAATCGGGACTGGACATAATCAGCGCGTCGGTTGCGGCGGTGCCGTCAAACGCCGGCGTGCTTGCGCAGGGTGTGCCGAGAGGAACGCTCAGGTTCGTACGCGTCAGATTCTCGCGAATTCCTTCCGCCGAGCCAAAGAAGAACAGTTTGTCTTTCTTGATCGGGCCGCCAAAGCTGCCGCCAAACTGGTTGCGGCGGAAGTTGTCGAGCGGCTTGCCGTCGGAAGTGGCGGCGGTCAACGACTCGGTGCGGAAATATTCAAACGCGCTGCCGTGAAAATCGTTGGTGCCGGACTTGGTGATCACGTTCACTACGCCGCCGGCGGTGCGGCCGTACTCGGCGTTGGCGCCACTGGCCACGATCTGGAACTCTTTCACCGCTTCAAGCGTGATGTCTACGGCGGCGCGCTGGCCGCCCATCTGTTCGCCGAAAAAGCCGTTGTTGTAGTCGCCGCCGTCGAGGGAGATGTTGTTGAAGATGCCGCGCTGGCCGTTGATATTGATTTCGTCGCCATCGGGGCCCTGGGAGATGCTGACACCGGGGGTGAGGGTGAGGAGGTCTTCAAATTTGCGGCCGAGAACGGGAGTGTTAGCGACTGCCGATTCGTCAAGAGTAGAAGACGATTGAGTCTTGGTCACTTCAATGACCGGAACGTCGGTAACCACGATCTGTTGTGCGACGGAAGAAATTTTGAGGGTGACCGGAAGAGAAAGGACCTGGCCGACGGTGAGATTGACGTTTTGCTGGACGATGGTGGCGAAACCGCTCTTGGAGATGGTGAGAGTGTAGCGACCGGGCGCCAAGCTCAGAAACTGAAAATGGCCGTTGGCGTCGGTCGTATCGGTGCGGACATAATTTGTATCGAGATTCTTTGCTTCGACTGAAGCACCAGGAACGGTGCCGCCTTTTTCGTCGGACACGTCACCCAAAACGCTGCCAGTCGTAAACTGCGCCTGGCCGAACACATTTGCAGAAAAAAACACAGCTAACGCCAACAACACGGCGCAACAAAACAATTTTTTCACTTTCCCCCCAGTTCAAACCCCGTAGCTACAGACAAGAAAGCTCCGATGCTGGTTCAGGATTCGCAAGTCGGAAACCTGAAACCTTGAGGTCGGAGCAGCCTGCAGCTTGGTATGCAAAGATTCTAGCCGTGTAATCGAAGGGAGTGCAAGTAGCGGGTTGTGGAAAATCTAGCGCGAGCGCGCCGGATGTGTTTAGCGAAATAAGGAAATAACTGATGGCCAGCGCAAATATTGAGCTTCAAATAGTGAATTGATAAGGCGGAACATGGTCGTCGCGGTCGAATTCGAGGTCGTCGAAGGATGCGGCGATTCCGAACCAGCCGGGCATAGCAGCAGGTTCGATGCGGGCAACCCGGGCGTGGGTGACTATGACCACGTTACCGCGGCCCATGGGCCTGCTCACAAGAACGACTTCGAGTTCGATGGGAGTTTGCGGAGCAAGCTTGCGTGGGCAGAGGAAAAAGACACCGGTTGAGCTGATATCGCGGGTGACCAAGGTAATCGGGAAATCCTCAGCGCGGCCGTTCACGGAACGAAGACGCAAAGGAAGGCGGAGGGAGGCCCTGGGATATTCGCGCTGCTCGGGAAATACGCCGACGGCGTGGGTAGGAACGCGCGCGAAGCGGCGCATGGGATTGACAGGCTGCAGCGGCATCACGCGGAGCAATGGCACGCGGGGAACCAGCGTCGCGGAGGCGGCAACAGCGCTGGCCAGACTAGGAACAGCGACTGGACCGAGCGTGGCCGGTTGCGCGGCCAGCTTCTCGGGCTCTTTCCGTAAAGCATTGTTAAGTGCGTTCATCTCGCCCTCGGACGCGACTGATTTTTGCCTGGTGAATGGCCCAACAGCCTTACCAGAAGTACGAGCTGCGAACTCGCATGTTACGGGAAACGATGTTCCAAATCGGAGTGTGAGAATGGCACTTTGCTGGTGCAGTCGTCAACCTGTGGAAATCGTGAGAAGTGTCTTATCCTCAAACACTTGGTTTTAGTACCGAGGCGAGTGGCGTTGCGTGGTGGATTACGAAGAACTCGGAAGTACCGGCGAGAATTGTCGCGAGTCCCAAATTGGCGCTCGACCTATGTGCGAGCCCGGATTTAGAGTCATAAAGACGTGATTCAGACGACCGACAACCAACAGATTAAGACCTCTGCGGCTGGCAATAGGGTCTCGCGGCCCGCCAAAGAATCGACTTGGACCGCGTTCCTGGTGCTGAATTTTGCCGCCGTGTATTTCTTGTGGGGCGGCACGTTTTTCGCGATGAAGCTGGGAGTGGAGTCGTTTCCGCCTTTGATTCTGGCGGGAATGCGGCACTTTTCTGTGGGATTGGCGTTGTATCCGATATTGCGGTGGCGAACCGGCATTCGGCCGACGATGGTGCACTGGAAGACGGCGGCAATCTCGGGCGTGCTCCTGCTATGTGTGGGTAACGGCGGCGTTTGCTGGGCGGAGCAGACGGTGCCGTCCGGAGTTGCGGCGCTGCTGGTGGCGACGGTGACGTTGTGGATGGTGATTATTGATTGGGCTCGGCCGGGAGGGCATAAGCCGTCGGGGCGGATATTGTTTGGGATTGTGGCGGGTTTCGCGGGAATGGTGATTCTGGTTGGTCCGGCGAGGCTGGGGCTCTCTGGACGGGTGGATCCGGTTGGGGCCGGGGTATTGATTGTGGCTTCGTTGGCGTGGGCTTCTGGGTCGCTCTATTCAAAACATGGGGAACTGCCGAGTTCGCCGATGCTGGGCGTGGCGATGCAGGGGCTGTGCGGGGGCGCGGCATTGTGGGTTTTGGCGCTGCTGAACGGCGAGTGGGCCAAGTTCCATCCGCTGGCGGCGCCGATGCGGGCGTGGCTGGCGGTAGGCTATTTATTCATTTTCGGTTCGTGTGTCGGTTTCACGGCTTATCTTTACATTTTGAAAAAGAGCACCGCAGCGCGAGTAGGGACATATGCATTCGTGAACCCGATCGTGGCGCTGGGGATCGGATGGCTGCTGGGCGGGGAAACCCTGTCGCCACGGACGGTGCTGGCCGGTGCGGTGATCCTGACCGCTGTCGTGCTGGTGATTACCGCGCCGCATCGCGATCCGCGCGAAGCGGCGGATGCTTTGCCGGCTCCAGGCGAAGCGTAGAACTTTCCTCAAGGTATTTTATTTGACCGCAGATTCCGGATAGCCAGGCTGCACGCGCTGCGGTAAGTTTTCCGATCATGAGAGCAGAAGCAATTTCAGTGTTGACCGGCGTCTCACCGCAAACGGCGGCGCGGTATTGGAATGCGACGTTGGCGCGGGATGCACGGGCGGATGGCGCATTTTATTTTGGCGTGAAGTCGACCCAGATTTATTGCAGGCCAAGCTGCCCGGCGCGCCGGCCTTTGCGGAAGAATACTTTGTTCTTCCGAACCAGCAGAGAAGCGGAGCGCGAGGGGTTTCGTCCGTGCCGGCGGTGCAAGCCGGATGAAATTCCCGCCGCGGTTCGGATCGTGCAGCGAGCGGCGCAAGTGCTGGAGGGCGATGTGGACGAGCCGGTGAATGTAGGAATGCTGGCGCGGCAAGTGGGAGTCAACAGCGACGCCCTGCGGCGAGCCTTTCGTCAACAAGCGGGACTGACGCCAAAGGAACTTGCTGCGGCGCTGCGGCTGAAGAAATTCAAGAAGCTGTTGCGGGCAGGCAACAGCATCACCGACGCGCTTTATGCAACTGGATACGGATCAGCGAGCAGAGTTTACGAGCGGAGCGACGCGCAATTGGGTATGACGCCCGCGACTTATCAAAAAGGGGGAAAGGGAATGAAGATCCGATATACGACGGCGAAATCATCGCTGGGAGAAGTGCTAGTGGCGGCGACGGAGCGGGGAGTATCCGCGGTTTATCTGGGAGAAGCGGCGGCGAAGCTGGTGAACGAGCTACGCGAGGAGTATCCGCAGGCGGAGATTGCGGCGGAGAAAGGCGCGTTTTCGCAGTGGGTGGAGGAGATAGTCGCGCGAACGGAAGGCAGCGCGCCGCGGCAAGAATTGCCATTGGATTTGCAGGCGACGGCATTTCAACGAAGAGTGTGGCAGGAATTGCAGCGGATTCCGCGCGGCACGACGCGAACGTACGGCCAGATTGCGCGGGCGGTGGGTAAGCCTGGCGCGGTGCGCGCGGTGGCGCGGGCTTGTGCTACGAATCCGGTTTCGATCGTGGTGCCGTGCCACCGGGTGGTACGCGCGGATGGGAATTTGGCCGGATACCGGTGGGGACTTTCGCGGAAAGAGAAGTTGCTGGAGCGCGAGCGGATTCGGTAGGAAATAAGGACGGGCAGGGCATGCCGTGCCCCTATGGGAAAAAGACTGCGGAAATACATGGCAATTAGCCGCGCGGTTTGATCTTGGTGGCGTTTTTTGGCCAGGTCTGCTTAAACCTTGATTCGTCGATTTTTAGATTTTTTCTGATATCACTGTAATGAAAAATCAGGTAATCGGCCGAACCAGCCTCGAAGAATTTCTGCTGTACCGGCAGCCAGGAAGACTCTTCAATCCAGATCTGGACTTTGCTGATCTGCGTGCGGATTTCATCGGACTTCGGAGTCAACTCCAATTGCACGGTTTTCTTTCCGTCCAAATCCTGTTCACCGTTGAAGGCCACCAGGTAACTTTTCTTGATGCTTTCGCTGCGAGAGCCGAAGCCGAGCAGGACGTACTGATCCACCAGAGCGCGGTTCTTGCCGAGATTGTACTCCTCGACGCGATTTATCTTTGGGTTGTATATGAAGAGAGAGTCACCGGCACGCAAGATGGTGCGGGCATCGGGCTTGGTGAATTCGATGCGCATCCGTTCATCTTTTCGCTGCAACCACATCTGGCCGGATTCGGTTGAAGTGTCCTTTACGACGTCGGTGTACTTGACGTGATCAATGTTCGCGGTGAGGGAATGAAAGTCGCGCGCAGCGGCGTCCATCATGCCGAGAACCGAGTCCGCGGTCCATTTCGGAGCGGACTGGGCGAACGCTGCCGGGGCCAGGCAGAGAAGAATCGCCAAAAGAGTCACCAGAAAAGAGCCGGGCCTGCGGATCAAAGAGAATCCCATCCATTGCGATTTGACGTGAAAAGCGCGCTGAATTGATCGTAGCACAGATAGTAAGATGCGCAGCCGGTGAAGCGGGTTTCTAGGCAGCGACTATTTTCTGTGCAGCGTGACTTGATAGGCGATGACTGCGCCTTGCGCGTCGCGCATCGCTTCCACATCGGTGATTTCGAAGCGGCCATTTTGCAGGGACGACTCGGTTTTTTGCAGCGCGCGATGCAGCTCGCTCTGCAATTGCGGCATTCGTTCCGGAGGTGTCAGGATGCGGGCGTCCACCTTGTAGGTCTGCAGGTTGCCGGTTTCCTTCAACAGTTCGACTTGTGCCGAGGGAGTCGGCACTTCGCGGGTAGGTTGATCGTGGAACCACCGGCCGGGGGTGAGCAGCACAAACACCAGAATGGCGATTACAGCGAGGTCGTATTGCCAGGAGCCGCGTTCGTAGGACCAAAAGAAAATCCGCGAGAAAATTTGAGCGGGAGAAGCCATATCAGTCCGCCGGAATCCCGTCCACAATAACACCATCGCGCATGTGAACGACGCGGTCGAAGTAAGTGGTGGCTTCGGGGTTGTGGGTGATCATGACGATAGTCTGGCCGAGGTCCTTGTTGAGGCGGCGAAGCATTTCCAGCACGATTTCGGAATTCTTGGTATCGAGATTGCCGGTGGGCTCGTCGGCCAGCAGAATTTTCGGTTCGTTGATGATGGCGCGTGCGATGGCGACGCGTTGCTGTTCTCCGCCGGACATTTCAGAAGGCTTGTGAGCGAGGCGGCCGTCGAGGCCGAGCATTTTGGTGACAACGTCGAAGCGGTGCGGGTCGAAACCGTCGCCGTGAATATATTGCGCGATGGCAATGTTGCCTTTGGCGGTGAGCGTCGGAAGCAAGTTGAAACGCTGGAAGACAAAGCCAATTTTGCTGCGGCGGAGCTTGGTGCGCTCGGAATCGCGCATTTCAGTTAGATCGTTGCCATCCACCAACACTCTGCCCTTCGAGGCTTGTGCCAGGCCGCCGATGACGTAGAGCAGCGAAGATTTGCCACAGCCCGAAGGGCCCATCACCGCGACCGATTCGCCGGGCTGCACTTCAAAATTGACCCCGCGTAGCGCGGGCACTTCCACTTTACCGGCGTGGTAGAGCTTCCAGAGATTTTCGGTTTTGAGTATCGGCTCCACGCTTCGCTGTTCTAGCTCCTGTCGTTCTATGCGCTGCGGGCTGATTTGCGGCGCTGGTATTGTAGCTGTGATTCGCACCTGCGCCTAGTGAACCGCAACCATGGACTTGCATTTACGCGGACGGATTGCGCGAATTGCTGGCGGCTTTCTAGTCAAAGGTCAAAGCCTCGACCGCATCTTTTCGGCTGGCTACCCACGCGGGATAACTTGCGCCAACCACGGTGCCGAGCATCGCGATGAGCCCGGCGCGAATGATCCAGCCGGTTGTGATGAGAATCGAAAGCGTTGGAAACCCCGCGATGAAAGCCGCGCGCACACCGTAACTGAGCGCAACCCCGCCGGCAATTCCACACAAGCAGAGCAGCGCCGATTCCATCAGCAGTGCGCGAATGATGAATGGAGGATTGGCGCCGAGCGATTTCAAAACGCCGATGTCGCGGGTGCGTTCGATCACCGTGGTGTACATGGTCAGAAAAATCACCAGTAGGCCGATGGAGACAGCCAGCGCGATCATGGCGTCGATGAAAACCTGAAGGCCGGGGATGTTGGTGGAGGTCATCAAGGAAAGCAAGTCTTTCAGTGGGCGAATGGTATAGCCGGGAAAATTCTCGGGCTTGCGCATATCTTCCATCACGTCTTCGGTGTGTTCAGGGCGCGTGCACCTGACGAAAAAGATCGAGGCTTTATCGTGAGCGCCGACGAGGTCTTGAAGGGTCGCGATGGGAACGAAGACGCGCGAACCCTTGCCGTGCTCAACGATGCCTGCGACGTGCCAGTCGTTGTTAAAAAGATTGTAAGTGTCGCCGACTTTCAGATGCTTGGCGCGAGCCGCCCAATCGTCGACCAGCACATCGTTGGGAGCTTCCATGTCGTGGCCGGAGAGAAACACAAAGCCGCCAGTGACGTCGCGGAAGGAATCGCGGTCGATGCCGTAGACAACTTCCACGCCGCCGGTGGAGTTGAATTGCAGCAGAGCGGGTGCCACAGATTGCACATATTTCAGTTCTTTTAGTTTGTCGGCGATCTTGATGGGCAACATGATGTCCGCGCCGATGCCTTCGATGCGTTTGGCGGTTTCGGTGAGCAGGCCGGAGGTCAGGCCGACGATGAGAACGACGAGTGCGACTTCCACTGAGATCGCGAGGATGCCGATCAAGGTTCGAACCGGACGGTGCCACAGATTGCGGAAGATGAGTTCGCCCATCATGGGTGGGAATCCTTGGCGGGCGTTTTCGAATCGTTGATGGAGGCGACCCGGACCAATTCTGAGTTGGCGGGCTGCGCCAATTGAAAACGGTCGGCGCCAAGATCAACGTTCAGGTCAATTTTTGCGACCTGGAGATCCAGACGGTAATCGTCGTGCGGACGATCGATGCGCAGCGTGCGCGGAAAGGACGGCGGATTATTTGCGGGGGCCGCTGAGCCGGCCGGCGAATCGGAGACTGGCTGCCAGTCGGAATAACGCACGTCGGAGAGCAAGGCGCCTTTGGGGCCGTAGGACTGCAAGCGCGCGACGTTCAAGTCCGCTCGATCGAACCAGATTTTGCGAAAGATTTCGGTGCGGTAGCCGCCCCGCAATTCGGTCAGCACATAGTAGCGAGCGCTGTCGTCGTTGAATTCCTCGAACAGGACGGTTTCCTCTTTGCGGATTTCCGGCCAGAGCAGCGCGTCCAGCAAATGCTGGGGACGAAGATTCTCCAACGGCTTTTCGCTGTTGCGTTCGAGCGCGACTTCTCCGACCAGAAATTTATTCTTGGTCGGAAGCCACACGTGAAATTCCTTGCCGTCACTGGCCATATCAAAAATGGTCTTGCCGATCACCGGTGCCTGCCCGACCATGCGCACGTTTGCCGGCCGCGCCGCGAGCAGAAAGGCTTTCACTTCGTGATACTCCTGAATCAAACCGGAATATTTCGAACCGGCGGTGGTTTTCAGCTCGACGGTAGCGTTGATCGATTTCACGCTCGCTGCAAACGCATTGTATTTGTCGAGCAGTTCTTCGCGAGTGGCGTCTTTTGCCACCGGACGCTGCGCCTGCGGAAGTTTTTCCCGGAAAATACCGCCAGTGTCGCCAATGTCATCCATAGAATTGCGTGTTTTGTCGGCAATTTCGGCACATGTACGTCCAAATAAAGCAATCTAACAACCACATTCTGACGCGTCAATCGGGCTGAAAAATGCGGCAAGATCACTGCGGCCGCGCGATATAGACGTCAAACGACTGGGCAGCGGGGCGCACCCGGCGAATCACTTCGCTGCTCCAGAGAGTTTGGCTGAGCAACGTCACCCAGCCATCTGCAAATTCGCAAACTGCGCAAAAGGTGTAGCGCTGATACGCGGATTGATACGCATCGATCCCGCGCTGCGAAAGTTCGCTGGTGAGCGGCGCGTCGTCCTCTTTTACGCGCTCACCGGCACGCAGTCCGAAGGTTTCGGCTTCGAAGCGCTCGAAGAGTTGCAACAACTGTTCCTGCGCAGGCTGGGAAATCACAAGGCAGCGCGGGGCGGCTTCGCTAAAGGCAATTTTTCGGGCTGCGCAAAATTCGCGTACGCGATCGAGGTGGCTGAAAAAATCGAGAACGAACGGTTGGCCGGTGGCGAGCAGCGGAAAGATCGCCGCCCAAAACTCGGTGGCCTGCTTGCCACGCACCGGTTCGCGGCTCTCGGTTTCCAGAAGTTCCAGGCCGACGGCCTTGACATCCGCGCCCAGATCGAGCGCTTCCACGTCCAGCGAAAAGGCCGGAAGATCGAGCGCGTCTTTTGCGGCTGAACCGTTTGCAGGGCCGGTCATTCCTGGTCTTCCAGCTTGGGAAATTTTCCGCGGAAGTCCGGGGCCTGCTTGCGCACTTCCAGCCAATCGAAGAAGGCGTCGGGATTTTCCAGCCAGATGCGGAACCAGCTGGATATCTCTTCTTTTTCCGCGCGTTTGTGAGCTTCCACTTTGTGATTGCGGGAAATCATTTCGGCGCGGCGCTTGCCGAGGCGGGCAACTTCCAGCACCCGCCCCGCCGCGGCGTTTTCCCCATGAGCTTTGAAGCGGCGCAGCAATTCGTCCAGCCGCATCAGGCTGACTTCCGCGTCGTCCAGCGTCTTGAAATGCAGCAGGTCTTCAAATTCCTCTTCGAACTGATCCTCGGCTTCTTCCTGTTGAGAAAGAACAACCTTCCATCCCGCCGATTGCAAAACTTCCGCGATGTATTCCGAACCGGTTTTGCCTTCCGCGCCGTGATCGGCCATCAGTTTTCTGCGCAGCTGATCGATTTCCACGGGCGTCCATTTTTCCGCGCCGATGGCGGCTGCGGCGCGCAGGATCATCGCTTTCTTGGTTTCCAGAATTTCGGTCATCGTCCTGAACCTCGTACTGAACTTCTGCGCTTCTTCGCGGGCGATTTCCTTTGCACCGGTGGGGCGGGCGGCGGATCCGCAGGCAGTCCGGCAAGCAAACGATGATAGCGGTTCACGTTCTGATTATGCTGCTGCAGGGTCGCGCCGAAAAAATGACCGCCCTGGGTGTTCGCCACAAAATAGAGAAATTGCGTATCCGCCGGGTTGAGCGCCGCACGAAGCGCGATTTCCCCGGGATTTCCGATCGGCCCCGGAGGCAGCCCGCCATGCACATAGGTATTGTAAGGCGAATCTTCGTGCAGATCCCTGCCGCTTAGCGCGCCTTTGTAACGGCCCTCTTTCTGCAGCGCGTAAATCACGGTCGGGTCGCACTGCAAGAGCATGCCCTTTTTCAGGCGGTTTTCAAATACTCCGGCGACCAGCGGTCGTTCGTCGGGCTTGGGCGTTTCGCGTTCGACCAGCGATGCCAGCGTGACTGTCGAGAGGATCGGGTGACCCTGCACTTCGCTCGCTTTCTCCGGATTGGCCGCCGCGATTTTGCCCCACTGCTCGCGAAACTTTTGCGTCATCTCCGCTGCGAGTTCGTTGGCTACCGGATGGCGCGGCAATTGATACGTTGCGGGGAAGAGAAAGCCTTCCAGAGTTTTTGCGTGCGGCGCGAGGTCGCGAATGATTTCGGGATTTTTTGCAGAGGCCAGAAAATCGTCGGCGGTCATGAATTTGGCAGCTTCCAGGTCCCGCGCGACATCGAACATCGTTTCGCCCTCGCGCACCGTGAACGGCCGCTCGTAGATGTTGCCGTTCGCGATGATCCAGTAAATGTCCTTGCCGCTCGCGGGGTGAGCGAAAAAGTATTCGCCGGCCTGCAGAGTTCGCCGTGGATGACGGCGCGCGTAAATTTCGAAAGCGATGGCGCTGCGAATCACGCCATTTTGTTTTAGAAGGCGGGCCACGCCGCGGCTGGAGGCGCCGCGCGGCACGTCCACAAAAACTCCGTCGCTCGAAAACGTGCCGAAGGGCTTTTCAACCGAGTACCACACGAATGCTGCCGCCGCGCCGCATGCGAGCAAGACCAGCACCAGCAGGATCGCCAGGAATTTCATCTCAGCGGGCCTCCGGCGGAGCCTGGCTGGCGCGCTGCAGATACTCGCGGAGAATAATGGTGGCGGCGATGGAGTCCACAGTGAACTTTGCGGCGTCCCTGTTCTTGGATGCGCCGTCGAGTTGTTTGGATTTGCGGCCGAACTCTTCTTCCAGCAGGCGCTCGGCTTCCCAGCTGGTCAGCCGTTCATCGGCCATTTCGACGTGGACGCCGATTTGTTTGCGCATGCGTTGCGCAAAGCGTTCGGCTTCGTCGGCCATTTCGCCGCGGCTGCCGTCAAGGCGCAGCGGCAGGCCGACCAGAATTAGCTTTACCGCTTGATCGCGCACCAACTCGCGCAAGCGGCGCATATCTTCGTTGCGATTGACGCGTCCGAGCGTTCCATGGGGCTGCGCGACTCCCTGAACGGATTCAGCGATGGCCAATCCGATGCGCGCACGGCCGTAATCAACGGCAAGAATTTTTCCGGTAGTCAGCGCACTGGATGCGGCAACACCGGCGGATGGGGACGCGGGGTTCATACCTCTATTATATCGCCCTATGGCTTGCGGCCCCGCGTTCCGCTTTGCCATTGCTCCCAATAACCCAAGAGCCGCAGCTGTTCGTCCAGACCTGTATCTTTGACCAGGGTGTCGAGTTCCGCGCGGGAGAGGCGTTTGCCGATCGGCTCGGCGCGGTCGGCGATGCCCCAGACGGTAAGCGCGGCGACGACGGTGTTTATCTTCAATTCACGCTGATCAACTTTGTCGAAAGTATCTGAAGCGGCGTGATAGTTTGCCAGATAGTTCGCAATTTCGTTGTTGGCGACGAAGGTTGGGACACCCTCCAGAAGAAAGTCAAAGTTGTCGGTGCCGAAAGAAGCGTCGGCGGTATGTTGCGTTACACCCCATGCGGCAAGCGGCTTGAGAATCTGCGCGAGGCCTGCTTCGCTGTCGTGGCGACCGCCCAGCGAATAGCCGGGAACCCGTCCGCTGCCTGAATCGAAAATCACCACTCCGCGAATTTTGTCGAGTTCGGCTGAGTGCGATTTGACGTAAGCGAACGACCCTACGGTGCCTTGCTCTTCGCCCGAGAACAAAATGAATCGGATAGTCCGCTTTGGCAGCAGCCCGGTTGTTTTGATGGCGCGAGCGGCTTCAATCACCAGCGCCGCGTTGCAGCCGTTATCGAGCGCTCCGCTGCCCAATTCCCAGGAATCGAGGTGCGCGCCGAGGATCGCCACTTCGTCGGGCTTTTCGTAGCCGCGAATTTCTCCGACGACGTTTTCCTGTTCGACGGGGCCGCCGATTTCGTTGGGTAGGACCAGCCTTACGCGAACCTTCCCGGCAGCTGTGGCCACCAAGCGCGCCAGCTTCTGCGCGTCTTCCCGCGCTACCACCGCTTGTGGAATCTTATCGATTTCGCCTGCCAGAGAATTTGTGTGGCGATAAAGCAGCAGCCGCTCGCGCGCACCGGTCCACAAAATCGCGGCTGCGCCATCCTTAACCGCTCGAGCGATGATTCCAGGCGGCCGCAGGTATTCGTTGAAAAGATCAACCCATTCAGAACCAATCTCGCTGTGCGCCAGCAGAATCGCTCCTTTGATATTTCCGGCGTGCGAAAAATCCGCGTCGCTACCGGTGCCGATATCAATTACGGCTGCTTCGATTCCATCTCTGGGCGTTGCCGGGCCCCAGGCTTCGGAGACGGCGCGCAACTGCGCGCTATTCTCTGTTGGCGACAAAATGGTTAGCCGCGTTGCGCCTTCTTTCCAGGTCACCGGAAGCGTGTATTTCTCGGTGTGCACCTCCACACCGGCTGCGCGAAACCCTGCGAGGCCCCACTGCACTGCCTTGGCCATCTCCGAGGTGCCGGTCACGCGGCCGCCGATTTCGTCGGTGAGCCGGCGCAGATTTTCGATCATCGGCGAATCGCCGAGAATCAGCGGCATTAGCTTGGCCGCGGCTTGCGCGCACGATGACGCCTCCGTCGCCGAACACGCCTCGGCGCTTTGCGAGGGTTGCAACTTGCTGAGCGCATCGGTTTTGGATGGCGCGAGCTGCGCGACGGAGCAAGATACATCAACGGAAACGATGAATAGCGACAGCATAACGGATCGAAGTAGCATCAAGCCTCCGAACACGACTACCAAGCGGCGGAATTATAACTGTTTAACCGCCCTGGCTGCAGCGGCGGGGATTCTTCTCTGCGGTCTCTGGGCCCCCGGTGTTAAGAAACATATTCACGATTGGCGTCGAGACCTGTGAGCGCGCGGTCCGGGTGAGGATGGCGTTCCTTTTGACGCAGAGGGCGCAGAGTTCGCAGAGGAATAAATAGGCGCTGCGAACACCGAACTTGAGCGTTTCAGGGTTTGCCGCACCTCAGCAAGGCGTCCGTAACGCGAACGACTTGGGCCATCTCGGCGACGTCGTGAACGCGAACGATATGCGCGCCGGTGAGGATGCTGGCCGCCACGGTTGCCGCAGTGCCCCAGATGCGCTCTTGAGCAGGCGCCGGTTTCCCGTGCTTCGCAAGCGTGGCGCCCAGGAAGCCTTTGCGCGACGTCCCCACCATCAGCGGATAGCCGAGCTTCGCCAGCGCGGGCAACTTTGCGAGCAGTTCGTAATTTTGCGCGTAGCTTTTGCCGAAGCCAATTCCGGGATCAATCACAATCTGCGAACCCGGCATGCCGCGCTTTCTGGCCGTAGCGATCGACTTTCGCAGTCCGCTCACAACGTCTTTCAACACGTCTCGGGCAAACGGACCTTTCTGCATGGTGCGCGGTGTTCCGCGCATGTGCATCAGGATCAGCGGCGCGCCGTGCTTGGCGGCCACCTGCGCCAGCTGCGGATCACTGCGCAAGCCCGAAATGTCATTGATGATTTCCGCGCCGGCGCCGAGAGCGATTTCCGCCACCGCCGACTTCTGCGTATCCACCGAGATGGGAATCTTGAGTTTGCCGCGCAGCGCCTGCAGCACCGGCAACAGCCTGCGCAACTCCTCCGCCGCGGAAATCTCGATTGATCCTGGCCGCGTGGACTCCGCGCCGATATCAATGATGTCCGCGCCATCGCGCTGCATCGCCAGCGCATGTGACACAGCGCACTTTACATCGAAAAACTTACCGCCATCCGAAAAGCTGTCCGGCGTCACATTCAGCACAGCCATCACCAGCGTGCGCTCGCCAAGCCGCATCGCTCCGGAACGCAGCCGCAGTCGAAATATTTTCCGTCCTGGTGTCACGGGGCAGCAGTGTACCGCAGAAACGTTGCCTGTACTCAGAAGGAGAAACGCTCGGAGAATATCCAGCGGTGATTGTAGGTATGGAACCGGGTCGCGGCAATTTGCATCCCCACCGCCGACGAAAAACGCAGTCTGTTGTTCAGGTGCACTCTCCCAAATCCAACTCCAGGAGTCAGGAACAGTTGCTTCGCACCGGCGTTCTTCCCCGTCTCATAAAAGGTTGTGTTCGCCTCCAGTTCCGGCCAGAGTTTCCAAGCTGCGCGGTACTGGAAAGCGGTATTCCATTGCAGTTGTCGGCCGAGCTTGGCGGTGCTTCCCGCTGGCAAGTTCGCTGCAAAGGTGGATTGCACAGCGAATTTCCCCCAGCCTTTTCCAACCGCGAGCGTTGGCGTAAGCACCGCGTCGCCCGCGCCGTAACGATGCGCTCCGGTGGGAACCGAAGCGCTGAGGATGAACGTCAGCAGATAGTTGCCCTCCCGCGGTGCCGCAGAAGCGATTCTGAATTTCAGTTGCAGCGGAAGGTCGCCAAATCCGGCGGGCGGCCCGTTGGGAGACTGCAGTGTGTAGGTCGGCACGCCCAGCAGAATCTGTGTCCGCGAACTGCTGATGAACTCCAGTCCCTTGCTTCCGCCAAGCTGATACTGCCGGTTCCCAGCGGAGATAGGTTGATCAAAAACGTCGTAGCGGAACTCCTGCTTCAGGCGTCCGGAGGTAGTAGCCAAGGGCGAAAGCCAATCGGGCTGAGTAGCTTGTACTTTGTCGGCCATGCGCAGCCAATGATGAAACAGACTGCGGTTTTTTGATCCCGCCGCTGGCGAAGAGTCCTGCGATTTCTCCTTTTGGCTTTCCGCTTGAGGGGTGGCAGCGCGCTGGTCGGCGGCACTTTGCTGCTGCGGCTGCGAGACGCATGGCTGTTGGTCCGGGTTACGGTCATCGGCGCGCGAACCCGCTGCCCACACTGCCAGTACAAAAATAAAAGCCGCCGTTTTTGCTGCGTGCCCCATGTGAGGTTCTCCCGAATTTTGCGCTACAAAAAACAAAAAAAGGCTACGGGCAGGTGGTACCTGGCCGTAGCCGCCTCTGAGATCGAACTAGAAAATTCTTCTAGACCTGCTTCATCAGCCTCCACGCGCCGGTTCGCTGAAAGCTACAGCGACACCAAGACGCAAAGTCCAAAAGAGCTCGCCGTTGGAGCGACAGGTTCAAAAAATCCTCCGGAAACTGAAAGCACTCTCAGAATACCCGGGTGCAACCGCAACGTCAAAATCGATTTTTGAATGCAACGGGGCGGGAAAACGGGTGCTAATCAAGATCAAAGTCGCGGATCGGCTTCCCGGCTGGCGCATCCTTGGCTTTTTTCATCTGCTCTTCGAACTTCTTCGCCAGGATGTCTTCCTTGTTGGCTTCCTGAAACCAGGAATCCGCGAATTTATCCTCACGCGACTGTTTTTGTTTTTCCAGAATGCTGGCGGCCTGGGTCAGATCCACATCCGGCCCCGGCTTTACATGCGCCTCGTGCGAGAGCACCGCGCCAAACACCGGGTCCACTACCAGCTTGGCCTGGCAGCACGGGCAAGTAATATTCAGGTTTTCGCCGTCTTTCAGGCCCATGTCCACATTCTACGCCACTCGGCGGCATTACGGAATCGGTTCGCCCAGCACGCATGCCCGCATGCTTTTTCGATTGGGACCAATCCGGAATTCGCCGTAGCACAACACCCTCAGGATCGCGTCTGGCCGCCCATACCAGCTGGCCCAGCCCAGCGGGGTGTCGCCGTTCATGTCTTTAGCGTCAATCTTCGCGCCCACATCGAGCAGCATCTGAATCGCCTCTTGGTCGCCAAATGCCGCGGCGCGGTGCAGCGGCGTCTCGCCCTTCGTCCGGCAATCGCGCATGAATGCTCCGGTTTCAATGTTTTTCATCGTTGTCGTGTTGGGATCGGCGCCGTGTGCCAGTAGGACCCGCATCGCCAGATTGTGCGCCACCCGTTCCGGGGTGCAGAGCGCTGCGTGCAAAGCGGTTTCGCCTGTGTCTGCTTCGGGCTTGTTCACCTCCGCGCCTTGCTCCAGCAGAAATCTGCACAAACGCCAGTGGCCGTGAAAGCTAGCAGCATTCAGCCCAAGATTGTCTCCGAGAGCCTGCAGGAAAGCTCCGCGCGACAGCAGGAACTTGATGGCGCTGACATCGCCGAAGTATGCGCAAGTGGAAAGCAGCGATACCCCGTTTATTTCTGCTGTCGCGGAGCCGCCACTCGCCACCAGCTCGAAAACGGCATCGGTTTGCCCGGCTTCAATGAGTTTCAGCAAGTCCGAGGCTGCCATAACAAGCGAATGCTAGCACGCGGACAAAATCGTCGCCGCAAAGAAAAAGCGGGCGCTTTTGCCGCCCGCCTTTTCGTTCCAGGGGAATGTAGCAGTGGTTACGCTTTTGCCGGCGAATCTCCCCGCGTGAATCCCGGTGCTGGCCGCAGTTCCGGCCGCGCCAACTTGGGATCCGCGGCAGTAGCGCCCTGCTGCGGCGGCTGGGTTGGAGGAGTCCGAACCTTCTCGGGAAGCGGCTTGCCTTCGATCAGCAAACGAACTTCGTTGGCATCGAGCACTTCGCGCTCCAGCAATCCCTGCGCGATGGTCTCCAGAATGTCGCGGTGCGAGTTCTGAATGTTCTTGGCTTTTTCGTAAGCCTCGTTGACAATGCGCTTCACTTCCTTGTCGATGTCCACGGCGGTGGCTTCGCTGAAGTCGCGATGCTGGGCAATTTCGCGGCCCAGGAAAATCGCTTCTTCCTTTTTGCCGTAGGCCAGCGGCCCGAGTTCGCTCATGCCCCATTCGCAAACCATGTTGCGCGCGATGTCGGTTGCGCGTTCGATATCGTTGCCGGCGCCGGTGGTAATGTGCCCGAGGAACATTTCTTCCGCGGTGCGTCCGCCCATCAACACCGCGAGCATGCCTTCGAGATGCTCCTTGGTGTAGGAATGCTTGTCGTCGGTCGGCAACTGCATGGTCAAGCCGAGAGCCATTCCGCGCGGAATAATCGTGACTTTGTGCACTGGATCAGCGCCCGGAGTCATCGCCGCAACCAGCGCGTGTCCCGCTTCGTGGTAGGCGGTGTTTTTCTTCTCTTCGTCCGACAAGATCAAGGACTTGCGCTCTACGCCCATCAGCACTTTGTCCTTGGCCATTTCGAAATCTTCCATCAAGACAAACTTGCGGTTTTGCCGGGCGGCCCACAGAGCGGCTTCGTTCGCGAGGCTTTCGAGATCCGCTCCGGAGAAACCGGGAGTGCCGCGCGCGATGATCGAGAGATCCACATCGTCCGCGATTGGCTTTTTGCGGGTATGCACACGCAGAATTTCTTCGCGGCCTTTCACATCTGGCCGCGCCACAACCACGCGACGGTCAAAGCGCCCGGGACGCAACAACGCCGGATCCAGCACATCCGGCCGGTTGGTTGCGGCAATCAGGATGACGCCTTCGTTCGACTCGAAGCCGTCCATTTCAACCAGTAGCGCGTTCAGAGTTTGTTCGCGCTCGTCGTGTCCGCCGCCAAGTCCTGCTCCGCGATGGCGTCCGACCGCGTCAATTTCATCGATGAAGATGATGCACGGCGCGTTCTTCTTGCCCTGCTCGAAAAGATCGCGTACCCGGCTCGCGCCTACGCCGACAAACATTTCGACGAAGTCCGAACCGGAAATCGAGAAGAACGGCACATTCGCTTCGCCGGCAATCGCCCGCGCCAGCAAGGTTTTGCCCGTGCCTGGAGGTCCGACCAGCAGCACGCCCTTCGGAATGCGTCCACCCAACTTCTGGAACTTCTGGGGATCTTTCAGGAACTCAATAATTTCCTGCAACTCTTCCTTCGCTTCGTCGGTGCCGGCAACATCTTTGAATGTGACTTTCTTCTGCTGCGCGGAGAGCAATCGCGCCCGCGACTTGCCAAAGCTCAGCGCTTTGTTTCCGCCGGCCTGCATCTGCCGCATCAGGAACAGGCAGAATCCAACCAGCAGCAACAACGGCAAGGCATTCAACAGGATGATCAGCCAATCGCCGCTGCGCACTTCCTTCACATTAATCAGGACTGATTTGTCGCGCAGCACTTTGCTCAGGTTCGGCGCATCTTCCTTGAAAATGGTGGTGCGGAACTTCTTGTTGGCCGGCTTCACGTATTCGCCCTGCAGCTCGTAGCTATTCGGCGCAAGGTACATCGTGACTTCCTTGACGTCGCCCTGCTCGACGCGCGCCATGAACTCGCTGTAGCTCGGCGTTTCCTCTCGTTGCGCCTGCCCGTTTTGCGAAACGAGCCTCCAGAGCATCACGCCCAGCAGCACGATCGAGAGCCAGAATAAAATTGTTTTTGCAGTAGAACTGGGATTCACGTTTGCCTCACTCCATATTGCCGAAAAACTCGTTACAAAATCCGCGTGCGGCGCTACTTGCCGCGCTTCTTCCTATTAGATGCCGAACGCGCCAGCGGCGACAGATTACGATCGTTTCGCCGCTTGCCCTCGGCGTCCGCCAGCCCGTATCCGACCCACACTTGATTGGATGCGGTCTGGAACCCAAAGTAATCAGGCTCAAGCGCCACGCGCCGTCCTGACGGCTTATCCAGCAGCACTACTAGGCGGAGCGAGCGCGGCTGCGTTTCCGCCAGGCGTCGCAACAAAAACTCCTGTGTGACGCCGCTGTCCATCACCGCGTCCAGCACCAGCACGTCGCGGCCCTTCAAGTCCGGCCTGCTGCCGAAGAAAACCTCACGCCGTGCGTTGTTTCCCTGCTGCACGTCGCGGACTTGTTCGCGCACGAAGTGGCAGACCGTGGGCGTCAGAACGTTGCGCAAAAGATCCGCCGCGAAAACGTAGCCACGATCCATCGTGACCACCACGTCCAGCCGGCGTCCGTGGTACGCGCGCGAAATCTGCCTGCCCAGCGCGGCAACTCTGGTCGAAATCCGCTTCGCCGAGTATGCAGAAACTCGCTTAGCGCTCACGATGTTCACTCCTGATGGCGTTCGTAAACGTTCTTAGGGTGCCCACGCAGGCGCTTTCGCCCCTACTTCTATTACTAGTGTCTCGCCTGTGGGAATCGCCGTCAATCACTGTGAAGCGAAAAGCGCATGGTGTTCCTAAAATGCTTACACCCGCCGGAGCTCGGCTTTGCGGCCAGTTTCGACACTGGTCGTCGGTCGCGGGACTTTCTATCTAGATTCTCGACGCGCCTGGAAAACCAGTGCATCACGCTCGCGCCGCACGTCAATTCCCTGCCTGGCTCGCCGGTTTTCGCCAGCGCTACGATCGCTGCAATGTGTCCCGCCAGAATCTGCCCCCGCCGCTGCCGCACTCGTCCCGCAATCGCTTGGATCAACTTGGCGCGCAGCACGCTCGATGACTCCGCTTGTGCCAGCCCAAACGGAGTCAAAATTTCAGCCAGCCCAATCCGTGCGGCTCCGTCAGTGAGGGTCACATTTTTTTGAAAACTTTGGCCCGCCAGCTGCTCGACGAACGATGCTTGCTCGCGCGCGCGCTCAGCCAGCACCGCAAGGTGCTCAACCACTGCTGGGTTGAACTCCTTCGCTAGCAGCGGTAACAATTTTTTGCGCATGCGAGCCCGCGTCCGTGCGGTGTCGCGATTGCTGGCATCTTCGCGCCACGGCTGACGCTTCGAACGCAAGTACCGGCGCAATTCGTCGCGGCGAAATCCAAGTAGCGGCCGTACTACATGCCCGGCCACCGGATGAATTCCGGCAAGGCCCGCGATCCCCGTTCCGCGCAAAATATGTGCCAGCACCGTCTCCGCCTGGTCGTCCATGGTGTGCGCCGTCGCAACCACGTCTAGCAAGCCTTGTTCCGCCAGCCGTTCGAAAAACTCGTAACGCGCGCGGCGCGCCGCATCTTCCAGATTCGCTTTTTCGCGCTTCGCTTTGCCTGCGACGTCCGCGCGCCCAATGTGCAGGGTCACGGCAAGTTTTTCCGCCAAAGCCGCAACAAACTTTTCGTCCGCATCGGACGCCTTCCCGCGCAACTTGTGATTGAAATGCACCACGCTGACAACGATTCCCAGCTTCGCGCGAATCTCCGCCAGCAGCGTCAGCAGCGCCACGGAATCGCCGCCGCCAGAAACGCCGACCCCGAGCTTCAATCCGGGGCGGAACCATGGCCGCTCTTTGAGCGCCAGGTCCAACCTAGGCCCGAGTCTCTCTGCAAATGTCGCTTGCCGCACAGCCGCTCCTCAAATTGGCCTGCATGATGTCACAAAAAGTGCTCGCCGCGCGCGGATCGCTGTTCAGCCGGTCAAAGAATTGTACTCGAACATCCCGGCGCAGCACATGATGCAAGCGTGCTGCCAGACTTGCTGTTTTCTATAAATGCTTGATTTATGGGCTATTTACGGGCAATTCATGAGGCCCTTAGCTTCCGCATAGCTACTCGAAATTAAATATTTATTCCAAAATTTATAATTACCGTTAAGTATTATTTGCTGTACTCATACTTATGAGTAATAATAGAGATGATTCAAAAATGGAGTGATACCGAGGGCAATTCCAGGCGATCGTGGAAGTGTGCTTATTCTTGCTGCAAATTGTGTGACCCTGTTTTTGTAGATTTGGTTTCACGAATTCTCTTGAAAAGCTATTGCATCGCAGAATTGTTGGGTCGGCTTCACCCGGCGCCGGCGTGGTTTCGTCGCGCCGCCGCGCGCGAGTGGCAATCGGCGTTTGCATCAATTTGCGGGTGTTGCGAAACAAATCAGCGAACCGCCAATCGTGTTCTTGCGGGCGGCGTTGGCGGCGGAATCCAGAAAGTGCGCCGATACCGCGTCAACTGCCGCCAGACGTCCCGCAACGTAGTCGGTAACTCCCATGCTTTAAGCCGCTTACAGGCGCGCTCTGGATACTTGTGGAAAAACCAGATTTTTTGTTTCTGGGTGTTGACATTTCGAGCGGCTGCGTCTATTCTTGCAAAGTTGTTTGGATGCCACTCTGCTGGACAGGGAGGCCGTAGCTCTTTGACAATTGATACGATGTGCCAGAATCCGTTCGAAACCATTCGGCCTT
>WNFM01308695.1_pt4 | contig 34425 bp, 31 predicted proteins | sample 5400271 | NCBI WGS metagenome assembly WNFM01 (sample SAMN13153352, study PRJNA577476) | soil metagenome | isolation source: 60 cm saprolite on Douglas fir-dominated hillslope | place: USA:California | collected 2013-09-17 | reverse complement strand
CTTGGAGCGTACGATCGCGAAGCTCGAAGGCATGCTGGCCGCCATCAAGAAGGGATGAACGCTTGACCGGTTTCGCCGACGCCCTCAAGACCATCGCGGCGCGCGTGCCGGAGACGCACGTGCTGATCGTGATGGGCACGGACGGCATTCCCATCGACAAGCTCGTGGTGCATCCGGAGCCCAACCTGGACGCGGTGGCCGCCGAATACACGACGCTGCTGCGGGCGAGCCTCTCCGCGGCTTCCGACACCGGCCTCGGCGACCTCAAGGAGCTTTCGATCGTCACCGAACGGATGGTCGCGCTCCTGGTGGCGATCACACCGGAGTACTTCCTGTTCGCCGCCCTCGCGCCCGGGGCGCTGATGGGCCGGGCCCGCTTTGCCCTCCACGCGGCCGGGCTCGCCCTCGAGCGTGAGTTCGCCTAGGAGTCCATTCCGGAGACGCTCCTCGTTTCCTTGACACCCCCCGAGCGTGGGCGGAATAATGGGGTTTTCCCGATCCGATCGAGCTCGGCAGACCTCAGCTAAGGAGAGGCATTGGACCTCAAGGAGCTCAAGGAGATCCTCCAGATCCTCGAAGAGAAGGAGATCACGGACTTCGAGCTGGAGGAGGAGGGCATGAAGCTGCGGATCCGCAAGGGCCCGGCTCCCTCCGCCAATCATGCATCCGCCCCCGGCGGCGGGCCGCTCGTCGCCTCCGTGCTTCCCTCCCTGGGAGGCCCGGTCAGCGCGGCGCCGCCCGTTTCGCCGACTCTCGTGGGCGCGGTGGCCGCGCCCGCGGCCGAAGCCGAGCCTGGCGTGACGCTCGTGAAGAGCCCGATCGTCGGCACCTTCTACCGCACGCCCGATCCAAGTGCTCCCCCTTTCGTCGATGTCGGTGACCGTATCCGCGTCGGACAGGTCCTCTGCATCATCGAAGCCATGAAGCTGATGAACGAGATCGAGGCCGAGGTGGCGGGGGAGGTGCTGAAGGTCCACCGCGAGAGCGGACAGCCCGTGCAGTACGGGGACACCCTGTTCAGCATCCGGGCCGACCGCTAGGGGCGCACGGCCGCTCCAGGAATGTTCAAGAAGATCCTGATCGCGAACCGGGGGGAGATCGCCCTCCGCGTCATCTGGGCCTGCAAGGAGCTGGGAGTCAAGACGGTCGCGGTGTACTCCGAGGCCGACGCCCAGGGCCTGCACGTCCGCTTCGCCGATCAGGCCGTCTGCATCGGACCCCCGCGCAACATCGAGTCCTACCTGAACATCCCCGCCATCATCAGCGCGGCCGAGATCACGGGTGCGGACGCCATCCATCCCGGCTACGGGTTCCTCTCCGAGTCCGCCTACCTGGCCGAGATCTGCGAGGCGTGCAACATCCGCTTCATCGGCCCGGGTCCCCAGGCCATCCGCCTCATGGGCGACAAGAGCCGCGCGCGCAAGACCATGCAGAAGGCGGGCGTGCCCGTCACTCCCGGCTCCCCCGGGGTCCTGGAGGACGAGGCCGCGGCGGCGAAATGCGCCCGGGAGATCGGCTTCCCCGTGATCCTCAAGGCGTCGGCAGGGGGCGGAGGCCGTGGCATGCGCGTGGTGCGCGCGGCTCCCGATCTCGAGCCCGCTTTCCGGGCCGCCCAGGCGGAGGCCCAGGCCGCCTTCGGCGTTCCCGACGTCTACCTCGAGCGCTACGTGGACAGGCCCCGTCACATCGAGATCCAGGTCATGGCGGACACCAAGGGACAGGTGGTCCACCTCGGCGAGCGTGAGTGCTCGGTCCAGCGCCGCCACCAGAAGATCATCGAGGAGGCGCCGTCGTCCTTCGTGACCGAGAAGATGCGGCGGCGGATGGGGCAGACGGCGGTGGACGCGGCCAAGGCCGTCCAGTACGTCAACGCGGGCACGGTCGAGTTCCTGGTCGACCCCGCCGGCAACTTCTACTTCATGGAGATGAACACGCGCATCCAGGTGGAGCACGGCGTGACCGAGCTCGTGACCGGGCGCGACCTCGTGAAGGAGCAGATCCTGGTGGCGGCGGGGGAGCCGCTCTCCTTCGCCCAGAAGGACATCGTGTGGACGGGACACGCCCTGGAGTGCCGGATCAACGCCGAGGATCCGGAGACCTTCGTGCCCTCGCCAGGCGTCATCCGCCACATGAACCTGCCCGGTGGTCCGGGCGTGCGCATCGACACCTACGCGCACGACGGCTGCGAGGTCTCGCCGTACTACGACAGCTTGGTCGCGAAGCTGATGACCTACGGCCGGGACCGCACGGAGTCCGTCGCCCGGATGAGGCGCGCGCTGGACGTGGTGGTGATGGAAGGCATCAAGACCAATGCCCCCCTCCACCGCCGCATCATGGACGACCCGGACTTCCTGGCCGGCCGCCTCGACACCCACTTCATGGAACGCTTCCAGCCTCAGAAGAAGAGAGCCGCGACCGCGGCCTCCTGACCGGCCGCCCCCGTGGCCCGGCTGCCCGATGCCCCCTTCGCGTATCCCATCGTCGACGCCGGACGGCTCCGCGGCCGCGATGCCGCCTTCGTGGTGGACACGCTCGCGCGGGCGGGAGCGCGGCTCATCCAGCTCCGCGTGAAGGGCCTGGCCGATCGCCCCTGGTTGGCCCTGGCCCGCGCCGCGCTCGCCGCCGCCAGGGCCTCCGGGGCTCCGCTGGTGGTGAACGATCGCGCCGACATCGCGCGCATCCTGGGGGCCGACGGCCTCCACGTCGGGCAGGACGACCTCACGGGGACCGACGCGCGGAAGGTCGTGGGCGCCGGTGCCCTGCTCGGCGTGTCCACGCATGATCTGGCCCAGCTGGCCGCGGCGGCCGCGCAGCCCGTCGACTACGTGGCCATCGGGCCCGTCTTCCCGACGCGCACCAAGGACAACCCGGATCCGGTGGTGGGCCTGGAGATGGTGCGGCGCGCTCGCGCCACCACCTCCCGTCCCCTGGTCGCGATCGGCGGCATCACGCGCGAGAACGCGCGGTCGGTCGTGGAGGCGGGCGCGGACGCGGTGGCCGTGATCTCCGACCTCATGGACGCGCCGGACCTGGCCCGCGCCTTCACGGAGCTCGCGGCCGCGATCCGCGGCTGACGCAGTATCATCCGCGCGCCATGCCTGCCCGCGTCCTCGACGGCGCCGCCACCGCCCGCGCCATCCGCGAGGAGCTGCGTCCGCGCGTGGCCGCCCTCGCCGCCCGCGGCCTGCGGCCCGGCCTCGGCGTGCTCCTGGTCGGCGACGATCCCGCCTCCGCGGTGTACGTGCGGAGCAAGACGAAGGCCGGCGACGATCTCGGGCTCCTTCACGACACGGTACGGCTGCCCGCGACCGCGAGCACCTCCGAGGTCGCGGCGGTGGTCGAAGCCTACAACGCGCGCCCCGAGATCCACGGCATCCTCGTCCAGACGCCCCTGCCGCCGCAGGTCGACGCCGCGCGCGTCCTGCGGCTGGTCGATCCGGCCAAGGACGTGGACGGCTTCCATCCCGAGAACGTCGGCCTGCTCGTGCAGAAGCGCCCGCGTTTCGTGCCCTGCACGCCCGCCGGGATCATGGAGCTGCTCGCCCGCGAGGGCATCGCCCTGTCCGGGCGGCGCGCGGTCGTGCTCGGCCGCAGCGACATCGTGGGGAAGCCGATGGCGCTGCTCCTCATGCACGCGGACGCGACGGTCACGGTGGCCCATTCGAAGACTCCCGACCTCGCTTCGGTGACGCGGGAGGCGGACGTCCTGGTGGCGGCGGTGGGGCGAGCGGGCCTCGTGCGCGCCGAGCACGTCAAGGCGGGTGCGGCCGTGATCGACGTCGGCATGAACCGCGTGCACGACGCGGCCGCCGCCGCGGAGCTGGGCGGTCCGGAGCGCGCCGAGGAGTTCGCGCGCAGGGGCTATCTGCTCGTGGGCGACGTCCACGCCCCATCCGTCCGGGAGCGCGCGGGCGCGCTCACTCCGGTGCCGGGGGGCGTCGGCCCTCTCACCATCGCGATGCTGATGAGCAATACGGTGTCCTCGGCTGAGCGGTGCTGAGGGTCGGCCTCACCGGCGGCATCGCCTGCGGCAAGTCGCGCGTGCGCCGCCACCTGGCCGCGGCTGGCTTCGGCACCCTCGACCTCGACGCCGTGGCCCATGAGGTGATGGCGCCGGGGGGGCCCGCCTACGACGACGTGGTGGCGGCGTTCGGGCCCGGGATCCTGGCCGCGGACGGGACCGTCGACCGCAAGGTGCTCGGGGCCCGCGTGTTCGCGGACGCCGCCGCCCGCGCCGAGCTCAACGCGCTCGTGCACCCGCGCGTGCGCGACGAAGAGGCGCGCCGCGCCGCCGACCACGCCGCGGGCGGGGGCCGGGTCTTCGTGACCGATGCGGCCCTTCTGGTGGAGGCGGGACTTCACCTGCGCTTCGACCGGCTCGTCGTGGTGGACTGCGAGGGCGGCGAGCAGCTCCGCCGCCTGGTGGAGCGCGACCGGATCGAGGTGACAGCCGCGCGGGCGCGCATCGCGGCGCAGATGCCGGCCGCGGAGAAACGCCGGTTCGCGCACATCCTGCTCGACGCGTCCGGGACCCTCGAGGAGACGGACGCCCACGCGCGGGCGCTCACGGTGTACCTCGCGCGTCTCGCGGAGGAGATCCCTCTTCGCCCGGCCGTACGCGACACGGCGATGGAGGCCGCGCTTCGCGAAGGCCCGCGCCGCGGGCCGCGCGGCTTGGCTCCGGAGCGCTGGCTGGCGGATGCGGACGGGGCGGGCGAGGTCGAGATGATCCGCCTGGCCCGTCTGCTGGATCCGCCCGTGACCCAACCCTGGTACGAGGCGGCGCCTCCCGGGCCCGAGGACGAAAGTGGCCCCGGCGCGGAAGCGCTTGCGGTGGTGGCCGGCCTGTGGGCGCTCCGGCGCCGCGGCCTCGACCCGGAGTTCACCGCCGGTATCATGTTCTCGACGGCTCGACTGGTGGATCGCGACGGCGGCCGGACCGCGGGCGCGTGCCTGATCGCGATCGCGGCCGCACATGCGGCCGCCGGTTTTCTGCCGGACGAGCTCGCGCGGCGTCCGTGGGTGTCGATCGCGGAGCACTGGTCGCAAGCGGCCGTGCCCAGCTGGTCGGTTGCGGTGCTCCACGCGGTATCGCGCCATCCCCACGATCGGCGCGCGGCGGGCGAGGCCGCCGGCCTGGCTGGGGCCGACGCGCGGCTGGCGGCGGCGCTGGTCGCCTCCTTGCCGGAGGCCGCCGGCGGCGCGGGAAGCTAGGGCCGGCCTTTCGCGGAGGAGCTCTCCCGGCTCGCGACGGTCACCGTCCTGCGCACACCGCCAGCGCGCGGTCGAACTGCGGCCGCTTGTCCTCCTCCTCCCGCCCGAGCTGGGCGCGCACGGCGTCGCACGCGGTGGCGCTTCCGCGGCGCGCGAGAACCTCTCCGGCGACCGCCCGCACTCGGGAGTCCTCGGCTCCTTCCAGGAGCGGACGGAGCTCGGTAAAGACGGCGCCCGGATCGGCGATCTGGCCAAGCCCACGCAGCGCGGCGAAGCGCACCACGAGCGGCTCGGTGCCCGCGCGGGCGGCCGTGCGTAGGGCGGGCAGGGCCGCGGCCGAGTGCAGCGCGGCCAGACCGTCGACGGCCTTGGCCTTGCGGGTGGGCAGCGTGGCCGCATCCTGCACGACGTCGAGCAGGACCGTTTCCGCGCGTGCGCCGAGCGCGGCCCAGGCCGCGTCTGGGATCGGAGTGTCGATGGTCGCGAGATAGGCGAGGACCTGGGCGCGCACCTGGCCATCCGTGAGCGAAGCCACTGCGGGAGAGGCGGGCGCGGGGGCCGAGGGCGTCGGTGGCATGGCGATCAGAAGCGCGGTGAGGACGATCGAGCTCATGGGTGGCCTCTCTCAGTGAACCACGGGGTTCGCCCGCATCACCTGCCCCTGTTCGGGAGAGAGATTCCCCCGGGAGAAGGGCGGCTCCAGGAGCCAGAACATCAGGTTGTCGGCTCCGGCGCATTGGCTGTTGCCCGCCTGCGAGCACACGTCCGCGGTCAAGACGAGCTGGCCGTTGGCGCACAGGCTCGCCTGCTCCGCGCTCAAGCAGGCGGTGCTGCACAGGCATCGCGGCGTGTCACGGAGAGGGTCGAAGGCGTTGCCGAACGCCTCCGTGGTGTGGAAGAGGCCCATGAAGTGGCCCCCTTCGTGGGCGCTGATGTACGCGACGAGGTCGGCTCCGCAGCCGCCGACGTCGATGTCTCCGCCACAGCGGCCGGCGGCCAGGTCCGAGGCGTTGACGACCACCCCGCTCTTGACCGTGCCGCCGAGGGATGCCGGTCCGGGGATGGCGCCGTCGATGCCAACGATCTCTCCGAAGCCGCCGCCTCCGAACTGGATCGCGTCGACGAAGAAGAGCGGAAGCTCGTCTGCCGCTTGCGACAGCGTGAAGAGCTGGCTGAAGTTGCTGCACGGGCCGAGGTCCTCGACGTCGATGCCCGTCGCGTAACGGGCCTTCGCCCATGCCGGAAGGTCGTACACGGTGACCCTGGACACGCACACTCCGGCCTGGCCGTAGAGGTCGGAGAGCGTGTCCGCGTACCGCCGCATGGCGGGGCTTTCCACGGCCACGGAGGCGGTCAGGCTGTCGCTGGCGAGGGAGACGGCTACGTCGAGCCCGCCCTTCCTCGGCACCAGGGGCTCCGTGAAGACGGTGACGTCGTAGCGGTCGGTCGTCGACCCGCCGGAGCAGAAGGACGAGATGGGCGGCGTCGCGCACTCCAGCGCATAGTCGTTCACCTGGAAGCTCCACTCCCCCGAGAGGTACCCCCCCGGGCGCGACTCGCGCAAGGCCCGAGTCGTGTTGGGGAGGGTCATGGTGCCGGTATACGCCGACGGGAACGTCACAGCGTGCGCGGTGGAGAGATCGAAGGGAAGAGGCGCGTTGTCGTCGTAGAGGACGGTTCCGTCGGGGGCCGTGAGTAGCGTGGGCACCGCGGCGTTGGGGATCGGAAAGGAGAAGCCGGGAAAGTTGATCTCGACCGTCTCCGGCGGCGCGCCGACCGCCTGCTCGACGATGGAGATCGAGCCCGTGTCCGGCGGCACCGTGAACGCGACGGTCTCCCCGACGGTGTGCCTCCCGAGCCGCTGCACGCGCGAGGGCGGGAGAGAGGAGCCCGCCACGGGCGCCCGGCAAGCGGCCGGAGGCGACGCCGGCCCGACCACGCCGCCGTTGCGAAGGCCGACGTGCGCTTCCGGAGGGCGGCAGCCCAACGCATCTGCTCCCGGCGCGCGCGCGCCCGCCTCCTGGCCTGCTTCAGCGGGGCGTGTTGCGGGCCCGGGGACGAGAAGGACGGCGGCCATCAAGAGAAGAAGACGAAATGGACGCATTTCCGGACCTCGTTGTTCACCGACGACGATCGGCTCTGGCGAGGGAACCCTTGCGGACCGTGGGTCGGGTGGGGCGGGGGGGGCCGCCGCTTGCGCGCGGAACTTATCGCGTATGTCGGGTGGGCGTCAAGGCCAATGGCCGCGGGACGTCGCTACCGTCCTCCCGCCGGCCCCGGTCCCAGCCGCTCCTCCACGAACGTGTTCCATTCGTGGCAGTGCGGGCAGCGCCACAGCATGTCGTCCGCGCGGTACCGGCAGGCGGTGCAGATGTGCGGGTCGCGATAGAAGACGGAGCCCTCGGCGGTGTCGACGTAGGCCCGCGCGGGCGGGACGGGCAGGCCCAGCGCGCGCAGCGTCCGCCACATCTCGAGGTGCACGAGCATGACGTGGGGATTGGTCTCGAGGGCGCGCAGGAGCAGGCCGTGCGCCTCCTCGTGCCTCCCTTCTGCGCGCAGGTGGCGGGCGAGGTTGAGGCGCGCGCGCCAATCGCGCGCGTCCTGGCCGATGATCCGCTCGCAGAGGGCGACGAAGCGAGAGGGCTCGCCCGCGGCCGCGTAGTACCGGGAGAGCCGGTCGAAGGCGAGGTAGGCGCGCTCGGGCACGGCCTGCACGGCGTCCTCGAGGATGGACGCGGCCTTGAGGGGCTCCGCTTCCGCGAAGAGGTCGGCCAGGCCCAGATGAGCGGGAAAGACGCGGCGGTCCAGTGACAGCGCGGTGCGGAAGGCCCGCTCCGCGCCCTCGCGGTTGGCCGCGCGCGCCGCCTCGCGCCCCAGCTCGGTCTGGAGGTAGCCGAGCACGAGGCTGTCGTCGGTCTTGCGGAGGCGGCTCAGGCGGGTCTGCAGCTCGTAGGCCTCGCGCCACTGACGTTGGTCCTCGTGCAGCTTCTGCATCCCGATCAGGGCGTGGATGTTCCGCGGGTCCACGGCCAGGGCCTCCCCGAACGTGCGGGTGGCGCGGTCCAGGAACCCCGCTTTGCGAAAATCGGTGCCCAGCGACGACAGCAGGTGCGCGCGCTCGGAACGGGCGAGGTCGGGGCGCGCGAGCAGGGACTGATGCACCTGGATCGCCCTCTCCGCCTGGCCGGCCTCGCGCAGCAGGTTCCCCAGCACGTGGGACACCTCGACCGCGTCCGGCTCGTCACGCGCGACTTTCGCGAGCTCGCTGATGGCCAGCTCGAGCTGGCCGGCGGCCAGGTAATGCAGGCCCTGGATGTAATGGGGGGAGGCACGGAAGGCGGCGCGGTCCCTCTCCTCGCTGCGGCGCAGGGCGGCGGCCCAGGCGCGCCCGGCCACCACGCCCGCGATCGCCGCGAGCAGCACGGCGAGGAGAGCCGTGTCCGTCAATGGTGGGACGGGGGCGCGGGCCCCCTCACGGCAGGACGGCCCCGATCTCGGCGAGCAGCGGCTCCCATTGTCCGCGCGCCTTCAGGATTGCCTCCAGGAACTCGCGGAAGCAGCCCTGTCCTCCACGGGCGTCCGTCACCATGAAGGCCTGCGCGCGCACCTCGAAGGGCGCGTCCGCGGGCGCGGCGGAGAGGCCGACCTCGGTGAGGACGCACAGATCGTTGAGGTCGTCCCCCATGTAGGCGACTTCCGGGGGCTTCAGGCCCTGCTCGCGCAGGATCTCCTCGAAGACGGCCCGCTTGTCGGAGACGCCCTGGCGTACCACGTCCAGGCTCAGCTCGGCCGCGCGCGCGGCGACGGATTCCGAGAGGCGGCCGGACAGGAGGCCGAGCTTCAGCCCCGCCCGCCGCGCCAGCACCATGCCGAGGCCGTCGCGGATGTGGAACGACTTGGCCTCGCGTCCGTCGGGGAGGATGAGGACGGTGCCATCCGTCAGGACGCCGTCCACGTCCGTGAGCACGAGGCGGAGCGCGCGGCAGCGCGCGGCCAGCGCCTCGTCCTTCATTCATCGACCCCCCACCCCATCCGCCGGACGTTCATATCATTTCCGTCTTCCAGAGGTCGTGGAGGTGCACGACCCCTTCCACGATCCCCGCGGCGTCCACGACGGGCAGGGAGGTGATCTTCCGCGCCTCCATGACGGCCAGGGCGGCCGTGGCCAGCTCGCGCCGGCGCACGGTGAGAGGGCCTGGCGTCATGCACTGCGCGGCCGTCTGGTCCAGCAGGGCGTAGCCGCCCTTCTCCATGTGGCGGCGCAGGTCGCCGTCCGAGATCATGCCCAGGAGGCGCCCCTCGCCGTCGACGACGGTGGTCATGCCCAGGCGCTTCTTCGTCATCTCGAACAGGACGTCCTTCATGGCCGCGTCCGGCCGCACGCGCGGGGCGTGCTCGCCCGCCTGCATCACGTCCTCCACGCGGACGAGCTTCTTGCCCAGGCGCCCTCCGGGGTGGAGGACCGCGAAGTCGTCGAGGGTGAAGCCGCGGCGCTCGAGGAGTCCCATGGCCAAGGCGTCGCCCATGGCCAGGGCGGCGGTGGTGGAGGCGGTGGGGGCGAGGCCGAACGGGCAGGCCTCCTTCGCGATCGACACGTCGAGGTGCACGTCCGCCGCTCCCGCCAGCGACGAGCGCGGGTTGCCCGTCATTGCGATCATGGGCGCGCCGAGGCGCCGCATCCAGGGGATCAGCGCCAGCACCTCGTCCGTCTCCCCGCTGTAGGAGATGACGAGCAGCACGTCGCCCTTGACGATACGGCCGAGGTCACCGTGCGTCGCTTCCGCGGGATGCAGGCACAGGGACGGAGTGCCGGTGGAGGAGAGAGTGGCGGAGACCTTCTGCCCGATCAGCCCGCTCTTGCCCATCCCGCTGACCACGACGCGGCCCGTGCAGGCGTAGAGGACCTCGATGGCGCGGTCGAAGGCCTCGTCGATGCGCGGCACGAGGCCGAGGATGGCGTTCGCCTCGATCTCCAGGACCTTGCGCGCGGTCTCGCGGGACATTCCGCCGATGGTACCGCGCGGATCACGAAACCCAGAAACGCCAGGAGACAGTCGACCGCAGAGCGAGGCGGCGCTGCGCAGCAGCGGCGATCTCGCGAGGGGGGTCTAAGGGGGGGTCGCGAACCCCCCCCTCCCAATGTGTGAGTGCCCCCCCTGACTCAATACTTCCGGGCCGCCTCGTGAATGGCCAGGAGCCGCTTCAAGAGCCGCGGCAATCGCGACAGCCGATACGCGTTCGGCCCGTCGGACAGTGCGCGGGCCGGGTTCTCGTGGACCTCCATGAAGAGGCCATTGATGCCCGCGGCCACTCCGGCCGGCCCAAGGGTGTCGATGAAGTGCGCGTCGCCGCCCGACCGGTCGCCCAGCCCGCCCGGCCGCTGCACGCTGTGCGTGATGTCGAACACGACGGGGTAGCCGAAGGTGCGCATGGCGGGGAAGGACCGCATGTCCACGATGAGGTTGTTGTAGCCGAAGCTGAACCCGCGCTCGGTGACCATGATCTTCCGGTTGCCGCCGGCCGCCGCCTTTTCGACGATGCCCTTCATGTCCCAGGGGGCCATGAACTGGCCCTTCTTGATGTTGACGATGCGTCCCGAGCGCGCGGCCTCCATCACGAGGTCCGTCTGCCGGCAGAGGAAGGCGGGGATCTGCAGGACGTCGGCCACCGCCGCCGCTCGCTCGACCTGGTCCACCTCGTGCACGTCGGTGAGGATCGGCACCCCGTGCTTCGCACGCACTCCGGCCAGGATCTCCAGGCCGCGCTCGAGGCCGGGTCCGCGGTACGAGCCCAGGCTGGACCGGTTGGCCTTGTCGTAGCTCGCCTTGAAGATGAAGGGGATGCCCAGCTCGCCCGTGATGTCCTTCAGCCGGGCCGCCACCTGGCCGGGATGGCGCGCGTTCTCGATGACACAGGGGCCCGAGATCAGGAAGAAGGGGCCCGTGCCGCGGGAAAGGGCGCGCCACAGCGCGCGCGCGGTCACGAGCCGGAGGCGACGGTCACGGGGGCCTCGCGCGACGCGGCGCGGCCGCGCCGGTTCTCGAGGCTCGCGCGGACGAAGTCGGCGAAGAGCGGGTGGGGCGTCAGCGGCTTGCTCTTGAACTCGGGGTGGAACTGCACGGCCACGAACCACGGGTGATCGGGGATCTCCGCGATCTCGACGAACTTGCCGTCCGGGGTCTTGCCGGATATGCGCATCCCGCCCTGGGTGAGGCAGCTCTCGTACTCCTTGTTGAACTCGTAGCGATGGCGGTGACGCTCGGTGATATCGGTCGCGCCGTAGATGGCGGCCGCGCGGGATCCGGGCGCGAGCAGGCAGGGGTACGCTCCCAGCCGCATGGTCCCGCCCAGCTCGTCGACGCCCAGGAGGTCCTGGAGCTTGTAGACGACCTTGTGCTCGGCGTCGGGCTCCACTTCCGTCGAGTTCGCCGTGCGCAGGCCGCACACGTTGCGCACGTACTCCGTGACCGCCCACTGGAACCCGTAGCAGATGCCGAAGTAGGGCGTGCCCGTGCGCCGGGCGTACTCTGCCGCCGCCACCATGCCACCCGTGCCGCGGGTGCCGAAGCCGCCGGGCACCAGGATGCCGTCCACGCCCGCGAGCTTGCGGTCGACGTCGCCCTGCTCGAGGTCCTCCGCTTCGACCCAGCGGCGGACGACGCGCACCCCGTTGCCGAAGCCGCCGTGACTGAGGGCCTCGTTGAGGCTCTTGTAGGAATCCTCGAAGGAGACGTACTTCCCGATGATCCCGATGACGACCTCGCCGCGCGGGTTCTTGATGGTGTGGACCAGCTCTTCCCAGGCCGACATGTTCGGCCGGGTCCCTTCCAGGCCCAGCGACTTGAGGATGATGCCGTCCAGGCCTTCACCGGAGAGGACGAGCGGGACCTCGTAGATGGTGTCGACGTCCTTGGCCGTGATGACCGCCTCCTCCGGCACGTCGCAGTAGAGGGCGAGCTTCGACTTGATGTCGGGGGAGAGGAAGCGGTCCGTGCGGCAGAGCAGGACGTCGGGCTGGATGCCGATGGCGCGCAGCTCGCGCACGCTGTGCTGCATGGGCTTGGTCTTGAGCTCGTGCGCGGTCGCGATGTAGGGCACGAGCGCGAGGTGGACGAAGACCGCGTTGCCACGGCCGACGTCCTGGCGGAACTGGCGCACCGCCTCCAGGAACGGCAGCGACTCGATGTCGCCGACGGTGCCGCCGATCTCCACGATCACCACGTCGGCCTCGTGTCCCACGGCGCGGATCGCCGACTTGATCTCGTCGGTGATGTGCGGGATCACCTGCACCGTGCGGCCCAGGTAGTCGCCCCGGCGCTCCTTGGCGATGACGTTGCCGTAGATCTTGCCCGTGGTGATGTTCGAGTGGCGGTCGACGGCGCTGTGGGTGAACCGCTCGTAGTGGCCGAGGTCGAGATCCGTCTCCGCGCCGTCGTCGGTGACGTAGACCTCGCCGTGCTGGTAGGGGCTCATGGTACCGGGGTCCACGTTGATGTAGGGGTCGCATTTCATCATCGCGACCTTGAACCCGTGGCCTTCGAGCAGCGCGCCGATGGACGCGGACGCCAGCCCCTTGCCGAGGGACGAGACGACCCCGCCGGTCACGAAGATGTATTTGGTAGCCAACTGATCTCCTTTTCGCTAGGGTACGTTCGGCCGGCGTCCCCATTCCCACGGTGCCGTCATCGTCGTCCGCTTTCCGACATCAGCGCGCGGACGCGCTCGAGGTCTTGCGGCGTGTCCACGGCCACTCCGGACCGTCCCTCCATGGTCACGACGTTCGAGGGGAGAGGGGGGCAGGGAGGCGAAGCGGATGAGGGCGTCCCGGCGGTAGGGGTAGAGGCCCACGGGCTTGCGGGCGAGCCCGCGCGCCACCGCCTGCGCCGCCGCCGCCCGGAGGTCGACGGTGTCGCGCACGAACGGGATCGGGCTGCGCGAGAAATAGAGGGCGTCACCCCGCGCGTCGGTCACCACCTTCACCACCGCGGCCGAGAGCATCTCTTCGACGTCGGTCAGCGGGAGCGAGACCGTCGCCATGGGCAGGCCTGGCTCCGCCAGCAGCGGCGCCACCGCGCCATCGATGAAGGCGGGGTCGAGCATCGGCTCGTCGCCCTGCACGTTCACGACGATCTCCGCGTCCGTGGCCGCCGCCGCTTCCGCCAGGCGGTCCGTCCCCGTCGCGTGCGCGCCCGAGGTCATCGCCACCTCCCCCCCGAAGGCCCGCACCGCCGCCGCCACCCGCTCGTCGTCAGTGGCCACCAGCACGCGGTCCACCGTGCGCGCCTGGCGCGCGCGTTCCCAGACGTGCTGGACCATGGGTTTGCCGCTGATGGGGGAGAGAGGCTTTCCGGGAAGGCGGGTGGAACCGAACCGTGCGGGGATGATCGCGACGATGGCCAAATCGGTTGGGGCCCTCGTGTACGGCGCATGGTAGCGAGTTGGTGGCGGGGAGTCAATGATCCGCGACACGGAGGCCGCGGTCATGGTTTGACCGACTCTCCTCGTGATCGTAACCTGCCCCGCGTGTCACCCCTTCCCGGTGCGCGCGAGGAGCGCCTCGCGGTCGTCCGGCGCGCCGCCCTCGCCGCGCTCGCCGTCCTCGCCGCCCTGTCCTACGCATCGGTAGGCCGCGTCTTCTACGACGGCTTCCACGTGCCCCAGGGGACCGGGATGACTCATCTCGTCCCCGAAGAGAGCACGTTCCTCCTGATGTTCATCGTCTTCGGCGGCCTGGCCTTGATTGGCCTGACGGGCGCCTTGTCCGGAACGGGCGTGGTGGCGGCGCTGACCGGAATGCTCCGTGCGCGGGCGAGGCGGCCGTGGCCCTGCGCGATCGGGGCGGCCGTGGCGGCCATGCTGGCGAGCGCGGCCGTGGGCTATTTCGTGCTCGGCCACGAAGCGGTCACCGATGACGAGCATACCTACCAGTTCATCGCCCAGACGCTGCGCACGGGATCCCTGCGCGCGCCCTCGCCCGGCACCGACCTCTCGTTCTTCCGGGAGCAGTTCGTGGTGCTCACCCCCGAGGCCCGTTACGGCAAGTACCCCGTCGCCTATCCGCTGCTCCTGGCCGTCGGGCAGGCCCTGGGCGCGGAGTCGTGGGTCGTGCCCGCGTTGACCGCGGCCGTCGTCCTGTGCCTCTACGTCCTTGGCGCGGCGCTGTTCGACCCGATGATCGCGCTGGTGGCGGTGGCGCTGGCGGCCTCCTCGCCGCAGATCGTCCTCACTGGAGCCACGACGCTGTCCCAGCCCGCGTCCGCGGCCTGCCTGCTCGGAGCCTTGGCCGCCCTGGCCGTGGCCGAGCGCCGCGCCGAGGAGGGAACGGAGGCCGTGGGGCTTCTGGCCGCGGCGGGCGCCCTCCTCGGCTGGGGCATCTTCGTCCGACCGCTGCCCGGCGTCCTGTTCGCCGCTGCCGCCGGCCTTCACCTCCTCTGGCAACGCCGGGCACGGCCCTGGTCGAAGCGCATCGGTGCCGTGGCCGCGTACGGCGTCCCCGCCGCCGCCGGCGTCGCGTTGATCCTCCTCCAGAATCGAGCCCAATCGGGCGATTTCCTGACCAGCGGCTACCAGACGTTCCACGCCATGGGGGAGGGACAGGCAGGCATCCTCGCCTTCCTCGGCGGCGGCACGGCCGACATCGCGATGTCGCTGGCGGCGGCCCTGGCGCGGATCGTGGTGTGGGCATTCGGCTGGCCGCTGGCTCCGCTGCTCGCGGTGGCGGCCTGGCGCCTCCCGCGCACGGGCCTGTTGTGGTCGATGGTCGGGGCGGCGCTCGTCTACCGGGTGCTGTCGCCCAAGGCCGGGGTGAGCGCGACCGGGCCCGTATACCTGTACGAGATCGTCCCCGTCCTGGCCCTTCTCGCCGCCGCGGGCGCTGTCATCGTCGGCCGCCGCGTGGGAACGGCGCGCGTCGCCGCCCTGCTCGTGGCCGGGCTCGTCGTGTCGGCCACCATGTTCGTTCCCGGACGGCTCGCGGATCTCGCCCTGATGGGGCTCGCCCAGCGCACGCCGCACGTCCTCCTGGCCAGGAAGGACGTGCATCACGCGCTCGTGTTCCAGGATTCGGTGGTCCCCTGGCCCACGCGTCTGAGCTGGGCGTACTACCCCCGCCACAACTCGCCCGCGCTCGACGACGACATCCTGTTCCTGCACGTCGACGCGTCCCAGAGCCTGTCCGCGGCGCGCGAGTTGTGGGAGCGCCGTTACCCCGACCGGTCCGCCTGGTGGTTCGACTACGCCCAGGGCGCCCCGCGTCTGGTGCCCCTCGAGGAGGCGCTGCGCGAACGGGCACCGGCGGGCGGGGCCCCGGGGTCGTGAACGAGAAGAGCCTCGAGCGCGCCGTCCTGCTGCAGGACGTCTTCGTCCTGCTCGCGTCCCTCGTGATCGCCCATCTCGCGCGCGCGAACCTGGCCGCGCTGGTGCCGGCCTTGAAGCCGGCCGTACCCACCTCGACATACGTGCACCTCCTCCTCGTGTTCGTTCCAACCTGGGCCTGGTGCGCGGACCGCGTGGGCCTGTACCGCGTACGCACGCTGGCCGGCTCGCTCGTCGACCTCATGCGTGCGCTGCTCTGGACCCAGGTCTGGGGCGCGCTCGCGCTGTCGCTGATCCTGGTGGCGGCGCAGGCACCCCTCAACCGCTCGCTGATCTCGCTCTTCCTCGCCGTTTCGAGCGTGCTGCTGTTCCTCGCCAAGCTCGCGCAGCGCGCCTGGGTGCGGGCGGAGCGTGGGCAGATCCTGGCCCTGGTCATGGGTCCGGACGACGCGGGGACGGCCAACGAGTTGGAGCGGCTGAGGGGACGGCGCGTGGAGCGGGTCTTGTCGCTCGAAGCGGCGGCCGTGCGCGAGCGCCTGCACGCGGGAGGCGTGGACGAGGTGGTGTTCCCCCCTCTGCCCCACGGCCGGCTCCGCCCGCTGCTCGAGGCCTGCGAGGAGGCCGGCGTGCCGGCCTACGTCCGGCTGGAGAAGATCGACCTCGGCCTGGCTCGCCCGCGCGCGGACGTGATCGGAACCACGCTGTACCTCGCTTATCAAACCCACGAGCCCGATCGCCCCGCGCTCCTGGCCAAGGCGATCTTCGATCGGGTGTCCGCGGCCGTCTGGCTCGTCCTCACGCTCCCCCTCCTGGCCGTGGTCGCCGTCCTGGTCAAGCTCACCTCGCCGGGCGCGGTGCTCTTCGTGCAGCAAAGAGCCGGGCTGAACGGACGCCCGTTCCCGATGCTGAAGTTCCGCACCATGCGCGTGGGAGCGGAGGCGGAGCGGGAGGCACTTCTGGCCGCCAACGAGATGGACGGGCCGGTGTTCAAGATCTCCGAGGACCCTCGCGTCACGGGCCTTGGCCGCCTGCTGCGGCGCACCAGCATCGACGAACTGCCGCAGCTCGTGAACGTCCTGCTCGGCCACATGAGCCTGGTGGGACCGCGGCCGCTGCCCCTCCTGGAGACGCGGCACCTCGAGGGGATGCAGCGGCGCCGGCTGAGCGTGCGCCCCGGGATCACCTGCCTCTGGCAGGTGGGGGGACGCAACGAGCTGCCTTTCGAGGAGTGGATGGCCCTCGACCTTCAGTACATCGACAACTGGAGCCTCAGCCTGGACTTCGCGATCCTCCTGCGCACCGTGCCCGCGCTGCTCACCGCGCGCGGCGCGCGTTGAGCGGTGGGGCCAGGCTATGATTCAGGGCCCAATGGGGGAAGCCTCGGAAGTCGACGGCCCACCGATCCGAGCCGCCGTCCCTCCGCGGGGGGCCGGTCCGGGCGGAGCGGAGTCGCGCCTCGACCGCGTGCTTCCGTACGTCTTCGGCCGCGCTCCCTCGCCCCTTCGCCGACTCGCCGCCCGCCTGCTCGAAGTGGGCGCGCGACGGCGGCTCGCCACGCGCCGGCCGCCGCTCCGCCTGTGCCTGGGAAGTGGGCGGGCCCCCATCCCGGAGTGGGTCAACATCGACCTGCACCTGGGGGCCGACGTCGTGCTCGACCTGACCTCGGGGATTCCCGCCCCTCCAGGTTCGGTCGAGACCGTCTACTCCGAGCACCTGATCGAGCACTTCTCGCTCGAGGAGGGCCTTGCTCTGCTGCGCGAGTGCCGGCGGGTGCTCGAGCCTGCGGGCATCCTTCGCATCGCCACACCCGACCTGGCCACCCTCGTGGACGACTACAGGCACACCTGGCGCACCCACGATTGGGTGAGCTGGCCGGAATACCGGTGGGTCGATTCGGGCGCGCGCATGCTCAACCAGGCCTTCCGCGGCTGGGGGCATCTCTATCTATATGACTTCGAGGACCTCTCGGCTCGCCTCGAGAGCGCCGGCTTCCGCGATGTGCGCCGCTGCGCGATCGGTGAGAGCGAGCACCCCCACCTTCGAGGCCTGGAAACGCGGCGAGACAGCGGCCTGGTCGTGGAAGCCTCCGCCGGGCCGGGACGGTCCGCGTGATTCCGATCACCCGGCCGGAGCTCCCTCCCCTCGAGGAATACCGCGCGCTCCTCGAGCAGATCTGGTCCTCGCGCATGCTCTCGAACTTCGCCTCGTTCGCCCTGGGCCTGGAGCGCCTGGCCACCGAGTACCTGGGCGTCGAGACGAAGGTCGTCGTCAGCGGTGACATCGGCCTCGCTCTGGCCATCTCGTGCTTCGACCTGCCGGCCTCGGGGACCTGCCTGGTGCCGTCCTTCACGTTCAATTCCACCGTCAGCGCCGTCCTGTGGAATCGGCTCCGGCCGGTCTTCGTGGACATCGACCCGGAAACGCTGACCCTCGACGTCGCCCACACCGCTGCGCTCGCGCGCGAGCACCGTCCGAGCCTCATCATCGCCACCCACGTGTTCGGCAACCCTGCCGATGTGGACGGGCTTTCGGCGGTGGCCGCGTCCACCGGCGCGCGCCTGCTCTTCGACTCCGCCCACGGCTACGGCTCGCGGCGGGGAGGAGTGCCGGTCGGCAACTTCGGCGATGCCGAGGTCTTCAGTCTCTCGGGGACAAAGCCCGTCACCACCGCCGAGGGAGGCCTCGTGTCGTCGAGGGACTCGCAGTTCCTGAGCCGCTTCGTCCACGCGCGCGCCTACGGCTTCCAGCACGACTACAACTCGAAGCGCCTGGGGCTCAACGGCAAGATGTCCGAGCTGCACGCGGCCCTGGGCCTCCTGACGCTGCGGCGGATCGAGGACGCGCTCGAGCGCAGGGCCGCCCACGTGCAGGCGTACCGCGCGCGGCTGGGGCGGCTGGCGGGCCTTCACTTCCAGAAGGTGCGCGCCGAAGACCGAAGCAGCTCCAAGGACTTCGCGGTGCTGTTTCCCGCGCCGGCCCAGCGCGACCGCGTCGAAGCAGCGCTCCACGAGGCCTCCGTGCAGACCAAGCGCTATTTCCGGCCCTGTCACCGCATGGATGCCTTCGCCACCTACGCGACCGGGGCGCTGGGCGCGACCGACGACGTGTATGCGCGCATCTTGTGCCTGCCCCTGTTCGAGTCCCTCACCGCGGCCCAGATCGACCAGATCTGCACGGTCGTCGAGCGGACCTACGGATGAGCGGGCCGCCCCTGGTCATCCTGGGAGCGGGTGCCTTCGCCCGGGAAGTCCACGCCGTCCTGATCCATGCCGGCCTCGCCGCCCGGCTGCGGGCCTTCGTCGAGGACGACGCCCCTGAAGGAAAGAGCGTGCACTCGGTCCCGGTACTGGAGACCGCCGCCGCCCTGGCCATGGATCCCTTCAGCGTCCGGCTGTGCGCGGCCATCGGCTCGCCCGCCCGCCGCGCCTTCATCGAGCGCTTCCTGGCCCGCGGCTTCCAGTTCGAGACGATCGTCCATCCGGGCGCGTGGGTCGGACCTGGTGTGCAGGTCGGTGCGGGCAGCGTCGTCTGCGCGGGAGCCGTCCTCGATACGGATTTGACCCTCGGCGATCACGTGGTCGTCCACGCCGGCTGCTTCGTCGGGCACGACGGCACCGTCGGCGCGTATTCGACCCTTTCGCCCCACACGTGCCTGAACGGCTACGTGACCCTCGCCGCGGGTGTGTTCATCGGCACCGGCGCCACCCTGCTCTCGCACGTGCACGTCGGCGAGGGCGCGGTGATCGGCGCGGGGGCGACCGTGACGCGCAGCGTGGCCCCGGGTGTGACCGTGGCCGGCGTGCCCGCGCGACCCCTGGCTCGAAAGTCGGGATGACCGGAGGCGTCCCGGCGTTATGGAACGCCGTGGCGTGGGCGGCGCGGGCCGCCTACCCCGCCATCACCTCCATACTCATCTTCCGCGCGCTGGGCGAGCGCGCCCTCGGCATCTGGGCCACGCTGTGGGCGCTGCGTGGCTTCGTCGTCTTCGTCGACTCCGGCCTGGGGATGTCGCTCGCCCGTGACGCCGCCCACCGCTCCGACGGGACGTCGGCGTTCCCGCCCCGGGTGGCGGCTGCCTCCTGGCTCTACTTCGCCTTCGCGTTCCTCACCCTCGTCGGCGGGCTCGCCGCGGCGGGACTGACCCACAGCCTGCTCCGGCTGGGTGCCGGCGAGGCGGAGACGGCCCGAGGCGTGACCATCGCCTTCGCCGTCGAGACCGCGCTCATCCTGGCCACGGGCGTTCCCTTCGGAGTCATGCGCGGCCGCTCGCGCTTCGACCTCCTGGCCGCGTGGTCGGGGCTCCATGCCCTGGTCGCCTCCGCCGCGGTGGCGGCGGTCCTGTTCGGGACTTCCGGAGGTCTCGTGGGCGCCGCCTGGGCCAGCGCGGGCGCGCGCGTGCTGCCCCTGGTGGGCGGGATGGTCTGGCTGCGCGGGGAGGGCGTCCTGCGCGCGCCGAGCCGTCCGGCGCTGCGGGAGGTCACACGGTTCTCGCTGCCGCTGTGGGTCGCGGCTCTGGGTACGCAGTTGGCGGTGAGCACCGACGTCCCCATCGTCAGCATCACGCATGGCGCCGCCGCCGCCGGCCACTACGCGGTGGGCGCCGCCGTCCCCGCCGTCGGAGCCAGCCTGCTCTTCGCGCTCACCAGCGCCAGCTTTCCGCGACTGGCGGCGGCCGCGCGCGAGCACGGAGAAGCGCTGGTGCGCTCGTTGGTGTTCTTCGCTTCGCTGCTGGGCGCGGCCGGCTTCGCCTTCATCGCCCTCAGCGCCCGTTCGATTCTCGAGGTGTGGTTCGGCACGGCGGCGCCGCTCGCCGTCGTGGTGGCCGTGATCTACTCCTTCGTCTGGCTGTGCAACGTGCCCGCGCACGTGCTCAGCCTGCTCGCGACCGCGCGCGGCGTTCATGCGGTCGTGGCTCCCCTGGTCTGGGCCGAGGCCCTCCTCAACGTGGCCCTCAGCGTGTCGCTCGCGGTGTGGGTGGCCGCATGGGGACCGGCCGCGGGCACGCTCGTCTCCCTCGCCCTGTCCAACCTCGTCGTCGTGCCCTGGATCCTCCTGCGCCGGCTGAACCTCCCCGCGCGGTCCTTCGTCGCCTCCGCCTTGCGCGGCTTCGGGCTCGGCGGGGTGGCCGCCCTCACCAGCTGGGCGGCCTCCGCGGCCTGGCCCGTGGGCCCGGCGGCCCGCCTCGCCATCGGCATCCCGGTCCTCCTCGCCTCCGTGGGCCTGGTGATGGACTACTCCCTGCGCATGCGCGCGCCCACGCGGCGCCTGCTGGCCCTGATCGTGGATGGCGGCTGGCGCACGCGGCTGCGCCAGAGACGGGAGATCGGCCAGGCCCGCGAAGCGCTCGCCCGCGACCGGGCCCTCCTGCCCGCCCTCTGGATGCGCTCGACGCCGCCCCTGGTGACGGTCCGGATCGCGACCTACAGCCGCGGACGTCTCATCGCCGAGCGCGCGATCGCCTCCGCGCTCGCGCAAACGCACCCGAGGCTCGAGGTGCTGGTGGTGGGGGACTGCTGCGACGAGGCCACGGCGGCCGCCGTGCGATCGGTCAAGGACGACCGCGTTCGCTTCGAGAACCTGCCCGAGCGCGGCCGCTATCCGCCGGAGCCGTACCGCCGCTGGATGGTCGCCGGGTGCGCGCCCATGAACCGGGCCCTGGAGCTGGCGCGCGGGGACTGGATCGCACCCCTGGACGACGACGACGAGTTCACCCCTGACCACGTCGAGGTCCTCCTGGACGCGTGCCGCACTCGGCGCCTCGAGTTCGCATACGGGATCGCCGACACCGAGGTCAGCCCGGACGAGTGGAAGCCCATCGGCGCCTGGCCGCTCCGGATCGGCGGGATCGTGCATTCGGCCGCGATGTACTGGAGCGCGCTCCGCATCTTCGATCACGCGATGGACTCCTGGCGCCTGCACGAGCCCGCAGACTGGAACATGTGGCGGAGGATGCGCGCGGCGGGGGTCGCGATGGGGTTCGTGGATCGCGTCGTCTGCCGGCACTACCTCGAGAGGCGCGAGGTGCGGGGGACTCCCTCCACGCCGAGCCCGGAGAAGACGGAATGCCAGAATTCCGGGTCGTAGCGCGGCCAGGCATGGCAGCCGAAGGGGAGCGTGCGGCCGAGCTGTTCGTAGCACCATCTCGGCTCCAGCTCGAACGCGAACGACATGGCCTCCGAGGCGGGGGGGATGCGGAAACCCGCGAGGTGACGGGCCATCACCGACCAGAAAAGGTCCTCGTTGCTCCGCCAGCGCGCCACGAGGGGGCGCAGGCGGCGAAGCGCGCGAAGGAAACCGGGCACGCTGCGCAGCGAGAAGCCGCCGTTGCCGACGCGCGTGGCCGGCCGCGTGACGGCGCGCAGGAGGCTCCGCTTGAGGCGCGACAAATCCGGCGGCGGCCATCCGTCTCCGATCCACGGCGCGCCCACGTAGTCGTATCCTCTCGCGCACCACGACGCCAGCCTGTCCTCGAAGACGAACGCGTCGAGCTGGTGGAGGAGCATGTAGTCGTAGGCTTCGAACCGGCGGTAGAAGTCGGCCGACAGCATCAGGCGGTTGTAGCCGCCGATGCCTTCGAAGAAGCGGGGGGCGAAGCGCTCGATGGCCACGGACGCGGCGAGCGGCGGTAGGCCGTCCACGGGCAGGCCCTCCGGCGCGATCAGGAGCGTCTCGTCGTCGCTCAGCCGCGGCCGCCAGACCGGTATGACGACCACCGCCTGCATCGAGCGCTGAATGTTACCTGCCGTCAGCCCGCCCGTGCGAACGCCGCGCGCCTCGGACGCGACGCGCTACGGCGTCCTCGGAACGTGGGTCCACGCCGTCGATCCCGCCCGCGCCCTGGACGAGATCGGCCAGTGGATCCGCCAGGGCCAGCGCCGCTACGTCGCCTTCGCGAACGTGCACGGCGTCATCGAGGGTCTCGACGAGCCCGTCACCCGACGGGCCTTCAACGACGCGGGCCTGACCGTTCCCGACGGCGTCCCCCTGGTATGGCTGGGGTGGTTGCTCGGGCACCGCGAGGTCCGCCGCGTCTACGGGCCGGACACCGTCCTCCGCTTGGGCGAGCAGGCCGCGCAGCACGGGTGGTCCTGCTTTTTCTACGGCGGGGCTCCCGGCGTCGCCGAGCGGCTGGCTTCGGTCCTGAGCGAGCGCTTCCCCGGGCTGCGCGTGGCCGGCGTTCATGCTCCGCCCTTCCGGGTCCCCACTCCGAAGCAGGAGCGCTGGATGGCGGATCACCGGTCGCGGCTGACCGCGGCCGTGCTGCTGGGCGTCGGGGCCGCGTTCGACTTCCACACCGGTCGCGTACGGCAGGCGCCGCGCTGGATGATGGGAGCCGGCCTCGAGTGGCTGTTCCGGCTGATCCAGGAGCCGCGCCGGCTGTGGCGGCGGTACCTCGTCTACAACCCGCGGTTCCTGTTCCATGTCACCCTGCAGTTGCTGCGGTTGCGGCGCTATCCGACGGACCCACCCTCGGGCTGAGATGCATCCAGAGGCGGCGCCGGCGGACGTCCCGAGGACCTCTCCCCGGTTGGTGGGCGGCCTGCGTGCGCTCGACGGCGCCGTGCTGGCGGTGCTGCTCCTCTTGATGTCGTGGTGGGTCGGCGTCCTCGCCCTGCGCCGGTTCGACTTCTACGACATGTCGATCTTCCTGGACGCAGGTTGGCGCGTCGCGCGCGGCCAGCGCATGTACGTCGACTTCTTCTACATCGCCGGTCCCGTGCACCCCTACCTCTACGCCGTGCTGATCCGGCTGCTCGGGTTCAACAAGTGGGCGGTGCTCGTCTTCCTGCTGGGCACGCAGGCCGCGGTGCTCGCCTCGTCCTATGCGATGGCGCGGCGCGCCTTCTCGCCCCTGCTGGCCGCGCTCTTCGCCGCCGCCGCCGGCGCGGCCTGCGTCCTGAGCCTCGCCCACCCCTGGTACGACCTCACCGCCTTCGCGCTGCTCCTCGCCGGCTGGGCGGCCGTCGACGTCTTCGATCCCTTCGCCCAGCCGCGCCACTCGTGGTCGGCCGCCGTCGCGGGCGCCACCGCCGCCCTGGCCTTCCTGGCCAAGACCAACGTCGGACTGGCGGGCGGGGGCATGCTCCTGCTGGCGCTCGTCCTACGCGCTGTCCTCCTCCGTCGCTGGCGTCCCGTGGCGTGGTACGCGCTGAGCGGCCTCGTGGTGCTGGCGATCCTGATCCTCACCCTCGCCTCCCCGGCCGAGTACCTCCGACAGAACTTCGTCGACTTCGGCACGTCGGGCCGTCTGGCGCGGTTTGGCCGAATGGGCGCGGTGCTCACGGAGCTGCCGTACACCTCGCTCGCGCTGGCCACGGCGGTGCTGGCCTGGGCCGGGGGGCCCCGTTGGAGCAGACGCTTCCTGCCCACGCTCCTGATGGCGGTGGTGGTCTTCGTGACCGGCGTGTTCTCGCTCTGGACGGGGTCGTCGCTCGTCGTGGGAGGCGGGTACCTGGTGGGCGTGTCGGCGATCCTGCTCGGCCGTGTCGCCGTCGAGCTTCCGCAGGCGGACGAGGGTCGTCCCATACGCCGCGTGCCCGCGGCGGCCTGGCGCGTGGCCGCCGGCCTCCTGGCCGTGCTGATCCTGTACTGGGCCGCCGGCCGCGCGCTGGTGGGTTGGAACTGGAGGCGATCGAACGTGCTCGCCGACTACGCGCTGCGCACGCCGGGCTTCGAGGGCTGGCGCTGCTTCCGACCGACCGGGGAAGGCGTGGATCGCGCGGCGGAAGCGATCCGGGCGCTCGTACCGGCCGCGGACACCCTGCTCGTGATCCCCGACGCGACGGTGCTGTACGGGATGACGGGCCACGACAGCTATCGGGGCGTGCCCTGGGCCTGGGACATCACCAGCAGCCCGGCGCGCGGCAGCCGCTTGTACGAGCGCACCGTCAACCGTCTCCACCAGGACAAGCCGGCATGGATCCTCGTCCATTTCCAGAACGACTCCGTGGCCAGCGCGACGCTCGCCCTGATCGCGCACTTGCGCCTGGCCCCCATGATCGCGGCGGAGTACCGGCCGGCCTGGAGCTGGGGCGACTTCGTGCTGCTGCGCCGGACCAGCGCCGACGGCGGCGGACCGCCGGCCGCGCCGCGCTGATCAGCGGAAGAAGAAGAAGTCGCGGAAGAACTGGAAGTAGTACGCGGCGCCCCACTTCCAGACCTGGAGCTTGCGCTCGCCGGCCACGCGTGGGGGCTCGTCGCCCGGCACCTCGGTCACGCGGAGCTTGCGGATGGCCGCCCGCGCCGAGAGCATCGGCTCCCAGCTGATGCGCGTGCCCAGCAGCCGCTCCGGCGTGCGGTACCAGCGGTCCTGGTCCAGCTCCAGGTCGTGCACGAGCTGCTTGCGGTACGCGCGGTAGATCACCATGACGTCGGTGTAGTGGGCGCGGAAGAGCAGGTTGAGGGTGCGCGTGAAGAGCCAGTTGCCGAAGGCGGTGACGCGGTCGTCGTCGGTGCTGCTCACGCCGGGGGCATAGCGTGAGGCGATCACCATGTCGTAGCCCTCGTTCATGCGGGCCACCAGCTCCGGGATGAGCTCCGGGATGGAGTTGCCGTCGGGGCTGAAGGTCAGGATGACGTCGCCCTTGATCAGCGGCAGCACCTCGTTGTAGCCCTGCCGGATCCCGCGCTCGCGCTGGACGTGGACGTCGTAGCCGAGCTGCCGCGCGTAATCTGCGGTGCCGTCCGTGGAGTTGCCGTCGAGCACCAGGATCTGGTCCACCCACTCGCGGCGCACCTTGGGCATGATCACCTTCATGCCGTCGATCTCGTTGAGGGTGGGGATGAGCAGGGTGACGGAGACGGGGGCCATCACGCGTAGCGGCGCTGGAGGGGCACCGCCGCCATCTGACGGACATGGGCCACCGTCTCCGCGCCGAACTTCCGCTCGACCATCTCCAGGTACGACGGGCTCGAGAAGTAGGCCTGGAAGGCGCGGTCGCGGAAGCGGAGCACCTCGGCCGCGCTCAGGTGACGCGTGGGCAGGGGCAGCGTATCGACCGAGTGCTGCGAGTACCCCGACCAGCTCGCGGGCAGGGCCAGGCCCTCCTTCAGGGCCAGGCGGTAGAGCGCCGAGCCGGGATAGGCCATGGTCGAGTAGAAGTTCGCGAACTCCGCGTTGACGGCCAGGGCCAGGTCGAGCGTCGCCTGCATCGTCGCCTGGTCGTCCTCGGGCAGGCCGAAGATGTAGTTCGCGATCACGTTGATGCCGGCCGCGCGCACCTGGTCGAGGGCCTTGAAGATGTCGGCCTGCTCGAACCCCTTCGACACGTCGTCCCGCACGGCCTCATCGGCGGCCTCGATGCCGAAGGCCAGCCAGTTCACGCCCGCGCGCGCGAGCTTGTCGACCATGCCTTCGCGCACGGTGTCCACGCGCGCATAGGCCCAGATGTTGAGGTCGTAGCCGCGGGCGATGATGGCGTCGCAGAGGCCCAGGACGTGTCCGGGGTTGAGCACGAACATCTCGTCCGCGATCTTGATGTTGCGCACCCCGTGCTGCTCGACCAGCCACTGGATCTGGGCCATCACCGCGCCGACGGACCACATGCGGTAGCTGTTGACGCTCTCCTTGTAGCCGGCCGCCTTCTCGCCGCTCTTGAACGGGGCCTGGATGCAGCAGAACGTGCACCGGTAGGGGCATCCGAGAGTGGTGTAGATCGCCGCGTAGGGCTGGCGCTGGAGGTGGCCGAAGCAGTGCCAGTTGTGCGCGCGGTAGAGCTTCATGGGCAGCAGGTCCCACGCCAGGCCCGGCATCTCGCGGTCCAGGTCCTTGACCAGCGGAGCGGGCGCGGTGTGCGCCACCTGCCCGTCCTTCCAGTAGGTGAGGTCGGGCACCTTGTCGAGGTCGGCGCCTCCCGCGCGCAGGCACTCGAGGAGCGCCACCAGCGTGGGGGGGCCCTCGCCCCCGCTCGCGGAGTCGACGGTCTCCTCGCGCAGGGTCTGCTCCGGCAGGGCCGCCACGTGCCCACCCAGCATGATGACGTGCCGCTGGGGCGCGCTCTGCTTCAGCGCCTTCGCGATCGCGCCCGCGGCGGGCATGTTCTGGGTGGAGGCGGAGGGCTGATGGCCGTAGACCACGACCGCGGCCAGCAGCGGGTCCATCTCGTCGACTCGGCGCGCCGTCTCCTCGGGGTCCAGGTTCTCGGCATCCGTGTCCACGATGGCGACCGCGTAGCCCTTTCTACGCACGTACTCGGCCATGAGGCCCGCCCACACCGGCGGCTCCACCGCGGCCAGCTCGCTGGCCAGGGCCTGATAGACGCGGCGGCGGCCGCCGGGGCTCACGATGACGAGGTCGAGCTTCCGGGCCATGCTCAGCTCCCTTCCGGAAGAGAATTAAGCAGCTCGGCCAGCTTCAGGATCTTCTCGCGCGGCAGTTCCGGGTAGTTGCCGATGTAGAAGCCGAAGAAGTGCACGTGGTCGACGGCGGGGAAGTCCGTGGGCTCCGGCGCTCCCAGACGGCGGAGGTAGGGCTGGCGGAGCTGGTTGCCGCCACCCGAGGTCCCGCGCCGGAACTCCACGCGGCGCGCGCGCAGCGCGTCCATGACGGTGTCGCGCAGCCGCTCGTCGGGCCGCCGCAGGATGAGCACGAACGCGTAGTTGCAGCTGCCCTCGGTCGCGAAGTCGGTCCGGTAGCGCGCGGGGTCGAGCCGCGAGAGGAACAGCTCGAAGTTCGCGCGCCGCTTCCGGTTGTTCTCGTCGAGGCGCTTGAGCTGCGAGCGGCCCATGACCGCGTTGATCTCGGTGCTGCGCACGTTCCAGGCGGGGAAGGCGAAGATGAAGTCGGGGTTGAGGTCCCCGTGCGCCGCGGCATAGCGCTGGCGCACGTCCGCGCTGCGCGCCTCGCGCGTCATACCGTGGGAACGCATCATGCGCACGACCTCGTGCAGGTCCGCGTCGTCCGTGCAGACCATGCCCCCCTCGATGGTCGAGAGGTGGTGAGCGTAGTAGAACGAGAAGTTCGACATCAGGCCGAAGGAGCCCAGGCGCCGGCCCCGGAAGGTCGCCCCGTGCGATTCGGAGACGTCCTCCAGCAGCGGCACCCCTTTGCTCGCCAGGCCGTCGAGCAGCCGGTCGTCGAGGGCGTTGAAGCCCAGGATGTGGGTGATGAACACGGCGCGGGTGCGCGGCGTCAGCTTGCGCAGGACCTGCTCCGTGTCCATGCCCAGGCTGCGGGGATCGATATCCACGAAGACCGGCTCCAGGCCGGTGTGCAGGGCCGCGGCGATGTCCGAGACCCAGGTCAGGGTGGGCAGGATGACCTCGCCCGGTCCGCGCGTCTCGCGCAGGGCGGCGAGCGTGAGGAGGTTCGCCGACGAGCCCGAGTTGACGAACACGCTGTGCTTCACGCCCGCCCAGGCCGACCATTCCTGCTCGAAGGCCGCCACCTGGGCCGACTGGGTGAGGATCGGGTCGCCCTGGAGGAGCTCGATCACGGCCTGGCGATCCTCGGCGGTGATGTTGTTCGACATGAGCGGCCAGTCGAGGCTCTCCACGCCGGCGCGGGGCACGCTCGCCATCAGAACGGCCCCCGGAAGCTGACGGCGTTGACGTCCTCGCGCTCGACCGGCATCCAGGGCTTGCCTGGGCCCCGCACGAGTTCGTAGGCGGCCGCGGCGATGGTGCGGCCGTTCGGGTAGAACTGGTCCTCGAGCGTCGGGCTGGGCGGACACGTGGTCTCCGCGAAGCCCATGCGGCGCACGCGGACCCTCTCATCGGGACGGAGCCGCTCCACGACGCGGGCCACGATCTCGCTGCTGGCCCCGCACGTCGTCCAGGCGTTGTCGACCACGAGCAGGTGACCGGTGCGCCGCGCGGAGTCGAGGATGGTGTCGGTGTCGAGCGGGCTCACCCAGATGGGGTCGATGACTTCCGCGTCGATGTCCACCTCGCGCAGGTATTCGTGCGCGCGCAGGGCTTCCACCTGCATGTAGGACACGCCCACGATCGTCACATGCCGGCCGGGGGCGGTGATGCGCGCCTTTCCCGGTGGGACGGTGTACGACCCTTCGGGCACCGGCCCCTTCTGGGAATGCAGGATGCGGTGCTCGACATACAGGACCGGATCGTCGTCGCGAATGGCGGCGATGAGCGTGCCCTTGGCGTCGTAGGGCGTCGTCGGCGTCACCACCTTCAGCCCCGGGACGTGCATGAAGTAGGAGTACAGGCTCTGCGAGTGCTGCGCGCCCTGCCCCCAGCTCTTGCCGATCATGGAGCGCACCACCATGGGCACCGAGAGCTGGCCGCCGAACATGTAACGGCTCTTGGCCGCCATGTTGACGAGCTGGTTCATGGCCAGGAGCACGAAGTCCATGCGGATGTGGACGTGGATCGGCCGCAGCCCCGCGTAGGCCATGCCCACGGCGGCCCCCGTCATGGCGTCCTCGGCCAGCGGCGTCCCGAACACGCGTTCCGGCCCGTACTTGTCCACCAGCCCGCGCGTGGTGCCCAGGATGGCCTTGGGGTCGTCCACGTCGAGGCCGAAGAGGATGACGGAGCTGTCCCGCTCCATCTCCAGGTCCTGCGCTTCGCGCACGGCCTCCACGAACGCGAGCGTGCGCGTCGCCTCAGCGGGTGCCATACACGTCCGTCCAGAGCTGGTCCGGGGAAGGGAAGGGGCTCGCCTCCGCGAAGGCGAAGGCCTCGGCGATTTCCGCTTCGACTTCCCCTTCGATGCGCCGCCGCTCGTCGGGCGGAAGCATGCCGCCCAGGCGCGTGACCTGGTCGCCGCGCACCCAGGGATCGGCTTCGTCGCGCGTGCGATAGCCGAGCGCGAAGTCCTCGCCGGGACCGACGTGCTCGCGCCAACGGTACGTCATGCACTCGAAGAAGAACGGCCCCGGCTGGCCCGCACGCAGAGCGGCCACCGTCTCCGCGATTCGTGCGCGGATGGCCAGGATGTCGTTGCCGTCGATGCGTTCGGCGGGCAGCCCGTGCGAGCGGGCGCGGGTCACGATGTCTCCCGTGTGCTGGCGGCGGAGCTGATGGGTGTGGATCGCGTACAGGTTGTTCTCGCAGACGAAGACGATGGGCAGGCGCTTGAGGGCGGCGAACCCGAGGCTCTCGTGCCAGACGCCCTCGTCGGTGGCGCCGTCCCCGAAGAAGCTGGCCACCACGCGGTCGGAGCGGCGGTACTTGAGCGCGTACGCGTAGCCCACCGCGTTGGGGATGGTGGTGCCGACCACGGCCGACGTCCCCATCACGCCGTGAGCCACGTCCACGAGGTGCATGGAGCCGCCCTTGCCCTTGGCGCAGCCCGTCTGGCGGCCGTAGAGCTCCGCGATCATCGCGCGCAGGTCACCGCCCTTGGCCAGGTACATGGCGTGCGAGCGGTAGGTGCCGAACACCACGTCGTCGCCGCGGAGCGCGTCGCACACGCCGACCGCCACCGCCTCCTGGCCGATGGAGAGGTGCACCGGGCTGCGGATCTTGTCGCTCGGATAGACGCGCGCGACCTCCTCCTCGACGCGCCGGATGCGATAGAGCGAGCGGAACAGCCGCGCGAGCGCGGCCGGATCTACGGCGCTGGCGGAGGTCACGGCCGGGGAGGGGTACGGGACGCTGACTGGCCCCGCGCAGGTTTCCGAACGCCAGGTTCCATCGGTCGTTCCTTCGCGGGCTCCCGTTGTGCGGCGGGGCGGCGTCTCCAGAGCGGAGAAGGATCCGACGCAGGGCCGGGGTTGTCAAGCCACGCCGCGCGCGCTGTGTGCTGACGCACCGCCACCGGGGCCGTCGCTATAATGCGCCCGGGACGGCCATGAGAGCGCTCATCACCGGCGTCACCGGATCGGGAGGCAGCTACCTCGCCGACTACATCGTCGGCCACCGGCCGGAGGTGGAGGTCCACGGCATCTCGCGCTGGCACAGCACGGGCACCGCGGCCAACCTGCGCGAGGCGGGGGATCGGGTCACGGTGCACGAGTGCGACCTGCGCGACTTCAGCGCGGTGCTGCGGGTGCTCGTAGCGGTGCGGCCCGAGGTGGTGTTCCACATCGCCTCCCACGCCAACGTGCGCGCGTCGTTCGTGAACCCGCTGGCGGTGATGGACAACAACGTGATGGGCACCGCCAACCTGCTGGAGGCCATCCGGAGCGCGGCCATCGATCCCAGGGTGCAGATCTGCAGCACCTCCGAGGTGTACGGACAGGTCGATCCGCGCCACGTGCCCATCACCGAGGACTGTCCCATCAACCCCTCGAGCCCCTACGCGGTCTCGAAGGCGGCCCAGGACTTCCTCGGCTACACGTATTTCAAGAGCTACGGGATGAAGGTCATCCGTACGCGCATGTTCGCGTACCTCAACCCGCGGCGCCGCGACCTGTTCGCGACCTCATTCGCCATGCAGGTCGCGCGCATCGAGCTGGGGCTCCAGGGCGAGCTCCGGCACGGCAACCTCGATTCCGTGCGCACCCTCATCGACGTGCGCGATGCGGTGGCCGCCTACTGGATGGCCATCGAGAAGTGCGAGCCGGGCGAGGTCTACAACATCGGGGGCACCGCCACCATGACCGTCGGCGAGTTCTTGGAAGCGCTCAAGGCCCTCGCCCGCTGTCCGATCCCCTCGCGACAGGATCCCGCGCTGCTGCGTCCGAGCGACGTCACCCTCCAGATACCGGACACCAGCCGCTTCCGCGCGCGGACGGGCTGGGCGCCGCGCTATACGCTGGCGGAGAGCACGGCCATGCTCCTCGAGCACTGCCGGGCGGAGGCGCGCCGGGAAATCGCCGCCCGAGGCTGACGGACGCCGGTCCGACCTGTCAGGCCTTGCGCCGCGATCGCGCCGCGGACGGACGGGCGGGGGCCGCACGGCTGGCCCGCCGCCGCGAGGTCGTGGGCAGCTCGCGCGAGGGCTCGAGCTTCTGCTGCTCGCGCAACCGCTCGTAGATCTCGTAGTCGCGCTCGTGCGTGTAGAAGATGATCTGGCTGCCCGCGAACTCGAAGTCGAAGGGCAGCCACAGCAGCCGGCGCAGGGCTTCCCGCACCCTCTGGTGCTGGGCAGGCGGCACGAAGAGGAGCAGGAAACCACCTCCGCCCGCTCCCGTCAGCTTGCCGCCGATGGCCCCCGCCCCCAACGCGGCCTCGAAGAGCTCGTCGACGTAGGCGTTCGAGACCTTGGCGCTCAGGCTCTGCTTCGTTTGCCACGCCTCCCGCAGCAGCTTGCCGAAGCGGGTGATGTCCTCCCGTCCGGAAAGGATGGAAAGACCCTCCTCGACGAAGTCGTTCATGATCCGGAGTTGCTGGCGGCGCGCCTCCAGGTCGTTGGCGTAGGTCGAGGCCACCTCGGAGGCGGTGCGCTTCACGCCGGAGTAGAACATCAGCAGGTGCGACTTCAGCTCGCCGATCCGCTCCGCGGGAAGGGTGACCGGCCGCACGGAGATCTCCCCGTTGGTCATGAACGACACGTGGTTCAGGCCGCCGTAGGCGGCCAGCACCTGGTCCTGGGAGCCGACCACCTCCTGCAGCCGCTCCTGCTCCACGGTGATGCTCTCGCGCGCGAGCTGCTGCTTGCTCGGCATCTCTCCCTTCAGCGCGTGCAGCGCATTGAGGAGGCCGACGGTGAAGGCGCTCGAGCTTCCCATGCCGCTGCGGGCGGGCAGGTCGCCGTCGTGGTGGATCTCCACCCCCCGCTTGATGCCGAGGAAGCCGAGTACCTCGCGAACGGCGGGGTGCTTGATCTCGTCCGCCCGCTGGCAGTTCTCGATCTCCGAGTACACCACGCGGATGCGGTGATCGAAGAACGGGGGGAGGTATTGTCGATGGTCGTGGCCAGCACGGAGCCGCCGTGCTGGCGGTACCAGGCGGGATAGTCCGTGCCCCCGCCGAAGAACGAGATGCGGAACGGTGTCCGGCTGATGATCACGCCGCTCTCCGGCGCGTGCTCACGCGTTCCCCATGGCCGAGCGGCCGAGCATCCGGTACGCCTTGAGCAGCTCGCGGATGCCGTCGTCCAGCGAGCGGCGGGCCTGGAAGCCGGCCTCGCGCAGGCGCTGGTTCGAGACGATGTAGTTGCGCTGGTCGGGATCGGAGCCCACCTCGGCGAAATGGACGTAGAAGCGGGGCACGTGCTCCTTCACCCTGAGGGCGAGCTCCTCCTTGGAGAGGTTCGCGTCCTCGAGGCCGACGTTGTACGGCCGTCCGGCCAGGCGCCCGCCGTTCTCCAGCGCAAAGACGATGCACTCGGCCACGTCCTGGATGTGGATGAAGTTGCGCTTGTAGTCCTTCTCGAAGACGACGAGATACCCATCCGTGACCGCGGCATAGACGAAGTGATTGACCAGCAGATCGACGCGCATGCGGGGGGAGACGCCGAACACCGTCGCCAGCCGCAGGGTGACCGTGTTCGGGCGCTCGAGCAGGGCGACCTCGGCGTCCACCTTGGTCCGTCCATAGAGGGAGATGGGCTCCAGCGGCGTGTCCTCGGTGCACAGCACCGCTCCCGAACGCGTCCCGTACCCGCTGTTCGTGGTGGGGAAGACCACGAGCTGCGAGCGATCGCGGATCTTGTCCAGGGCCACCACCGCCTCGTGGTTGACGGCGCGCGCGGCCCAGGGGTCACGGTCGCAGATGGGAGCGCCGACCAGGGCGGCCAGGGGCACGATCGCGTCCGCGGCGTCCACCAGCGGTCGCACCGCTTCCACGTCGCGCACGTCCCCCAGCACGAACTGGAAGCGTGGATGCGGGCACAGGTGCAGGAGCGAGCGCTGCCCGAACATGAGGTTGTCGTAGGCGGTGACGGAGTGTCCCGCCTCCAGGAGCCGGCCGCAAAGGACGGAGCCGATATAGCCGGCGGCCCCCGTGACGAGAACGCGCATCGAGCGGCGAGGATGCGATGAGCGTGCAGTCGTGTCAAGTAGCAGGCAAATACGTGTGCCCGCTCACGTTCGGCGGACGCGCTGGCGCCGTATGCCTTGACACATCAGGGGCTACACGCTAGGATCCCGCGGACTAAGTAACAGACTACGTAGGGGTTTCTCGACCAAACATGCCTGTCAAGCTCGGCGAACTGCTGCTCAAGGAGAACATGGTCACTCCTCAGCAGCTTCAGGAAGCCCTCGGCCATCAGAAGATGAACGGGGGCAAGCTCGGGAAGGCTTTCGTCAGCCTGGGCTACGTGCGCGACGAGGAGATCACGAGCCTCCTCTCGCGCCAATACGGTGTGCCCTCCATCAACCTCGATCACTTCGAGGTGGACCCCGCGATCATCAAGATCATCCCGTCGGAGACGTCCCGCAAGTACCAGATCCTCCCCCTGAGCCGTTCCGGCGCCACCCTCACCATCGCCATGGCCGACCCCACGAACGTCTTCGCCATGGACGACATCAAGTTCATGACCGGCTACAACGTCGAGCCGGTGGTGGCGTCCGAGACCTCACTGGAAGACGCGATCGAGAAGTACTACGGCTCGACCCGCTCGATGCAGCTCAAGCAGGACGGCGGGGGCGGCGGCGACCGCCAGGTGACGACGTCCTCCAACTTCGGCAAGCTGGGCGATGCGCCGTCCCTCAAGGATGTGATGGACGGGCCGACGCTGAGCTTCGACGACATGGCCTCGGTGGGATTGTCCGAGGTCGACATCGACGCCATGGGGGGCGAGGAAGCGGACGTCGAGACGGTCAAGACGGAGGACGACGAGATCGACCTCGGCGCGCTGGCCAAATCGTCGGAGGCCGCGCCCGTCATCAAGCTCTCGAACGTTCTCCTCATCGACGCCCTCAAGCGCGGCGCCTCCGACATCCACATCGAGCCCTACGAGAAGGAATTCCGGGTCCGGTTCCGCATCGACGGCATCCTCTACAACGTGATGGCCCTGCCCATGAAGCTGCGCGACCCCCTCATCTCGCGCATCAAGATCATGGCCAAGCTCGACATCTCGGAGAAGCGCCTGCCCCAGGACGGGCG
>WNFM01335863.1_pt1 | contig 34455 bp, 32 predicted proteins | sample 5400271 | NCBI WGS metagenome assembly WNFM01 (sample SAMN13153352, study PRJNA577476) | soil metagenome | isolation source: 60 cm saprolite on Douglas fir-dominated hillslope | place: USA:California | collected 2013-09-17 | reverse complement strand
AAAAGTTGGATACACTAGTAATAACGAAATTCCAAGAAACAACCAACAAGAAACAAATAAATTGTTTGTAACTTGTAAATTGTAACTTGTGATTTACCGACCGAAGGGAGGTGTTTTATGGGTTCTTTTGGAGGATTTTACAAAGGAGATAAGAAAAAAAAGAAAAAAGATACAAATGACAAGCCAATGAATACAACTTCGGCGCCTGTTTTTACATTGCCGAAGCTCATTGAAAAGAAGAAAAATAAATGGGAATAGGAAGACCCTCTTTTTATGAAACAAAGAAAACCTGCTCAAGGACAAGCACTTCGTATCGCACTGATTTTCTCTGCACTTTTTGCCTGTCTTATTCTTATTTCACTCGCATTTAAAGTAGGCAAGGTAATACGCGATAGTCATTTTGACGGCAGTCATCAATTAAATATTCTTGTGAAAGACGGAAAGGGAAGTGATTTGCTCTATTCTTTTAGTCCGGACACAAGTAGTATAAGCATTCTCTCGGCACAGGTCTCCGCTCTTCCAAAAGATGGTGAGATAGTTAACGCACAGCTATCAGATAGCCCAAAGAACATCGTATTGCAAGCATTGCTGCATGGCACTAGCACGCTGACCAGACTCGATCTATTACGGCTTTTTCTTTTTACGCAGGGCGTGAATAGAAATAATATCACAATCACCCCTACTCTTTCTGCCGCTTTTTACGACCATACGCTCTTTCAGGAAGGACAGACAATTGCTATTGTGAATGCGACCGATATTTCAGGACTCGGGAATATTGTCGCAAAAATGCTTTCCAATATGGGTGCTAATGTTATTTCTATCACAAGCACTGTTGCACATCAAAAAAAATCTACTCTTTTTTATTTTGGGAATGTAAGCTATACTGCACATCGCCTCTCTAAGGTCCTTGCTATTCCTGCCATACAGACGAAAGAAGCGGGAGTTGCGGATATCACCATTGTTATAGGAGAGGAGAACAAATTTTAGTATGTTTTTATTAATTATTTTATTTCTGGTAGTTCTTTCACTACTTTTGGCTTTTTGGTCCTTGCAGAAAGAATTACAAAAACATCCTCATGAAAAAAAGGTAGCAAAAGAATTGAAGCGTGAGCGCGTTATTTTTTATTCTTCCAAACCATCATGATTTTTCTCTTTAAATTCTAAGTGCGTTTTGTCTCCAAATAAAAATGTCGGTTGATTTTTAAATTTCAATGCTCTTTTTGTTTCGCGAATAAAAATAGAAGCAATATGGTCCTCAACGGACTTAATGTAGGTGTCATAGATGTTGCCACCTTTCAGAAATTTAATGAGCCTACCGCTTAAATCGTCGGGAAGCATTCCCAAAAATTGCTTTTCCTCTGTTTGGACAAAAATTTTTGAGCGTTTGATGATGAGAATAACCTTTTGTCCAATATGGAGCCCTCGTAAGACTCGGGGTTGTGTAATATTTATTAATGAAACTATTTTTGTCTTGCCACTTTCTTCCAAAAACATCGTACTCATGAGTGGGGAAGAGTTAATGGTTTTATTTCCCACTTCACTTAAGCGCTTGAGCTGCTTTTGTGCAATAGGATGAGCCGGGTCAATTTTTAATACTTTTTGGTATATTTCTTTTGCTTTTGTACTGTTTCCCATTGCGCCGTAGGCAAATCCAAGTCGGGAAAGTGCTTCGATATCAAGCGGTGTTTCTTTAAGAATTTCAAGATTGAGAAGGATCGCACTTTTCCAATTGCCGTCTAATGCTATGTGGATTGCTTGTTGGCGAAGGGGAGTTGTCATGGCAGTATAATTGTAAAAGTCTAACCTACTTTCTTGCAAAAGTCAAGAGAAAAAAGGTATAATACAAGCGTCTAGTATGTAGCGTTTAGCGTCTAGTTACGAATAAAAAATGACATATATTCGTTCGTATAAAGATCTTATTGTTTGGCAGAAAAGTATTGACACGGTCCAGGCAGTATACAATCTGGTAAGTAAGTTTCCAAGAGAAGAAATATATGGATTGACATCTCAGATGAAACGAGCAGCTGTTTCTATTCCATCAAATATTGCCGAAGGATATGGGAGAAAATCAGTAAAAGAATACGCACAATTTTATTCAATTGCATATGGGTCTGGACTAGAACTTGAGACACAAATAATTATTGCAAAAAGACTTGAATTTGGGAAACTGGCTGACTATAAAGAAGTTGATCTTTTTTTGGAAGAGGTATTAAAAATGCTTAATGCTATGAGTAGAAAGGATAGATAATAAATCTAGAACTAAACGCTAGACGCTAGTCACTAATAACTATATGAGCGGGCATTCAAAGTGGGCACAAATAAAGCGCCAAAAAGGGATAAACGACACAAAGCGTGGCGCACAATTTACCAAGCTTTCCAACGCAATTTCTCTTGCTGTTAGAGCCGGTGGGGGAATAGGGGACCCCAATCAAAATTTCAGACTCCGTCTTACAATAGACGCTGCAAAAGCTGCTAACATGCCAAAGGACAATATTGAGCGCGCGATAGAAAGAGCATTGGGAAAGCAAGGCATGCAACTGGAAGAGACAGTCTATGAAGGATTTGGTCCAGGGGGCATTGCGGTTATTGTCGAAGCGGCAACAGACAATAAAAATCGAACCACCTCAGAAGTGCAAAATATTTTTAACAAGCTTGGTGGGAATATGGGACAAATGGGATCTGTTGGGTATTTATTCAATCAGCGTGGACAAATCATTGTTGCAAAAAATGGAAAGTCATTTGATGAGATTTTTGAAAAAGCACTTGAAGGAGGAGCAGAGGACATAGAAGAAAGCGGTGATGAAGTGATGGTCTACACAAAGCCAGTAGAATTAGCAAAAGTGCGAGACGCGCTTTCTCAAGTGGGATTTTCCGTTATCTCAGCAGATATCATCAGAAAGCCTCTGATTTCAAAGCCTTTCTCAGACGAAGCAACCATAGAAAAAGTAACTCATTTTTTTGACGCACTCGAAGCGCTGGATGATGTACAAAATACCTATTCAGACTTCGAAATTCAGTAAAGAAATACAATACATTCATACATGCAAAAGAAAAGGGTAGCACTCGTTATTAGCAAAAGACAAAAATTCATTCTTTCGGTTATTGTCCTATCAATCTGTCTCTTTATTTCTGAATACTTTTTTAGTAGCTATGCGATCGTTATTCCATTTCTCCTTGGGGTCATCACAGATATTCTCTTAGTCGGGACTCTTTTTGAAGACTTACAGGAGAATATGTCGTTGTATCCATTTATTCTGCCATTCCTTTTTAGTCTTTCATTTGGCTTATTTTATTTTCTCGCACCGGCACGACTGATTACGCGCATTATCCTTACCAGTCTCTATGCCATAGGACTCTACTCGCTTTTTTTATCAGAGAATATTTTTGTTGTTGCGAGTATTCGGACCATTGCGCTTTTGAATAGTGCTCGGATTATTACGTTTGTCATTACATTGTTATCTTATTTCTTTGTATCGAATACAATTTTTTCTCTTCGTCTTGGTATTATCCCGACAATTGGGCTTTTTGGCGTTGCTTCATTTCTTTTTGTCTATCATGGTGTCTGGACCTATACGCTTGATGCGTCACCAACCAAACACATTACTCCTGTTGCAGTCGTTACGCTGTGTCTTGTCGAGCTTGCAGGTATGTTGTGGTTTTGGCCAACATCACCAACAGTCTTTGCGCTTTTTATGACCAGCATTTTCTATGTGCTTATTGGTCTTGTGCATGTGTGGCTGGATAAGCGGCTCTTTAAAAATGTTATCTGGGAATATGTGTGGGTTGGGGTAGTGGCAAGTGTTATTTTCCTGGCCTTCACCAGATGGCAATAGGCCTTTCGGGCAAATTCCAATTCACAAGATACAACTTACAAATGTGCCTAATTCATAATAACTTAGCTTTGTTTGTATCTTGTTGGTTGTTTCTTGTGGGTTCGGTCACTAGGGAAGAGGAGTAGGGGTATAGGGAGGCAGGGAAGGCTAAATGATATAGTTTGATACACTGCAACTATAAGTCCTATAATTATTATATGTCTTTTTCTAAGATACATTGTGGATAACTAGTGGGTTTTCACGGGGTTTTGGGGGTCAGTTTTCACACAGTTATCATACTCCGTCGGGTCCTGCCGGTCGTTCGACTCACAGTGCTCGGTTGCGATACGACCAACTACGGTTGGCCATAAACAACCTGCGCGGCTGTTCGAGTCTTACGCCCGTCACCCCTCGGAGCATAACGCTATTTTCTAAAAAAAAAGATTACATAAGCAACTCTTACAATACGAAAAAAATGCGAAAGTCTTTTTATTGTCATTTTGAGGCTAATATATAACGATTAGCTTGATTTGATAGTCCAAATGCGACATGGGATTGAAACCCCCTGGGGAGCGACGTCCTAGGACTCTCTCAGTGACACGAAATTTCTCAGACCATATACTGACTCGATTATTCCTATACCATTCTTGTCAGTGTAGTGGAGAGTCTCTTCTCTTTATCAATGCGAGGATATTCAGCTATAAGTAGTTTTTAGATATTCGTCATTGCGAGGAGTTCTTAATAGAAGAACGACGCGGCAATCTCGGATCCATTCGAAAGGACCATCAAGATTGAGCAGCAAAACCTTATCTTAGCACTAGGAGAAGCGTATGTGATAATGTCGCACAATAATACTTTTACGACATGACCCAGGCAGGAGTGCCAGGGAAGGGGTCAAATTCAGACACTGATTTGTCCGATCTTTTTTGTTACAATTCCCATTCTTTGGGACATGGTACTTTACTCTAATTACTACTCTAGTTATCTCTGGCACCTATCCCCTATTATAGGACTCTAGGAATTATGAATAATGAATTAAGAATTATGCGAGGAATTACAAATAAAGTACCTTTTGTCCTTAATTCATAATTCTTGCTGCTTAATTCTGGTCTAATGGAGTACATTTGTAAGACTATATGGAGGGCCTTTGGCGAGCGCATCTTCAGTATAAATTTTTCCATCTTTTTGCTCAATTAATTCTAATATCTTTACATAGCGGTAGAAAATGGCATTGGTCCAGCCAAACCCAAGAAGAGATGGATACTGGAAGTCTATTGGCATTTCACCTGTTGTCGCGTCCAATTTTTCCAAAAGTGCCCCATACTTTTCAAAAACATGCAAATTTGCTTCTACAGATTTTGTCATGATTCGGGTGGCGTCTTCTATAAATCCATATCGAAGGAGTCCAATAATGGTGAGATATTCAAGGGGCGCCCAAATATGTGGATAATCCCATTGCTTGGGCTTGAGAAGCTCTTTTATACTTCGCTTAAAAGCGTCCGGGATATCATTAAGGTCATAATGATTCGGAAGTGATTCTTTTGCTGTTATGACGAGTCCATACTCAGTCTCGAAGAGTGGTAATTTTTCTTTAACTTTTTTTGCCTCTTCAAGCGTTGCAAGCTTTGCCCACAATGGTACAAATCCTGCCAAAGAATAAAATTCACTTTGTTGCTTATTCTTAAAGTCATAATCAAAGAAAAAGCCTTTTTCCTCGTTCCACATGTACTGTTTCATTCTTTTATGTCTTTCATTTGCACGTTTTTCCCACAAAGCTTCTTCTTTTGGATCTTCCATAATATGCGCTGCTTTTGCAAAATCTTTTTCATATTTATGTAAATAGGCATTAAGGTCAACTGGCAAAAATTCATTTGCGCGGTTGTAGAATCTCGTGGTAAAATCCCATCCTGATTCACGCTCAGAGGTAAGTGCATAGCCAACATCTCGGTCGCCATACCTCGAGAGACCAAAATCCTCTATTTTATGTGTGTAGGTTTTGGCATCTTCCCAGACCTGCCAGTATTCATTTTTCGCAACGTCGATTCTATTGGTAAGCCAGTGGCGAATGTAGGGACTTTTCCCATAATCAGCAGCACCGCCTGCGCGCTGGAGTGCATAGTATGCATCAAATATCATGGACGATAAAAATGGTGGTTGGGAATGGCCCAGGAAGGCCCAGACGCTGGCGTTTGGAATAATGCCAAACTGATTGAAAAGGTATACAAAATTATCCACAACTTCTGGAATTATCCAATCTTTGTCAGTATTAATAAGCCCGCGGAAGATAAAAAAACTATCCCAATAAAACATCGAAGTTTGCCAGTGCGACTTTTCATTTGGGGTTATGAAGGTGTTAGGAAGTGGAATAATATGTGGATTTCCTTGGCTGTCTTTTGGGTCATGAATTATTTCATTCCAATACTTGTCTACAAAATCCAGTGTTTTTTTCAGTAATTTTTGGTCCATAGTTATTGTATTATTGTTTTCCAATCTTCTGCAAATTTTTCTATGCCCGCTGTTGTGAGTGGGTGTGAAATATCCAGTTTTCCAGATAGAATAGCCTCCATAAATTCGTCAATATTCTCAAAGTGTAGCAGGTCCTCTGAAGGTTGCCAATATGGAATTGCCACGAGATTGTCTTGCTTGCCCTCTGAAGCTTTAGCGAAAGAGGGTTGGTTGGAGAAATATTCTCTATATACTTTTGCAGGTGCTGTCATGAGTGGGACATTGAGATTTAGTCCTAATTGAACGTGGGTAAGGTTTCTGACGGATGATTCTAGTATCCATGCTGTTGTTTCATCGAAATACATTTTTTGCAAGCTGAGACCATGTTCTATAACATCCATCCCATTTTCGCCTCTATCATCCAGTCTTCCGACAAATGGTGAGATAAAACAAGGCAACAAAGTGGGTTTGGGATTAAATTGATTCATGACAAGAGTCTCATGCATGAGGATGGCAAAGATTTGCTGTTGGGAAAAGACAAGGGTATTGTTGATAGCAATCCCTTCTTTTCGTAGTGTTGTACGGGCTTTAAGTCCCTCTCGCGTTGTTGGAAGCTTCACGACTACCCTTTCATGCCAGGTAGATATTTCCCGACCTTGCGCTATCATGTCTTCAGCTTTCGTATCAAGATTGGAATAGACTTCGGCAGATACTGCGCCAGGGACAATATCAAGAATTTCTAGGACTATCTCTTTTTGGAGTCGATTAAATGCATCATCTTGTGAGACCTTTTGTCCAGCAAGCTTCTTTGCAATAAGGCTAGGATTGGTAGTCGATCCCCACAGCTCTTGTCCTGATTCTTTGGCAAGCTCACTTATTTCCCGATATTCATCCGGATCTCCCGAATCCAATAAAAATTTTGTTAAACCCATACCGCGTCATTGCGAGCCCGAAGCCAAGTGCCGTCCGGTACCTGGCGAAGGGCGTGGCAATCTCATTCATTTTATCAAAAACAGAGCCGTCTACGCTAGACATTTTCCTGACAGCTATCTTATGTCGCATAATAATTTAGAGATTCTGCGACGTTCCAAAATTCTTAATTCATAATTCTTACTTCTTGATTCTATTTATTTTACGTCGTAAAATAAATACATGTCCACTACCCAACCTGACCAGCAAGTCCAGCACCTCTCCCCTCCCAGTCCGCAAAATAACATGTCCCCTACTCTTTTTTCCCAAATCAATGATTTTTTGGATTATTTAGCAATAGAAAAAAATTCCAGCAAATTGACTATTCGTGATTATCGTCATTATCTGGAAGTTTTTGGTGAGTGGTTTGGCACCATGCATAAAGATGCTGGCATAGAAGAGCTTACGATTCAAAAAGTGAGAGCGTATAGAGTCTATCTTGCCAATCATGTAGACGCAAAAGGGATGACAAGGAAAAGAGTTACTCAAAATTATTATGTTATTGCCCTTCGCTCGTTCTTAAAATTCCTGACAAAAAATGATTACAAAGTCCTTGAGCCATCAAAAATAGATTTGCCAAAGACAGAATCGCGAAGTCTTAAATTTTTGGAAAGAGAACAAATCGAGCGAATGGTGACAGTTATAGATACCAGTGAAGAACAAGGTATCAGAGATAGAGCAATGCTTGAGCTGCTTTTCTCTACTGGCCTTCGTGTATCAGAGCTTTGTAAATTAAATCATGAGATGGTAAATATTGAAAGACGAGAGTTTGGCGTTATTGGAAAAGGAGGCAGGGCACGCGTTGTCTTTATTTCAGATAGAGCTGCAGAGTGGGTAGAAAATTATCTCCACGCGCGAAAAGATAAATTTAAACCTCTTTTTATTCGCTATTCCGGAAAAGTAATAGAAGATAATAATGGAGAAAAAATGCGGCTCACTCCAAGGTCTGTTGAGAGGATTGTCAAAAAATATATCAAGCTTGCACGAATTCCTGTGGATGCAACAGTCCACACGCTTCGTCATTCTTTTGCAACAGATCTACTCACCAATGGGGCTGATTTACGCTCAGTCCAGGAAATGCTCGGGCATAAAAATATTGCCACAACCCAAATCTATACCCACGTAACCAATAGACAATTACGAAATGTGCACGCACAGCAGTTTCACAGTGGAAATAAATAAGAGTTCTACACCTCTTGGATAGGATTTGTTTCTGGTACAGGAGTTGCAGATACAGCTGGTTGGAATTCTGGTCCTAATGGTATCTGAAATGGACCTTGTGATTCTGGCTCTGGTGCTTTTGTTCTTCTTCTCGCTCCTTGCCTTTGAGTTCTGCGCTCAGCATGTGCAGCATTTTGTTGGTCTTTTGCTTCTTTTGCAGCTGAAATTTCTGCATCTCTAACCCATTTGGCAGTTGCTACAGCAATTTTTCTTGCTGTATGTTTGAGTTTTTGATCTGGCTGGGTAGTAATACGTGGTGCTTTGAAAGCAAAATCTGTCCCATCAATAGAAATGTTAATCTGTTCTTTTTTTCCAGGTTTTATGGCAATAGTTGCGCCTTTTGCATGTGCATCATCAACCATTTTTCTTGCTTCAGGATTAAGTACCAAAAGTGCAGCAGTGTCTAATGCTCGAATGCCGGGTTGAATAGCAGCTATTTCTGCTTCATTCACCGTGTATGTCATTGGTTTTTTTGTTTGGTAGTTACCTATATACACCATGTCATTTTGCAATAATCTTTGCGCGATCTCTCGTGAAGCACCAGAAGGCATAGCATCATCGTATTTTGTATCTCGAAATGCCCGTGCAACTACCTCAGCAGTTCGTAATTTGGCTACGTTTCCTTGAGTCATTTTAAGGTCTAGAATGACAGGAGTAAGTTTATGTCTTATTTCCGCAGCAACGTGATGACTATCTACGTGTTTCGTGTCGACAGAAAGTGCTCTTGCAACTTCACGCATTTTTTCTCCTCTTGGCTTGTTGGTAATTTCTTTCAAATAAGCAATGACTAGCTCAGTTTGTGCAATATAGTCGGCCGTTTGAGAATCAGAATTTGCCGGGATTACAATAGTTGCATTCGGGCCGTAATACGTATTGATTGCTGTTGCAGCTTTTCTGATATTTTCTCTTTTGAGAGCAAGATCTCTATCAGCTGTATGAAATCCATCTAGTGAAGGAGTAATATCTACTCCTTTTCCCATAGCTGCAAATGGATTATCATGTGTTTGGTTATGCTCAAGTCTTGCTCTGGCCTCAGAAGTAGCAGTAAGTAATTTACTAACAGTCTTTTGTACTTCAGTGAGGATTGTTGGTCTTATTGCAACTTCTGCAAGGTATGCTTCTCCTTCTTGTAAGATTAACTTTGAATTATCGCTTGTGAGCGAATTATTATTTGTGAGCGCCAACTCTTTTTTTGATTTCTCCACCCCAATGTGTATAACTTGTCTGTCATTAAGAGGCTTACCGTTTCTCATCGCTTCTTGTCCAAGTATTTCTCTAAACTGTCCAGCAATTACAGCTCGTCCTGATTTTGTTGTTTTCCCTCTTTTTGTAACTGCCTCAAGAACAGCTGCTGCTTGCCCGGTTGCCTGCATATAATCTCCCAAGAGACTGCCATTAGTTTTGACTTTTGGAAGTTTATAGTGTTTTTCGGCAAGCGCACCAAGTGATACTCCAACCATTTGTGTCACCGAATCTTGGATGGCAACGTCTCTCGCAACACTATTTTCAGTTTGTGGATCAAGTGTATCTATGAGATAGGTTGTGCTAACAGCAACTGTCTGGCCCGGTCTTTCTGCAAAAGCAGCTTTATCTGCAATTGATAATTTGGCTAACCTTTGTACAAGGTTTGTGGCATTTGTAATTGATGGTGATTCTAATGGATTTGCTTCTGGGGTAAGTTGGAGAGCTTCAGAAGTTTTGTCTGCTTCTTCTCGGTTATTATGTTGTTCTCGCATTGCTTCGGCTGCTGATATTTGTGACAATTCTGCAGTTGATTCTTGAACATCTACAGGTGTATCAACGACTTCTTCAACCGCTGGCTCAACAGTAGTTTCTACTGGCCATGATTCTGGGACTTGAGGTTCTTGATATGCTGGATCAGGTGTAATTTGTTCTGGTTGGACAGGTTCTGATGGTAATTCCATTGTAAGTTCAGCGGGTGTATCTGATGCAAGAATTATTTCTTGTGTTGGTTGAATATCTTGTGATGCTTGAGTTTCTGAATTCTGCGATGCTACACTTGCATCACGAGAAAGTGTAGGGACTGTTGGTATTTCAGGATTTCCAGGAACTTCTGCAAGAGCTAATGTTAATTCTTGATTTTCTGGCTGCGTTGGTTCTGCTTCATGTAGTTGTGACATGTTTGCAATAATATCTTGTTACAAGACGTGTGTCAAGAGGTAGTTATTGTCCTAGAGGAAATTGAATGTTGATAACAATGTTAAGGTTGAGAGGGAGAAAGAATATTAAATTCTCTAGGAAATCCATTTTTCCAATCTCTTGCAAATTTTGCAATAGGATGTCTTCGTAATCTGTCATTTGTTTTTCCTTTTATGTCTGCAAATAACCCTTTTAAGTCAACTTTAATATCGGTAGTAAAATTTCTCCAGAAATGTCCATTAACACTTTGTATCCCTGTGATTGCGTTTTCATGTTCTGTATCTCTTAAAATTTCATAATCCTCTTCCTTGCCTTTGGATGTAGTAAATTGTAAATTGTTATGTTGATCGTCCCATCCAAACATATCAGCAACTTCATGAAGAAGTTCGGTTGGGACAGATTTTGCTTTTGCGTTTTTGCGTCTCTTTAATGATTGTGTATGAAGTCTATCTAAGACTCTTGCGAATATAAGTCCAATGTGTTCTTCGCTCGCGCCCTGTATGTGGAGAAGAATGTCTGTATCTTTTAAGGGTTTTGTGCGAAGATCATCTATATCGTAACCTTTCTCAAGAATAACAGGATTAAAATTTTCGTCTGTTCTAGCACTTGTAATAATTTCCATAAGTAACTTAGCTGCATTTCTTTCAAATTGGGTATATTCTGGTTTTACTTCCTGGATTTCTTCTGTTTCAGTAACAACTGAAACAAATGCGACTTCAGATGTATCTTGAGAAGGAGTTGTGTTTGGTATTCCCTCACCATGCATTCCATAATGTTCTCCTGTTTTGCGAAGAGTTGTCATACTTCGCATATTTGGTGTGGCTGCGATTGCTGTTTCTTCTGATAAATTTCCTAATCCTATAAAATGTGGCAATTTTTCCATTTGTTTTCTATGCATTTCCTCATCTGGAGACATTAATTCAGAAAGTTCTTGTTGTTTGAATGCTCTTGTTTCAGGTAATTCATCAGTTGCTTTTGCTCTTTCTATGACTGGCGAAACAACAGAAACAACTCTTGTTTCGGGTCCAACAGAAGTATGTTGTGTAGAAATAAAAGGTGAATCCGGCAATCGTTCTGGAATTTGAGGGTATTGTGGAGTATTTGCCTTTAAACTTGCAGCCATTGTCTCTCGAGCCATAAAATTTCTATAGGCTATTAAGTCGAAGGTGCCTGAATAGACGTGATTGCGAAGAGAAGGAATAACTGATGAATGATAAATGACATAATCAACTTCAGCATTGTTTTTTCTTTCACCATCAATCACAAACGTAAAATCTGTTGCGAAAAGACTAACGAATGGAAGTCTTAGTCTTTTATTCTGTGGAAGAATATCATGGAGATGGGTTGATTGAGAGAGAATAATTTTTGCTACTTTCTTATCTTCTTCACATGCTGGTCTTCCATCGACCTTAAGACCGAGCAAAGTGAATGCATGATCTTTATGTAAAATTAATGTGCTAAATCGATTATCAAAGGAGCTAGTGCTAAAAACTGCCGCCATGCCATCTTCAGAAAATAAAATACTTGAATCATCTGCTTCTCTCGTTTTAATTTTCTTCTGAGTAACACTTTGTCCAGGATTAATCCCCAGTTCAGTTGCGGTGGTTGCCATATGGAGATATTATACCGAATTTACTAGAGGATATCAAGTTTGAGGAAAAATGTCTCTTCGGTCGCCTTCATTGGAATCAATCGGTTTGGGTATTATTGGTTTCCTGCGCGAATTCTTCACTACCCGCGCAATAGTTTCAAACGCATCGACAAAATTAGCTTTAAGATACTGGAGTAAATTCCCATCTTCGATGAGGAAATAAGCTTTTGAAGGAAAATCTGGTTTGTCATCATTCTCTTTTGCCATATGCAGAAAGTCTACCCCATCACAACTTTTTTTACAATGCCCCCAGTTATTATTTGACACATTTCAGCCTCATTTTTTGGACAATTTTAACAATTGCCATTTTTGTCCCGAATTCGAGGCTAGAGTCGGCTAATTGAGACCGAAATATTCTTTATAGCCTTGCTCATTCTCTAGTCCGCTCACAGTGAGTATGAGTACTTCTCTCCCCACGTCACACATTTCTCGAAGGTATGCAATTTCATCTTGACAAGGATATGGGGTAAGATAAATGCTTTTTTGGAGTTGGTAAAAATTCATTTGCTTCAGTGTTTTTTGAAAAAGATTTCTTTCTTGTCTTTTTCTGTGGTCAATGTCATAGACAATTATCCGCCACTTCCCATCCCATTTTCGATGCAAAAGTTGCATTTTGTCTATTTCATATGACAGGAGCTTTCGTTTGCCTTTATCTGTTATTGCGAGAGTTACGTTATTTTTCTTTTCATTAATTGCTATGGCTTTTTCTTCGTATAATCGCTTAAGGACTTTTCTAAGACTTCCCTGATTAAATTTTTTCCACTCTTTTCCTCGTTCTTTTAGTTTTCTCTTAAACGAGGAATGATTGGTCATTGGTATCCCAGGTAAAAGAAAACTTGCGGCAATAAGCGCTCCAGCTCCAAGAAGTATAAGAACATCTTTTGTCTTAGGATTAATTCTTGATATTTTCTTTGTTATCATGCCTAAATTTTATAAAAATAACCATTTCTAAGCTTAAAGTAGCACAATTTTAGCAATTGCACAATTCGTCCAGGTTTTGAGGCTAAAACGTGCTATTTTTATGTATAATTATATATTTTGAGAGTAAGTTGAAAGGAGGTTTAGAGTAAATTAAGAACATTTATAAAATAATTTGAGGATAAAATGAGACTGGGCGGAGCTCGTAGGATTTTATGTTAATAACATTAATACTTATACATCATTTTATACCATTTATTTTCGGATGAGCTTGGACCAAAGTTACCTCTAAATATTTTTTTCCAACCAATTTTTTCAACCCTTAATTTTCCTCTATATGCCATTGGTTGCTCAAACTTACGAAATGCTAAAAGTCTAAGTAAAGGATTGCCTTGTTTGTCATGGAGAAATATCTGCATGTGTTTCACTATTTCTTCTTCTGGATCGTGTTCATAGTCACCTCTCGCTTTTCTCATTTGTCTATCTCTTCCTTTTTCAGATAGTTGTTGATCAATAAACATATGACAAAGTTCTTCTAGTAACACTCTTTCAAAACGTTCTTCTGTCATATTTTCTTCTTCTTTTATGAATATGAGTTGAGTTGCGCGGTGGTAAAATCCACCAACGTGTTCCAGCTCCCCCGTTTCTTTTGTTCGCGTGACTTCAGAATCTATTTGTGAGAAGTTTTTCTCGCTAATAGTCAAAATTCTATGAGGATCAAATGATGTAAAGAAATTCCTAATTCTTTGTTCGCCAATTTCCATTGCAAAAGTCGATTCAAAAGCAGCTTGAACTTTCGGTAAAAAATTCCGTATTTGTTCTTCTCTATCGACTAAAATTTCCCCCCTTTTCAAGTTATCACGATATGCATCTAATCGTTTTTTGTCCAATGGTATGGGGTTATTTGGGGCAAATGGATTAAAAATAAATTTTGCAAGCTGCAAAGCTTCCTTGGCATATGGTGTTCTAAGCAATGCGCGTCTTTCTTTTTGTAGGCTGTTTGGTGATTCACCTGATTCAGGCATGATTCATTATATTATTGTCGCTTTTCTTTTGCTTCGAGATATTTTTTGCCATGGCCCACTGTAGTATTTATAGGCACACCACTTTTGCAAAGCGGACAGTCTGCTTCATCAAATGCTTCGGCCTTAAGCACAGCTAGAGATGAAAATGGTGCGTCAAACATGTCTGAGGTAATATCTGTATTACGATTTACCATAACACTGACTGCAACGACATTCCCACCTGCTGCTTTGACGCTATTTACAACTTTTAGCACTGATCCTCCAGTTGTGGTAAGATCTTCTACGACCAATACATTTTTCCCAACAACTAACTTGTCATACCCTCTGGTGAATACCTGATTTTTTTCTGCGTCTTTTTCTGTATACACTCCCAATACTTCTTTCCCTTTCATTTTGGACAAATGAAATGCCGTCCATTGTGAAAGAATAATACCACCCAAAGCTGGCGCTGCAACTGCATCGATATCCATATCTTTGTGCTTTTCCGCAAATAGCTCCCCTATTCGGGAAGAGAACTCTGTGTGTGGGTAGAGCGCGTCTTTATTTATATAGACACTTCCATGCTTTCCAGAGGTGTAGACAATATGACTATCTGTAATAATTGCTCCAGAATCCCGGAGCATTTTCAAAACTTCTTCTTCCATAACAAATTCAGTATCACAAATTGCAAGTACCGAGTCAAGATAGCAATTTAGCGATAGGTATTTATTTCATCTCGTAACTTCAAAGCTTCTTCGCGAGGATTTTGTGCAAAGATAACTGTTCGAGATGTGCTAAGTAGTATGCCTTTTTTGTCTTTTGTCATGCCTGCTTGTAGACTTTTTTCTATATCTCCTCCTTGTGTGCCAATCCCTGGAACAAGTAAATTCATATTTCCTACGACATTTCTTATTTGTTTTAACTCTTCTGGATATGTCGCGCCGACTACAAGCATACAATTATTATTGGTGTTCCATTTCTCAACAACGTTTTTTGCAACATGCATGTAGAGAGGCTCTCCGTTAATTTGAAGATCTTGAAACTCCCCTGCTCCGGGATTGGAGGTTCGACAGAGTATAATAATTCCTTTATCTATTTTATCTAAAAATGGTTGAATAGCTTCTTTTCCAAGGTAAGGTTGTAGTGTAACACCGTCTGCTTGCAGATAATCAAAAATATATTTTGCATAACCTTCATTGGTATTGCCAATATCTGCTCTTTTTGCATCAATAATGATTGGAATTTCTGGATGATTTTCTCTCAAATAGTCACAGGTCATTTTTAGTTCCTTCACTCCCCTATCACCGAGAGCTTCATAAAAAGCAGAGTTTGGCTTGTATGCACAAACCAAATCATGGGTTACGTCGATAATAGATTTGTTAAACTCGAAAAAAGACTGTCCAGAAAGTTTTTCTTCCACTGGGTCAAGTCCTACGCAAAGCAGTGAATTATTTTTTTCTACAATTGCATCTAATTTTTGTTGAAGATTCATAAATACTTTTCTTTAATTTCTTGTGCTAAATAGGGATTCCAAATAACTCCGGTTGCAGACATCACGACATCTGCCCCAGCATCTCTATAAAGTTGATAATCTTCTGCAAGTGTAACCCCACCAACGCCAAAAATTTTATAATTCATGTTAAGTTCTTCTCTCAGTTTTTTCAGGTCCTCCACCATCTCAAGTCCCATCCATTGAATTGCATGTCCCATAGATCCAGCAAAGATTCTTCCCTCTCCAAGTGCAGGCTTCTTATTTTTATCAACAAGTCGAGACATAACTGTATTAATTGCCTCTATCCCATCGCTCATAGGTCCGATTGCTTTGATGAGTTTTTTTAATTCTTCTTTATCATCAAAATAGGCAATTTTGACAATGAGAGGAGTATTGCCAATTTCTTCTTTTATTGCAGCAACAATTTTTTGCGTAATGTCAATATCAAAACAGACAAGATCTGCTTTTCCTTCATTCGGACAGCTTGTATTTACTTCCATGATTTTTGGGGTAGTTTCTTTTACTAATTTTGCTGTAAGCGCATAGTCTTTCACATATCCTTCTGGTGTACCATTTTCTTTTGTTGTCCCTTGAAAACTTGCAACAAGCAATTGTCCATTTCCTATCATTGCAATTGCTTTTTTCATATCTTCTTGCCAAAACGATGGATCAAATGAAGGGACTCCGTAAGAATTTGCGGCAGATACCGGGTCGGAATATTCTTGGTCTGCTAATACACCATTTTCTCTTTGCTCTTTTGTGAGATGGTCACTGTGGACTGCAATAAGGTTGGGCCAGGGATTGCAGGGATAGATTCGCGAGCGGACCGTTTTATATGTGACAACATCAAATCCTTTTTCTAAAGCGGGCTTGATATATTGACTATTAAAAAGTGGTCCTGCTGCAACACCAAATGGGACATACACTTTTTGTCCAAAAATTTCATGTGTAGGCTCTCCTTTATTCTCATATACTTTTCCATCTGAAAAAGGACCATAGGGACCATGAGCGATATTTTTATCAAATGTTTTCAGAGGATCATAAGAAGGTTGGTATTGCATAAGATAATTATATCACGAAATAATTTTTCCAGAACCGGGTCTTGCTAAAATTTCATCATTTTCAAAAACTTTTTCACCACGTATGATAACTTTTTTTACTTTTCCCTTCACCTGCCAGCCATTAAATGGTGACCAGGCGGATTTGGTGAAGAGTCGATTATTTTGAATAACCCACTCCTCATTTTCATCGATTTCGATATAAGTTTTGTTAGAACGAGATCCCTCGACTTCGCTCGGGATGACAGAGGCTTGAGATTGCCGCGCTTCGCTCGCAATGACGTTGTTAAGAAATATTTTTTTAGGATTGTCATGGCAGAGTCGAATTATGTCGTCCATGTTTAATTTCCCATTGTGAACTGCAGTAAGGAGTAGTGGTAATGTTGTCTCAAGACCAGGGACACCAAATGGTGGGTTGTCACTCATTTTTTCTTCAATAGTATGAGGTGCATGATCGGATTCAATAACATCAACATCTGAAAGATGACTCCATAAAAATGCAACGTCTTCTTTGGATTTTAAAGACGGTTTCATTTTTCCAAATCCTCCTAGAGATTCTCTGTGCTCAATATCTAAAAATAAATGGTGAGGAGTAACGCCGCAGGTAAAAGAATGTCCTTTTATTTTTGCATTGATAATAATTTCTAATTCTTTTTGTGAGCTGACATGGCAAACATGCAATCTTTGTCCTGATGTATGACCAATTTCTAAAGTTTGCTCTAATATATGTTCTTCAGCATGGACTAAAATTGGGTGGCCTACAGGCCAGGCATTGCAAATTTTTTCAAACACTTTTTCATCGACAGTAAATCCACCCGTTGTTTGGTTAAGGAAAATTTTTAGCCCCAAGACTTTATCTTCCACTTTCTTGAATTCTTCAAAATTATTTCCCAAAGAGCCAAAGTAAAATCCAATATCACAGACAATTTGTTGCTGAGCAATTTTTTCTTTGTGTTCCAATTTCTCTAAAGTAGCAATTGGCTCGAGATTGTTGGGCATATCCATTATTGTTGTGTATCCTCCGGCAAGCGCAGCAGATGTTCCGGTGAGAAAATCTTCTTTGTATTCTTGTCCAGGAGTGCGTAGATGGACATGCGGGTCAATGAGTCCAGGAAGTTTTAGCATTGTTCCAAGTATAGAAAAAGCCTTTTGAAAATGCAAGGAAAATTGGTATAATGCTTTTCCTATGGAAGAAGAAAGAAGTTTTGGCAATATAGCTGAGCTATCTCCCATTCACCAAGCAGCGCTGGATGAGGCATTTGCTCATGTGGAATCATTTCCAAATGTGCGGGCAATACTGTTTTGGATGTTGACGATACAGTAAAAGATACCAGAAGCAGATTGCTTGTATATTTTAATAGAATTTTTGGAAAATTTTTTCCTGATTTTCCTTTCCCAACTCTTGATGATGCCAGAAAGATTGGTATACGGCGTTCATATTTATCAAGAATGAATGAGTTAGGAATAGATGAATCTGTTTATGACATGCTCATGGAAATGATAAGAGGGAGAGAATATTTGTATGGCAATGCTTCTTTAGTACACGAAGACATCCCAAAGATTCTGGAGCAACTTGAGCAAAAAGATATACCAACAGCTCTTTATTTGACGGCACGCGAGGAGTCAGTAACAAAACATACGAGAGAAGATCTTATTGTAGGTGGTATGCCAGATAGACCAGTCTACGCTGAGAGTCGAGGAGACGTGCATACGCCAAAAATGAAAACAGAAATTGCGATGCGATTTGCAAATCGATTTCCAGGAATACCAATTATTACTATTGATGATAATCAAGCGCTCGCTGAGCATGTGCACAAAGAAAATCACCCTCACCATTTTACTATTCTTCTCAAAAATCCACGCGCAAGAGAGGGAGATGGTATTATTATTGCGGAGTGGCCAGAAATACCAGGTGTTATTGAAAGATTACTTGGTCAAAATTAGTTTGAGTAATGCCATTCTTGTATAGACACCATTAGTCATTTGCTCGCGAATATAGACACTGCGTGGGTCGTTATCAACTTCATTAGTTATCTCCCCAACACGTGGTAGCGGGTGCATGAGAATCATATCTTTTTTTGCGAGTTTCATGGTGTCAGGGGTAATGATATATTTATTTTTTAATTTTTCATATTCTTCTTCATTTTCAAATCTTTCTTTTTGCACACGAGTTGCATAGAGCACATCAACGTTGCCAATAACCTCGTTTAAGCCTTCAACTTCTGTCACTTCCCCACCCTTTTTCTTGATAAATTCCACAACTTCTTCAGGCATTTTTAAGACTTCTGGTGAGACAAAAATAAATTTCTTTGTTCCAAGATTTGCGAGTAATTTGGCAAAAGAATGAATGGTCCTTCCATTTTTCATATCCCCTACTCCGGCAAAAGTAACTTTCGAATAATCTGGAAAATGAGAATGTAAGGTATATGCATCTAAAAGTGCTTGGGTTGGGTGCTCACCTTTTCCGTCACCCGCATTAATAATAGGGACATAGGAATGTTTTGCAGCAAAAGCAGCACTCTCAGTCTCTGGATGTCGCATGACAATAACGTCGGCGTAACAGCCAAATGTCCGAATGGTGTCTTCAAGAGTTTCCCCTTTTGCAACAGAAGATGATTGCATGCCTAAAAGCTGTATTGCGCCTGCGCCTACTCTATTGATGGCGCTGACAAAAGAAGAAAAAGTACGACTTGATGGTTCATAAAAAAGACAAGCAACTACTTTCCCTTTCAATATATCAGTACCGCTCTTTGTAAGAACGATCTTTTTCATGTCATCTGTCTCTTGAAAAAGAAGAGAGATGTCTTGGGGAGTTAGCTCTTGGACTGAAAGAAAACTTTTATTGAAGAATGGGTTGGTCATAGAGTTAGTATAAATTTTCTTGAACTAAAGTTCAAGTCTTTTGTTAAAGGTGACACCTTCCCGAAGGAGTCACCTTCAGGAAACGAGATCCCTCGACTTCGCTCGGGATGACGAGAGAAGATATTCTCTCCAAGATTTTATTTCCAAGTCTTCAAGTGTATATGACGTTATTGCTCTGACAAAAAGTCTGGCATTTTTCATTTTTGTAAAAAGTGGAATATTAGTATCGATTGCCGTACGTCTAATAACTGCATCATCATTGACTTCCTTTTTGACGTGCCCATCTACTATATTTATTGCCAAATCAATTTTGCTAGCAGTGAAATACTGCAAAACACTTGGCGATTTTTTTTCATGGAGTTTGTACAGTATTTTTGCCTTGATACCATTTTCTTTCAAAAAAAGTGCTGTTTTTTCTGTGGCATACAGTGGAAGCATTAATTTTGTTAAAAGACGAACGCTCTCCAGAAATTGTTGTTTTTTATCGGTCCCGCCAATACTGATAAATATCCCTTTTTCTGGAATTTTTCCACCAACTGCAAGAATACCTTTCAAATATGCCTCTTCCATTGTCTTGCCAAAACAAGCTACTTCTCCAGTAGACGCCATTTCAACTCTGAGTGCTGGGTCTGCGCCTTTGAGACGAGAGAAAGAAAATTGAGGAACTTTGATGGCAACAAAGGTCGGTTTGAATGATGTGCTCGGGGTCCTGCCGGTTGCTTTACTCACTTCATTCTTGCTGAACAAACAATCAACAAATAGCTGCATCATATTGACACCAGTTACCTTACTGATAAATGGAAAAGTGCGGGAGGCGCGAAGATTGGTCTCTATCACAAAAACTTTTTCATTCTTTGCCAAAAATTGGATATTAAATGGTCCGGTAATGTCCAGTGCTTTTGCCAACTTTTCTCCCACTTTTTGTATCTTTTCTTTTGTTGCATCTGTTATATCTTGTGTTGGCAGGACTACTGTTGCATCTCCTGAATGCACACCTGCATTTTCAATATGCTCGGAAATAACAGATGCTTTCAAATTTCCTTTTTGTGCAACTGCATCAAATTCAATTTCCTTTGCTTTTTCAAAAAATTTCGATATTGTCACTGGATATTCTTTGCTCACTTCTGCAGCGTCTTTAAGAAAATTTTCCAATTGATCTTCTGAATAGCAAATATTCATGGCACTTCCTGAGAGGACATAGGAGGGTCGAATAAGGACCGGATACCCGACTTTTTTTCCAAATTTTTTTGCATCAGTGAGTGTGGTTGCCTTGGTCCAGAATGGTTGTTCGATTTTCAGTGTATCTAAAAGCTTGGAAAATTTACTTCTGTCTTCCGCGATATCAATATTTTTTGTCGAAGTTCCTAAAATATGTATGCCATAACTGCTCAGTGCATCTGCTCTATTATTTGGCGTTTGTCCTCCAACTGAGACAATAATGCCCTCTGGATTTTCAAATTCGTAAATATCTGCAATTCGCTCAAATGTTAATTCTTCAAAGTATAATCTGCTTGAAACATCATAGTCTGTAGAGACTGTCTCTGGGTTACAATTAATAACAATAGAATCTCTTTTCTGTTTTTTGAGTGCCATGACTGTATTCACACTTGTCCAATCGAATTCAACAGATGACCCAATACGGTATGGACCAGAGCCAAGGACAATGACTCCCTTTTTTCCAGTCTTTTCAACATCATTGTGACTTCCATTGTAGGTCGTATATAAATAGTTGGTCTTTGCTGGAAATTCTGCAGCAAGCGTATCGATTTGAAAAACAGATGGAATAATTTTCAACTTTTTTCGTAACTCTCTAATCTCAAGCCCTGTTTTATTTGTGAGTTCTCCAATTCTTTTATCAGAAAAACCGAGTTGCTTAAGACGAAGAAGAGATCCCGCATCAAGTGCGCGATGACGGTATATATTTTCTTCCTCTTTCACAATGTTTTTTATTCTGTATAAAAACCATGGGTCAATGCCAGTCAGATGATAAATTCTTTTTATTGACATATTTTGTTTGAGAGCTTTTGCAATTGCAAACATTCTTTTTGGCGTTGGAATTTTGAGACCATCCAAAATGTTATTTCTTTCAAGAAAAATATTCTCAGCTGTTGCACCTGAAAAATCCAAATCAAGCATTCTGATTGCTTTCTGATACGCTTCCTCAAAAGTCCTGCCAATTCCCATAACCTCTCCAACAGATTTCATGCTGCTGCCAATCCTTTCTTCGGCTCCTTTAAATTTCTCTATATCCCATCTGGGAATTTTGACAACAATGTAGTCAAGACTTGGTTCAAAACAAGCACTTGTTACACCAGTAACTTTATTTTGCAAAGTTGGAAGTGAGTAGCCAAGTCCTAATTTTGCTGCAATATATGCGAGAGGATAGCCGGTTGCTTTAGAGGCGAGTGCAGAGCTTCTTGAAAGTCTGGCATTCACTTCAATAACGTAATAATCAGAATTTTTTGGATTCAGTGCAAATTGGACGTTACATTCACCAACTATTCCTAAGCTTCTGACAATCTTTATACTTACTTCCCGAAGATGATGATATTCTTTATTGTTGAGTGTTTGAGACGGGGCAACAACAATAGATTCCCCTGTATGGATACCAAGTGGATCCATATTTTCCATGTTACAGACTGTTATGCAATTATCGTCTTTATCCCGTACTACCTCATATTCAATTTCTTTATAATGATGCAAATAGTGTTCTATTAAAATTTGTGGGACAAAAGAAAATGCACTTTTGATAATTTTTGTAAATTCTTTGTGATTTTTTGCAATGCCACTTCCCTGCCCTCCCAGAGAAAATCCCGAACGCACCATAACAGGGTATCCAATTTTCTTCACAATCTCTTGTGCTTCTTTTATGGAAGTTGCTGCGTGACTTTTTGGTGTTGGAATACCAATTTTTCCCAAGTGGTCAGCAAATTCCTGTCTATCTTCTGTGAGCATGATTGCTTTGACTGGAGTGCCAAGGACTGCTACATTATTTTTTTTCAAAATACCTTTTTCAAATAATTCCAGTCCACAGTTGAGTGCAGTCTGTCCCCCAAAAGAAAGAAGGATACCATCTGGCTTTTCTTTTTCGATAACTTTCTCGACAAAGAAAGGTGTGACGGGAAGAAAATACACGTCATCTGCTAATTCGTGAGATGTTTGAATTGTTGCGATATTGGGATTTATGAGGACAGTCTTAATTCCCTCTTCTTTGAGTGCTTTCATTGCTTGAGAGCCTGAATAATCAAATTCTCCAGCTTGTCCAATTTGTAAAGCACCGCTTCCTAAGATAAGTACTTTGTTTAAAGAATTATGAATCATGAATTATGAATTAAGGTCTTTGACTTCTTAATAAGACCATTTAGAATTTTACTAATAATAATGGTTTGCATTTCAAGTTTATTATAATTTTCTAGGGACAGGTAGTTAATGTCCTTTGCTATTAATAGTTGATTTTGAACTTCTGTAAGTGACCCTAAAGCCATGGAGTAAAATTGTGATTTTTCCTTATAGGAATTTCTACTAAATCCCTCAGCAATGTTTGATGTGATTGAAACGGCAGCTCTTCTTAACTGATTTGTTAATCCAAAAAGTTCTTCTTTTGGAAAAGTCTTTGTAGTTTCATAGACATATAATACAAGTTGATGGCCTTCTTGCCAAGCATATAAATCTTTAAATGATTGTATTTTCTTTATGTTACTATCCATAATTCCTAATTCTTACTTCTTAATTCTGTTTAAAAAGAAATCAAATACCCACTCTGTATCAACTGGACCTGGATTGGCTTCGGGGTGAAATTGTGTTGACATAAAGGGATATTTTTCGTGAATGATTCCTTCATTGGTTCCGTCATTTGCATTGACAAACCACGGCTTAAAACCTTTTGGAATATCTCCCACTGCAAATCCATGATTTTGCGTGGTGATATAGCAATGAGCACTTTTTTCTAAGACCGATGGTTGATTTTGTCCTCTATGTCCAAATTTCATTTTGAATGTGTCCCCTCCTGCAGCAAGGCAAAGCAGTTGATTGCCAAGACAGACGCCAAGTGTTGGAGTTTTATTTTCCAAAGCCTTTTTTATTGTCGCAATAGTTTTGTCTGCCATTTTTGGATCTCCAGGACCATTGGAAATAATAAGACCGTCAAATTTCAGAGAATTTGTTTTGATAAATGGGTCAAAATCCCATGGCGCTGTTATGACTTTGACTCCTCTTTTCAAAAGGCATCGTTGCATATTTCTTTTTGCGCCGCAGTCTATCATAAGAACAGTTTTTAGCTTGGATGACAAGGACTCACCTTCCCGAAGGAGAGTCCTTGGGGAGACGCGAGCAACAAGATTTTCTTTATTTGGGTCGTAGAAATCCACATTCTGTGTATCTTGGATCACAATTTTTCCAAGCTGTGATCCATTGTCCCTGAGATATTGTGTCAAAAGTCTTGTATCTTTTATTTGGAGTGCCGGGACTTTTTGGTCTTTGAGCCAACTGCCAAGTGTTTGGGCTGATTGATAATGAGAGGGAGTGTCGATATAGTTACTCACAATAAGACCGGAAATATGCATTCTGTCACTTTCCCATAATATTTTTTCCGGGACTCCGTAACTGCCGACAATAGGATAGGTATCAACTAAAATTTGTCCCTCGTATGAGGGATCAGTGAATGCTTCGGGATAGCCTACCATGCCTGTAGAGAAGACAATCTCTCCGGCAATGGAGCCTTCCGACCCAAAAGAGAGACCTTCAAAAGTCTGCCCTGACTTAAAAACTAATATCCCTTTTTTCATAAAAAAAACAGGCTCTCGCCTGTTTAGACAATTTTCTTACAATCAACATTGATTCGTATTTCCATAAAAAATCCAGAGACGCCGCTCTGGGATTTAACTTAACTATACTCGAATCTCTTCTATCTGTCAATATAGAGCGTTAGACATTTTATCCCGCCGCCAGCTTTTTTATATTCACTCATATCAAGAAAAAGTGGCTCGACATCGAGCTTTTTTAATTTTTCTTTCAAATCATTATCTACGTAACTCACCAGTAATTTCCCATCAACAAAGACACTGTTGCCAATGAAATGCTCTGCTTGTATTTTGGTCATTTCCACTGCGCCTGGAATTTTTGCTACTTTTTCTCTATCGGTTTTGGGGAATGCCAGTGGAAAATACAATACTCCCCTATCCCCAACCGGACAAAATGTTGTATCAAAATCATAAAAATAAGGATCGATCAATCTTATTGAAACTGTAGGGACTCCTAAAATTTCTCCCATTTCTTTATGTGCTGTCTTGTCAGATCGAAATCCATATCCCATGTACAGTGTATCTCGATAAAATAATGCATCCCCTTCTCCGCCTTGGGAATGTGTGAGCGTTTTAATTGCAAAGCCATGGTCTTCAAACCATTTTTGAAAATATTTTTCTTCCCCTTTTCTTTCTTGATAGCGATAATTCCCAGAGACAAACATATTGTTGTAGACTGTTCCGCCATTTGCAGTAAAGACCATGTCTGGAAGTCCTTTGACTTGCTCAATTGTCTCAACCTCTACACCAAGCTTAAGATATTTGTCATGGAGTGCTTGCCACTGCTCGAATGCTTTTTTCTTATCAGGTCGATTGGAGGTATCCATCCAGGGATTTATTTCATAGACAACATCATATTGTGTTGGAGGACACATTAATACTCTCATGCAATGTTACTAGTTATAAAGCTTAGTCTGATACTTGTCAAGTGCGGACTGTTTTAATAAATTTGCAAATATCTAAGCTCCAAATTCTAAAGTCCAAATACGAATTTTGGATATTTGAGATTGGGATTTGGGATTTGTTTAGAAATTAGGAATTAGAAATTAGAAATTTTCGTTAGGGAGTCTTTTGGTCTTTAAAGCGGCCTTTGTAAATAGCGCTGCCCTCTACTCTTTGAAAAACCAACTGGCAAATTCTCTCTCCTGCATAGAGCTCGAGGACATTTGGGCCAAGATTGGTAATTTCCAGGACCTGGTGATTGTTAACTCCTGGCTGAATAAGTCCTGCAGAAATATGAATAAGAAGACCCAGTCTAGCAAATCTACTTCGTCCTTCTATCCATGCTGCGATATTGCCTGGGAGAGATATTTTTTCCACAGTGATACCAAGGACAGTTGTATTTGGCGCAAGCATAAATTTTTCTCTGATAACTTCTTTGGTATATTTTTTATAATCTGTATTCTCTTTTACTGGCAGACTTTCAGAAATCGGGAGAAAAACCCGGAAATGATTCCCAAGACGAAGGTCCACTGATGCAACACTAATTTGAGAAGGATCTAAAGTGGGCGTAATTTTTATATTCCCACTTTGTAATTCTTTAACAATTTCGTCTCTCGTTAAGAGCATAAATATAGTATACATCATTGACAAATCATTTTGGTATGTGTATTCTTTTGGAAATCTATGGGAGCAGAAAATTTTCAAGAAAGTATTCAGAGAGTTGCAGAAAAAGCGGATAAGGTACTGCAATCAAGACGCAAAATTGATTATGCTCATGAAGAATATGACAGCACTGGGGCGATAGAAAAGGTTTGGTTAGAGGCCTCACCTTTATATGGATTGAGAGCGATATGGGAGACAAAAGGACCTCAAAATCATAAAAGATTTACTGTTGTTGTTGACCCAAGGACCGGTGCTCTTTCTGGTGTTGAAGAATTGATAGTGAATAATGAGATATTTCCTGTTGCTATGCATGTGTTAGGTGCAGATGAAGATATCGCTCATCATATCTGGCCAGTTCGAGACATAGAACAACGGGTTGGGGAGGTTCTTCAAAAAAGTACTGATGAAGAAGCTAAAGGAGTTGCTGAGGAATTTAAAAATATTGTCGTTTCAGTACTAGGGTTAGATACCATTATTCCCCTGCAAACACAATAGGACTGTAGCTAAAAGGTATTACTAAATTTGCATATTTTTTTGTTGGCTCGACAAATTTTTTGTACCCTCTTTCTGCTTTTATATACCATTCCAAAGTCTCTGCAGCTGTCCTCTTTTTTGCCACATCTCGCTTTACTCTTCTTGCAATAAGAATCTCATCTGGCGTCTCAATAAAAATGCGAAGCATTGCTAAGTCATTAAGCGGTGGATAGAGAGCAAAAAGTCCTTCTACTACGACCACTTCCCCACTCGATGCGCCTTTTATAATTTCTGTCCCGGTCCTTTTAAAACTCACATAATCATACAAAGGTATCTCAACATCTTTTCCTTCTGAGAGTTGTTGTGCAGCTTCCCGACATGCTGCTAAGTCAATTGTGTCTGGATTGTCAAAATCATATGTCCCATCAGCTAATGGAGTTAATTCCGAGACATCTTTATAAAAGCTATCAATATGCAAAATGACTGCGTCTTTAAATCCATTCACAAAAGTGGATTTCCCCGATCCCGACCCTCCTGCAACTGAAATAATTGGTGCTGGCATACCGTGAGTATAGAGCAACTATGTAAGTAACTCAAGAGATTAGATGTATTGCTTGTCGCCGGTTGGCTGGAAAAAAGATTCTCCTGGTTGTAGAGCCCAGCGGTCTCGAGGAATACCATAATTGGCATATTGGAGAGCTGGAATAGGATTGATCGTACCAATACTTTCTATTCCAGGACTTGTTGTGTCATATTTCCCTTTTGTCATAACTGGCATGTCTCCATTGAAATATCGAGAAAGATATTCTTGTGATATTTTTTCTCTTTCCGAATCATTTGTGATTCCTTGTTTTATCCAAAATGCTCTCTCTACCATTTTTACAACATTTAGCATTGATTGTCTGTCTGCAAGAGAGTATTTGTGAAGTCCGCCGGGCTTGTTGATGAATGCGTCATATACTTCTCGTTCTTCTTGGTCTACTTGACTAAGTGTTCGAGCAATATCACCTGAGCTTTTCTTTTTATCATCTCGAAGTGCGTCTCGTCTTTTTTCATAGACATTGTGAATTGTGTCCCATGTTACTTCTCCATCTCCCTGCATAAAATTTTGTGAGAAAGTACGGATCATAACAAAAGTCATTGCATGATAATCTCTCATACGATTTTGAGCTACTGGACTATCACCTATTGCAGTATTTTCCCATAAAGTCCCACCATGATAAGCTTCCCACGTTGCTCGTTCTACATCGCTCTTTGTGCTATTACCGTTGCTAAGTAAAATATTTTTTACAATAGCTTGCTCTTGAGGGTTTAATGCATGGAAGGTTTCCATGTAGGAAGTTACATATGATGCTTCTTGTGGTCCGAGCAATTGTTGAATTTGTTGATCTGTTATGTCAGTTGTCCGCTCACTTTCTGTGGTCCATGAGTATACTCGATTTTTTGATCGTGGGACTAAAAGTTTTCTCATGTATGCGCTCTCTGATCCTATCATTTCCATGACATCACAATCTGCAGCAAGAATTGCTGCCTGTCTAATTTCTTCAATCACTTCTGGAGAAGCATTGGCTAGGAGAGGGGTATTATCAGTTGAAAGCTGTTTTATTTTTTCTTGAAAAATTGGGTCATTTTCTATTTCTTTCCCAAAACCGTAATATGTGTCCATCTTTTTCCTTTGTGCTATCTCATGTAATATATCAAACATATCTTTCGGAGAAAGGTGAAAAATATTGACTGCAAATGGTGTCTTATTCAATAATGCGTCGGTTAGTATTTTAGTCCCTTCAGGGTCTTCAGCATTTTTTGCACTCGCTCTAATCTCTTGAGGTGTGAGCCATTCCATACCTTCAACCATACCAAGCGCTTCTTTTAAATGTTCTGGTACGTCATGAACAACTGTAAGCATTGTATATATTTTTGCGACCTCGTCTGCTGCGGCTTTTGCTCGTTTTCTCCCCTTTTCTGTGTCTCGTCGGATCCCAAGTAAACTTTTCTCTAAAACATCTGTTGTCATGAGCATAAATGCAGCAGCAAGTGTTCCATGTCCTGCTTTTGCGTCAATATCAAGTGTCTGGTCTCGGCTTTTTGCTTCTTCAATGAGATGGTGTCTGTAGGACTGAAAACGATCATGGTTAAATGGGAAAAGAAAAAGCGCTCTTAGAGTGTTTTTTCGAAAGTGCAGGTTTGGAGAGGTGAAAAGTGCTGCTTCTAAATTAGATTCAGTTCTATTCCCATGGGAAACACCATGATGTGGATCATCTTCTTGTGCCTGTTGGGAAATTTGTCCAAACCGTGTTTCGAGCAGCCCTGCTCTATATTCATTAGCATGTCTTTCTGCGAACTCATTTTGCACACTGACACGACCAGCATTTAAAAATTCTTGCATCCGCAATTTTGGGCTAAAAGGATTATACTCTCGAGCAAAGTCATCAAGTGCTCTATTTTGTGAGATATAAGGAACAGCTGCGGCTTTAAAGGTCGTTGAGAGTATATCGAGTCTTCTTTTGAGGGCATTAGAGGAATCGGTTGAATGAACCGCTTGAGGACGAAGATGAATTGCCTCATTTATGGTCATAAGTAAATTCTTTCAAAGAATTTCTATAGGCCGATTATATACCTTCATTACCGGTTTTGCAAGTGCTTTGTTATATTTCCCCTTTTTCCTTTATCTCATGATTTTGAGGGGAAAAATGCATTTCTGAGTGCAGTATAGATCACTGTTTTTTCTCTGTCAATACGGAAGTAAGAAGTAGGTAAGATTTTTATGGGACAAATTGTGAGAGCTTATCAGGAGAGTCCTCGTGCCTTATAATTTGTACACACCGTCGTATGACATGAAATTGTGGATCATCGTGAATAAGTCCTTGTTTTACGTCATTCCCATTGCTTTGTGCCTCATCTACCCATTCCTTCACATTTTCTCTTTGATTTCCAGGTGTTTCGGTAAGAAATGTGCCGCCGTGTCGACTTAGATGCTTATACACTCTTTGCGCAATTCTTCCCAAGAACCACAGGTGCTGCGCGGGAATTGTATGAATTCCGCCAAGTGGCCTTGCGATCGCCAGGTGTACTGTAGAAATTCCTAATTCGTTACATAATTGCTCAAATTTCGTCCATGTCTCAGGAAGTGCAACGTTCCCCTCAATAACGTGGATATTTTTCTTTCTATCTCTTTCTTTTTCTTTCTCATTTCGATAATCGACAAGTGTCATTGCAATGACAATGTCAGGCCTGGCATTGTCTGGCAACGTATTATAGACATTCCCAGTGCCACAAATATCCATTGCAACAATTTTTTCATTGGGATGATTTTTTTTAAGCTTTGTCAGAATATCGGGTATTTCTGTGTAGCCTAAAACAGGACGAAAGGTTACGTAGTAATCATGGTAACTGCGATTTTCATTATCCCAGGGTTTTTGCTTCTCCTCTAATTTTTGTCTTACACGCAAATTCTCAATACCAGCTTCAAATTCGGCCTGCCTGATAATATCATGATATTGCTCAATCACGGCCTGAGTATAGCACTTCTCATAGCTAGCTTTACATACCTGGTATGGGTGCGAAATTAGATAGAAAAGAGTCTTTTGCCAGGATTTCCAGAGGTTCTGTCATATTTTTTTGTTGCGGTGAGTGGTGTTTGGCCTATCTCATATTTTTGTGCATACTCTGCTACTTTTTTCTTTGCGCCTGCAACAAGCATTTCTTCATTTTTTGTGCGTCGACCATGGCGCTTTTGCTCCTCTACCCAATACGAAAGTTCAACAGCTTCTGCTACACGAAGAAAAGAATCGATGTCCTCTTTTGCATAATGATAGATGCCATTTGGTTTGCTTGACAATGCATCAATAACCTGTTGCTCTTCTAGTTGTAATTTTTCCATTAAAACAGAAAGTTGTGAATCATTCTTGACCTTTCCCACAATAGCACCTCTTCGCTTATCAAATACGCCTTGAATATACTTCTCTATTTCATTTTTATCCCCTCTCATAAAAAGAGGAATGGTTTGTTTGAGATAGGCAAAGGTATAGCCGGAATAATCCTCCACTATATTTCGTATAAAAACATTTTTTTCCAGCTTAGTATCGCGAATAAGATTTGTTAAAAGTGTCGCCGCTTCAAATAATTTTCTCTGGACATCTGTTGTGCCATTTCCAGAAAGTGTCTCTTTCAGAATTGTCTCCTCATCTTTTTGGTTTGTATATATCCAGGCAAGTGGTTGCATCATTGATCGTGGTACGGTAAACATCCGAAGGAGCGCTTCTTCGGAAGGGATAAGCATGTCAAAAACATCGGGAATCGTTGCTAAAAGAGCGGCATTTTTAATGGCTTCCTTTTCTTTTTCAGAAAAATCTACTCCAAGGGGTGTTGTATCTTGTGCAAGCAGGGTAAGTTCATGTATAAATTGTTTTTCAAATGTTGGGCTTATGCCAAAGTTTGTATCAAACCCTTTATTTGCTTTTTCTTCACTAAGAAGCTCGAGAATATCACGTGGAGAAAGAGAAAAAATGTCAAGACGATTAGCAGAAAACGTTTGTCTTATTCCATCAAATTTGCTAATATCACGGACTCTCTCTGCTTGATATTGCATTGGCCCCCGAATGCCAAGTGCCTCTGGTAACTTATCTGGTTTGTCATGACACAAAATCATAAGCGCCAATGTTTTTGCAATTTTTAAAGATTCTTTTTCTGAAATGTTAGTTGCAGTAGCGTATTCTTTTGCTGTTGCAAGAGCGACAACTGCCCCACCTAGCCCATGGCCATATTTTGCATCAACAGTGCCTTTGAGATATTCTTTTTGTATTCGATAGTCAGCAATGACCTGATTCACATCATGTTCTCCTGCAAAACGTATGCGGGCTATTTGGACAAATTGCGGCAAATGAATTTCCGAAGTGTGATTTTGCGAAATTCTGGTAAATGCAGAAAGTCTTTTTCTATGAGGAAATCCATGATGCCAGACATCAGTCATGGCATGATGAAACTGTTCGCCATATCCGCTACTATGCTTAAGCTTCGCATAAAATTCGTTTGTCGCTCTTTCCGCATAGGCATGCTCGTGATTAGTTCTGAGAGTTTGGACTGGGTGAAAGATTCCTTGCAATCTTCTTGGCAAGCGAGTATCGCCATAGGCTTCTTTAAATTCCTCTACTTTTTCGTGAGGATGAATAATAGGTGCGATTGCTTCTGTTATATTGAGACGAAGTGTTCGGAGTGTGGTTCGCAACCTATTCTCCGTATGTTGCGGAAGATACGCCACTTGTGGGCTGAAAAAATCACGAGATGGTCTTAAATCAACGTTTAAAGCCATGGGTTACTGGGTGGTGAATCCAAGTAGTTTCCCATTCATATTCAAGCAAAAAATAAAATAAAAAAACAGTCTGTTCTTTTTTAAAAGTATGTGGTATTATTATGAGTAATAACCGCCGAGAGGCGGCTTTTCAGTTTTGGACATTCTGCAGCAATAACAAGGTTTTGCATGAGCATAGCAACATTCACAGGTCCCACACCACCGGGATTGGGTGTGTACCATGAGGCTTTTTTGGCAATATCAATTTCTGAATAATCTCCACCAAAAGTCTGGTCATCATTTCTATGCATGCCAATGCCAATAAGAATAACATCTTTTTTAATATTGTCTGAGCGAATAATATCTGCTTTGCCTACTGCAGGAATAATAATGTCAGCGTCCATAGTTAGTTGTTCATGCTTGGCAGTAGAACTATCGATAACTATTGGCTGAATGCCAAGTTTTTGCAAAATTGCTATGACTGGTCCCCCACCTGTTGTTCCTTTTCCTATCACCACAATCTTTTTGGTTATAAGAAAAGAAAGTAAATTATCTTGTGGACTTTCTTTATCTCTCACAAATTCCAATATTTTTAATATCGCTGATGCGACTGGGACAATAAATTTTGAATCCTTCACAAATCCATCAACATCTTTCTCAGGAGAGATTTCTTGTAATAATTCTTTTTCATCTAAATGCTTTGGAATTGGAAGTTGCAGAATAATACCATGAATACTGGGATTTTTTTGTAAAAATTGCAATGTATCTCGTAATTTCTCTTGTGAAATACTTTCTGGATGATTGTAGACGCTTACTGTTGCGCCAATTTTTGCTGCAGTTTTTTGCTTGGAATCGATATAGGAAGTTGTTGCTGGGTCGTCCCCTACTCGCACAACAGCCATATGAGGTTGTATACCATACTTTTTCTCTAAAGACTTAACTCGAATTGTCAGGTCTTCTAAAATGTGATTGGCAATAGTGCGTCCGTCAATAACCATGGAGGTATTATACCACGGAGAAGGTTTTCAGATAAATTCGGATAAATTCAGAAAATCAGAGAATCGGAAATATCAGTGTGTCAGAAATCTGATATTATCAGAATATGTTCGTGAAAGACGTTACTGACTTAGAAATATACAACGAAGCACTCAGGCTTCTTAGGAAATTATATGCATTTCTCAGGAAAGTCCCGGTATCAGAATATAATACTGTTCATCAATCGAAAAAATGTGGAACTTCAATCCCTTCACAAATTGCAGAAGGATGGGCAAAGAGAGTATATCCAGCAGAGTTAAAGCGATTTCTCATGATCGCGATTGGATCAAGCGATGAACTCGTAAATCACTTACGCCTTCTCGGCATTATTGTTCCAGTGCTTGAAAAAGAAGCGACTGAATTAGGAGAAGAATATAGAGTGCTCTCAAAAAGAATGAACAGTTTGCGTACAAAGTGGCAATTAAAGTAATTCTTATTCTGGTTTTCTGAAGTACTGACCTACTGATACACTGAATTTCATCTGAATATTATCTGACCTCTGAAGTTCTATTTCTCCTCTACGCACGTGGCTGAGGCAATGTGGTCATTTGGATTTGAGAAGCGCATAAGAATAACTCCCTGTGTTGCACGTGATAATTTAGGGATGGTATGTATGTCTAGTTGTACAACTTGTCCTCTTTTTGAGGTCATAATAACTGACTTAGCATGTGGTGGGAGAATTTGGGATGTCACAACTTTTCCAGTTTTGGCTGTGACATTTGCAACTTTTACACCCATGCCACCTCTACTTTGTCCTCGAAATTCTGTTGCTGCTGTTTTTTTACCAAGGCCATTTTCCATAATTGTGAGAAGTAAGGTTTGCTTGTCATCTTTTGCAATCACATCCATACCAATCACCTCGTCAGATGCATGAATTTTTATGCCCCTCACGCCTTGGGTTGCACGTCCCATACCTCGTACTGCTTTTTCTGAAAAGCGAATTGCTTTCCCGTCTTTTGTAACAAGTAGAATATCATCCTCGCCACTTGTCAAATTACTCCAGACTAATTCATCGCCCTTATCTAATTTAATTGCGACAATACCCGATCTTCTAATATTCTCAAATTCAGAGACTTTTGATTTTTTGACTGTGCCATTTCTTGTTGTCAAAAAGACAAATTTTCCGGCCAATTTTCCGGAGTAATTTATAAAGGATTCAATTCTTTCATCTTGTTCAATGTTAAGTAAATTCACTATGGCAGTGCCTTTACTCGTTCGGGATGACTCCCCTATTTCAAATGCGCGAAGTTGGAAGACTTTATGCGTCTCAGCGTAGCGAATACTCATGATATCGTCTTCTTCTTTTGTTGTCATGCCTCGTACTCCCTTACCGCCTCGATTTTGGGTTTGGAAAGATGTCGTAGATTGACGCTTAATATAGCCAGTATCGGTAATGGTGATAACTGTTGGGGCGTTGGGAATTAAGTCCTCATCTGAGAATTCATCGACTTTTCCTTTGTACACTTTTGTTCGTCTCGGATCTCCATATTTTTGTAAGAGATTATCTAATTCATCTTTAATAACTTTGAGAATTTTTTCTGTGTGCGCTAAAAGATCTTCTAAGTACGCAATGGTTTCTTTGATCATCAGCAATTCATCTTCTATTTTTTGCCTTTCAAGCGCTGCTAAGCGGCGAAGTTGCATGTCCAGAATTGCCGTTGCT
>WNFM01323363.1_pt1 | contig 34487 bp, 26 predicted proteins | sample 5400271 | NCBI WGS metagenome assembly WNFM01 (sample SAMN13153352, study PRJNA577476) | soil metagenome | isolation source: 60 cm saprolite on Douglas fir-dominated hillslope | place: USA:California | collected 2013-09-17 | reverse complement strand
CGCAACTTATTCCAGCGTGGCTGACCCGACGAGCGCTCCGGGAACTTATCCCATTGTGCCTGCGTTGGTCGACCCGACAGCAAAGCTTGGCAACTACACGGTAACGTCAACGAACGGAGTTCTTACCGTGAACCCGGCGCCGCTTGTTGTTTCGGCCGCGAATGCCAGCAGGCTCTATGGCGATCCCAATCCGGCCTTCACCGGCTCTATCAGTGGCGTCAAAAATGGTGACACGTTTAGTTTGAGCTTCTCGAGCGTCGCCGATGCCACCAGCCCGGTGGGAACTTATCCCATCGTGCCTGCGCTGACTGACCCGAACAACAAACTGCCGAACTACACACTCACCATCAATAACGGCACGCTAACGGTGAATCCGGCCCCGCTCACGGTTACTGCCGCGAACGCAACCCGGGTTTATGGCGACCCGAATCCGACGTTCACCGGGGCCATTACTGGAATCAAGAACGGTGACAACATCACCGCCACATATTCCAGTGTTGATGCGACGGCTGCGGTAAGCACGTATCCAATCGTGCCCACGCTGGTTGATCCCACCAGCAAGCTCGGAAATTACACCGTGACCTCAACCAACGGCACGCTGACGATCACTCCAGCGCCGTTGACGGTCACGGCTGCAAACTCGACCCGCCTCTATGGCGATCCGAACAACTTGTCCGGGACCATCACTGGAATCAAGAACGGTGACAACATCACCGCGACTTATTCCAGCGCCGACCCGACGGCTGCGATTGGCACGTACCCAATCGTGCCCACCCTGGTTGATCCCACCGGCAAGCTTGGAAATTACACTGTGACCTCGACCAACGGCACGCTGACGGTAACTCCAGCGCCGTTGAGCGTGGTTGCGGCAAACTCAACCCGCGCCTATGGCGATCCGAACAACCTGAGCGGCACCATCACGGGAATTAAGAACGGTGACAACATCACTGCGACCTACAGCACCACAGCCACGGCCACCAGCGCGCCCGGAACTTATCCGATCACTCCGACGCTGGTTGACCCGACCGCGAAGCTGGGCAATTACACCGTAACTTCAACTAACGGCACGCTGACGGTAACCCCGGCAACCTTAACTGTGACCGCAGCCAACGCCAGCATGATTTACGGTGATCCGGTTCCCGCTCTAAGCGGCACAATCACGGGAATCAAAAATGGTGACAACATCACGGCCAGCTACAGCACCACGGCTACCTCCACTAGCACGCCAGGAACGTATCCCATCGTGCCTGCGGTTTCAGATAACGCTAGCGGCGCTCTGGCGAACTACACGGTCGTGATCAACAACGGAACGCTCACCATCAGCCCGGCGCCGCTCACTGTAACAGCGGCAAATGCAAGCCGCCTGTATGGTGATCCCAATCCTGCATTCACTGGCACGATTACTGGATTGAAGAATGGTGACGCGATCGGCGCAGTCTTCTCGGCTGCCGCCGATCCAACCAGCCCGGTCGGAACTTATGCAATTATTCCGACCCTGTCTGATCCAAACAACAAACTGGGCAATTACACGGTCACCATCAACAATGGCGTTCTCACCGTGAACCCGGCGCCGCTGAGCGTGACCGCCGACAGCACGAGCCGGTTATACGGTGATCCCAACCCGGCCTTCACGGGAACGATTGTTGGCATCAAGAACGGCGACAACATCACGGCCACCTATGCCAGCGCCGCCGATCCAACCAGCCCCGTAGGAACATATCCAATCGTTCCTACGTTGGTTGACCCAACAAACAAGCTCCCGAATTACGTGGTCACTTCAACCAATGGCACACTCACGGTAAACCCGGCGCCGCTGACCATCCAGGCCAACGATGCAACGGGGACGGCGGGCCAGCCATTCCCGGCGTTCAGCGGCACGATTACAGGCATCAAGAATAATGACAACATTACTGCCAGCTACAGCACCACGGCAGACCAGACCAGTCCGGCGGGAACGTACCCCATTATTCCCAGCGCGGACCCCAACCCATTGCTCGTCAACTACGCGGTAACGCTGATCAATGGCACTTTGACCCTGCAATAGCGGGATGTAGGCCGGCGGCCCTCCGCCGGCCTTGTTGTTCGATTGATGAATCCAGAGAGGGCGGCCTCAAAAGGCCGGCCTCTGCTTTCAACATCAAAATCAGCTCGCCGCCCGGCCTTCCGAGCTATGGTCTCCAGAGGGCTCCCGGCCCGCAACTCTCGCCACCCTGGCCGCAGCCGCACATTCAAGTTTTTGGGGACTTCCCCTGTGGTATAGTGAGGCCCGAATTTCAGCCTTTCCCAACATCCGGAAGCAATAAGGAGGCCCCCAAATGCACTCCGAGAGTTCCCTTGTAAGCCGCTTAGCACGCCCACATCTGCGCACATTTTCTGTTCTCGCGCTGTTGTTCACGCTGCTGATATCTCCAGCTGCTCTTGGACAGGCCGACTACACCACCGCCACGCTGCGCGGCACGGTCCTGGATCCGCAAGGCGCGGTTATCGCCGGAGCTACGGTCACTGCCACAAATACCGGCACCGGCATTTCCAAGGTATCCAGATCGGGCGCGGATGGCGTCTATCAGATTCTGGCGCTGCCGCCGGGGGCTTATCAAGTCAGCATCGTAGCCACCGGCTTCAGTCGTGAGGTGGTGAAGGCCATGACACTCTCGGTGGGCCAGAGCGCCACTTACGATATCCATCTGAAGTTGGGCCTGGCGACTGAGACTGTGGAAGTGAATGCGGAGGATGTGCCGCTCATCCAGGTCCAGCAAACCCAGCAAGCGAACACTATTAACACCCTCCAGGTTGAAGAGCTGCCCAATATTAATCGGAGCTTCACTTACGATGTTTACACCGTTCCCGGAGTGAGCAATTCCGATGCGCCTCGTAGCCAGAATCCTGGTTTCACCGGATACCTCACCACCGGCTTTTCCATCGGTGGCAGCAACGGCCGCAACAACCTCTCCACCATCGATGGCGGCGAAAACGAGTATGGCACCGGCCAGTACAGGGTCACGCACCTGCCTGTGGATGCGATCCAGGAATATCAGGTCAACCGCAACGGTTATGAGGCCGAATTCGGCTTCACCGATGGCAGCGCCATCAATATCGTGACCAAAACCGGAGGCAACGCATGGCACGGAGACGTTTTTGGACACTTCCGCAACCAAAGTACTGAAGCCACAAACTTTTTCAACAAGTTCAGCGGACTCCCCGGCGCTTCCAAGCCGTTCAATCAGAGCCTTTATACCGGCGGCTCTCTGGGCGGGCCAATCGGTAAAGACAAGTTATTCTTCTTCACGTCCTACGAATATCAGAAACTGGATACGCCATTCTTCAGCCAGCTCCTGAACACCGCGGAAGCGCAGGGGATCGGCGCACCAGGATTGGGCACGGCCTGCGCAACCCAGTTTACGAACAAAATTCCTGACCAGGTGTGCTATGTCAATGCTCTAAAGGCCTCCGGTGATCCGTTCCTGGTAGGATTCGCCAACGGAATCACGCCGGGATTAAGCCCCCTGAACAACCCCGCACTGAAGACGATATTGACCCGCGATAATGGGGTATTCAATACACCCGACCGCACGCAAAACGCAATCGCACGTCTGGATTATCAGCCAACGGAAAAGGACTCGCTGGGGCTGCGGGTGGGTTACGTTCACAACAATTTCACCTCGGCACAACTGGGTATCACCAACGGAACTCCTGACAGTTACACCCTTTTCGTTAGGGACTTCAGCATTCTTGGCACCTGGGCGCGCAGCATCAGTCCGTCGGTGGCGAACCAGGTCCTTCTTCAGATAGTCCCGCGTAACCGGTCGGAAGCCATCCCGCTTCACGACAACGGAATTAATTTCAGCCTGGGCACGCTGGGCGCTCCCGGCCCCGGAGGCACATCCACGTTTGGCGCACCGGCGCTTCTGCCATACATCGCTCACCAGCAGCGATATCAATTCGAAGATAACCTGACTTGGAGTAGAAGCGTGCACACGCTGAAATTCGGCGTTTCATACCGGCCCGCCAATTACCACATAGAGAATGATCTGTGGTTTAACCCCGAGTTTGATTTCCGCGACGGAGCCATTCCCCTGATTTCGCTCGCGCCGGCGGCCGTTCAAGGACACCTGGTCGCCTTCAATCTGGGGCAGGGCCTCCCTGCCACTGGCCCGGTAACCACCAACTTGAACGCAGCGCAGAGCTTTGCTTTTGGAGTCCCTGTGGACGTGGTGGCGGGATTCAACAACCCCGTATGGAAAGGTTGGGGACACTATTTTGGCAGCTACGTCCAGGATTCATGGAAGCTCAACCCGCGCCTGACCATGAATGCCGGCGTGCGCTTCGATTTTGATGGTGAGCCTTCTCCTTTGGGCACCAGTTTTTATGTTTCGCCGCGAGTGGGATTTGCCTGGGACGTATTTGGCAACCACAAGACCGTGCTCCGGGCCGGCGGCGGAATCTATGTGGCGCCGGTTGATGTGCTGATTCCTTCGTACGGTTCCCTGCTGGATGGCAGCGGAAAGTACATCAATCAGGTACTTGCAGTGTTGAGTCCGACTGATCCAAGGGTCGCGCAGTTGTGGGGGCTTGGCATAGCGAAAGGCGAACTGCCCTTTGGGCACCTGACCCCGGCCGACTTCGCTGCAGTAGGAATTAACACCACCACGCCGGGCGCAACCGTAGGTTACAGCGTGGCCTCCAACTACAAAAACCCTTACAGCGTTCAGACTAGCGTGAGTATTGATCACGAACTCGTCAAGAATCTTTCTCTGGAAGTGGGATACAACATGTATCACGGTGTCCATCTGCAGATGCCGGTGGAAACCGCCTATCAGGAGATTGCTCCGGGATCGCCGTTATGCTTCACGCCGGCGTGCACCGATGCAACCGGTGGACCACTCTATACCTCGTCAACCGGACAGATTCAGCATACGACGTATTCTTCGATCGGCAGTTCGATCTATCACGGACTGACCACCTCACTCACCAGGCGCTACAGCCACGGCCTGCAATTTCAGGCAAACTATACCTGGAGCAAAACGATTGATGACACCATCGACTTCTCCAGCTTCCAGAATTGGTTCCGGCCCAGCCGATTGAACCTCTTCCGCGCCGTTTCAGTCTTTGATATTCCGCATATCTTTGTCGCCAATGCGGTATATACGCTTCCATTTAAAGCGGGTACTGGAAATCCGTTAGCCAGCATCCTTTCCGATATTAGCCTGTCGCCCATCTTCACTGTGCGGAGCGGACTGCCATTCTCGGTAAGGACGCCGAGCCTGGTCAACAAAGTGAACGGCCAGGTCCTGGACAACAACTATGCCATGCCGTTCCGGGCGTCTCGCGACGCCAACCGGGGAGCGGGTTTTTCCACCATGGATCTCAGCTTCCAGAAAGCGCTCTACATTGCCAGGGAAAAAGGTGTTCGGGTGAACGTGATTGTGCAGGGAACGAACCTGCTCAACCGCGTGAACTTCAACCACGTGAATGACGTGTTTGACGTGAACGGACTGTCGTCCGCGGTCAAGCTTCCCAACGGCCAGTCGCTTAATCTTTTAACCGGTCCTTTTACAGGCCTGCACGGTTCCAAACCAAGTAGTAGTAACGATCTCACGCAACCGCTGTTTTACTCGCAAGCAGATTTGCCGCGCCAGGTCCAATTTGGACTGAAGGTGGCGTTCTAGCCAATCACCCGAACCGGCCCGCCCGGCACAAAAGGGCGGGTTGATTTGGATGGAACGGGATTATAATTGCCGCATTAATGCGAGGAGGTCGCCATGCGAACAACTAAGGCCCTCTATATCCTTCTGATTGGATTGGCCCTGCCGGCTACATCCCAGAGAAAGCCCACAGCGGAGCAGAGAATTCCGGAACAGCGCAGGAACCAGCCGCAGGAAGCCGAACTGAACAAAGCGGTGGTGCGGCAGGTGTTCGATGACCTCTTTACGCGCGGCCGCTACGACTTGATCGACAAGGTATACAGCCGCGACTGCGTTGTCCATTACAACAACCGCGGGCAAAGGCTGGAAGAATCCGTAGCTGAAGGCAAGGGATGGCGGTCCGCGGCGCCCGACCTGCAAATGATTCCCGAGCAGATGAGTGTTGACGGAAACATCGTGACGGTCAGCTGGCTCGCCCGGGGCACCCATACAGGTAAAGGTAACGGCCTGGTCAAGCCCACCGGAAAACGCATTAACGTTCGCGGCAACAGCAGGTTTCGCGTGGTCAACGGCAAGATCGTCGAGGTGTGGAACAACTTCGATCGCAATGAGGTCTTTCGCCAGCTCGGCGTCTCTCCAACCATGGCTTTTTTATACGAAGAGACTGAGGGTATCCGGTTAGCCATCAACCGAATGTTCCCCGCCCCGTCCGCTCTGCCGCAGTAACAAGCACTAAGCTTTAAGATATGACCCGCTGGGAAACGGCGGGTCGTTTTGTTTCTGCCAGGATTGCCCGAGAGGTGTATTCTGCCTCTCCGGTCGCGTGGAAGGCGTTCTCGCCGCGATCTGCCCGCTACAACATTGGAAACCGTAGATTCAAAATGGCCAGAATCGTTCTGATCTCCCGTGACAATCAGGCTTTGGCAAAAGCGCTTCTGCACGCACTGAGCGGTCTGAGCAGCCATGAGTGTCTCTTGTCCGATGGCTGCGAGGTCGGCGATGAGAGCCCAGCCGGGCAAGAAGTGATTTACGTGTATCTACCTTCCGACGCTGATTCCAGTGGGATGCTGCCTGATTTGCAGGAGGCGGGGAGCGTGCTCCGGCAAACCGCATTGCTCAGCTCGCGGAAAATGATTCTGCTATCGAGCGCGCTTATCTATGGAACAGGACCGGGCCGGCAGAGCCTGGTGACAGAGGACTACAGCGCTGGCAGCGCCGGTGAAGATCGAATTGCAAGAGCATGGAGATCCCTGGAAGAACTTGCCGCGCGCACGCTACAGGGAAAGATGCGGCTCGCCATCTTGCGCCCCGTAACGGTGGTGCCGTCGAATGCGTTGCTGGGCCGGCGGCTCACGTCACGCTTCGCGCTTACTTTGGCCGGGCACGATCCGGTAGTGCAACTTTTGAGCGTGGCAGATCTCGCGCGCGCCATACTCTGCGCCACTGAAGCAGGTCGCGAAGGAACGTTTAACGTGGCGCCCGATAGCGTGGTTCCGCTGCACGCAGCGGTGAAGATCGCAGGATCGCATCGGCTGGCGCTTCCTCGCACACTCCAGCGGATGGCGGCCAGCCCCGAATGCCTGGACTATCTGCGCTACTCCTGGACTATCTCAAACCGGAAAGCCAGAGATGTGCTTGGCTTCTGTCCGCATGAGTCCAGCGTTGCGGCGCTGCGAGCAGCGCGAGATCCCGGCCATTCCGACATTGCGCCCGAGCCCCTGCCCCAACCCGAACCCCAGTCGGAGCAAACGTTTGATGAGTTCGGAATGGATGCGCGCTACATAGACTCCTTTAGCCGCACGCTGTTCAAGTTTCTGTCTGATTACTATTGGCGCGTCGAAACCAAGGGGTTGGAGCACGTTCCTGCGCAGGGGCGGGCGGTGCTTGTGGGCATGCACCGTGGATTCATGCCATGGGACGGCGTCATGGCCTTGCATCTGATTGCGCGCGAGAAAAAAAGATACATACGATTTCTGACTCATCCTGGATTATTCAAGTTCCCATTCATCGCCAACTTCATGGCCAAATTGGGCGGCGTGGTGGCCTGCCAGGACAGCGCGGATCGAGTGCTTGCGAGAGACGAGCTCCTGGGCGTTTTTCCGGAAGGCGTACGCGGAGCGTTCGCGGCCTACCGTGACGCGTACAAGCTGCTGCCGTTCGGACGCGATTCATTTGTGAAACTCGCGTTGCGCCATCGCGCTCCCATCATTCCTTTTGTCACGGTCGGAAGCGCGGAGATTTTTCCCATCTTTGCCCGGATCAAATCACGCCGCTGGACCCGGTATTCCGACTGGCCATACCTGCCGATCTCAACGTTTCCGTTTGTTCCCGTGCCATTGCCGTCGAAATGGTACACGCAGTTCCTGCCGCCTTTGCGAGTGGACCAGCAATATCCGCCGGAGGCGGCGCAGGATGCATCCGTGGTGAAAGCTATCAGCCTGGAAGTGCGGACGCGAATGCAGCAGGCGGTGGACGATATGGTCCGGCGCCGGCGCTCCATTTTCTTTGGCTCCATCTTTGAAACAGGCTGCGACGAAACAAAGACAGACCGCGACTCGGCATAACCAGGCTCCCGGAGTCTACTCGGTTTGGCTGCGCTTATCGCCTGTGACATTTTGGATTGACACGGCCTTGATGTTCACAAACTCGCGAATGCCGTTGTAGCTCAATTCCCGGCCGTAGCCCGAGTGTTTCACGCCGCCAAAAGGAATCCTCGGATCGGACGCGACCATGCTGTTGATGAACGCGAGGCCTGCCTCAATGCGATCGATGAACATTTCCTGCTCGGCTTCGTCGTTCGTCCACGCGCAGGCGCCTAGTCCGAACTGGGAGTCGTTGGCTATGTTGATGGCGTCGGCCATTCCCTTGGCGCGGAAAATGGAAGCCACCGGCCCAAAAAGCTCGTCGTCAATGGCCGGTGAGCCTTTGGGAATGTCAGACAATACCGTGGGCTCAAAGAAATTCCCCGTGCGCTTGGGTCTTTTTCCTCCTAGCAGCACGCGCGCGCCCATCTGCACTGTTTTGTTTACTTGCTCTTCCAACCCGTGCAGCACGTCCTTCGTGGCCAGCGGCCCGATATCCGTCGCGGGGTCCATGGGATCGCCCACTTTGAGTGCGGCCATGCGCTCAACAAACTTTTGCGTGAACTGGTCATAAATCTTTTCATCGACGATAAACCGCTTGGCGGCGATGCACGACTGGCCGTTGTTGATCACCCTGGCCTGGACCGCGGTAGTGACGGCGCGGTCAAGATCGGCGCTGGGCATGACGATGAATGGATCACTGCCGCCGAGCTCGAGCACCGTCTTCTTTATTGCTTTGCCGGCCGCTGCGGCCACGCTGCTGCCCGCTCCTACGCTGCCGGTGAGAGTGACGGCGGCCACGCGTGGATCGGCGATTACCTGGCCCACGCGGTCGGAGCCGATGAGCAGCGTTTGAAAAACACCTTCGTGAAAACCTGCTTTGCGGAAGATGTCTTCAATGGCCAGCGCGCACTGCGGGACGTTCGAGGCATGTTTGAGCAAGCCGACATTGCCAGCCATCAGCGCGGGCGCGGCAAAACGGAAGACCTGCCAGAAAGGAAAGTTCCACGGCATAATCGCCAGCACGGGCCCGAGCGGCTGATAACGGACGAAGCTGCGCGAGGCGCTGGTTTTGGCTTCTTCATCAGCCAGAAAGCGCTCCCCGTTCTCAGCGTAGTAGCGGCAGCCAAACGCGCACTTCTCCGCTTCCTGGACCGCGGCGCGCAGGGTCTTGCCCATCTCCTGCGTCATCAACTTGCCAAACGATTCTTTACCGCTTTCCAGGATTTCAGCAGCGCGGACCATCATGCGGGCCCGCTCAGCAAAAGGGACATTCCGATATTCGCGAAAGCGCTCTGCCGCGAGCTGCAGCTTTTGCTCCACGAGTTGATCTGAATGCTGCTCAATTTCACACAGCAGCTCGCCGGTGAATGGGTTGATACTGGCCACCGTCCGCTTGGGAAGCTCTACAACTTTGTGCGTGCTCATCTCTCATCTCCGTTTGCGCGGTATATTGCATAGGATGTCGCGGAACGACAGGGTGCTTGCCGCGGAGTAAAATGCATCCTGGCCGAGAACGCCGGCGATTGACGTTGCTGGTTGACGAGGGACGTTCCCGGCTTTGGCGCCTGAAGCAAATCATAACAGCAGCCGCCTCGAACCTGGCATGCAAGAAGGAGGCCAAATTTCACCGCACATTGATTTAGAAACACCGCATACTCACGTACATCGCTTGTCCAGACGTTTGCTTGAGCCTGCACAGGACCTGCTGGTGCTCGGCATCGGCCTCGCGCTCTTTGGACTCATGGGCCGGACGCTGATCTGGCTCTTCCATGAGATCGTCAAGGGCGGCAATCTGGATTTCCGCGGAATCATCGCCCAGGTGTTGTTCATGCTGGTGATGGTTGAAGTGGTACGGCTCGTGATCATCTATCTCCAGGAACACAGAGTGGCCGTGGACTTCATGGTTGAGCTGGGTATCGTCGCGACGCTCCGCGAGGTGGTACTGCGCGGCATCACCGAGTTGTCATGGCAACAGGTGGTTGCAATGACCATATTTCTTCTTGCGCTTGGAGCGCTGCTGCGTTTTGGTGACTTGCGCAGCACTGCCCCAGTCGAAGAACTACCGGGCCGCTGATTTTCTACGCGGCCTTCAACACCCGGGCCACGGGAATACTGCGGAGGGCCAGCGCGAGCATCACGTAAGACCAGCCACGCAGCAGAAGCGTAATCCCCAGCGATATGCCAAGGAACCATAGTCCTGATGAGGGCCATCCTGCCCAGACCAGAACTCCGAGGAGCAGGGTGATGACGCCATCGAAGACCGCCCAGCCCCAGTTCATGAACTTCAACCGGAGCGCTATAATCACCCGAAACAAGCCGATGACGGTAAGAAAAGACGCAAACAGCAGCGTCCACGCAAGCGCGCCTGCAATGGGATGAGTCACCACGAGCAGGCCAATCACAACTCCCACAATACCGCCGATCAGATGCAGGAAGATGCCTCCCCATCCGTGCATCCGAAAACCGTGGATGATCTCGATGACGCCGCTGGCCACCATCAACCATCCCAGGACCAGGACTGCTGCCACCGTAGCAACCGGTGTCATGAGCAGGGCAATTGTTCCAAGGCAAATCAGAATGATTCCCAGCAAAAGGAACCATCCCCATCTGTGACGAAGATTCTCGAGTTCTACAAACAGCACACCAGGAGATGTCATAACTTCCTCCGTGTTAGGACTTTGTGTCAGGTCATGGGTCGCCCTCGTTGGGAGAGTTAAAGATAAGAGGGGAAAAGCGGACTGTTGTCTTCCGCACTCGGTGCTTACGACTAACTGGATGGCTGGAGCCCCGCTGCGGTTGTTCTCATCGGCGAGCGGAAAATACCAAGCTGCGCGAAAACGCAATTTAAGGGATTAAGGCCTCAGGAATATCTATGTTTACCTCAGTTACAAACCGAGATACGCCGCGCGGACGGTTTCATTGGCCAGCAGATTTTTTGCCGTGTCCGCGATCAACACCGCGCCGTTCTGCACTACATACCCACGATCAGAAATGCTCAGGCTGCTGACCACGTTTTGCTCCACAATCAGCATGGTGATGCCCGCGCGCCGGACTTCCTGTATTTTCTCAAAAACCTCTTCGACAATCTTTGGCGCCAGGCCGAGCGAGGGCTCATCGAGCAGGAGCAGTTTGGGCTGGGCCATCAGCCCGCGGGCAATGGCGACCATCTGCTGCTCGCCGCCGGAGAGCGTGCCCGCAAGCTGGTCCATTCTTTCCGCCAAGCGAGGAAAGAGCGCAAGCTGCTCTTCCATTAGGCGCTTCACGTTGGCACGGGCGCGGGGATTATAGGCGCCCAGAGAGAGATTCTCTTTGACCGTCATGAAAGGAAAAACCTGGCGGCCTTCAGGAACATGGCTCACACCGCGCGCAACCATCTCATGCGCGGGAACGCGCGAGACATCCTGGCCGGCAAAGCTGACCGAGCCGCTGGCTGGGCGCTTCATCCCGGAGATAACGCGCAACGTCGTGGTCTTCCCTGCTCCATTGGAGCCGATGAGAGTGACAATTTCGCCCGCGTTCACCTTGAGCGAGATGCCAAACAGCGCCTGAAGATCGCCGTAAAAAGCCGTGACGTTGCCGACTTCGAGCAAGGGACTGGCGCTCATTGCGTCAGCTCCTTATACTTCGGGCCGAGATACGCTTCAATGACGACGGGTAATTTCACCACTTCAGCCGGCTTGCCTTCGGCGATCTTGGCGCCATAATCCAGCACGATCACGCGATCCGCGATTTTCATTACCACTTGCATCACATGCTCCACGCCGCCAACCACGCTCACACCCCACTCCGGCAATCGCTTGACCAGTTCCGCCAGCGCCAGCGCTTCACTGGTGGTCAGGCCGGAAACTACTTCGTCCAGGAGAATCAGTTTCGGTTTGGTGGCAAGCGCGCGGGCAATTTCCAACCGCTTGAGCGCGGCCAGCGGCAAACCAGAAGCCAGAAACTTGCTCAGGTGCGACATCTGCAGGAAGTCCAGTATCTTGGCCGACTCTTCCTCCGCCTTGCGCAGATTTCCCGTATGCATGAACGCTCCCAGCATCACATTTTGCAGGACCGTCAGGCTGGGCAGTGGCTTCACGATCTGAAACGTGCGCCCGATGCCGAGGCGCGCGGAGCGATGCGGCGCCATCCTGGAGATGTCCTTGCCCTGGAAGAGAATGACGCCTTCATTCGGATGAAGAAACCCGCTGATCAGATTGAACACCGTGGTTTTGCCAGCGCCGTTGGGACCGATAATGAAGAGAATCTCGCCCGCATTCATGGTGAGCGAAACACCCTTGACGGCGCGCAAGCCGCCAAAGCGCTTGGTCACGTTCTGGAGTTCGAGGACCGGGCTCATGGCGCAACTCCGTCGAGCGCCGGTTTCGGCTTCCCTGCCACGGGAGGCTTGGCTCGCCTGCGGAAACGGTGCTGCAAACCGCCCACAATGCCTTCAGGCAGAAAGAGCACGACCACCACGATCAGAACGCCATATATAAGGAGATGGCTCTCTTGAAACTGGTTCTTGAAGACTTCCGATGCGGTCAGCAACAGCACGGCGCCCACAATCGGGCCGAGCAGAGTTCCCGCGCCGCCCAGCATGGTGATGATGGCGATTTGGACGGAAATGTCGAGAGCGAGAATGCTGTCAGGAACAATGAATTGAAATGCGCTGCCGTAGAGAGCGCCGGCCAGCGCTGTGAGAAACGCGCTCATCAGCAGTGCTTGCACCTTGGATCGGGCGGTATTGATGCCCACGGCGCTGGCAGTCTCTTCGTCCTCGCGGATCGCCATCAGGTAGTAGCCGAAACGCGAGCGCGAGACCCAGAAGTTGGCGAGAAACGCGATCACCACCAAAGCGACGGAAGCGAGAAAGTACTGGCGCCAGAACGTTCTGCCGTGGAAGAGCGCGGGCATGGTAAGGCCAATGGCGCCGCCGGTCACATTCAGATTGGTGGCCGCCAGCCGCAGGACTTCAGCAAATGCGATGGTCGCGAGAGTGAAATACGGGCCGCGCAGCCGGAAGGCAATCGCGCCAATCACGGCGGCGAACATGGTGGCGACTGCCGCCGCGAGGAAGAGAGAAATCCAGACGGGAACACCCACTTGGACAAAGAGCGCAAGCCCATACGCGCCCACGCCGAAGAAAGCCACGTGCCCGAGCGAAAGCTGTCCGGCATAGCCGCCCACCAGGTTCCATGCCAGCCCCAGCGCGGCGAACAAAGTGATGCGGAAGAGCACCTGCAACTGATAGTTATTGCGGATAAACCAGGGCATGCGCGCCCATACCAGCACCACCAGCAGCAGCACCCAGAACTTCCAACTCTTCAAGAGGCTCATGCGCGCTGCCTCCCAAAAATGCCGCTGGGCTTAAATGACAGCACCAGGAGAAACAAGACGAAGTCGATAATCAATGCCCATTGGTTGCCGAGATAAAGACTGGTGATGCTTTCGGAAAGCCCCAGCACCAGCCCTCCGAAAGCCGCGCCTTCAATAGAGCCCATGCCTCCAAGCACGACCATGACGAAGGCCTTCGTGGTGTAGTCCTCGCCCACGCCGGGGAAGAGATAAAGCCGGGGCAGCAGCAGGCCGCCGGCGATCCCCGCGAGCGCGGTTCCCAGAGCAAAGCTGAAACCCTGAATGCGTACGAGATTGATGCCCATCAGCGGCGCAATCTCAGGATTCTGGGAGATGGCGCGCAGGGCCTGGCCGGTTCGGCTTCTGACCACGAACGCACGGAGGCCCACGACAAAGGCAATAGCAATGACAAAAGAAAGAACTTCAGCCGCGTTGGCGCCAAACGGACCGAGATGCACGCTGCGGTTCACTAGGTCGATGTTCGTCTGGCGATAATCGGCTTTGAAGATCAGTTGCGCCGCGTCGGTCAGGATCAGCCCGATTCCCGTCGTCATGAGAATCTGCATGAAGTGCGAGCGGTTGCGCACCGGCCGGATCAGCGCCAGATAGCAGAGATAGCCGAACACGAAAAGAAACAGTCCGGCCGGCAGGAAGCCAAAGTAGGGATTGAGTTTGAAATAGTCGAAGAAGACATAAGTGGCGTACATGCCCACCATAAGGAAAGCGCCGTGGGCAAAGTTGACGATGCGCATGACCCCAAAGATCAGAGCCAGGCCCATGCCGATCAGAGCGTAGAGTGCTCCGGTCAGCAGACCGTCAGCGCAGGCTTGCAGGAAGCGAACCAATCCTGGAGACCCTCCTGAATTTGCAGCAAAAATACAGCCCTGAAACCGTTCAGCCTTTATACCGCCACAACTTTACCGTTTGGACCAAGCCGGCGCGGGAATAATGGGTTTAGCCTCCGCGGCGTCCGGCGGAAACACCACGCGATACTGCCCGCCCTGTATCTGCGTAATCAAGACCGGATGCTGGTTCTGTCCGTTTTCAAACTTGATGTGACCGAACGGAGTCGAAGGCAGGTCGATGTTCTTGATGGCGTCGCGAATCTTTGCGGGGTCGGTAGACTTGGCATTGTTGATTGCCTGAGCGGCTACGAGCAAAGCGGAGTATGCCTGCATGGCGTGATACTGAGGATGAGACTTGAAGCGCTTGAAATATTCGGCGTCAAATTCCTTTGAACCCCCCCATTTTGCTGTCGGGAGCCATTGCGAGACGGAGAATGTGTACTCCGCATTTTTGCCTGCGCCTTTTTCCGTGGGGAATTCCGCGGCGGCAAAACCGGTGCCGGCCGACGTATAATACTTGGGATTGAGATCCACTTCCCTGGCCTGGCGCATGAGCGTGCCGGCATCCAGCAGGTAGGAGCAGAAATAAATCACGTCAGGGTTGGCCTGCTTCACGCGCTGCAAGACCGCTTTATAGTCGGGCGATTTAGCCTCATATGATTCCACCGCTACCAGTTCAATGCCTGCGTCCTTGGCCGCAATGGTCATGGCCTTCATGTTTGACTGGCCAAAGTTGGTGTTCTCATAAACGATCGCCATCTTCTTGGGCGCGCCGTTGGCTTTCAGGAACGCGATGGTGGCCTTGGCGTAATCGGTGGCGCCGGCGCAGATGCGGAACACCCACGCTGATTTGGATTCCATCACGTTGTCAGCCGTGGCGGTGGGAATGATCAGCGGGGTCTCGCGCTGGGTGACCGCGCCAACAATCGCCTTGGTGCTTTCGCTGGAGTACGAGCCGAGCAATACGGGCACCTGGTCCTGGTCCACCAGCTTTGAGACGCCCTGCACCGCCTGGTCAGGCTTGCTCTGGTCGTCGTAAAAATCGAGTTCCACCTTCTTGCCCAGCACGCCGCCCTTGGCGTTGATCTCATCGAGCGCGATGGCGTAGCCGTTCTTGTGCGCCTCGCCAAAGGCGGCAAGGCTGCCGGTCAAAGACGTGATGACACCGATTTTCGTGGTACCCTGGCCCCAGGCCGGGACGCTGAACGTGCCAACGGAAACGATCGCGAACAGCAAAAAAGCTTTAAGACGCATATGACCTCAAGTTCTCCGCGCAAGTTGTGTCGAGCCGAGGAATTATACATCGCACGGCTGAACGCCGTGCTGTTCTACGGTAGTACCGGGCAGTCTAGCAGCTAGCTGTGCCTTGCTACAAAGCAGGGATTTCAGCTTCGCATGAGCAGGCCGACAATCGATGCCGACATAAGATTGGCCATGGTGCCGGCGATCATGGCGCGGAAGCCGAGTTTTGCAAGCTGATCGCGCTTGTTGGGCGCCAGCGCTCCAATGCCGCCGATCTGTATGCCGATGGAGCTGAAGTTGGCAAAGCCGCAGAGAGCGAAAGTGGCGATGGTGAAGGATCGGGGATCAAGCGAAGCTTTCTGCGCGCCCAGAAGCGTGTACGCGTAGAGCTCATTGATGACCATGCGCGAGCCCAGCAGGTTGCCGATGGCGCTGCAATCGTGCTTGGGGACGCCGATCAGCCATGCCACGGGAGCAAAAATGAAACCGAGCACCTGCTGAATACTTTCCGGGAACCATGCCACGTGATTATGGGTCCAGCCCATGATTCCGTTCAGCAGAGCAATCAGCGCCAAAAAAGAGATGAGCATGATGGCAACATTGAAAGCTAGCTGGCCGCCGTCGATGGTGCCCCGGGCGATGGCGCCCAGAACATTGGCGTCCTTGTGCATTTCTTCTTTCGAGATCTGCACGGTGCCGGCGGTCTTGGGCTGCTCGGTTTCCGGGACCAGCATTTTGGCCATCAGAATTGTTCCCGGCGCGGTCATGATCACCGCGGCCAGAAGGTTCTTGGCGTCAATCCCGTAAAGAATGTACGCAGCCATGATCCCGCCGGAGACGTGCGCCATGCCTGCGGTCATGATCGTCATCAGCTCGGATTTTGTGCACTCAGGAAGCAATGGGCGGATGGTGAGCGGCGCTTCCGTTTGTCCCATGAAGATAGAGGCCGCGACGTCCAGCGATTCCGCGCCGCTCACACCCATAAAACGGTTCATGAGCCAGGCCATTCCCTTGATGATCACCTGCATCACGCCAAGATGGTAGAGCAGAGCAAAGAACGCCGAAACAAAGATGATGGTGGGCAATACCTGAAAAGCAAAAAAGAAACCAAGGTGGGAAGGGCTGGAGCCGAGATCGCCGAAGACGAAGCTGGAACCGGCAAAGGAGTACGCGAGCAGCTTTTTGACCTTGTCGCCGGCGGCGCTCATCACTGCCTGACCCCAGGTATAGCGGACCACGATCCAGGCAAACAAGAACTGCAATCCAAGGCCCCAAAGAACCGTCTTCAAGCGAATGGCGCGGCGGTTGGTGGAGAAGAGGTAAGCAATCGACAAAAAGACAATGATGCCCAGCAAACCCGCGAATCGTGACATGAGTGGGTCCTTCTCAGCTGAAGTTGAAGTTTTGACCTTGGGAAAATCCCGTCTATTGTAGCCGGAGTGTCAAGGCATCGCCGCCATCGCGCGTAATCGCCGTCATCGCGCGTGATCGGAAGAGCAAAACCTGTTTCATCGTCGATTGCTGAGTGCTTTCGCTAGAACTTCCTTTCAAACTCCGTGAAGGCCTTTTCCAGCGCCCACTGCTGCCGAGCTTTTTCGTTGGCCGCGAGAAAACGCGAGCAGCCGGAGGATGTATTGCTCGAAGCGGGGTTATCTGATCTGCACGCCGGTGCGCGCACATCTTTGCTGGAATCCTTCCAGATGCTCTCGCCCGGGAGAAAACTGTATTCCAGGCTGGCGCGGGCAAACATCTTGAGATCGAGATAGCTGAGGTGATAAGTCTCCGCGGCGCGCTGGTATTCCTGTGTGATGTCGCCGCGGGAGACGCCGGGATCGTCAGTGGCAAGCGCTACGTGAACACCGTATTTCAAATACATCGGGAGCGGGTGGTGAGAGCCGGTCACGTTGAGGATCACATCGTTGCTGGTAAGGCATACTTCCACCAGAATTCCCTTTTGCACCATCATTCGGAGTAGGGCCTCCGGGTCAGCCTCCTGCATGACGTCGACGCCGTGACCGATACGCTCGGCATGGCCTTGGACGATAGAGGCTCGGACATGGAACAACTCTTCGGGAGAAACAAGCTGCGGCGTCAACTCGCCGGCGTGAAGAGTGACATGGACCTTAGGACAGAGCCCGTGCAGGAAATCCAGCATCCGCATGTGCAAATTGAAATCGTGGACGGGAACGTACCAGTCTTCTGCCATCACCAGATTGAGTCCGACCACGCGCGGATCTTTTGAAGCCATCTCAAAACCGGCGAGAATCTGGGCAAAGACCATCTCTCTGGGCAAGCCGCGAGCGACCTGGTAAAGATAGCGCGCCTTGACGTCGCAGCCAGGATCGGCTTCCGGCTGTCCGCAACGCAGCTCTTCATTTTCTTTCTTTTCGGTTTCGTCCAGAAATCGGCTGGCGTCGGTGATGATCTGGGGAAGGCCGCCCGACAAAAGCTGTTCGCGCATCTTGTTGAGGTCGTCGTTCCAGCCGAGCTGCGCGCCCAGACGGGCTGCGGCGCCGCCGTCAGGATTGAACATCAGCTCCATATATAGAAGATGGCCGGCAGCCGCGCGCTCACGCACCTCTGCCAGCATCTCCGCGGTATGGTTGTTGGTGGCGGCGCCAAACTTGCCAAAGGTGGCGAAGAAATGGTCGTGGCCGGATTCGGGGCCGGAATGAAACTGGCGCATGGAAAACGCATCCAGCAAGTGTCCGTAGAGCGTGGGATCCTGCAAGGCCGCGGTGGCGGAAGGCTTGCCGTTGGCGGGATCGCATGGAGGCTGAGTCAGTGCCAAAGCATTGCTATCGACGCACAGGCCGTCCTGCGCCGCCCACTTGATGTAGCTCTCGGCGTATACCGCGCCGGAAAGGTGATTGTGCAGATCGCCGCCTTTGGGCATCTGCTGCAGGAAGGCATGCAACAGCAAGGGCTGGTTGCGGACCGACTCAAAGTAGCGCGCTGTCTTCTGCTCCGGAGACGCGCTCTTGACCGGCTTTTTCTGCGGCCAGGCTGATGGCGAAGCGGCCAGGAAGGAAATCGCAAGCAAAAGGACGTGGAGCGTTTTTATCGCGCGGGAGCGTGCCCTATATTCGAACACCATGGATTCGAACTATAGCATTACAATTTAGCTTCCGCACCAGCGCGGCAATGCGCGTTCGATAGAAAGGAATCCCAACCAACACCATGAACAGTAGCGACGAGTTTACCCAGGCAGAATTCGCGGCCAAGTTTATTGCCTCGCGGAGCCCAATCAAGCCGTTGGTGGCAATCGTGCTGGGATCGGGGCTGGGGGCGTTTGCCGACGAGATGACCGACGCGGTCCGCGTCAGCTACAACGACATCCCTCATTTTGCCCGCTCTACCGCTATAGGACACGCAGGCCAACTGGTTCTGGGTAACATTGGCGCTTGGCCAGTGGTGATCATGCAAGGGCGCGTCCATCTGTATGAAGGATATCCGGTGCAGAGCGTGATCTTTCCCATGCGCGTGTTTGCCCGTATGGGAGTTCGCGCGGCGATCCTGACCAATGCGGCCGGCGGCATCAACCTGGATTACGGCCAGGGCCGCCTTGTCGTGATCAGGGACCACATCAATCTTCAAGGACAAAATCCGCTGGTGGGCCCCGAGGACCCGCGCATGGGCCAGCGCTTTATCGATATGTCGGAGGCCTATTCGAAGAGCTATCGGCAGATGACGCTGGAAGCGGGTAAGCGCCTGGGCATCCAGCTTGCTGAAGGAGTTTACGCCGCCGTGCTTGGGCCAAGCTATGAAACGCCGGCCGAAATCAGGTTCCTCCGCACGATTGGCGCCGATCTGGTGGGCATGTCCACGGTGCCTGAGGCGATTGTTGCACGACAGATGGGCATCAAGGTTCTGGCAATCTCGTGCGTGACCAACATGGCGGCGGGAACAACGGATGCTCCCATCAACCATGAAGAAGTGCTGGAGATCGGGCGGAAGATTGCAGGACAGTTTAAAGCGCTGTTGCGCGACGTGATACCGGGGATCGCGCAGGACGTGGCGAAGGTGTGAAGTCATTTGCTATCACCGATGACGCGATGGACAAGCGGCCTGGCTCGCAGCGGCGCGGTGGCTTGAATCGTGTAGCTTTGCTCGATCAGCGGCGCGGCGCTGGCCAGGCGCTCGGCTGAGTTGTAATAAACGGTGCAAAGAGCTTCGCCGGCAGAAACTTTGTCGCCCACTTTTTTATGGACCATGATTCCCACCGCGGGATCGACAGAGTCTTCTTTCCGCGCTCTGCCGCCACCGAGAAGCACTCCAGCAGTGCCGATCTGCTCACACATAATGCCGGTAACGAAGCCGGAAGCGGGACTCTTTACATCGGCCTTGTGCCGGGCTTGCGGCAAGAGACCAGGATTCTCCATCACAGCTGGATCGCCACCCTGCAGACGAATCATCTCGCGGAACTTTCCCCGCGCTTTGCCGTTGGAGATCATCTGTGCTGCAAGTTCCCTGCCCTGATCGATGCTCTCAACTCGCTTGCCCAGCACAAACATCCACGCCGAGAGAATCAGGCTTAGCTCTCGCAGATCGTCGGGGCCCTTGCCGTTGAGAACGTCAACGCACTCGGCCACCTCAAGCGCGTTGCCCACGGCGCAGCCGAGAGGCTGGTCCATGTCGGTAATCAATGCCGCCACGCGCTTGCCCAGGCGCTGGCCGGTTTCCACCATCAACTCGGCAAGAAAAACCGCATCCTTTTCCGCCTTCATAAAAGCGCCGCTGCCGGTCTTTACGTCCAGCACCAGAGCGTCAATGCCTTCCGCCAGCTTCTTGCTCATGATGGAGGCGCATATGAGATACGGGCTCTCGACCGTGCCGGTAACGTCACGCAATGCATAGAGTTTCTTGTCAGCCGGAGCGATCTCCGCGGTCTGGCCGATTAATCCGGCGCCGCACTGCGCCAGCACGCGGCGAAAATCGCCGACAGAAAGATTCACATTGAAGGCGGGAATGGACTCCAGCTTGTCAAGCGTACCGCCCGTGTGTCCCAGGCCGCGGCCGGAGATCATGGGGACGTACAGGCCCGCTGCGGCCACGATGGGCGCAATGATGAGAGAGGTTTTGTCGCCCACTCCTCCGGTGGAGTGTTTGTCGACCTTAGCGGCTGCCAGTTCAGAAAAATCCAGCACCCGGCCGGAGTTGAGCATGGATTCGGTGAGCGCGGCGAGCTCAGCGCGCGTCATCCCTCGCCAGAGCACCGCCATCAGCCACGCCGACATCTGGTAATCGGGAATCGTATCGCGCGTGTAGCCGTTGACGAGAAACTCGATTTCGTTGCGCTGCAACTCGGCGCCATCGCGTTTTCGGCGGATCAGATCAGTGACAAGCATGCGGGTAGCTCAGAACAAACGGAAAGTCTGCGGCAATGCATCCGCAATGCTCATCTCCATGTAGTCTTTCTGGCCCCTGAAGATGATGACGGTGTTCTGACCAAATTCAGCAATCACCTGGCGGCACGCGCCGCAGGGAGAGCACGGCACCTGGTTTCCGTTGACCACGGCCAGAGCGCGCAGCACCAGCTTGCCCTGCGTCTGATGCACGGCGTTGAAGATGGCGGCGCGCTCAGCGCAAATGGTCAGGCCGTACGAGGCGTTTTCCACATTGCATCCGGTAAAGAGATGGCCGGTTTCGGTCAAGAGAGCGGCGCCAACATGAAAGTTGGAGTAAGGCGCGTAGGAATTCTGCAACGCCGCAGTGGCAGTCCCCAGGAGCATGGCCCGTTCCTTGTCGGTGAGCTTGATTGGCGGCATCAGCGTCTCCAGTTTACAGACTAGATACAGTAACACCTGGCTTGTCCATGGAGAAAATTCATGCCGCGGATTTGCGCGGATTAGCGGAGATTGCCCAGGTCATTTTGTAAGAGAAAAGCAGGCGCCGGCGGGCATGCCAGCGCCTGTTTCTCAGCGATGCCGAGCGCAACCGTCTGAAGGCACAGCCGAGCTTGTGGGGCGGTCGGGCTTCTCTTGTGTCGTCATCTTCAGCGTGGCGAGAAAGAGGAGCGCACCGAACACGCTCGACCATCCAAATCGGAGACGCATTTGCTGTTCCCTTCACAAAAGTAGTTGGCCCGGCCGCCAAGATCGCTGCTCGTCATAAGCTAGGACAGCCAGATGTACGGAGCGGAACAAGGAATCTGGACGGCGCTCAAGATTGGGCGAAAGGACAGTGCTGAGCAGCAATCAGCCGTCAGCACTCAGCCGCTGAACTGGGCCTTGGGGCGTGGTGATATCGCAGGCCCCACAGTAGAATGGGCGAATGAATTAAGAAGATAACTATGGTCGAGAGATCGTCCGGCACCTGCTAACGGGAAATAACACAGAAATAACAAAGTTGTTCCAGTCAGGAACCCACGATTGTCTTACTTAGTGCTAGGGAAAGGAAACCAGTGGCGGCACAATCGACAACCGTGGCTTCGCTGTACCCAGCAGGGTCCGGAACAGGCAACGGGCAATCAGTTGCTATAATCCCGAAAATGCGCTGGGAAGACCTTTCCGATGAAGCGCTCATCGCCCGGTACCGGGCTGAGGCGGACAAATCCTCAGCCGAACAGTGCCTGAATGAGCTCTTCCGCCGCCATCACGTCAAGGTGGCACGCTGGTGTCTTTCCGTTACCGGGGACCGCGAGTCGGCAGCCGACCTGGCCCAGGAGATTTGCGTAAAGGCCTACCAGAATCTTTCCCAATTCAAAGGCCAGTCGAAATTCTCTACCTGGCTCTATTCCGTCACTCGCAACCACTGCCTCAATGCGGTGCGTTCGCGCGCAAGCGCCCCGGCGATGGATTCGCACGAGCTGGTCATGGAGACGCTGCCGGATATGGATTCAGACAGCCCGCTGGCATCGATAGAACGGAAGCAACAGGCGGAGATTGCGCGCCAACTAATTAATGAAACGCTGGAAGAAACGGAAAGAACGGTCTTTACGCTGCACTTCGGCGAAGAGCTGCCGCTGGATACCATCACACGAATGCTGAATCTTGATAATGCCAGCGGAGCGAAAGCGTACCTGGTGAGCGCGAAACGAAAATTGGACCGGGCGGCTAGACGTTGGAAAGCTAGAGCATAACGGCGCCACCTGAGGAGAAACACCATGGCCGATAACAACACCGTGAAAATGTGGCAGGCAGCAGCTTCTGCCAGTAAAGACTGTCTTCCCCTGGAAGTACTGGAGCGGCTGATGGAGAATGCGAACGCGCCGGCCGACGCGAAGGCCGCGGCACATCTCTCCGGCTGCGCCCACTGCCAGACGGAGCTGGCCATGCTCAAGAATTTTGAAACTGCCAAACCGTCGGCCAATGAAGGCGCGGCGGTGGCATGGATCGCGGCGAAGTTGCAGCGCCAGCAAGGCGCTCCAGCCAGCCATTCCCCAGTGGCCCGCGTTTCTTTCTGGCAATCGATGTTCCGCGTTCCGTACCTGGCTGGAGCAGCGGCCCTGGCCCTGGTGCTGGCGCTGGGGATATCGCTCTACAATTCGGACTCAGGCAAAGGCCCGTTGAAGGGACCTGTTGTGGGAACGGCTTATAGAGGCGAGATCAAGGTGTTGAGCCCCACAGGCGACCTAACGCAGGCGCCAAACGAATTTCGCTGGGAACCCGTGCCGGCGGCGGCAAACTACACGGTGGAACTCACGGACGTGTTAGGAACATCGCTGGCGAACGCGAGCTCAACCCAGCCCATGCTTGAAGCAACGCCGCAAATGAAGGCCGTCATGCTGGCGGGCAAGCCGATCAAATGGAAAGTGACGGCCAGGGACGCGTCAGGAAAAGTGATTGCAGAGTCGAATGGGGGAAGTTTTAAGATCAAGTAAATTCAATGACATAGGGAAAACCCACAGACATTTTCCTCGATCCAACTATCCGAGGTGGAAATGTCAAAGCGAATTCAACGGCAGCCTGCTTTCCCTGGCAGGCTTGCCGCATTTATTGTGGTAGCAAGTTCACTTTGTTTCCCTGCGCCCCGTGGCGGAAAGGCCGCGGATCCAGGTACGACCCCTGGATTTACAGGCGTATCCTTGAGAGTTCAGGACGCTGTCATACCGCCGGGAGGGATGTTCCAGTTCCAATTGATGCTGACCGAACCGAAGCCAATAGGCCACGGCAGCACGCGTCCGACTGTGCCATCAGGACCGGTTCGCGGCATTGCACTGAATGACCCTATTGGCCAGACCGCAGGAGTTGCGATTGTTGACAGCTCAGGAATTCGGGTCAACTTCAACTCTCCGGCCGGGACCTTTGGCACAAACCCAAACCCCGATTATCCAATTCTAACCATCGCCATGCCGATCCCTGCAAATACGCCGGTGGGCCAGCAATTCCCCCTGGGTATTGACTCGGCCAACTCATTCTGGTTTGACGCGGCTGGTCAACCTTATCCACAGGAAATTGCGAACGGCACATTGACCATTGGCGGCACCCTGGCGATCAGTGATGTGGTCCCTAACGGCGGGGTGCAGCCCGCAGGAACAAAGATTTCAATCTTGGGAATGGGATTTAGACCAGATTCGCGCGTGAATATCGAAGGCGTGGCGTTGAGCGCCGGCAACGTCCGGTTTGTCTCGGCCAATGAAATCGATGTGATTCTGCCCGTGGCGCTGCAATTGGACGGTATTCGCGTGCGCGTGAGGAATCCTACGGAAAGGACCATTTACTTTTCTTACTTTCGCGCCCAGCCCGTCGGTGAGAGCACCCACCCGTTGCTGGCGCAAACCTACCCTCTCTTTGCGCGGAGAACGTATACCGACGCAACTCTGCCGTGGACCAGGTCGGCTTCCCGGTTCACGGGACTTGCTGTGCAGAATCCCGGCGCCAGTGCCGCGGAGATTTTAGTGGAGATGCAGTCTGCCGCAGGCAATACGCTGGGTTCGTTTAGCTTCTCGCTGCCGGTGGGAAGCAAGATCACGCGCGATCTGCGGGAGTTTTTTGCCGGCGCTCCGGCGGAAGCAGTGTCACTCCACATACGCTCGAGTGTGCCGGTCCAGATGCTGGGATTGCTGGGCGATGACGCTACAGGAGACGTTGTTCCTGTCCTGGTCTCAGCACCGTAAGCCAACAAAGAAGTGTTCTTTCGAGACCGCGTTCTACGGACTTTCTTCGTTGAATGTAGACACGTCTGGTTTAGTCACCTTGGTCATGCGGCGGCTCTGCTTTTACGCCGCATTCTCACCAGGAGGAACGCTACAAGCGCCAATACCGGAACAGGCATCACTAATAGCTGCCAGGGAATGTATCTGGGGACAGGCTCAGCGCCGTCGCCATTGAGAACGAACGCCGCCCAGTAACGCGGATGGCTCAGTTCGGTTCCTGAGTGCAGGAATTCAAGCTTGGCCAGCCGCAGCGCCTCAGCCTTTGGCTTGTGCTTCTTCAGCAGATAGTAATAAAACTGCTGCATGAACTGCGAGGTAGGTTGGTCAGGAACTCGCCACAACGTAGTCAGGGCTGAGCGGGACCCGGCCGCCAGCAGCGCGCGGCTGAAAGCTTGAATGCCTTCGCCCGGGACTAAGCGTCCGCGTTCGGTATCGCAGGCAGAGAGTGTGGCCAGGCTCATGCCGCGCAGATCGAGATCGTAGAGCTCTTTCAGAAATAAATAATTGTTCGGCTGGCCGCTTTCGTCGGGAGCAAACAGCAGGCGCGAGCGCTCGGGATCGTCCATGTCGGCGACGGCGTGCGTGCTCACATGAAGCAGCGCTGCTCCGGAACCTGCGGCCTCAAAGAAGCTGCGCTTGCGATCGTCTTGGCCCAGGAACAATCGCGCGCGGCCAGCGCTCATCTTGGCGATGCTGCGTATCTCTTCGCCTGACGCCGGCAGAGCGCCGCCATCGCCCTGGCGTGATGCGCTGGTGAGCGAACTCTCACCGCTTCCGACGATAGCAGGATCGCCGAATCCAATGAGCTGCGCTTGCCACGGGAACCTGGTGGCGGAAGCGGTTTCGAGCGCACCGCGCAAAAGCAATACTGCGCTGGGCAGGTACGTTACGTCACGACTTTCAAGCAGCGGTTTCCCGGAAGGCATGGCGACAAGCTCGAACGGCGCCAGGCTCAAGAAGCCGTCGGGCACGATCAAAATGTGCGCGTAGCGGTCTTGCGAAAACGGTGCGATGCCCGTGGGCAGCAAGCCGCCGATTTTCTGAAAGCCCTTTTGCCAATCGCTGCCGAGATTGTCAGGAAGGCCGGAAACGAAGTGCTGAAAGTTCGCCATTTCGGAGGCCGGAATGCGGTTCTGCGCAATGCCGGTGGAATCACGCGTTACCCATACCACGGCAAGGGCGTCGGCCCCTACCCAGAATTCAATCAGCGCAGTCTGCGGATCGAGCCGGGCCTGGATGGACGCCAGCGTGAGCGCGTCAGGCGAAACCTTATTGCTAAAGAAGCGGTCCTGGAAAACGCGGGCGCGACTCCGCTCCATGAACTCAAATGCTGCCGCGGCATTGTTGCGTTCGAGCAAGAGTTTGATCAGGGCATCATAGACGTCGCGCTTGTCAGCAAAGAAATCCGATTTCAGGCGCGACAGTTGCAGCTTGGAACGCATGCTTTCGATCCTCTTGATGGCGTCGCGAAACTTCCCTTCCGCGTTGTCGCGCTGGCTCATCTTGAGGGCGATCTTGCCCAGTCCGTATACCGCCTTCCATTGCTCTTCCACCGTGCCTAGTTGTTCTGCTGCGGCCAGCGCCGCGTTGAATTCTTTTTCGGCCTCCGCCAGTTTATCCAGTCGATACAACGTTTCGCCGCGATACAGCAGCGCCTGCATGGCCTCGCGCTGATTTTTGGTCTTAGCAGCAAGCGAACGGACCTGATCAAAGGCCTTCAGCGCGTCTTTCAGCCGGCCGAGATCGAGTGCCAGAACAATGCCGGTGTTCTTGAGCACGCCCAATTCGCCATCAATGTCCTGCTCCTTCGCGTAATAGCGCTCAGCGTCTCGATAGCTGGCAAGCGTCTGCTCTGGATCTCCCAGATGACGATAGAGCACCCCGAGATTGGCATAAATATGGCCAAAGTCTCGCGATGAAAGGTCCTTAGGAGCATCAAGAATGTTGTTGTAAATGCTGATGGCGCGCTGGTCATTGCCCAGTCGCTGATAAAGGGTAGCAAGGTTCAGAAGCGTCAGCTGGCGCCAGGTCGCTGTCCATGGTTCCGCGGTCGCTTTTTCCACGTACAGCAGAGCGGATTCGTACGCTCGGAGCGACTCAGAATACTTTGCCTGATAGTAATCGACGATGCCCAGGTTGTTCAGAATCAGCACCGCTGTCTGCGCGTCGCCTGTCTCATTGTTTAAATGAAGCGCAAGATTGAGCTCCGTGGCCGCATCCGCGTAGTTGCCTGCGTTGGAAAGGGCCAGTCCCGCGTCATCACGCGCCAGTGCTTCACAATGCTTGTCGCGCATTTGCTGGCACACGGTCGCGCTTTCGCGTGACACAGCCACGGCGCGGTCATAGTCCCCGGACATGGTGGCGATATCACTCAAGTTGTTGAGGGTCTCTACCAACTCGTGGCTTGGCGGCTGCGAGCGTAACGCTGGCAACACTGACTCATAAATCTTTCGCGCCTCCTCGGACGAACCCGCCGCGCGCAAAGTCTTAGCTTTTTCGAGCTGCGCTTGAAACTGCGCGGCAGGGACCGCCCGGGAAAAAGCGAGTGGTTGTCCCAAGAGAAGGAGAGCAAGGGCGGAGATCCGAACGATGGACCGTTTAGACACAGTGTCAAGAAGAGTATATTTCAGTCGTCCCGTCCGGCTACAGGCTTGTACCAAAATGACAAATGACAAAAGGTGGCCGGATGTATGCTGCGAACTCCTTTACCCCAGGCGTCAGACCCCAAAGACGCCAGTTCGCAGACGGAATGGAACCCTGCCCGCGTGCCACAGCGTTTTGTGGCTCTCATGTGTGATGGTGGTTCTCATGCGTGGGGGGTTCTCATGCGTGGGTGTGGTTCTTTACGCGTGAGTGGGTCAGGTATGTGTAGTGTAAGTTTCAGGTAGCCGCAGCGCGACTCGACAAACAGTGGCCTAGCGAATGAGGGAATCAAGGGCTTGAGCCGCACCCAAGTAGGTTTGCATTGACACAGGAAACGGTCGAACCGAGAACCCAGGAAAACCAGAATAAGTCCATTATTGCATTTCGCAATGTCAATCGGTCCTCTTTAGCCGTCTTCAAGCATTCACTTAACTGTTGCCCCGTTTCCTCTGTCCCGCATCAGCTTAACTGTCTGTCCCGCATCAGATAATGCGTTAACCGCTGTGACGCTCTCTCGTCGATAAACGCGGAGATGAAGTAAGCTTTGGCCAACTTGCACAGTTACCCGTAGGCTTTTTTGTGGAAGCAGTCTCATCGTAGGTCATGAGCGTTGCATGTGCCAGACTCTGGCAAACTCCCGCCTGCAGATTCCCGAACGCTGCACTTTACACGTTCACCAGATTCGTCCCCCCATTCACTTTTACGCTCGAAGCTGGCTTACTGAAGCTCACTCTCCTTAACTGCGCTCACTCTCTCGCTCTTGCACGCGGTCTAGAATGTCATTGTATGAATATCCTATAACTTTTTTTTGGGAGAGCACGCTCAGCAAACTTGGTTAATAATCAAAATGGTTTAACTAGGTACAGTATGCTTCCAGTGTGGCAATTAACTCTGACCATCGGGCTGGATGTTCCTTAGCCCTACTTTGCAGCTTCTAACTTTAGCATTTCTATGCCTATAATATATTATCGACAACTGCTCAGCACATATAGACAGGCCCATTTACTTCTATCTGCGACCCTCTGCTTAGAAGGCAGATGCCTTCACTGCTGCGGCCGAAGGTCACATTGGGTGACGACCAAATAAACATGACAACAATATGATAATCGATACTACGTATACTAGTTAAATGCTATTATATTTTGATAGCATTGTCAATATTTGTCTGGCTTAACTAGAGGACAAATTTTACTGACCAGTATATCTCTTCCCAGTCATGGTTAAATATCCTTGAATTTTAAACCGCTAGACCGCCTTTTCTGAGTTGGCATAACCTAGAGTTGCGCGGTATTTAGACAAATTTTCTACTATCCCTCCGCAGCGCTTTTATACCCAGCTTTAGTTAGTTTCTAGGGGACGAGTCCCAGCAGCTTTTTCTTTGCTGTTCGATATGCCCATCGCAGGACAAATGGCATTCAGCGCTTCCGCTTTGGCCGTAATTCTTATCCGCGAATAGTAGCGCGACATCTTGATGCTCTGGTGCCCAGCAATCGACATAATGGTTTCGTCCGGGGCTCCCGACTCAAACAGCTTCGTGATGACCTGGTTACGGAAGTTGCGGGGTTGGAGCCAATCCAACCCTGTCACTTTACGCATCGACCTAAACGCCGACCGCAGAAAATAAGGTGACGCCGGCTTCATTATGTCGTAGGTCCCGCGTTTCACCCGAAACGGAAACACATAGTGGTCAGGATGCCACGCTCCCAACTGCTTTGCCCGATCCACGATTCTTCTGACTTGTTTCGCGGCAACTCCATTCAATGGAACCACGCGCGCGCGAAACTCATTCTTCACTTTGGTATCAGGAATATGGATCGTAGGTGGTTCCTGGTCCAGGAAGATATGTTTGAGCTGCAGGTAGCGCAGCTCGATTCCCATGGCTGACGTGTTGTTTGTCAGTGACACCGCCCAATACGCCACACTCCAATCCGGATTGCCCGCAGCCACGCGGAAAAACTTCTCTTCTTCTTCCGCGGTCAGGACCTTCGGCGGTGTCCAGTTCGGCACCGGCAAAGCTTTGTAGTGTTTCTCGATCAGGTCCCAAAGATCAGCCATCTTCAGGATTTGCGACAGTGTATTGAGCTCATGGTTCACGCACGACGGCCCGGCTGAAAGGCGCCTCTGCCGCTGATACTCTAAAAGATGGCCGATATGAATTTGTGACAGCAATATCCCGGCAAAGCTCTTCCGCAAGTTGCGTATATACCACTCATACATTTCAATGGTTCGCGGCTTCTTGCTGTGCAACTTTTTGATTTCCAGCCAGTGCCCGGCGGCGTCTTCAAATGGAAGGGTACGGTACTGCAAAGGTGTTATGGCTTTCATAGGTCTATCCCTTTTTTCATCGCAAGCTCCGAGGAAAGGAAGGCCGGAGCCTGCTTACTTGGGTTCGCCCTTTATTCTATGGTATTCGTGTTTTATTCGCTACAACAAGATGTAGTGCTTTTCTCTATCGACGGCCAAAGGTATCGCGCTTCGCGGCTGAGAGGTCGCAAACCGTCATTGCCGTTTAGCCCTCCACAGGGGCAATCGCCCCGTTTACCCGGCAGTCGGGGTCACCAGCGGAGTGCTCACGGGCAAGAGCGCCAGCACGCTGCTGGGAGTGATTTCCTTGCCGCCCGCGTCATGTGCTGCCTGAATGGCGACCGCTGCCAGGTTGCCAAACGCCGCAGTCAAGCGCTCCACCTCGGCCGCGCTCGCGCCTTCAAGTCCGGTGACCGCCAGAATCTGCTCGATGAACAGCGCCGCATCGGTAACCGTCTTGAGTATCTGCCTGAGTTTGTCGATCGTCGAAACCTGATTATTCGCAGAAACAGGATTGCTTGCCAAAATGCACCTCAAACTTTCGGCAACGCGCATATCGCCTTCGCGATTCGCATTGCGTTTCCATGGTTGTTGTTTTGGGCCCGCTCTTACTCGCGCGATTACCGGCGCAGTTCCAGCGCAGGGTGTAACTCCTCAATAGCAGCCAGCGGGTTTTGCCGATCGTCCGGGAGACCTGCGGTGCCTGCTGCGCTCTTCCCTATCAACGTGCGCACGGCATTCACCAGTGCGGGCAGCTGTTCCAGGTAAGCCACCACCACGGCTTGTTTCTCTTGCACCGTAATGGCTGGGTTTCTTCCCACTTTGGCTACCGCGTAAGCAGCAAATGCTTCCACCGCGGCCACCTGGGCGGCACGCGCTTTTTCCACGGACTGCTGGGCCTCGCGCGTCTGGGGCAGGTAGAACTTCGCCGGATCGAAGGCCGGATCTTGCGGATCGGCCGCGCACGCGTGCCGGATATCGCCGTCAAAACGGTTGTATCCGGCCACCGCGCAATCAATCAGCGCCTTGCTCGCCGCCAGTGACGCATACGTGCTCCGCTCCCAGGAGCTCACACATCCCGTCTCCACCGCCGTCGCGGGCAGGACTACGCACAGCACCAGCGCGCCGGTGATCTTCGTCCAGTTGGTAAAATTCGGCGGGCTTCCCGGCAACGGTGACTGCTTCAGGTACAGCATGACAGCCTTGGCGCCGATAATCAGTGCGGCCGCGCCTACTTTAGCCAGCCCTGCTTTCGAAAAATTGAAACTCGCGGGGTCCAGGGTCATGGTGGCCGTTGCCGTTACAAACGAGCTCAACAGGAACACACCTAGCCCCTTGAACCAGGTTTTTAAGTTCATGGCTTTGTCCTCTCTCTTGTGGAAATTGGTCTTGTTTCAATTCATGAAATGCGGATGACTGAAGCGTTTATCCGCATTCGTGTCCGCCTTTCACGCTTCCGCCCTTTGCGTCAAACACGGCAAGATTCGCTGTGACCCGCTCATCCATTGCGCAGATCAAATTTTCGGCTGATCGCACCCAAGACTGAAGTCCTGGGCTAGCTGGCTCAAGCGCTGGCCCGCTTGAGCCACCCTTTCAAATTCACCGCTTGTGCGGGATTCACCGCGGCAAGATGCCGATAATGTGCCGCGCTCAGCTCGCACAGCAACTGGTGAAACGCAATCGCGTTCGCGGCATTGATGGCCGCCAGCGTCTTCCCGCCGACTACGCCGTCCTCCACCAGGTGCCCCTCAGTCGGCAGCGCATTCGCGGCGCGCTGGGCATAAGCCGCCGCCTGGCGCACGCCCATATTCACCGCCATATCAAACAGCTTGTTGGCCACGTTCTGGTTTTCCACTTCGGCCAGGCGCATGCGGTCCCAGTATTCCTGCTCTTCAATCTTTTCCGCTTCGGCCAAGGCGTTTTCCGCCGGCCCGGTAAAGAACTCCTCCGGCAAGTCAGGATGGAACTTGGCCGCAATGCCAAAGCGCGTGCGCCCGCCGGCGTCCACCGTCACCTTGCCGGAGCGTGCTGGATCTTCATGTTGCAACACGAACTCGAAGGCCGCTTTGAAATCAGCCATATTGTTTCCTCCCTGCTTTGCGATCTCCCGATCACCCGATTTTCCTATCCGTGTCGTCCGCGTTTATCCGCGGTAATCTCTTGCCTTTCCGATCTCACGATTTCTATCGGTGTCATCTGCGTTCATCAGTGGTAAGCCTTTGCCTTTCCGATTCCGGCGATCACGGCGATCCCTTCCACGTCCTCCCGATCTTGATGGCCCGGATCGTCGTCTCTGACACTTCGAACTCCCGCGCAATCTCGCTCATGTACATCCGATCTTCCCGCAGCATGGCTTTGATTCGGCGTACCTGGGCCGCCGTCAGCTTGGCCGATCCATGCTTTTCACCCTGACGGTGCCTGCCCTTGCTTCTCATGTCTCTGGCATTTTCCGCCGGGGTGCCCAGGAACAGATGCGCCGGATTCACGCATGCCCGCACGTCGCACCGGTGGCACACCACGACTCCTGCGGGAATTTTGCTCCGAAACAGCTTCCACGCCACCCGATGCGCTGCCTGTTCCCTGTCTTCAAAGCGCGTGGCGCCATATCCGTCCGGACGCACCAGCCCCGTCCATTCCCAGCATCCGTTCGCCTTGTTCCGGCAGACTTTGCTCAGAAAGCGTTCCCTTATTGTCAATTTCATTGGGAGTGCCTCCTGGGTAACAATCTTTTTTGCAGCTTGGATGAAACAGTATCGGAGCTCAAGTCACTTGTTTATTAAGAGTGGCTCTAACAGCTTCGTAAGAAAGGACTGCGAAGGGAAAAACTAAATCTTCTCGTTATCAGTTTTGAACGAAACAAAATTGTCTGGGTAACATTTTCCAAAATCTACGTTGGAGTGCTTATGGCTTGCCAAATTCGTCGTGATCCAACCGGTATCCACAGGTTCCTGGCGCCCCAAGGCGCTACTCTCACCCTCTGTATTAAGAGTGCTAGTGATCTCGCTCACCTTACCGCCGCCAATCTCAATAACAGCCCGGTCGCTGTAAACGATCCCTGTGTAACCTTCACCATTGTGGCTGGAGCAAATCTTCTGATCATCACAGTCGTTTCACCGGATAACAATGACACCATTACGGTCTTCGAGGACTGCGGCGATGGAACACAGCAGCAAATCGACCAATATTCATACAATCCCAATGACCCGGCCCGCGGCTTCGTCATTATCGGACAGTGAGGAAAGACCATGCGTAAATACATCTTCGTAAGCTTGCTGCTGGCCTTCAGCCTTGTGAGAGCCCAGAATCCTCCGGCTAACACTCCCGCGCTCCGGCCCTTTAGTGACGTCCTGCACAGCATCATGACGCCTCCTCCCGCTAAAACTCGGGCTGATGGCGTTGAGGACTTTCTATGTATTGAGTGCAATCACTACAATCAGTTCGTGCAGTATGCAACTGCGTCCGATCCCGCGAGGCTCAAGGAACTTGCTAAACAGATGCAGCTGAAGTTGGCCAACCAGGTGGAGCAGAGCCGGGTTGATATGCAATCCGGCGGCGGCCCGGGGGCCAGTGGCAGCGCGTCGGCTGTGGCCAAAGCCGGTCTTTCCTCAATCTTGAGTGCCGCCATTGAGAGTGGGGCCATTACGCAAGCCATCAATGGCAACACCATCAATATCACCGGAAACGTCGATGCCGTCTCGCGCTTCCTGGCCGGCGGCCCGCCCATCCCCTATTGCCCAGCCTCACCAAACCCGAAAGCAGGTTGCGGAACTCCAGTTTTGAAAGACCTTGGTTTCTCTGTTTCAGTAGATACGGACCAGAATTCCACCAAGACCGCCTCCACCAGCGCCACCGACAATCCAGCCGGTACGCCTTCAACTGTCAACCTTTTGGCGGGAAAGAACCGGTTTGCCGGAGCGTCCCTCAAGTATGTCTTCCGTAACCCGCGCGACGTCCACTCAAGCCAGTTTCGGACGGAATGGAGCACTTTTTACACGAACAACGTGACGCAATTTCAAAACGCCGGCGCACAGCTCTCAGGTGTTCTTGCCAAAGTGTTCTCGCCCATAATTCGAGACCGGAACGCAGACTATACCGCGATCCAGATGAGACACAGGCCGCTCTTACTCGCCGCTGCTGACCAGGCCGCCCTCGAAACCCAGATGGCTTCTTATCTCGATGAGGTACTAACGTTTGGAAGGGCCAACATACCGGATTTTGACAAGCAACTCCGCTCCGTTCTCTCTGCATACATGCTTTATCTGGGCAATGTCAACGAGCTGCTGAAGACCATCAATGAGAAAGCGGTCTTCTCTGCTGAATACAACTTTCAGCGGCCGCAGGGACAGCCCGATACCAGCGCCTTCCGTATCATGTCGTCGTTCAATCCCTTCGGACGCGACGCCAACGGCACGCTCAGCGTCAATGTCGCCGGGACTTTCTATAACTCATCCTCGGTAACCACACAGTTTGGCCGCTGGCGCGATGCTCAGGCGTCCCTTCAGTTGGAGCGCCGGATCGGCGACGACCTTGCCAACTATCCCGCGCGCTTCAGCCTCGCCGCCTATTTCCAGTACATGCTCTCTCCCGGACTCATCAGTCTTGACTCGGGCAATTTTGCGCCCGGGACCAACATCAACCTGGGGCAGTCGGCGGCTATCGCTTTGGCACCGATCGGACCCATCTGGATCGGCGAAGCCAAACTCACTCTAAAACTGAAAGGCAGCGGGGCTGAGATTCCAATCTCCATCACTGAGTCAAATCGCACTGACCTGATCAAGTCCACCGTAACCAG
>WNFM01228839.1_pt1 | contig 34495 bp, 40 predicted proteins | sample 5400271 | NCBI WGS metagenome assembly WNFM01 (sample SAMN13153352, study PRJNA577476) | soil metagenome | isolation source: 60 cm saprolite on Douglas fir-dominated hillslope | place: USA:California | collected 2013-09-17 | reverse complement strand
GCAGAAGAGCCCATCGACGACGAGCGCCGCGATCACCATCGCCCCGAACATCACACCGGTCAGCAGGGCCGCGAACCGCGCGCCGTAGTACTTCCGGTAGGCGTTGACGATCGGAAGGATGATCAGGTCGGCGAAGACGAACGCGATCACGCCGCCGAACGAGATGCCGCCCGACCAGAGCACGGCGGCTAGCGGGATGTTCCCGATCGAGCACACGAAAGCGAGCGCCGCGACGATCGGCCCCACGATCACGGTCTCGGCGATCCGCAGCGGCGTCCACGCGTGCGTGATGAAGAGCGCGTTGAAGAACCCCATCGGCAGCAGGGAGATGTAGCCGGCGATCAGGAACCCGCCGACGAGCTCCTTCCAGAGCATCTCCAGGTCGCCGCGGAAGTTGTGCGCGACGTCCGACCAGCCCTGGAGCGAGAACGGCTTCGAACCGCCCGCCGTGTGATGCACGTGGCCTGTCTCCGCTGCGAGGGCGTGGGCGCGAACCTCCTCCTCGTCCCGCCGTGAGACGAGCGCGTTGAGCGCGAGCCAGAGCAACAGGATCAGGACAATGCCGCCGACGAACTCCGCAAGGGTGAACTGCCAGCCGAGGAACAGCCACAGTACGAGACCGAGCTCGAAGACGAGGTTCGTCGAGGCGAACTGGAACGCCATCGCCGAGACGAGGCTCGCTCCCTGCTGGAAGAGCGACTTGGCGATCGCGATCGCTGCGTAGGAGCACGACGACGAGACTGCGCCTAGCGCGGTCGCGAGTGAGACCTCACGCGCTCCGCGGCCGCCGAGCGTGCGCTCGAGGCGGGCGCGTGGCACCCACGCCTGCACGATGCCGGAGAGGGCGAAGCCCAGGATCAGGGCCCACCACACCTCCCACGCCATGCGGGCGGCGTTCAGCAGGCCGTCGACGATCCACATACCCCCCTAGGGTATACGAAGCGTCTTAGTACTGGCGGCCGGGGCGATCCATGCGGGAGTCCGTGCCGTAGCGGCCGGCCAACCCGAGGATCGCAACGATCACGAGAAATACGAGGAATGCGGTCATGCACACAGTGTGCTCTGCAGGGACTATCAGCACAAATCGTGATAGCATTGGTATCGATCATGGAACCTGATAGCTGGCTCGGCGTCGAGCTCCGCCACTTCGCGGCCCTGCAGGCCGTCGCCTCGGAGGGCTCGTTTGGGCGCGCCGCCGAGAAGCTCGGCTACACGCAGTCCGCGATCAGCCAGCAGATCCAGATGCTCGAGAAGATTGTCGGCGAGAAGCTCGTCGAACGCCCCGGCGGCCCCCGCGCCGTCTCCCTCACGGAGGCCGGCCACCTCCTGCTGCGCCACGCGGACTCGATCGTCGCGCGCCTCCAGGCTGCGCAGGCCGACCTGCACGCGCTCCGCAGCGGCGAAGCGGGCGTCCTGCGCGTCGGCACCTTCCAGTCGGTCGGCGCGAGGCTGCTGCCGGAGATCATGCGGCGCTTCCGGGATCAGTGGCCCCAGATCGAGGTGATGCTCGAGGAGCGCGACAGCGACGCCGAGCTCGCCGACATGGTCGAGCGCGGCGAGCTCGATGTTGCGTTCGTCCTGCCGCCGTTCGGCGACAAACCGCTCGACACGATTCAGCTGCTGCGCGACCCCTACGTCCTCGTGGTCGCGAACGCCTCGCCGCTCGCGAAGGTGAAGAGTCCGCCGACCATGGCCGAGATCGCCGCGGAGCCACTGATCGGTTTCCGCGCGTGCCGGTCGATGGATCCGTTCGAGTCGGCCCTGCGCGCCGCCGGCTGCGAGGCGAACTTCACGTTCCGCACCGACGACAACGGCACCGTGCAGGGGATGATCGCTGCCGGTATCGGCAGCGCGGTCATGCCCCGGCTGACGGTCGATGCGTCCGACCCGCGCATCTCGGTGATCGAGCTCGGGAACCGCGTGCCGCCACGTCTGATCTCCGTGGCGCGTCATCGCGACCGCTATCACTCGCCAGCCGCGCGCGCCTTCGTCGAGACGGCGCTCGACGTCGTCTCCGGCGAGCAGCTCGCCGCGTAACGCATCCCGGGACACTGAAACGGGGCGGCCTTACCAGGGCTGCGGCACCCGGGTCGGCCGCCCCGTTACAGGAGAGGGCAACGCACGCAGTTAGCGTTCCACTTCCCATGCTGGCAGCCCTGGCAACAGTCGCCATCCCCGATTCGGGTGGCGACCTGTGCCCCGCCGAGCGCGCCGGTTACTCGACCGTGACAGTCTTCGCGAGGTTGCGCGGCTGGTCGACGTTCAGCCCGCGCAGCCGGGCGATGCGGTAGGCGAGGAGCTGCAGCGGCAGGATCGCCAGCGCCGCCTGCAGGAATGCGGGTGACTGCGGCACGTAGATCACGTCGTCGGCGTGGTGCTGGATGTCCTCGTTGCCGTCGGTCGCGATCGCGATCACGTGCGCACCGCGCGCCCGCGTCTCCTGGATATTCGAAACGATCTTGTCGTAGACGTGTGTCGCGGTCGCGACGACGACGACCGGCGTGCCCTCCTCGAGCAGCGCGATCGGGCCGTGCTTCATCTCGCCGGCCGAGTACGCCTCGGTCGGGATGTACGAGATCTCCTTCAGCTTCAACGCGCCCTCGAGCGCGACGGGCAGGCCGATGTGGCGGCCGAGATACAGGAAGAACGGCTCGTTGAAGTACCGCTGCGCGACGTCCTCGATCGGGTGGTCGTCGTCGAGGAAGCGCTGCATCTTGTTCGGCAGGTCGTAGAGCTCGTCCATGATGAACTCCTGCTCGTCTTTCGGCATCGTGCCGCGGCATTGCGCGAGCTTGAGGCCGACGAGGAACAGCAGGGCGATCTGTGCGGTGAAGGTCTTCGAGGCGGCGACGCCGACCTCGAGCCCGGTGCGCGTGAAGAGCACCGAGTCGACCTCGCGCGTGATCTGCGACCCCATCATGTTCGTGATCGCGACGGTGCGCGCTCCCAGCTTGCGCGCGAGCTTCATCGCCTGGATCGTGTCGCGCGATTCGCCCGACTGCGAGATGCCGATCACGAGCGTGCCGGGGTCGACGACCGGGTTGCGGTAGATCCACTCGCTCGCAACGTCCGGCTCGACGGGCACCCGCGCCCACTCCTCGATCGCATAGCGGCCGACGACGCCGGCGTGGTACGAGGTGCCGCACGCGACGATCACGATGCGCTTCAGGTCGCGCAACTCCTCCTCGGTCATGCCGAGCCCGTCGAGCACGAGATGACCGTGACGCACGCGGTCGCCGATCGTCTCCGCGACACCCTCGGGCTGCTCGAAGATCTCCTTGAGCATGAACGTCTCGTAGCCTGAGCGCTCTGCGGCGTCGTCGTCCCAGTCGACCTCGACCACGTCGTGCTCGACGGCCTCGCCGGTTTCGGCGCGCACGAACGTCACGCCCTCCGGCGTGATCGACGCGACGTCGCCGTCGTCCGGGAACTGCACGCGGCGCGTTTCCGCGAGGAACGCGGCGAGGTTCGAGGCGAGAAAGTTCTCGCCTTCACCGAGACCAACGACCATCGGCGTCTGGTGCCGTACGCCGACGAGGTGGTTCGGGTGGTCGCGGTGGATGACGACAAACGTGAAGTGACCCTCGAGCTGGCCGTACACCGTGCGCATCGCCGTCACGAGGTCGCCGTCGTAAGCGTCCTCGAGCAGGTGCGCCACGACCTCGGCGTCCGTCTCGGAGGTGAACTGGTGGCCGGCCTTCTGCAGGTCCTCGCGCAGCTCGCGGTAGTTCTCGACGATCCCGTTCAGCACGATCGCGAGCTTGCGGTCGTCACACGCAGTCAGCGGATGCGCGTTCTCCTCAGTGACACCGCCGTGCGTCGCCCACCGAGTGTGACCGAGCCCGGTCGTCGACTGCGAGACGTTCGACTCCGCAGCGTCCTTCAGGAACTGGAGGTTCCCGACCGCGCGGACGTACTCGAGGCCCCCCTCTTCGAGGAGCGCGATGCCGGCGGAGTCGTAGCCGCGATATTCCAGGCGCTTGAGCCCCTGGAGCAGCAGCGGCCTGGACGCCCGACTGCCGACGTATCCGATGATCCCGCACATTCGGAGCCTCCTACTCTGACCCGGTTGCATGACCGGAAATTGCCCCCGAAAAGTCTCCTGGAAACGCAAAAGCCCGGCTGCGGGCCCGCCCCCTCGTCGGGGCGGTGAACTAGCCGAGCTCTCGTCGGACGAGCGCTGCGATGCTAGCACAGGCCTCTGCCGCGACCTCCGCGTTTTCGGCCTCCGCCAGCACCCGAATCAAAGGCTCTGTGCCCGATGGGCGCACGAGAACGCGGCCCTGGCCGTCCCACGCGTGGTTCAGCCGCTCCACCTCTTCCAGCAGGGCCGGAGAGAGCTCCTTCCCCTCCTCTCGGACGTTCTCCTTGCACTGCGGCCAGCGCGTCATCACGGCTGCGACCTCGCTCAACTTGCGGCCCTTGAGGGCGCCGCAGAGCAGCAGGCCGGCCGCGAGGCCGTCGCCCGTCACGTGGTCGCGGAGATAGATCACGTGGCCGGACTGCTCGCCGCCGAGGAGCGCGCCTTCGCGCTGCAATGCCTCGAGCACGTATCGGTCGCCGACGTCGGTCGTGTGCACGGCGATGCCACGCTCGCGCATCAGCGCGTGGAAGCCGAGGTTCGTCATCACGGTGACGGCGACCTGGTCGACCTCCTGGTCGAGCGCGAGGATCGCGATGATCTGATCGCCGTCGATCGCCTCGCCGTTCTCGTCAACGGCGAGCATGCGGTCGCCGTCGCCGTCGAACGCGATGCCGACGTCGTAGCCGCGCTCGACGACGGTGCGCTGCAGGAGCTCGAGGTCGGTCGCGCCGCACCCGACGTTGATGTTCTCGCCGTTCGGCGCGTCACCGATCGCGTGCACCTCCGCCCCGCACTGCTCGAAGGCGTGCGGCGCCAGGCCCGAGTACGCGCCGTTCGCGCAGTCGACGACAATGCGCAGGCCGCTCAGGTCCGAACCGAACCGCTCGAGGATGTGCTGGAGGTACGAGTCGGTCGCGACCTCGATCCGCTCGATCTTCCCCTGGTCGATGCCGGGTGAGGCGACGAGGAGCTCTTCGATCTGCTCTTCGTGCGCGTCAGACAGCTTGTGGCCGTGCGAGTCGAAGAACTTGACACCGTTGTACTCGGGCGGGTTGTGCGACGCCGAGATGACGACGCCGAGGTCGAGCGCGAGCAGCGCGACCGCGGGCGTCGGGAGAACGCCGCCGAGAATCGCATCGCCCCCGACCGAGATCACGCCGCGCGCGAACGCCTCTTCGAGGTCAAGCCCGGAGGCGCGCGTGTCGCGGCCGATGAAGACCTTCGAAGCGCCGGTCCACGTCGCCGCGGCGCGACCGAGCCGCTCGACGAGCTCGGGCGTCAAGAACTCGCCCACGACGCCGCGCACCCCGTCGGTGCCGAAGTACTTCCTCGCCATGGAGCGGGGTTAGCGCTTGCTGAACTGCGGCGCCTTGCGCGCCTTGTGCAGGCCGGCCTTCTTGCGCTCCACGATGCGTGCGTCACGCGTCAGGAAGCCGGCGCGCTTCAGCGGCACGCGAAGATCAGGGTCGACCTCGACGAGCGCCCGGGCGATCCCATGGCGCATCGCACCTGCCTGACCCGACGGGCCGCCGCCGTGGAGACGGACACGCAGGTCGTACTGGCCCTCCAGCCCGGCCGTCTTCAGCGGCGCGGTCGCGAGCATCCGGTGCACCTGGCGCGGGAAGTACTCCTCGATCTTCTTGCCGTTGATCCAGGTGTCGCCGTCGCCGGGACGCAGGATCACGCGCGCGACGGACGTCTTGCGCTTGCCGGTGCCGAGATACTGAGCGGGAGTTGCCATTTACACCTCGAGGGTAGTCGGTGCCTGGGCCTCGTGCGGATGCTCGGGGCCGGCGTAGATCTTCAGCTTGGTCAGTTGCGCGCGGCCGAGCTTGTTCCGGGGGAGCATCCCCTTCACGGCCTTGCGCAGCACTTCGGTCGGCTGACGGTTGAGCTGCTCCTGAAGGGTGCGCTCATGGAGGCCGCCGGGATACCCGGAGTGTTTGTAGTAGATCTTCTGCTCGAGCTTCTTGCCCGTGACGGCGATCTTCTCCGCGTTGATCACGACGACGAAGTCGCCCGTGTCGACGTGCGGGGTGAAGATGGTCTTGCCCTTGCCGCGCAGGCGGTCGGCGATCTGCGTCGCGATCCGGCCCAGGGTCTTCCCCTCGGCATCCACGAGATACCAGTCGCGCGTGATTTCGCCGGGCTTGGCGCTGTAAGTCTTCATCACAGGAAAAAGGGCGGACAAGGGCGTCCGCCGGGTCGGAATCGTAGCAGGCCCGCCGATCCTCCGTCCGGGGCCAGGTACGCGTATTTTGGCTCCCAGAGCGGCATGAGCGAACGCATTGAGATCCGCACCCTGACGGACGGCGGCCAGCAGCCGGCGGAGATCGCCCACGCCGTCGCGGCGTTCCTCGACGGGGCCGAGCGTACGCTCGACCTGGCGCAATACGACTTCAACCTCGGCGCCGAGACGGCGGCGATCGTCGGGGATGCGATCCGCCGTGCCGCCGCCCGCGGCGTCCGGCTGCGGTTCGTCTTCAACGTCGACTACGCGAACCCCGTCCCGGTCCCGGCGCCGCCGGAGCCTGACGTGCAGCTGATCGCGACGCTCCCGGTCGAGGGCAAAGCGATCGCGGGGGTTCCCGACCTGATGCACCACAAGTTCGTGATTCGGGACAGCGCATCCGTGTGGACCGGGTCGATGAACTGGACCGACGACTCGTGGTCGCGCCAGGAGAACGTGATCGCGATCGTCCACTCAGAGGCGATCGCAAAGGCGTACGACCTCGACTTCGGACAGCTCTGGACGACCGGCGATGTCGAGCAGACCGGCTTCGTCGATCCGCGCTGGGACGAGCACGTCGTGCGCGCCTGGTTCACGCCGGGCCACGGCGAAGACCTGAGCGCGAGAATCGCCAAGCTGATCCGCCGCGCGAAGAAGCGCGTCCGCATCTGTTCGCCGCTGATCACGACGGGGCCCGTGCTCGGGACGCTCGCCCAGGTGATCGCCGACGGCACGGTCGACGTCGCCGGCTGCGTCGACGCCACGCAGGTACGCGAGGTGATCCAGCAGTGGCGCGCCAACCTCAACGTCTCCTGGAAGCTCCCACTGCTGCAGCAAGTGATGGCCGGGCCGTTCACTGGCAAGATCTCGACGCCCTACGGCGACGGCACCGTGCACGACTTCATGCACGCCAAGATCTGCGTGTGCGACGACACCGTGTTCGTCGGGTCATTCAACCTGTCGCGTAGCGGCGAGAAGAACGCCGAGAACGTGCTCGAGATCCAGGACGCGGAGATCGCGGAGCGGCTCGCCGTGTATGTCGACACCGTGCGCTCGAAGTACGGTCCCGTGAAGCTGCCGCCCGCGTAGTTACCAGCGGTCGCGGTGAACGAGGTCGTCCTTGGGGCGCTGGCGTTCCTTGAGGCGCCAGCCGGGCGAAGGCGCTTCGCCGGGCTTGCCAAGCAGCGCGAGGCCGATCGGGACCACGTCGTCGGGCAGCCCGAGCAGGTCGTCGAAGATCCGCTTCTGGTCCGGATGGCCGATGAACGCGCTTGCGAGGCCTTCGTCGATCGCCGCCATCAGCACCAGCATCATCAGCGCGCCGGCATCGACGAACCAGTACGGCACGGGCCACGTCACTTCGACACCGCCCGTCGCCTCGAGCTTGTCGGCCTCGTTGTACCGCGCGTGGTAAAGGCTCTCGTTCGCTGAGATCACCATGAGTACGGGCGCATCCGCGATGTAGTTGCGGCCGTGGGGCGAGTAATGCTCGTCGCCGAAGGCGCTGGCGATCTCGCGCCGCTTCGCGTCGTCGGTGACGACGACGATGCTGCCTCCCTGGCTGAAACCGCCCGACGGCGCGCGGCGGATGACGCCGGCGATCCGCTCGATCTGCTCCTCCGGGAGCGGGTCCGGCAGGAACGCGCGGTGCATGCGCCGCCGCGAGAGGATGTCGCGGAACTCCATCAGATGGCCAGCGTATATCGTCGCGCCATGACGAGATTCCAGGGAAAGACAGTGCTGGTGACGGGCGGTGCGAAGGGCATCGGCGCGGCGACGGCAACGCGGTTCGCGACTGAAGGTGCGACGGTCGTCGTCGCGGACTTCGACGAGGCGACAGCGCAGGAGACGGCGCAGGCGATCGGCGGCCACGCAGTGCGGTGCGATGTGACGAAGCGCGAAGACGTGGAGGCGGCAGTCGAAGCAGCCGTCACGCACGGCGGGTCGCTCGATGTGCTCGTCACCTGCGCGGGGATCATCCGCGACAACATGCTCTTCAAGATGAGCGACGAGGACTGGGACGCGGTGATCGACACGCATCTCAAGGGAACGTTCTTCGCGGTGCGCGCAGCGCAGAAGCAGATGGTCGAACAGAAGAGCGGGAAGATGGTGCTGATCTCCTCGACGTCCGCACTCGGCAACCGCGGGCAGGTCAACTATTCGACGGCGAAGGCCGGCCTGCAGGGCCTGACGAAGACACTGGCCATCGAGCTCGGCCCGTTCAACGTGAACGTCAACTGCGTCGCGCCGGGCTTCATCGCGACTGCGATGACACAACAGACCGCCGAACGCATGGGCGTCCCCTTCGACCAGTTCATGTCGGCCGTCGCCGAGCAGGTGCCGCTGAAGCGCGTCGGCCAACCCGAGGACGTCGCCGGCACGATCGCCTACCTGTGCTCGGAGGATGCGAGCTACGTCAGCGGCCAGGTCATCTACGTCGCCGGCGGGCCACGGAACTAAGGGCTGAACCTGATTCGGTGTCAGCCGAACCAGATTCAAGATCGAACTTCTCGAATCTGGTTCCCTGCCGGGAATCAGGTTCGGATCTAGCTAGGCGGCGTAGCGCGCGATCCACTCGGCGAGGAACGGCTCGACGATCGCTGTCGACCCGTCCGTGCCCTTGCCGATCAGCTCGGCGGTCTCCAGCGTTCTCGCGGCCTTTTGAATCGTCGACGCAGACGGCAGGCCGTACTGCAACAGGTACCGCGCCGACTGCACGTGCCCAGCTTCCAACGCGAGGGCTTGCAAGAGCTGCCGTTGCGCGCGCGAGAGGTTGTCCCACAACAACGTGAAGCGGGCGTTCTCCGAGCGCAGGACGACGTCGATCGCCCGTTCGAGGTCTGAGACGGTCGCCGAGAAGCCCGAGGGGACTTCGTCCCACAACGCGTAGGCGAGCTCCTGCGTCGCGTACGGATGGCCCTGCGTGATCTCGAGGAGACCTTCGATTGCCGCGTCCGAGACACCCTTGTCGGTGGCGTCGAACCGTTCCTTGATGAACGACACGAACAGCTCGCCGGGAATGGCGCCGATCTCCATCACCTTGGCGCTGCGGTAGAACGCCCGCTTGCTGCCAGCGTAGACGTGTGCGACGTCGGGTTGCTCCTGGAACACCGCTCGCATCAACGCCGGAAGCTTTGGATCGATGTCGGTGATCTCCTGGAACTCGTCGAAGTAGAGGACGACCCGCGCGTTCTGCTCGGCGGCCAGTTGCGCGGGCAACTCGAGGAGCCGCTCGATGGTCGCGTCGATGTCCTCGTCGGTGTGCCGGGCGACGAAGGTGAACGAGTACGTACCCCGCGCCGGGTCGTAGGTGATGACCGGCTGGACGCGCAGGGATTCGAAGAGCTTCAGCGCGGCCTCTTTCGCCTTGAAGAGCGGCGAGGCGATGTCGTCGTGGATCGCGCGGGCGAGGTGCGACGCGAGGCGCTCCTTCGTCGGCGCCTTCATCAGGTCGACCTCCGCGACGAGGACACCCTGGGCGACGAGATTCTGCGACGCGCGACGGACGAGCGACGACTTCCCGAAGCGCCGCGGCGCGATCAGCGCCACGTTCTGGCCGTTCAGCATGTCCGTCTCGAGCGCCTTCAGCTCGTCGGCGCGGTCCGTGAACGCCTCGTCGAGCACCAGATCGCCAAAGTAGAAGGGATTCGAGACGCGGGCGGCCGGTGCCATCAGTGAATCATACCTAACAGGATGATACTAATCAGTATCTCTTATATCATGCCTACTAGCATGATACCTGACGGCATGATGACGCGGCCTAGGGCTCGAGCCGGTCCCCGACCGCGTCATACGCGGTGTAGTCGTACTGGAGGCACGGCGAGGCCTCGAGCTCTTCGCGGAGCAGCGAGAAGGGGACCGAGTCGCGCAGGGGCCCGTCGTCGTGCGCCTCGAGCCGTCTGCGCAGCCTCCCCTCCTCGCTGAACCCGAGCTTGCGCGGGATCGCGAGGCTGCGGTCGTTTGCCGGGTCGACCTGGATGTCGATGCGGTCGAGACCTGCGAGCTCGAAGCCGGCGCGCGTCTGCACGGCCGTCACCTCGGTCGCAATCCCGCGCCCGAGTGCGCTCGCAGCGACCCAGTAGCCGATCTCGAGCGACCCTTCATTCGCGCGCTTGTGGAAACCGCTCCCGCCGAGCTGCTCGGTCTCGTCCGGCGAGAAGATCCCGTAGACGTAGTTCTGGTCGAGATCGAACTGACCGCGGAACATCCGGCACAGCTCCACCTTCTCCGCAACCGACTGCGGCTCGAACCGCGCCCACGGCATCCACGGGAGCAGGTGCTCGATGCTCGAGTCGACCGCCGCCTTGAGCAGCGGCGCGTCCTCCGGCTCGTAGCATCGGATCACGAGACGCTCGGTCTCGATCCGGTACGGGGGTGTGCCTACTCCCACTCGATCGTCGCGGGCGGCTTCGACGTCACGTCGAGCACCACGCGGTTCACGGCGGGGATCTCGTTGATGATCCGCGAGGAGACCAGCTCGATCAGGTCGTACGGCAGGCGCGCCCAGTCGGCGGTCATCGCGTCCTCGGAGGTGACGGCGCGGATCGCGATCGGGTACCCGTAGGTGCGCGAGTCACCCTGCACGCCGACCGACCGGATCGCCGGCAGCACGCAGAACGACTGCCACAGCTCACGATAAAGGCCGGCCTTGCGCACCTCCTCCTGCAGGATCGAGTCGGCTTCGCGGAGGATCGCGAGCCGCTCCTCGGTGACGTCGCCGATGATGCGGATCGCGAGCCCCGGGCCGGGGAACGGCTGGCGCCACACCATGCGCTCGGGCATCCCGAGCTCTTCGCCCACGCGGCGCACCTCGTCCTTGAAGAGCAGCCGTAGCGGCTCGACGAGCTTCATCGTCATGTCGTCCGGCAGGCCGCCGACGTTGTGGTGCGACTTGATCGTCTCGGCGACACCGTCGGTGCCGCCCGACTCGATCACGTCGGAGTAGAGCGTTCCCTGGACGAGCCACGTCACGTCGCCGAGCTTCTTCGACTCGTCCTCGAAGACGCGGATGAACTCCTCGCCGATGATCTTCCGCTTCTGCTCGGGGTCGGTGACTCCCGCGAGCTTCGAGATGAACCGTTCCTGCGCCTGCACGTGCACGAGCGGCACGTGGTAGAGCCCGTCGAACGTGTCGACGACCTGCTCGGCCTCGCCCTTGCGCAGCAGCCCGTGGTCGACGAAGACGCACGTGAGCTGCTCGCCGACGGACTTGTGCACGAGAAGAGCTGCGACGGCGGAGTCGACGCCGCCGGAGAGCGCGCACAGCACACGCTCGTTGCCGACCTGCGCGCGGATCCGCTCGACCTGCTCCTCGATCACGGCAGCGGGCGTCCACACGGGTGCCGCGCCCGCGATCTCGTAGAGGAAGTTCTTCAGGATGTCCTGGCCGTGCGGGGTGTGCACAACCTCGGGGTGGAACTGCACGCCGTAGAGCTTGCGTGCCGCGTCCTCGAACGCGGCGACCGGCGTGTGCTCAGACGTCGCAACGATCTCGGCGCCATCGGGCGGCGCGACGACCGTGTCGCGGTGCGACATCCACGCGGTCTGCTCCTCGGGCAGTGTCGTGAAAAGCTCGCCGCCGGTCGTCCGCATGTCGACCTTCCCGTACTCGCCCGCGTCCGTCCGGTCGACACGGCCGCCGAGCTCGAGCGCCAGGAGCTGCGCGCCGTAACAGATCCCGAGCGTCGGGATCCCGAGCTCGAAGATCGCCGTGTCCAGCTTCGGCGCTCCGTCGACGTACACCGAGGCCGGGCCGCCGGAGAGGATGAGCGCGATCGGGTTCTTGCGCCGGATCTCGTCGACCGTCGAGCGATGTGAGACGATCTCCGAATAGACGCGCGCCTCGCGCACCCGGCGCGCGATCAGCTGCGAGTACTGCCCACCGAAGTCGACAACCAGCACCGGCCGTTCTGTGTTATCCGGCTCCGTCGAGCCTACGCCGGCATGGAGCGGCTCCGGATGGAGCTGAATCAGCTCAGCCGCGCCGGTAATTGGGAGCGTCCTTCGTGATCGTGATGTCGTGTGGATGCGACTCGCGCAGCCCGGCCCCCGTGATGCGGACGAAGCGCGCCTGCTTCATCGTTTCGATCGTCTCGGCGCCGCAGTAACCCATCGCCTGGCGCAGGCCGCCGACGATCTGATGCAGGACGCCGGAAAGCGGCCCCTTGTACGCGACGCGGCCTTCGATCCCTTCGGCGACGAGCTTCTGCACGTCCTCGACGTCACCCTGGAAGTAGCGGTCCTTCGAGAAGCCGCGCGCCTTCATCGCGCCGATGGAGCCCATGCCGCGGTACTCCTTGAAGCGCTCGCCGTGGGCGAGGATCACCTCGCCAGGCGTCTCGTCAGTTCCGGCGAGCATGCCGCCGAGCATCACCGTGTCCGCGCCGGCCGCGATCGCCTTCGCGACGTCACCGGAGGACGTGATCCCACCGTCTGCGATCACCGGCACGCCGTGACGCGAAGCCGCCTCGGCGACGTCGTAGATCGCGGTGATCTGCGGGACGCCGACGCCGGCGACTACGCGCGTTGTACATATTCCGCTCGGCCCAATCCCACATTTTACGGCGTCGGCGCCAGCGTCGATCAATGCTTCGGCGGCCTCGCCCGTCGCGATGTTGCCGGCGATCACCTCGAACTCACCGGAGAGGCCCGCGATGCGCGCGACCATCTCGATCACCCCGCGCGAGTGGCCGTGCGCGGTGTCGACGACGAGCACATCGGCGCCGGCGGCGATCAATTCCTGCGCACGCTCGAAAGCGTCAGGCCCGACGCCGACGGCTGCGCCGACGCGGAGCCGGCCGTGCGTGTCCTTCGTCGACTGCGGGAACTCGACGCGCTTCTGGATGTCCTTGACCGTGATCAACCCCTTGATCCGGCCCTCGCCGTCGACGATCGGCAGCTTCTCGATGCGATGACGATGCAACAGCTTCTCCGCTTCGCCCAGCGTCGTGCCGACGGGCGCGGTCACGAGATCGCGCGACGTCATCAGCTCCGAGACGGGCTGCGCAAGATTCTTCTCGAACCGCAGATCGCGGTTCGTGAGAATGCCGACGAGCTTGTCGCCGTCGGTGATCGGGACGCCGGAGATGTGGTAGCGCTCCATCAGCGCGAGCGCGTCGGAAACGAGCGCGCCCGGCGGCAGCGTCACCGGCTCCACGATCATCCCGGCCTCGGAGCGCTTCACCTTGTCGATCTCCGCGACCTGAGCCGCGATCGACATGTTGCGCTGCACGACACCCAGGCCGCCTTCGCGCGCGAGCGCGATCGCCATGCGCGCCTCGGTCACCGTGTCCATCGCCGCGGAGACGACGGGAACCTCGAGGACGATCGTGCGCGTCAGCCGCGTCGCGGTCGAGACCGCGTTCGGCAGGACAGACGACTCGGCGGGCACGAGGAGGACGTCGTCGAACGTAAGCCCTTCCTTGGCGAACTTCGCCGGAAGAGTCGACTCAGACGGGTCGAGCCCGAGTTTCTCGACGTCCATTGCGGAATGGTACCGGCGAGGGCGGATGAGGGCTAGCGGCTGGGATCGAACTGACCGGCGCCGATCTCGAGCGTCGACGCGGCGCCCGCGGCGACCGCCGCGCGCAGCGCCTCTTCGAACGGCCGACCGACGTGGCGGGCCGCGATGAACGCCGCGAGCAGCACGTCACCCGAGCCCACTGTCGACACAGGATCGACCTTCGGTGCGAGTGCGCGGTAGCGCACGGGCTCGCCCTTTTCCTCGCGCAGCATCGCGACGCAGCCCTCGTCCGTCGTGATCAGGACGTTGCGCGGGCCCATCTCGGCGATGCTGTCGAGGGCGAGCCGAAAGTCCTCGTCGTCGTGGAACTCCTGACCGACGAGCGCCTCCGCCTCCGCCTGGTTGGGCGTGACGATGAACGGCTCGGCCTCGACGCCGAGCAGCAGCGGCTCGCCTTCGGTATCGAGCGCGACCTGGATGTGCCGGCGCGTCAGCTCGCGCGTCGCCTCGGCATAGAAGTCGTCGGCGACGTCACGCGGCAGCGAGCCGGCGAACACAACGAGCTCAGCGCCCTGCGTCAGATAACGCAGCTTCTCCAGCAGCATCTCGAGCTCTTCCGCGCGCACGGCGGGGCCCCACTCGTTGATCTCGGTGTAGGTGCCGCCGGTCGGATCGACGACGGCGGTCGACGTGCGCGACTCGCCCTCGATGTGGACGAAGTCGTTGAGGATCGCCTCGTTCGTCAGCTCCTCGACGATGCGGGTGCCGGTTGCACCGCCGACGAGACCCGTCGCGACGACGGGGACACCGAGCATCTTCAGCGCGCGCGCGACGTTGATCCCCTTGCCGCCCGCGAGCGTCACTCCCGCGCTGGCGCGATGGCGCTGCCCGCGCTGGAAGTTCGGCACGGTCAGCGTGCGGTCGATCGCGGCGTTGAGGGTGACGGTGACGATCATCAGTGGCTAGAAGAGATCCGCGAGGTGGCGAAGCGACCTGCCGGCGTACCACCCTAGACGGCTGCCGATACCGGGCTTGTTAATTGTCCGGGAAGCCACCAGATCGCTGCTGCCACGCAGTTTCCCGCTCTCCCAGACCTGAACCCTGCCGAGCACGGCGCCCGCTTCGACCGGCAGGGCGACGGCGCGTGTCGCCACAACCTTCTCCGTCAGCGGCCGGCCCAGGCGGGCGACCGCGTTCAGCGGCTTCGCGGCGACGAGCTCGAGCGGCCGCTTGCCGTAGGGCACCGCCGCGGTCGCGTACGTGCGCCCCTGCTGGATCAGCGGCACGACCCGGAACTGCGCAAGCCCCCAGATCAGGAGCGACTCGAGATCGGTGTTGCGGACCGAGCGCGACGGGCCGCCGAGCAACGTTGCGTAGATGGTCACGAGCCCGCCTGAGCCGTGTGCCCGGTCTTCACGCCGAACGTCCGCGGGAACAACGACAGCAGGTCGTCCCAGGTGTAGAGCGTCCGCCCGCCGGCGATCGTGTCGGTCTTCTCGTCGACCGTGTCGCGCACGAAACGCGTGTGCATGAGGATGCGCGCGAGCTTCGTCATGTCGGCCGCGCTCGAGTAGTGGTCCGGTACGTCGAGCCCGTCCGGCCGCACGAAGTGCGTGTCGTGCAGTCCGAGCGCTGCCGCCTTAGCGTTCATCAACTGTGCGAACGACGCGAAGCTCGGCGCCATCGAGAGCGCGAGCGCCGCAGCGGCGTCGTTGGCCGATTGGATGAGCGCGCCCTTGATCAGGTCGCGCACGGTCAGCTGCTCGCCGGGGCGCACGTTGATCGTCGACTCGCCCACGATCGCCGCGCGCCGGTCGACGGTAACGACGTCGGTGAGCTTGTGATGCTCGAGCGCAAGCAGCACCGTCATCATCTTTGTGAGCGACGCGATCGGAAGGTGCTCGTGCGCGTGCGACGACGCGAGCACTTCTCCCGTGCGCGCGTCCTCGATGACGTAGGCGCTTGCGTGCACAGGCGGCGGCGCTGCCGCCGCTGGCGACGCAAACGCAAGCGCGGCGACGAGGACTACGAGACGTCTCATCGCAGCCGGAGCTTCTGACCGATGAAGAGTGAGGTGGACTTCACGTTCGGGTTCAGCTGCTGGATCGTCGCGACGGGAACGCCGGACTTCGTCGAGATGACGCCAAAGGTATCCCCGGCCTCGACGGTCCAGAACCGTGGTTTCGACGAGCTCGTGGTCGTTCGCCCCGACGACGCGCTTGTTGTCGTCGACACAGTCTTATGCGGCGTCGTCACCACCACCGCCGTGGTCGCCGGCTTCGAGGTGCCTGACTGCAGGCCCGAGCGGATGAGCAGGATGGCAATCGTCGCCGCGAGCAGGAACGCCGCGGGGGCGACGTACCGGCGCCAGTCCTCGCGCGGCACTACCAGCCGGATGCGGTCCAGATCTCCCGCTTGAGCCGGGCAGCCTCGGCGCCCGCTGCTTCGCGGTAATCGGACCCGGCATCACGGAAGGCGTAGATCAGCGAGCGCGAGACCGGGACGATCGCGCTGGCGGGACCGCTCTGAAACGCGCGCGTCAGGTCGGCGATCGATGCGCCCTGCACGCCAACGCCCGGCAACAGCAGAATCGAACGTGGCATCAGCCGGCGCGCCTCCGCGACAGCGCGTGGATGCGTCGCGCCGATCACGGCGCCGACGGACGACAGGCCGACCTCGCCTGCCACGTCTGCACCCCACTCGTCGACGAGCTCCGCGACGTGGTGCCACATCGGCCGGCCGTCTTTCAGCACCGCGTCCTGCAGGTCGCCGCTCGCGTTCGAGGTGCGCACGATCACGAAGATGCCGACACCACCTCTGCGCACGGCGCCGAGGAACGGCTCGACAGAGTCGCGCCCGAGCCACGGGTTGACGGTGAGCGCATCCGCCATCGGCGGCTCGCCCTCGATGTACGCCTCGGAATACGCGCGCGCGGTGGAGCCGATGTCGCCGCGCTTGCCGTCGGCGATCACGAGCAGCCCGGCGCGCTTCGCGTACTGGCACACCTGCTCGAACGCGGCCATTCCCGCCGAGCCGAGCGCCTCGAAGAACGCGAGCTGCGGCTTGACGGCGACCACGTGCGGTGCGACCGAATCGATGATCCCGCAGCAGAAGCGCGAGACGTCCCCGCGCAGCTCGACGGGCAGCAGGTCGACTTGAGGATCGAGCCCGACGACGAGCTGCGAACGCTTCCGTTCCACCTCGGCGGCGAGGCGGTCGGCAAAGGTCAGCGTCGCGACGGTCATCGACTGGGAAAGGTAACGGGAACGGCGGAGGGCGGCTCACGCCGCCCTCCGGAAACCAGCGCAGCCTTGAGCTGGCTGCCCGCCGAGAACTTCGGCACGATCGTTGCGGCGATCTGGACGCGCTCGCCCGTACGCGGGTTGACGCCCTGGCGCGCCGCGCGGGGTGCTGCCGAGAACTTGCCGAAGCCGGTGAAGTTCACCGAGTCGCCTGCCTTCAGCGTCTCCGTGATGGACTCAAGGAACGCGTCGACGGCCTTGCCGGCGTCACGTGCAGAGAGACCGCTCTTCTGGCCGACCTGGTTGATGAAATCCTGTTTGGTCAAGAAACGAATCCTCCTGCGTCGGGTGCTGGGGTTCAGACCTTGGCTTGAACCCTAACAACGTTGTCGGATATCGCTCAACCATGCGGATTTGCAGGTTTTTCGGCTCAGCTTTCGATGAGCTCGGAGGCCCGGAAGAGCGGCCGGAGGCGGACGGCGTGGCGTGCGAGCTCGTCGACGCCGCCTTCCTCGCGGTCGACGACGCAGATCGCGGTGGATACACGCAATCCGGCCTCGCGAACCGCCTGCACGGCGTCGATGAGCGCGCCGCCGGAGGTGACGACGTCCTCGATCAGGCACACAGACTCGCCTTCCTCGTGCACGCCCTCGAGCCGGTTCGCGGTGCCGTAGTCCTTCGCGGCCTTGCGCACGATCAGAAACGGCAGCCCGCTCTGCAGTGACGCGGCCGCGGCGAGCGCGACGGCGCCCAGCTCGGGGCCGGCAAGCCGGGCTGCCTCGGGGTCGTGCTCGCGGACGGCGGCCGCGAGCGCTTCGCCGAGCGGGCCAAGCAGATCGGGGCGCGTCTCGAACCGGTACTTGTCGAGGTAGTAGTTGGAGCGGCGCCCGGAGCGCAGGACGAAGTCGCCTTCGAGGTAGGCCGCATCGCGCAGCCCACGTGCGAGCTCGTCGCGGGTCACGCGCCGAGCAGATCGTGCGCGATCGGGAGCAGGCGGTCGGCCTCGAGCGTGCCTTCGCCGAAGGAGTGCATCGAGCCGTCCTCGGCGTAGAGGTCGATCCGCTCCTGCTTGCGTGCTGCGCGGCGGCGCACGAGCACGGAGCCGGCGAGAGATCCTGCCGCGAGGAGCAGGCCGGTGACGACCTTACGCGGCGGCATCGTCGGCCTTCTTCTTCGCGGGCGCCCGGCGACGCGGCGGCTTCGGCGGGTCGATCGCGCGGAGGCAGGTCTTGAGGTCGTAGAAGACGAGCCCGACCGTCGGCTCGGGGGTCGTCGTCGCGGCGATCATCCGATCGCCGTCGCGGACGACGAAGACGCTGCCGGCGAGGGTTGCGGCCTCCAGTTGGGCGACGCCGGGCCGCAGCGCCTCGGCCGCCTCGACGAGCCGCTTGGCGCCGTCTGCGAGCCGCGCCGCAGCCAAATCGTCGGACAGATTCGAGCCCGCGGCAACGCCGTCGGGACTGATCACGACGACGTGTCGGACCTGCGGCGAGATCTCCGTCAGGTCGGCAATTGCCTGTGCCGCGTCCATAGCTCCGAGCATACTGGCGCGCGTGAGGCGAGTCCTGAGCAAGTTCTTCGCCGACCGCGGCACCCATCTGGCCGCGATGATCGCCTACTTCGCCTTGCTGTCGCTCGTGCCCCTGCTCTTCCTCGCGCTGGCGTTGCTCGGACTCGTGCACCAGGCCGACGAGAACTCGTTCTTCGTGCGTGAGCTCTCGAAGGCGTTCCCGGACGCGTCGATCAACTCGCTGCTGAATGCGGTGCGTGCGATTCAGGCGAACGCGACCGCCCTCGGGATCGTCGGCGGCGCGTTTCTCCTCTGGTCGTCGCTCTCGTTCTTCAGCGTGCTCGAGAGCGCGTTCAACATCGTCTATGGCCGCCCGAACCGCGGCTTCCTCCACGGCAAGGCGCTCGCGACGATGATGATGGTCGGCTCGCTCGTCGCGCTCTTCATCTCGCTCGTGATCGGTTCCGTCGGCCAGGAGATCCTCAAGCGTTACCTCGGGCTCGCCGGCAACGCGACCACCGCGCGTGTGATCGCGATCGTGATCTCCGCGGCGGGCATCTTCGTGTTCCTCGCGTCGGCCTACTACGTGCTCACGAACGCGGACCTGAAGTGGCGCGAAGTGCTGCCCGGCGCGATCACGGCGGCGGTGACTCTCGAAGCCACGTTCCAGCTGCTCCCGGTGTACGTCGACAGCTCGAAGCACAACCCGGTGCTGCAGACGCTGTCGGGCCCCGCGATCCTGCTCGTGTGGCTGTACGTGATGGCGAACGTGATCGTGCTTGGCGCGGAAGTGAACTGGTGGCGCGCGCATCGCGCGCACGCGTCAGACAGCGTCTAGGAGCGCGCGCGCCGCGACGGCGCGGTGCGAGTGCTCGGCCTTCCAGTCGTCGCCGAGCTCGGCGACTGTGCGCGTCTCCCCGTGCGGGATGAAGACCCGCCAGCACGCCCGTGCCGCGCGCTTCGTTGCCGTCGGGCCCGATCGCGACCAGCTCGCAGACGTAGCGCGCGTCGCGGTCGTGGTGCCCCTCGACCGCGGCCAGCAGCTTCTCGACGTGGCGGCCCTCCGCCCAGCGGGCTGTCTGCACGCCGGGGCCACCGCCGAGCGCCGCGGCTTCGATCCCCGAGTCGTCCGCGAGCATCCAGCGATCGGCGGGACCGACGAGCCGGCCGTAGCGCGCCTTGATGCGCGCGTTGTCCTCGAACGTGACGCCGTCCTCGGGTGGGAACTCCGCTTCTGCGAGCAGCGCGAGGTCCCAGTCCGGAAAGAGCAGACGGAACTCTTCGAGCTTGTGCGGGTTCCCGGAGCAGACGGTGACGTTCACCGCTCCCAGCCGACATCGCTCACGCCGCTGACCTCCGAGAGACGCGCGATGAGGGCAGCGTCGACGCGGTCGAGCTGGAAGATCAGTCGCCGCTGCTCGCCCTCGTGCTCGATCTCGAAGCGCTCGATTCGCCGCTTCCGTTGCGAGACGACCGCGAGCACATTGTCGATCGCACCCGGCTCGACCTCGAGTAGGACGCGTGACGAACGCGGGCGCCAGCGTTCGATCGTCTTGTCGGAGATGATGCGCAGCGGCCACAACGCGAACAATGCGATTCCGGCCCCGATCGCGGCTGCGTAGTAATAGCCCGCCCCGCAGCAGATACCGATCGCAGAGACCGCCCAGAGATTCGCGGCCGTCGTCAGGCCGCGCACGTTCATGCCGTCGCGGATGATCGCGCCGGCACCAAGGAAGCCGATGCCCGTGACGATCTGCGCCGCGATGCGCGTCGGGTCTGCGCGCACGACGTTGGCGCCGCTCCGCAGGAAACCTTCGAAGCCGTACGCGGAGACGACCGTAAAGATCGCCGAGCCGAGCGAAACGAGCAGGTGAGTGCGGAAGCCGGCCTCGTGATCGCGAAGCTCGCGCTCGATTCCGAGCGCGCCTCCGAGCCCGGCCGCGATCGCGAGTCGTGCAAACAGCTCGCCATGGGTCAGATGCGGAATGGTGCTAATCGCGAGGTGCAGCGATCGCCTCCTCCTGGTAGCGCGAGAGGTCTTCGATCCCTGATGCCGCGAGGTCGAGCAGCTCGTCGAGCCGTGCACGGTCGAACGGCACCTTCTCGGCAGTCGACTGCACTTCGACGAAGCGCCCGTCGCCGGTCATCACCACGTTGACGTCGACGTCCGCGTTCGAGTCCTCGGAGTAGTCGAGGTCGAGCAGCGAAACGTCGTCGACGACGCCGACCGACACCGCAGCGACCGATCCGGTCAGAGCCTTCGAGAGCCCGAAGCGGTCGAGCGCGCGGTGTGCCGCGACATACGCGCCCGTGATTGCGGCGCAGCGCGTGCCGCCGTCAGCCTGCAGGACGTCGCAGTCGAGGTAGACGGTGCGCTCGCCGAGCGCCTGAAAGTCGACGACTCCGCGCAGCGCACGGCCGATCAGCCGCTGGATCTCGACGGTGCGCCCGCCCTGCTTGCCGCGCGCAGCCTCACGGTCTGTGCGCTCGCCCGTCGAGGCGGGAAGCAGCGAGTACTCGGCCGTCATCCAGCCGCGCCCGGAGCGATGGAGCCAGCGCGGTACGCCGTCCTGCACCGAAGCCGCGCAGAGGACCCGCGTCTTCCCCTGCGACCAGAGCACGACGCCGTGCGGCTGCTCGAGAAAGCTCGGATCGGCGACGACCGGACGCAGCTGGTCGGGCTTGCGCCCGTCGTTGCGCGCGCTCATGCGACCGCCTCCAGCTCGGCGACCTCGACGCGCTCGACGTCGCCGAGCGGCAGCTGCAGGAACCGCTCGCCGAGCGAGCGGAAGAGCTCCGGATCGCCGGTGGTCAGGAAGCGGTAGGAACCTTCGCGCGACGCCTCGTTCTCGAAGCCCTTGCGCGCGAGCGTCTCGGCGACCTCGCGGGGTGTCTCATCGGCGGAGAAGACGAGCGTCACGTCGCGGCCAAACGCCCGCTGGAAGACGGGGCGAAGCAACGGATAGTGGGTGCAGCCGAGGATCACTGTGTCGCAGCCTGCCTGTTTCAGTGGCTCGGCGTACTCGCGAACCGCAGCGGCGACCTCGTCGCTGAAGGTGTCGCCGGCCTCGATCAGCGGCACGAGCTTCGGGCACGCGGCGGACGTCAGGTGTGCGCCCGCGTCGAGCGTGCGCACCAGCGACTCGTAGCGACCGCTCGCCACGGTCAGCTCCGTCGCGAGCAAGCCGATGCGCCGGTTGCGCGTCGCCTGCACCGCGGCGTGCGCCTCGGGGACGATCACCGACACGACCGGGACCGCCAACTGCTCCTGCAGATCGGGCAGCGCGACCGAGGTCGCGGTGTTGCACGCGACGACCACCATCTTCACGCCGAGCCGCTCGAGGTACGTCCCGATCTCGTGGGCGAAGCGCCGCACCTCGTCGCGGCTGCGCGGCCCGTACGGCAGGCGTGCGTGGTCGCCGAGGTAGATGAAGTCCTCGTTCGGCGTCGTCACCAGGCACTCGTGGAGGACGGTCAGGCCTCCGACGCCCGAGTCGAAGACGCCGATCGGGCGGGAATCAGGCATGGCACGATTGTAGGGAGCGGGGTACTGTGCGCGCCGTGAGGCGCCTTCTTCTCGTCGTGGCAGCCGCCGTGCTCTGGGTGGCGCCCGCACAGGCCTTCACCAAGCAGACGGGCACGCGGACGATGACCGACGGGGTCGGGATCGCCTACGACCTCTACGAGCCGGACGGAGCGGCGCCCGCGGGCGGCTGGCCCGGGGTCGTCGTCATGCACGGGCTCGGAGGCTCGAAGGACGACATGGGCGCGGTTGCCGACGCCTTCGTCTCGCACGGCCTCAGGCGGCGTCGTCGGGCTCGCAGGCCCCGACGACATCGCGACGGAGCAGGCGATGTTCTCGTTCTTCGCCGGCCTGCCGGAGGTCAGCGACACGCAGATCGGCGCCTGGGGCATCTCCTACGGCGGCGGCCAGGCGTGGAACGGCCTCGCCGCCGGCATCCCCTACAAGGCCGCCGAGATGGTCGAGACGTGGACCGACCTCTACAGCGCGCTCTTCCCGCAGAACCTGGCCAAGTCGGGGATCGTGCTGGGGTTCGCCAAGGCGGTCGAGGCGCGCTCGCCGCTGATCGCTGCAGCCGAAAACGACGCGATCCACTCGACGAACATGGGCCAGCTGAAGATCCTTTCCGACTCGCGCTCCGCGTACCCGAAGCTGCCGTCGATCACCACGCCCGTCTACATGTTCCAGGGCCGGGTCGACTACGCGTTCGACGTCGGGCAAGCGCTGAGCGGCTACACGCGCGTCACCGGACCGAAGCACCTCTATGTCGGCCAGTTCGGCCACACGCCGTCGACGTTCCCAGGACCTGACGTGAGCTATGTGCTCGCGCAAGGCGTCGCCTGGTACGACCACTACTTGAAGAACGCGCCGAACGGGATCGACAAGGCGCCGCCGGTGACGATCGCGGCCGCGACCGGCTCGAAGCGCACGTCGTACGCAGGGCTCCCGAAGACGAAGGTCATCCCCGCTGGGTTCATGGGGACCGCTGCGACCCGCACCGGGCCGAAGTTCCAGCAGGCGCTAGAGACGTTCGGCCTCTCGCTGCTGAAGGTGCAGGTGCGCAAGGTGAGCAACTACCCGCGCCTCGTCGCAACGCTGCTCGCGGGCAACCGCGTGATCACGCACGGCGGCGTCGTCCCGAAGATCGGGCTGAACACGATCCGGCTTGCCGACTACGTGCAGTACCTCCCGAAAGGCACGCGCCTGACCGTCACCTTCGGCGACTCGTCGACGAAGGACGTCGCGTACCTCGGCTTCGGCTCGGCGGGGACGATCGCGCTCGGCCCGGCAGAGCTCTCGCTGCAAGTGCTGGCGAAGCCGATCACGAGATGAGACGCGTAATCGTGATCGTGCTCGCGGTGGTCGCTGTGCCAACCGCGATGGCCGGCAGCACGCCAGGCGTGACGGCGAGCACGATCACAATAGGAGGAACCGTTCCGATCACGGGACCGGCCGCGCTGTTCGGGTCCGTGGGGCGCGGCGCTGATGCGTACTTCAAGTACGTCAACGCGCACGGGGGCGTGAACGGGCGCAAGATCAAGTACCTCTACCGCGACGACGCGTACGACCCGTCGAAGACTGTGCAGTTGACGCGCGAGCTCGTCGAGAACGACAAGGTCTTCGCGATCTTCAGCACGATCGGCACCGACAACACCGTCGCGACCACCGACTATCTGAACGCGGCGAAGGTCCCGCAGCTCTTCGCGGGCACTGGGACCGCGCGCGTCGGCGACGCCTACAAGACGCATCCGTGGACGATGGGCTACCTGCCGAGCTTCCGCGCCGAAGGCGCGATCTACGGCCGTGCGATCGCGAAGGAGGCGGGCGCGAAGGTCGCCGTCCTCTCCGAGGCGTCCGACTTCGGCAAGGACATGAGCGACGGTCTGAAGCTCGGCCTCGGTGCGAAGACCTCCGCAATCGTCGCGGAACAGGCCTACCAGCCGACGGACACGTCGATCGACTCGCAGATGTCGACGCTGCACGCATCCGGCGCGAACGTCCTCGTGCTCAACGTGACGCCGCAGTACGCGATCCTCGCCTACCTCGCCGCGCACAAGTTCGGCTGGCACCCGAAGATCTACGTCAGCTCGATCTGCATCTCGCCGAACGTGATGGACATCGTCCGTGCAAGCGTCGGGCAGGACGTGAACGGCTCGCTGTCGATCGCGTTCGTCAAGGACCCGACGGACAAGGTGTGGGCGAAGGATCCGGTCGTCGCGCTGTACCACTCGATCCTCAAGAAGTACGCGCCGGGCGCGAAGCCCGAGGACGTCTACAACTTCTACGGGATGGGCGTCGCCTACACGATGGTCGACGCGCTCAAGCACGCCGGCAAGAGCCCGACGCGCGCCTCGCTCCTCACTGCAGCCCAGCATTTGAACGAGGTCAACCCGTTCATGCGGCCTGGCGTGAAGATCGCGACCAGCCCTACGGACTACTACCCGATCAGCAAGGCGCAGCTCGTGCGGTACGACCAGATCCACTGGGTGGCCGTCGGTCCCCTGGTCTCGGCTCGTGGGTAATCAGTAAAGTCCCGGCGTTAAGCGTTTCAGACCGACCAGTAACGGTCAGACTCGCGTGAACCCCCCGGTTCACCAACCGTCCGTTCATTGACGCTGGTTCGAATGAGAGAAGGGGAAACAATGAGGAAGAGCATCCGCTTTGCGCTGCTCGCAAGCGCAGCACTTACATCACTCGCGTTCGTCGGTTCGGCGTTCGCGTCGTTTGCGCCGAAGCTCGTGATCTCATCGGCAACAGCGGGTAGCGCCGGACCGACACGGCTCGGCGTCGTCGTTGCCAACACCGATGACCCCACGGCCAAGGTGTCGATCTATGTCCCGTCCGCCTATCAAGTCGGTGCTCCGGCGGCAGGCACGAAGCTCGGCGATGTGACGGCGACGGCATCGGCCGCCGACCTCGGTGGCGCAGTGCTGCCGTTGACCGGCGAGCTCGACGCGATTGCGCCGACAGCAACCACGAATGGTGCAGCTGCCGCGTGCGGTGTCACCCCGTCACAGACCTGGGACTTGCATCTGACCGCCGCAGGCCAGGTGCTCGACATTCCGCTCTTCGTCGTCGCTTCGTCGGCGCCTGAAGTCGCTGTTGGGTTCCAGACGAAGCTCGTTGTGTGCCTCCCGCCGCCGGACGTGCCTGCGGGCACGCCGGGCCGCGCGGTCTTCGGCGCGAAGCTGCTCTCGGCGACGTTTACGTCGTCCGCAGTCACCGAACCGGCCGCGAAGGGCGACTACCGCTGGACGTCGCTCTGGACCCCGTACAACCCCGGCAAGGGAACTCCGAACGCCGCCGGCAGCGTCGAGGTACAGGCACTTCGGCACGTCCCGGTTGCGCTCGGCCTGACCGTCACCAAGAAGCGGATCGCCACGGTCAAGCACCGCAAGGTGCACGGCAAGAGCCGGAAGTACACGGTCGTAAGCACGCTCGTGAAGTTCTCCAGCACCGCGACGGAGAACGGCCAGGCTCCGGCGAGCGTGAGCATCACTACGACTGTCGGTGGCAAGTCGGCCGGCGGTGCGTCGGGCTCGTTCAAGCTCGCGAGCGGCAAGTCAGCGAGCATCGTCGCGACTGCCGTGATCGACAGTGACACGGGCAACGTGCCCACCGGGCAGCCGGCCAATGCGGCTGCCGATCTCTTCTACCACGACCTTGGCGCAAACTCGTGCTCTTCCGTGCACGTCGGTGTCGCTTGGTGGAGAGACGCTGAAGTCAACCGCGGCGGTCAAGGGCTACAAGTAATGCCTTCGCACACGTCGTGAGTCGAAGAGGGGCCCCAAGTGGGCCCCTCTTCGTATCCTGAGCACATGGCCGCGCCGATCAGGATCGGAACGTGCTCGTGGGCCGACGACGCGCTCTCGAAGCACTGGTACCCGCCGGGCACTCCGCCGAAAGAGCGCCTGCCGTACTACGCGGAGCGCTTCTCGACGGTAGAGGTCGACTCGACGTATTACCGCGTACCGACGGAACAGATGGTGCGCGGGTGGGCCGACCGTACGCCAAAGGACTTCGTCATGCACGTCAAGGCGTTCGGGCTGATGACGCGTCACCCCGTGAAGCTCGAGCAGGTCCCGCCGGAGCTCCTCGAAGGGCTACCCGTCGACGATCGGGGGCGCGTCGACCGGCCGTCGCGTGAGGCACGCGCCGCCGTGTTCAGAGAGTTCCTCGGCTCGCTCGCGCCCTTGCGTGACACGGGGAAGCTCGGCGGGATCCTCTTTCAGATGCCGCCGTACGTCGTGTGGAAACCGTCGTCGCTCGACTACCTGGAGTGGGCGAACGACCAGCTCGGCGGCGACCAGATGCTGTTCGAGCCGCGGCACCGCTCGTGGTTCGAGGAGGACGTGCGCGACGAGCTGCTGCGTTGGCTCGAGGAGCGCAAGATCGGCTGGGTGGTCGTCGATGCGCCGAAGGTCGATGCGAAGAACGTCCCGGACACGCTCGTCGCGACGACGACCCCCACCGCATACGTACGGTTCCACGGTCGCAACGCCGGCACCTGGAACATGCGCGGCGGCTCGGCCGCTCAGCGCTTCGACCACCTGTACGACGAGGAAGAGCTGCGCGAGTGGGTCGCCCCACTGCGCGAGCTCTCGAACCAGGCTGAGGAGGCCTACGCCTTTTTCAACAACAACAATCAGACGAACGGCGTCGCACAGGCGCCGGCCGGAGCGCAGTTGCTGCGCAAGCTGCTCGAGGATGAGAAGGTCCCCACCGCCTGATGCGCGTGCTCGCTATTACCCATGGATCCGATGTCGGTCCGGAGGTCTTCGCCGACGTGATCGCCGAGGACGGTCACGAGCTGATCGAGTGGGACATCCGTGCGCGTGGCGCGCCGGCGTCCTCCGACGTCGACGCGGTGATCGTGCTGGGCGGCGACCAGAACGTCGGCGAGGAGCTCGCCCATCCCTGGCTGCACGAGGAGTACGACGCGCTCCGCCGCTGGGTCGACGACGAAACGCCGCTGCTCGCGATCTGCCTCGGCGCGCAGACGCTTGCGCATGCGCTGGGCGGGACGGTGCGCCCGGTCGGCGATACCCTCGCGGGCTTCTATGCCTCCGAGCTCACACCGGCCGGGCAGCACGACCCCGTGCTCGGCGTACTGCCGCAGCGGTTCGAGTCGTTCAACGCGAACGGCTACTGGTTCGAGATCCCGCCGGGCGCGGTCGAGCTCGCAACTGGCCCCGTGCCGCAGGCCTATCGCGTCAACGGCAGCGCCTGGGGCGTGCAGTTCCATCCGGAGATCCGCCGCGACCAGGTGCTCGCCTGGTTCGCCGGCGACGAGACGGTGAAGCGCCCGCTCGACGAGCTCGCCGACGAACTGGAGGAGAAGCTGCCTGCCTGGGAAGAGCACGGCCGCGCGATCTGCCGCGCATTCCTCACGGCCGCGCGCTCGTGAGCGACTTCCCGATCGTCCTCTCGAACGGGCCGCCGGACCAGTTCCAGACGATCGCGGACGCCGGCGTGACGATGATCCGCGCCGGCCGCGGCGACTGGAACGAGGCGACGCTCGACGCGCAGATCGCTGCCGAGCGCGCGCACCTCGACCTCGCCGCGGCGCACGGCCTCAAGTGCTGGGTGTGGCTGGGCACGCTCACGAACCTCCCGGCCGGTGCGGACGGCCACGTGTTGCGGCGGGTTGTCGACGCGCTGCAGGGCCACCCGGCGCTCGGCGCCTGGAAGGGCCACCCCTTCAACGCCGCGTCGTCCGTTCCGCCGGACAACCTCGCGCGGGGTCACCGCCTCGTCGCGTCGATCGACCCGGCCCATCCGCTCGTGATCATCCAGGCGCCGCGCGGCTCGGTCGACGGGCTCGTGCCCTACCGCCCGGCGTTCGACATCGGCGGCGTCGACATCTACCCCATCTCGTACCCGCCGGGCGTCCACTCCGACCAGCCGAACAAGGACCTCAGCGTCGTCGGCGACGTCACGCAGTGGATCCGGACGGCGGCCGGCACCAAGCCGGTGTGGGTGACATTGCAGATCGCCTGGAGCGGCGTCATCCCGACGAAGCAGAAGCCCGACCTCGTGCCGCGATTCCCCTCGAACGCCGAGCTGCGTTTCATGGCGTACCAAGCAATCGCAAACGGGGCGCGCGGGCTCGCGTTCTTCGGCGGGCACGTGACGGCGGTGCAGTCGCCGCAGGATGCTCAAGCCGGTTGGAACTGGACGTTCTGGCGCGAGTCGCTCGAAGGGCTCGTGCGCGAGCTGTCGTCGACGGCGCTTGCCCCCGCGCTTGTGGCGCCTCCGTCGGGGGTGAATGTTCACACCCAACCGCACTCGGCCGAGATCGAGATCGCGACGCGCCAGACGGCGCAGTTCCTCTACGTGTTCGTGGTGCGGCGCGGCGGCACAACGTCGCAGATCGGGATAGCCGGCCTCCCGGCGAACGTCAAAGGCGGCGACGTGCTTTTCGAGTACGTCCAGGATCCACCGCCACCGCCGTTCGCCCCGGCGAACCAGAAGTTCCGGTCGATCGCCGTGACGGGCGGCGCGTTCCGCGACTGGTTCGCAGCCCACGACGCGCGTGTGTACCGCTTCAAGCGCTAGCCCGAACCTGATCGGTGTCAGCCGAACCAGATTCGAGAGTTTCGACCCGCGCTCAGGCTTCGATCGGCAGGTCGTCGTGGCGCGACCACTCGTGCCACGAGCCGACGTAGTTGCGCCCGTCGTAGCCGAGCGCGTTCAGCACCTGCGTCGCCATCGCGGAACGCGAGCCGCTGTGGCAGTACGCGATCACCTCCGAGCCGGGCTCGAGCGCCAACTCGTCACGCACCTCGTCGGTGGTCATCTCCATCAGCCGGTACACGTCCAGGTTCCGCGCGCCGGGGATGTGGCCCTGCCGCGGGTCGCACGGCTGGCCGCCCGTGCCGTCGTATTCGCGCTCCGTGCGCACGTCGAGGATCACGACCTCGCCGAGGCGATCGCGCAGCTCGTCGACGGCGATCTCGCTCACGGCACTCACAGGGACCGCACCAGCGCCACTTCGGCGGCGACGGACGGCCGCTCTTCGAGCTCGCCGAGCCACGCAGCGATCCGCTCCGGCAACTGCACGCCGAGCATGTCTCGCGCGCGGATCACCCACGGCGCGTAGGCGAGATCGGCGAAGAGGCTCTGCCCCACCTCGAGCGCTTCGAGCTTGCCCGCAAGATCGTTGGGATCGCTGCGGCGAAACGCGTAGTAGTCCGTGCCGAGGTTCTCGTCGAAGCGGTGGACGAGCAGCCGCGCGTGCGCGCGCTCGGCGGGATCGCCCGGGAGCAGCGGGTGCTCCGGGAAGCGCTCTTCGAGGTACGCCATGATCACTTCCGACTCCGGCAGCGTGAAGCCGTCGTCGAGGACAGGCACGCGCCCGCTCGGCGGGTTGAGCTCGAGCAGCCACTGCGGCCGGTCGGCGAGGTGGACCTCGACCGTCTCGTACTCGAGCTGCTTCTCTGCGAGCGCGAGTCGCACACGCGCGCAGTACGGGCAACGCGCTGCGTCGATCAGCCTCACGGCTCGAGCCCCATCAGCCGTGCGATTTGCTCGTACAGCTCGAGCGACGGTGGGAGCTCCGCGGGCGCCGCCGCAGTGCGGGCGATGCGCTTCACGTCGTCGCGCTCTGCGCCGGTGAGGCGTGAGACGAGCGTCGGGTTGGCTGCGAGCGCGAGCTCGTCGCCCTTCGGCAGCGCGCCGTAGTAGGTCGGCACCGACAGGTACTCGTCGACCATGCGTCCTCGCTCGTACAGCCGGAAGCGCACGACGGGGCCTTCGAGCGCGAGCGCGACCGTCACTGCACCAAGCCGCTCGGAGAGCTCCTTGGCGAGCCGTCCATGTGCATCGCGATCGTGGTCGAGCACTGGGTCGGTGATGCGCATCCAGCTGTCGCCGCTCCGGATCTCCGGCGCTTGCAGCCGCGGCAGGAACTGGCCGACCGCACGCTCGACTGAGAGCTCGTCGTCCGACTGCACGTGGGTCGTCGCGCGCCATTCGCCCGCGGCCTCCGCTTCGGCGAGCCGCGCGTCCAGCGTGTCGACCGACTGTCCCATGCCGACCCAGAGGTCTTTGAAGCCGAGGTGCTGCCAGGTTGCACGCGCGACGTCGTTCGCGAGCAGCACCTCGAGCGACACCGACTGCGCGCCTTGCGCCCGCGCAACGGATGCACACTCGCGCAAGAGCGCCTTCGTCACGCCCTGGCGCCGCGCACGCGGACGGACGTAGACAAGATGGACGTGCGACGAGCCGTTGTGCACCTCCGTGATGCGTGCCACGCCAACCGGCCCCGCCTCGTCCTCGGCCACGAACACGGCGCCGGTGGCGATGTCCTTCTGGGTGTCCGGCCACTCTTGCTCCCAGGTCTCTTCCTGGAAGCCGTCGGGCTCCGGCACCTCGAGCTGGAACTCCGTCCAGAGCTCCAGCAGCGTTGCCTGGTCGGCTTCGGTAGCGCGGCGGATCTTCACGGCACCAATGTGCCAGTCAGCATGTAGTGGGCCGAAAGGTTCTGGAACGGGTGGAGCAGCCGGCCGAGCGAGGCCACCTCGACGCCGAAGAGCACGTCCGCCGCCTTGCGGAGCGCCAGGTCGCCGGCGGGCCAGGCGTGCGGGCGGGCGAGATGGCGCGCGAGGAACCACTCAGCCGTCCACGGGCCAAGGCCGCGCAGCGCGGTGATGCGTGCGCGCACCTCGTCGTCCTCGAGCCCAGCGAGCTCGTGCAGGTCGAGCTCGCTCCGCGCGAGACCGACGGCATACTCCGCCTTCCGCCGCGTGAAGCCCACCTCGACGAGCTCTGCTTCCTTCGCCGCGGCAATCCGCTCGCGGGTCGGGAACGCCCACGCCTCGCCGACTTGCGTGCCGAACCGCTGGATCAGCCGGTTGCGGATCGCGACCGCGGAGAAGAGCGACACCTGCTGTGCCGTGATCGACGTGACGAGCGCTTCGAATGGCTCGGGCTGGAGCGGCGGCCGGAAGCCTGCGAGCTTCATGGTCAGTTCCTCGATCACAGGCTGCCGGTCGACCGCCCAGCGATAGAACGGATCGAGCTCGAATTCCGCGCCGAGCAGCTTCAAGACGACCGGGCGCGTCGCGTCGTCGAGCGGCGTAACGTCGACGCCGCCGCTTGCAGCTCGGATGCGCACCTCGCGCCCGTCGATCGCGCGGTGCAGCACGCCGTCGACGAGCTTGTTCGCAAGGTCGGTGCCGAACGCACGGAAGCGTCCTGTCGAGAGCTCGAAGTCGAACGGGTCAGGTAAGCGCAGCAGCGACATCGTTCAGCGTCTCGTAGCGCTCGAACGGAACGCCCTCTTCGTCCAGGTACTCCGCCAGTCCGGTGCGCGCGAACACGCGGTCTGCGACGAGCGACGCGCAGCGATCCGACCAGCCGTCGCCGACGAAGACAAGTGGACGCGCTTCCGGCAGCGAGCGGCGCTTGCACCGGTCGCCGCACACAGGGCAGACGCCCTCGTCGCGGAAGATCACGCGCCAGCCGTCGGGACGAACCTCGGCGTTGTTCGAGCGCACCTCGACCTCGACGCCCTCCCGCTCGAGCACCGGCAAGATCAGCTGGGGCAGGCCGCTCGAGACGATGATCGGCTGATAGCGCTCGACGAGCTCGTGGAAACCGGGGCTCACCTCGACGTTCTCGACGGCCCACGCCGCGGCCTCCTCCTCGGAGACGCGCAGCGTCGCGACCTCGGCCGCGAGCGCCTCGCCGTAGCTCTCGAACCCATTCTGGATGCCGCCGCCGTAAACCGACGGATCGCCGAGCGCGTGGACCGCGGCCACGAGCGAGTCACGCACCGTGATGGTGCCATCCCAGTCGAGAACCAGTTGCATCTAAAAGTGCGAGGTGATGCCGGCGGGGTCGTCGTCGGGCGTGCGGCCGTTGCCCGTCGTCGCGTCCTCCGCCCACGAGTACATGTACTTGCCGTCGTCGAGGTCGGAGGCAAGCGTGGTCAGGCGCAGCGGGTTGAACGTGTCGCACATCACCGCGTACTCGTGCGTCTCCGTCATGCCGAGCGACTTCTCCGCGAGGCCCGGCTGCGGTCCGTGCGGGAGCCCCGTCGGGTGCAGCGTGATCGACCCGAGCTCGATCCCCTTGCGCGATGAGAAGTTCCCGTCGACGTAATAGATCATCTCCTCGCTCTGGAGATTCGAGTGGTGGTACGGGATCGGGATCGCCTCGGGGTCGAAGTCGAGCTTGCGTGGACAGAACGAGCAGATCACGAAGTTCGGACCGGCGAACGTCTGGTGCGACGGCGGCGGCATGTGGATTCGCCCGGTGATCGGCTCGAAGTCGTGGATCGAGAACGTCCACGGATAGACGTAGCCGTCCCAGCCGACGACGTCGAACGGGTGGTAGTCGATGACGTAGGTCTGGTAGCCGTCCCGCACGCGCACCTTGACGACGAACTCGCCCTTGTCACGGTGCGTGCGCAACTCGGTCGGCGGATGGATGTCGCGGTGGTAGTACGGCGCGTGCTCCATCAGCTGGCCGTGTTCGTTGCGGTAGCGCTTCGGGATCGTGATCAGCCCCGGTGTCTCGAAGACGAGGTAGCGCTGCTCGCTCTCGTCGGCCGGGGCGAAGCGATACGTCGTGCCGCGCGGCAGGACGATGTAGTCGCCGTTCTTGTACGGCACGTCGCCGAACACCGTCTCGAGGACACCGGTGCCCTCGTGGACAAAGACGACCTCGTCGCGCTCGCCGTTGCGGAAGAAGCCGTCCATCAACTCGGTCGGCCGGCAGAGCGAGATCTCGACGTCGTTGTTCCACATCAGCAGCTGGCGTCCGGTGACCGCGTCGCCCGCCGGCGGCACGTCCCACGTGCGCAGATGGCGGTGCGCGTGCGCGTCCGGCACCCACTCCGTGCGCACGATCGGTTCGAACTCGCCGAGCTCGATCACGCGGCACGGCGACTGGAGGTGGTAGAGGATCGATTCGAGGCCCGAGAACCCCTCGAAGCCCATCACCTCTTCGGTCAGGAGCGTGCCGTTGTCGCGGTGCACGATGTGGCGCTTCCGCGGCAGGTCACCGAGACGTTGGTAAAAAGGCATGCGTGGAGGATATCCGCGAGTCGATCGAGCGCGAGGTGGCCTCGTGGCAAGACGTTTCCGTCCATCCCCACCGCTTCGGTGGCGTGGAGTTCCGGGTCGGCAAGCGCGAGCTCGGGCACCTGCACGAGACGTGGGCCGACCTGCCGTTCACCTCGCGGATCCGGGAGATGCTCGTCGAGACCGGCCGCGCCGAGCCGCACAAGTTCGGCGTCAACGGGTGGGTGTCGCGCGACTTCGACGACGAGGTGATCGAGCTGTTCAGGCTGTCGTACGAGCGGGCGCTCGTCGCGCAGAACGTCCGCGCGTCACGCAATCAGCTCGGCGAAGCGCGCCGCGCCGACGTTCCCGCCGGAGATGATGACGCCGATCCGGTCGCCTGAAACGAGCCCGTTCAGCAGCGCCGCGAGCGCGACGGCGCCGCTCGGTTCGATTACGAGCTTCAGCCGCTCGAAGGCGAACCGCATCGCTTCGACCATCTGCTGATCGGTCACCGTGACGATCTCGTCGACGAGCCGCGAGGCGACCTCCCAGGTCAAGTCGCCCGGTGCGTGCGTCTGCAGGCCGTCGGCGATCGTGCGCGGAACGTCGATCGCGATGATCTCGCCCGCCGCGAACGACTGCTTCCAGTCATCGCCGGCCTCCGGCTCGACGCCGACGACACGCTTCACGCCGAGCTCCTTCGCGATCGTCGCCGAGCCGGCGATCAGCCCGCCGCCGCCGACTGGGACGACGAGTGTCTCGACAACGCCCGCGTCCTCGAGCAGCTCGAGGGCTGCGGTGCCCGCGCCGGCCATGATCAGCGGGTCGTCGTAGGGACGAACGAGCTCGGCGCCGCGCTCGGCGGCGAGCTGGTCGGCGATCGCCTCGCGGTCACCCGTGTACCTGTCGTACATCACGACCTCCGCGCCGTACCCGCGGGTGGCGTCGAGCTTTGACTGCGGCGCGTCCTCCGGCATGAGAATCGTGGCCGGCGAACCGAGCAAGCGCGCCGAGAGCGCAACCGCCTGCGCGTGGTTCCCTGACGAATAGGCGAGCACCGGCGTGCCCTTCGGCAACGACGAGATCTTGTTGTACGCGCCGCGGAACTTGAAGGCGCCGCCCCGCTGGAGGTTCTCCGGCTTGAGCACGACGTGCTCGCCGAGCGTGGCGGACGTGATCACCGGCGTGCGGTGCGCGACGCCGTCGAGCACGCTCGCCGCCGCCCGGACGTCGTCCGGCCCGATCACGCGATCGTGTTTCTGAGCACACCGATGCCCTCGATCTCGAGCTCGACGACGTCGCCCCGCTGTAGCCAGCGGCCGTCTCCGTGCTCCAGGATGCAGCCGCTGCCGACGGTGCCGGAGCCGATGATCTCGCCGGGACGCAGGATAGTGTTGCGCCCCGCCTGGGCGAGCAGCGCATCCCAGCCGTG